>Ga0207899_1000387_pt1 | contig 16417 bp, 16 predicted proteins | sample MalvirmetaMSP134_FD_184235 | JGI IMG/M metagenome (GOLD analysis project Ga0207899, IMG submission 184235) | Marine viral communities from the Deep Pacific Ocean - MSP-134 (SPAdes) | ecosystem: Environmental > Aquatic > Marine > Oceanic | place: Pacific Ocean | collected 2011-06-28
GCAAGCCGACGGCGCCGTGCTTGCCACCTACGGCGACACCAAGGTGCTGTGCACCGTGGTCGCGGAAAAGACGCCCCGTCCGGGCATCGATTTTTTCCCGCTGGCCGTCCATTACGTCGAAAAGGCCTATGCCGCCGGTAAGATTCCGGGTGGCTTTTTCAAGCGTGAAGGCCGCCCCGGCGAAAAGGAAGTTCTGACCTCGCGCCTGATCGACCGGCCCATCCGGCCGCTGTTCGCGCCGGGCTACAAGAACGAAGTGCAGGTCATCTGCACGGTCCTGACCCACGATCTGGAAAACGACCCGGACGTCCCGGCCATGATCGGCACCTCGGCGGCGCTGTGCATCTCCGGCGCCCCCTTCATGGGTCCGATCTCGGGCTGCCGCGTCGGCCTGATCGACGGCGCCTTCGTGCTCAACCCGAGCTGTGACCAGATGGCCGAAACCAAGCTGGACCTGTTCGTCGCCGGCACCCAGGAAGGCGTGCTGATGGTCGAATCGGAAGCCCACGAGCTGTCGGAAGACGACATGCTGGGTGCGGTGATGTTCGGCCACAAGGCCAACCAGGACGTGATCGCCGGAATCATCGAGCTGGCCTCGGCCTGCGCCAAGGATCCCGTCGATCTGCCGGCCGAACCGGAAGGCAAGAAGGCCCTGGCCGAAAAGGTCAAGGCCCTGGCCGAAACCGGCCTGCGCGACGCCTACAAGGAAACCGTCAAGCAGCTGCGTCAGGAAAAGATCTCGGCCGTGAAGGCCAAGGTTTCCGAAGAGCTGGCGGCCGACGACAGCCTGGACCAGGATCTGGTCGGGGCGGCCCTCGGCGGCATCCTGAAGAAGCTGGAAAGCGACATCGTGCGCCGCGACATCCTGGACACCGGCAAGCGTATCGACGGCCGCGACACCAAGACCGTGCGCCCGATCGCCGTGGAAGTGGGCGCCCTGCCCCGGACCCACGGGTCGTCCCTGTTCACCCGCGGGGAAACCCAGGCCCTGGTGGTCGCCACGCTCGGCACCGGCCAGGACGAACAGATCATCGACGATCTCGCCAACGACCATCGCCGTACCTTCATGCTGCATTACAACTTCCCGCCGTTCTCGGTCGGCGAAGCGGGCCGTTTCGGCTTTACCGGGCGGCGTGAAATCGGCCACGGCAAGCTGGCCTGGCGGGCGCTCAACCCGCTGATGCCGTCCAAGGAGGAATTCCCCTACACGATCCGCGTGGTCTCGGAAATCACCGAATCCAACGGTTCGTCCTCGATGGCTACGGTCTGCGGCACCTCGCTGTCGCTGATGGACGCGGGCGTTCCGCTGCCGCGTCCGGTGGCGGGCATCGCCATGGGTCTGATCAAGGAAGGCGACGAATTCGCGGTCCTGTCGGACATCCTGGGTGACGAAGATCACCTGGGCGACATGGACTTCAAGGTCGCCGGCTCGTCCGAGGGCATCACCGCCCTGCAGATGGACATCAAGATCACCTCGATCACCGAGGAAATCATGAAGATCGCCCTGGGCCAGGCCAAGGACGGCCGCCTGCATATCCTGGGCGAAATGTCCAAGGGTCTGACCTCGGCCCGTGAAGGGGTTGCGGATACGGCACCCCGGATCACCCAGTTCACCATCAACAAGGATAAGATCCGCGAAGTCATCGGCCCGGGTGGCAAGATGATCCGCGAAATCTGTGAGGTGACGGGCGCCAAGATCGACATCGAAGACGACGGCACCGTGCGTGTCGCCGCCGTTGATGCGGCCGCCGGCGAAGCCGCGATCGACTGGATCAAGTCGATCACCCAGGAACCGGAAATCGGCGCCATCTATACCGGCAAGGTCGTGAAGGTCGTCGATTTCGGCGCTTTCGTGAACTTCATGGGCGCCAAGGACGGTCTGGTCCACATCTCCGAACTGGCCAACGAACGGGTCGGTCAGGTCACCGACGTCATCAACGAAGGCGACCAGGTGAAGGTCAAGTTGATCGGCATCGATGACCGCGGCAAGGTCAAGCTCTCCATGCGTGTCGTCGACCAGGAAACCGGCGCGGACATCACCGACCAGGTCGGTGAACGGTCCGGCGGCGGCGGTGGCGGCCGGGGCGGCAAGCCGCGCGAGCGGCAGGACGCCTAACGGGCATCCGGCTTACATACGAAGTGCCTCAAGGGGCGGTGTCGGAAGCGGTACCGCCCTTTGTCGTACGGCTGTTCGCCATGGTTGCCTTGGGGCGGATTCTCTGGCTATTGTGCGCCTGAGACCAAGGATAAGAATCCGGTTCTAAACGGCCCGGACATAACAGAAACTCAAAGCCGTGTTGCCGGGGGATGCCCGCACTCAAGACGGCTTGCCCAAGGGAGGCGGGCAGGAATGGCCGCAAGCGCGTGACCAAGAAAAACGCCTATTCCTATGAAGATTTGATCGCCTGCGGAAAAGGGGACCTGTTCGGCCCTGGGAACGCGCAACTGCCGCTGCCGCCGATGCTGATGTTCGACCGCATCACGGCGATTCATGCCGACGGCGGCGCCAACGGCAAGGGGTACGCCGAGGCGGAATTCGACATCAATCCGGACCTGTGGTTCTTCAAGTGCCATTTTGAGGGCGATCCGGTGATGCCGGGCTGTCTCGGCCTCGACGCCCTGTGGCAGCTGCTGGGCTTCTACCTGGGCTGGACGGGGGCTCCCGGACGCGGGCGGGCGCTGGGCGTCGGTTCGGTCAAGTTCACCGGCCAGGTGCAGCCGGACGCCAAGCTGGTCCAGTACCGCATCGACATCCGGCGCGTCATGGCGCGCCAGATCACCCTCGGCATCGCCAACGGCGTGATGCTCGTGGACGGCAAAGTCGCCTACGAGACCGAGGATTTACGCGTAACCTTGTTTACCGACCCCGAAGGGTAGTAAGAGAAGCCCATGAGACGTGTGGTCGTTACCGGAATGGGGATCGTGTCACCAATCGGCAGCAACGTTGCCGAGGTGACGGACAGCCTGCGCGCAGGGCGCTCGGGCATCGTGTTTTGTCCGGAGTATGCGGAGCGCGGGTTCCGCTCCCACCTGCATGGTGCGCCGACGATCGACATGGACGACAAGATCGACCGCAAGCTGCGCCGCTTCATGGGTGACGGGGCCGCTTATACCTACATCGCCATGCAGGAAGCCATCGCCGACGCCGGGCTGTCCGACGCCGACGTGTCCGACGAGCGCACGGGTCTGGTCATGGGGTCCGGCGGGCCGTCGACCTCGGCCCTGATCGACGCCGCCGACACGGCCCGCGATAAGGGCGCCAAGCGGATCGGCCCCTACGCGGTGCCCAAGGCCATGTGCTCCACCGTGTCGGCCAACATGGCCACGGCCTATCACATGCGCGGTCTCAGCTATTCCATCTCGTCGGCCTGCTCGACCTCGGCTCATTGCATCGGCAACGGCGCGGAGCTGATCCAATGGGGCAAGCAGGATGTGGTGTTCGCCGGCGGCGGCGAGGAACTGCACTGGTCTCTGACCGTGCTGTTCGATGCCATGGGGGCCCTGTCCTCCAAATACAACGACACGCCCGAGCGTGCGTCGCGTCCCTTCGACGTCGACCGTGACGGCTTCGTGATCGCCGGCGGCGCCGGGGTGGTGGTGCTCGAGGAACTGGAACACGCCAAGGCCCGGGGTGCGAAGATCTACGGCGAAGTGGTCGGCTATGGCGCCACCTCAGACGGCGTCGACATGGTCGCCCCCTCGGGCGAAGGCGCCATGCGCTGCATGCGTCTGGCGACGGCGGCTCTCGGCAACACCAAGGTCGATTACATCAACGCGCATGGGACCTCGACCCCGGCCGGCGACATGACCGAGCTCAGGGCCATTCAAGAAGTGTTCGGCGCGCACAAGCCGAAGATTTCCTCGACCAAGTCGCTGACCGGCCATTCCCAGGGGGCCACGGGCGCGCACGAGGCGATCTATTCCCTGATCATGCTGAACAACGATTTCATCGCCGCCTCCGCCAACGTGGAAAACCTCGATCCGGAAGCCGGCGACGCGGAAATCGTCACCAAACGCATCGACGACGCGGGCCTGAACTGCGTGCTGTCCAATTCCTTCGGTTTCGGCGGCACCAACGCCACGCTGGCGTTCAAGCGGCTCGAGGCATAATCGGCGGGCCGCCTCGGCCCGCGCAGGAGAAGTCCCATGAACGGCCCCGTTGACGGATCTGGCGTGCCCCCGCAGGACACTCCCGATGCGCCCGCCTTGCACTCCAACATCATGGCCGGCCGCCGGGGCCTGGTGCTGGGCGTCGCCAACGACCATTCGATCGCCTGGGGCATCGCCCAGACCCTGCGCCAACACGGCGCGGAACTTGCCTTTACCTATCAGAACGACGCCATCGCCAAGCGGGTGACCCCGCTGGCGGCATCGCTCGGCTCGACCCTGGTGATGCCCTGCGAGGTCGAGGAGCAGGCATCCATCGACAGCGTGTTCCAGCGCCTCAAGGCCGAATGGGGCGGGCTCGATTTCGTGGTTCACGCGGTCGCCTATTCGGACAAGGACGAACTCAAGGGCAAGTACCTGAATACGTCGCGCGACAACTTCCTGCGGACCATGGACGTCAGCTGCTATTCCTTCACGGCCCTGGCCCGGGCGGCGGCCGACATGATGGGCGAGGGCGGATCGCTGATCACCCTGACCTATTCCGGATCGACCCGGGTGATGCCCAATTACAACGTCATGGGCGTGGCCAAGGCGGCGTTGGAAGCCAGCGTGCGCTATCTCGCCGCCAACCTGGGGCCGCAGGGCGTCCGGGTCAACGCGATCTCGGCCGGGCCCATGCGCACGCTCGCCGGCAGCGCCATTGGCGGTGCGCGGCATGTCTACAAGTGGAATCAGCGCCACGCGCCCCTGAAGCGTACGGTGCGGCTCGAGGATGTCGGGGGGGCTGCGCTCTATCTGCTGTCCGACCTGTCGGCCGGCGTCACCGGCGAGGTTCACCACGTCGATTCCGGCTACAACATCATCGGCCTGCCCAATCCCGAGGACATGGTCGAGGATTGAGCCCGCCGCAGGAAATTATCACCCGGTCCGGGCGCAACAATTAAGCCTGGAAAAAATCTTACGCATCTTTATATAATCATTCTAATTCTGAAAACGGCGCCCGGCAGGCGCCGCAAACCATAGGTGCGTGACCGAATGATGAAGATGCACACCACCCCCGACACACGGCAGGACGCCCGGCCCTTCAGCCAGATTCTGGAGCAGCTGCGCGGCGTCGGCCTGCGTCCGACGCGCCAGCGCATGGCGCTCGCCAAGCTGCTGTTCGAAGGCGGCGACCGTCACCTGACGGCGGAAATGCTGCATGCCGACGCCCAGTCGGCCAACGTGCGGGTGTCCCTCGCCACGGTCTACAATACCCTGCATCAGTTCCGCCGGGCCGGCCTGCTGCGCGAAATCGTCGTCGATTCCCAGCGCACCTACTTCGACACCAACATGTCGGACCATCACCACTTCTACTTTGACCAGTCGGGCGAACTGGCCGACATTCCGGGCGATCAGGTCGAGATCGCGGCCCTGCCGTCGGCGCCGGACGGCATGGAAGTGTCGCGCATCGACGTGGTCGTGCGGGTCCGCCCCCAGGACGACTGACGCACCGTCCGGTCCGCCGCCGGCAACCGCCCCTCCGCCGTCGTTCGCGGCTTTCCGAACCGCCGATTTCCGCCCCTGTCCCGGGGCCGGAGAAGGCCTGCCTACATTATCTTAAAATAATTCTAAACTTGACAGCAACTAACTGTCATTGCATAATTTTTGGGATTAATAATCCTTGTCCACCAAACGTACCAAGGGAGTCATGCAATGAGCCTTAAAGGCAGCCAGACCGAAGAAAACCTGAAAGCCGCGTTCGCCGGGGAATCCCAGGCCAACCGCCGCTATCTCTATTTCGCCCAGAAGGCCGACGTCGAGGGCTACAACGACGTCGCCGCCGTGTTCCGGTCGACGGCCGAAGGCGAAACCGGCCATGCCCACGGCCACCTGGAATTCCTCGAAGAAACCGGTGACCCGGCCACGGGCGAGCCGATCGGCCCGACCGGCGCCAACCTGAAGGCCGCCATCGCCGGGGAAACCCACGAATACACCGACATGTATCCCGGCATGGCCAAGACGGCCCGTGACGAAGGTTTCGACGAGATTGCCGATTGGTTCGAAACCCTGGCCAAGGCCGAAAAGTCCCATGCCGGACGCTTCCAGAAAGCGCTCGACACCCTGGACTAAGTCGCCTGACCTAATCCGCATTACCGGTGCGGCGCGGACGGTTGCCGTCCGCGCCGCCCGGAATTCCGGTTCTTGCGTACCGGGCGGCCCCGTCCGCCCATGTCCGGCCATCACGGACCCTGCGCAATGCGATCAGGCCGTCCTCCCCAAGGGGAGGAGGCGCGTCCCTGTCGATCTGCCGCCCGGCCAAGGCCCGAGCCGCACAAAGAGGACATGACATGAGCGAAGGCAGCCTGGAAGCCCCGACCCGTCACGCCATCCCCTGGCAGGACCCCGATTTCTACGATGAGGAAAAGCTCGACGCTGAACTGCGCCGGGTGTTCGACATCTGTCACGGATGCCGGCGCTGCTTCAACCTGTGCGACAGCTTCCCCCGCCTGTTCGACCTGATCGACGAGGCGGAATCCGGTGAGCTTGATACGGTGAACAGCGCCGATTTCAAGCCGATCGTCGACGCCTGCACGCTCTGCGACATGTGCTTCCTGACCAAATGCCCTTACGTGCCGCCCCATGAATTCAATCTGGATTTCCCCCATCTGATGCTGCGCGCCCGCGCCATCGACCAGAAGAAGGGCAAGGTTCCCTTCGCCGCCCGGGAAATGACCAAGACCGACCGCAACGGCAAGCTGGCGTCCGCCGTCGCACCCGTCGTCAACTGGGCCTGCAAGTGCGACAACGGCGTGACTCGCCCGGCCATGGAAAGCCTGGCCGGCATCCACCGCGACGCCAAGCTGCCCGAATTCCACGCCAAGACCTTCCAAGACCTGGCCAAGACCCCGCCCGTCGTCGATCCGGCGGCCCCGGCCCATGGCCGCAAGGCCGTGCTCTATGCGACCTGCTTCGCCAACTTCAACAATCCGGGCATCGGCACCTCGGCCCAGGCCGTGCTGGCCCGGAACGGGGTCGAGACGGAAGTGGTCTATCCCCGCTGCTGCGGCATGCCGCAGCTGGAACAGGGCGACATCGCCGCCGTCGCCGAGGCGGCGCGGGAGGTTTCGGCCGAACTCTGCGAATGGATCGACAAGGGCTATGAGATCATCGGTCTGGTGCCGTCCTGCGCCCTGATGATGAAGTTCGAATGGCCGCTGATCCTGCCCGACGACGACAACGTGAAGAAACTCGCGGCCCATACCTCGGACATCACCGAATACGTCGTCGACATCGCCAAGACCGACGGCCTGGCCCCGGGCATGACGCCCTTGGCCGGCGGCGTCACGGCCCATATCGCCTGCCACGCCCGGGCCCAGAACATGGGCCAGAAGGGGGCGGAGATGCTGCGCCTGGTGCCCGACACGGAGGTCAAGGTGATCGAGCGCTGTTCCGGCCACGGCGGGTCCTGGGGCATCACCAAGGAATTCTTCGAGGTCGGACTCAAGGTCGGCAAGCCCGTCGCCCGCCAGGCGGCCAAGAATGAGACAGCCTTCGTGGTCTCGGAATGCCCGCTGGCCCGCGATCACATCATCCAGGGCATGGAGCGGCTGGAGGCCAACGTCACCGGCATCAACCACGCCCAGCATCCCATTGAACTGATGGCCATCGCCTACGGCCTGAAAGACTGACATATGCCCAACAAGCATGAGATCACCCCCGCCGACATTCTGCCCATGGACGTCTACGGCCGCGAGCGGGCCGAGCGCCGCAAGGCCATGACCGCGATCAAGCGCAACCGCCGCATCGCCGTCGGCCCCGACGCCACGTTCTATTTCGAAAGCTTCGACACCATGTTCCATCAGGTGCACGAAATGCTGTTCATCGAAAAAGGCGGTGCGGATCAGGTGCCCGACGAACTGTCCGCCTACAACCCCCTGATTCCCAAGGGCCGGGAGCTTGTCGCGACCTTGATGTTCGAAATCGACGATCCCGTGCGCCGGGCCCAGTTCCTGAACGGCCTGGGCGGGGTCGAGGAAACCGTGAGTTTCGAATTCGCCGGCGAAACCGTCAAGGGCCTGCCCGAGGCGGACATCGACCGCACCACCGCCGACGGCAAGGCGTCCAGTGTGCAGTTCCTGCATTTTCCCTTCACCGACGCCCAGGTGGCGGTGTTCAAGGACGCGGCGACCCAGGTGCGGTTGCAGATCGGCCATGAAAAATACGGCCATATCGCGATCCTGCCCGCCCCGGTGAAGGACGCCCTGGCGGCCGATTTCGACTGAAATAATTTTTGCGGTTCAGAGGCAACGCGGCGGGCCATCGGCCCGCCGTTTCGTTATTCGACGGCCTCGTCCTTGCGTACGCCCCACAGCTCGACCCGGCGGATCCAGCCTTCGAAGCCGGCGGCGCGGACGCGGCACCAGCCGCCGTCCTTGGGGCAGACGGCGATGCGCACGATGACGTCGGGCTCAAGACGCGCCAGCGCCCGGGCGGTGGCGTCGGCCTCGGCGCGCAGGGTGCGCGTGCGGCCGAGCACGATGGCCGTGCGTTCGCCGTCCAGCATGGTCTGATGGACCCAGCCCTGGGTGCCCTGATGGTCGCGCACCTTGCGCCAAGTCTGGAACTCGGCGATCACCTCGATGGGCAGATGGCGGCGCCGGTAGACCCAGTCGACGGGATACTGCACGCCGGGACCGGACCGCATGTTGACCTCGCCGGCGCGCAAGCTGACGAAACGCGGCAGCGGCTGGCCCGAAGGGGTGTTCGAGGTGGTTCCCGAGGCCTGTCCCGGCGCCTGCGCCTGGACGGAAGGAGCCGGGACCACGGCGGCCAGCAGGACCGCGGCCAGCATCATGCCCAGGCGCCGGACGGCGACGGGGCGTGCATCTTGGCTGCGGCGGTTGGATAGCCGGTTCATTCGGGTCCTCGGGTCCTGGGGCGCCGGGGGAATCAGCGTTTGCGCCCAAGCCGGTCCTTGGCGTCGGTCTCGTGGACTTATCGCCATCACGGCGCGGGCCGTCAAGGCCCTTCCCGGATATGCATCTCCCGCCGCCGCCCGCCGTTTCATGATGCTATAGACAAGGGATGTGATAACTTGCTATGGCCCAGCGGAACGGAGAAAAACCGCCATGCCCAACAAGAAACCCCGCGTCGTCGTTACGCGGAAACTGCCCGACGCCATCGAAACCCGGATGATGGAACTGTTCGATGTGCAGTTGAACCTGGACGACAAGGCGATGACCAAGGCGCAGCTGATCGCCGCCGTCGCCAATGCGGATGTCCTGGTACCCACGGTCACCGACCGCATCGACGCCTCTATCCTGGCCCAGGCCGGCGAGCGCCTGCGTCTGGTCGCCAATTACGGCACGGGCGTCGACCATATCGACCTGGCGACGGCGCGCCAGCGCGGGATCACCGTGACCAACACCCCCGACGTGCTGACCGAGGACACGGCCGACATGACCATGGCGCTGTTCCTCGCCGTGTCGCGGCGCATCGCCGAGGGTGAGCGCGTCATGCGCACCGGCGAATGGCAGGGCTGGGCGCCGACCTGGATGCTCGGCCACCGCATCAACGGCAAGCGTCTCGGCATCATCGGCATGGGCCGTATCGGCCGCGCCGTGGCCCGCCGGGCCCGCGGGTTCGGCATGGCCATCCATTATCACAACCGCAAGCGCGTGCACGAATCCGTGGAAAACGAGCTGGAAGCGACCTATTGGGAAAGCCTGGACCAGATGCTGGCCCGGGTTGATCTGGTGTCGGTCAACTGCCCGCACACGCCGGCGACGTATCATCTGCTGTCGGCGCGGCGCCTGCAGCTGCTGCAGCCTCATTGCATCATCGTCAACACGGCGCGCGGCGAGGTGATCGACGAAAACGCCCTGACCCGCATGCTCGAAGCGGGCGACATCGCCGGCGCCGGCCTGGACGTGTTCGAACACGAACCGGCCGTGAACCCCAAGCTGCTTGCCTTGGACAACACGGTCCTGTTGCCCCACCTGGGCAGTGCCACGGTCGAAGGCCGTGTCGACATGGGGGAAAAGGTGCTGATCAACATCAAGACCTTCGTCGACGGGCACAAGCCGCCGGACCGCGTGCTGGGCGACGCCTTCTGATCCCGCCCGGCCCGCCCTGGGCCGGATCGCAACAGGGACCGCGCCGCACCGCGGCGCCGACACCGCCATGCATATCGCCCAACCCCTCCATGTGCAGCCGATCCCTTTCGTCGAGCCCGTGGACGCCTTCGAGGCCTTCGCCGACGATCCCGTCGCGGCCCTGCTCGACAGCACCGACGCGGTCGGCGGGCGCGGGCGCTATGCCTTCCTGGCGGGCGACCCCTACCACGTGCTGGAAGCCGGGGCCGGGGACGATCCCTTCGGCCGGCTGGCCCGCGAACTGGCCCGCGTGCGCACGGAAACCGTGCCCGGCCTGCCGCCGTTCCAGACCGGGGCCGTCGGCGTGCTGGGCTACGAGCTGGGCAGCGCCCTGGAACGCCTGCCCGACCGCAAGCCGGGCGGCCTGAACTTCCCCGACATGGTCATGGGTTTCTACGACACGGTCGCCGTGTTCGACATGAAGCTGCGCAAGGCCTGGGTCCTGGCCAGCGACGTCAGCCGCACGGGTGGCCGCCGCCGCCCCGGCCGCGAAGCCCGGGCCAAGGCCATGGCGGCCCGCATCAGGGACGCGCGGCCCGTGGCCGAGCCGCCGGGCCTGAATCTGACCTGGCGTCCCGATCAGACCCGGGCCGAGGTGGAAGGCCGCATCGCCCGCGCCATCGACTACATCCACTTGGGCGACATCTTCCAGGCCAACATCGCGCAGCGCTTCCTCGCCGACCTGCCGGCGGAAACCCGGCCCTATGACGTCTACCGGCGGCTCAGGCGCATTTCCTCGGCCCCCTTCGCGGCGTTCCTCAATTGCGGCAAGGGCCGGGCGGTGATCTCCGCCTCGCCGGAACGGTTCCTGTCTCTCGGTCCCGGCGGGGTCATCGAAACCCGGCCGATCAAGGGCACGCGCCCGCGCGGCGTGACCACCGACGAGGACCGGGCCCTGGCCGCCGCCCTGATCGCCTCGGAAAAGGACCGGGCGGAAAACCTGATGATCGTCGATCTGCTGCGCAACGACCTGTCCCGGGTCGCGCGGCTCGGCTCCGTGCGGGTATCCAAGCTGTTCGAACTGGAAACCTTCGCCCGCGTCCATCATCTGGTGTCGGAGGTTCAGGCCGACATCGCCGAGGGCCTGGACGCGGTCGATCTACTGCGCGCGACCTTCCCCGGCGGCTCGATCACCGGCGCCCCCAAGATCCGCGCCATGGAAATCATCCACGAGCTGGAACCCGTGTCGCGGGGTCCCTATTGCGGCGCCGTCGCCTGGTTGGGCTTCGACGGGGCCATGGATTCCGCCATCGCCATTCGCACCATGACCTATGCGAACGGCGTGGTCGCCGCCCAGGCCGGGGGCGGCATCGTCGCCGACAGCGACCCGGCGGACGAGTACGAGGAAAGCATGACCAAGATCAAACCGCTGCTGGCCGCCCTCGACGGCCGGGTGGCCCTGCCGTGACGGAGGCCCTTGCATGATGATCGACCTCAACGGCGACTTGGTCGCGGCGGCGGATGCGCGCCTCGACCCCTTCGACCGGGGCTTCACCCTGGGCGACGCCATTTTCGAAAGCCTGCGGGTGCGGGACGGGGCACCGGAATTCGCTCCCGAACATCTGGCCCGCCTGGCCCAGGCCTCCGCCGTCACCGGCATTCCCCTGCCCTTTACCGTGGCCCAGGCCCAGGACCGCATGGCGCGGCTGATCGCGGCCAACGATCTGGCCGAGGCGGCGCTCCGCCTGACCGTCAGCCGGGGGGCCGCCGCCCGCGGCGTCGCCGCACCCAAGGCTGAGGACTGCCGGCCCACGGTGGTGATCTCCCTCCACCCCCTGCCGCCGACGCGGGGTGCCGTGGTCGGCATGATCACCGCGACGGTGACCCGGCGGAACGAGCATTCGCCGTTTTCCCGCGTCAAGGCGACGCCCTATCTGGACAGCATCGTCGCGCTGACGGAAGCCCAGGCCCAGGCGGCCCAGGACGCCGTGCTGTTGAACACGGCGGGCCGCGTGGCCTCGGCCTGTTATGCCAATCTGTTCGCGGTGATCGATGGCCGCCTGATCACGCCGCCGCTGGCCGACGGCCCCCTGCCGGGGGTGACCCGGGGCCGCGTGCTGGCGGCGCTGGGCGGGGCGGAAGAAAGCCTGACGCCCGAGGATCTGGCCCGCGCGAGCGAAATCTTCCTGACCAACAGTTTCGGCGTGCGCCCCGTGGGCGTGCTCGACGGCCGCATGCTGGCCCCCCTGCCCGGCCCGATGACGCAGAAAGCCCAGGCCCTCGTCGGCTGACCATTCCTTCCTTCTTCTCAGTGCGCTCTGCGCATTCTCTGTGTTCTCTGTGACCTATTAATTAGCCGTTCCCGGACAGGTCCGTGCGCGGGTTCAACCGAGTAATTGGACACAGAGAACACCGAGGCGATACGGAGATCACAGAGAAAACGTGTCTCGCGCGGGGCACAGGGGCGTCCAAGCGGGGGCTAGATGAAAATGATCGCGCCGTCCTTGGAGGCGTCTTGTCGCAAAACCCTAGCGCCCCATCGGGGCGTGACGGTTGTTTTGCGCATCGTTCAGATAAAAATGATGGCTCCATCTTTGGAGGCATCATTGAGGAAGGTCACCAGTCCGCCCGGCCGTACCGGCACGTCTTCGCGCAGGGGCATGGCTTCCAGCCCGCGGGCGCGCAAGCCCATCTCGCAGATCATGAACGTGACGTCCATTTCGACGCAGGCGTTGATCAGGACCTCGAAGGTCGCGACGCCCTGGGCCTCGTAGCGGTCGTCCAGGGTGCCGCCGTCCTTCGCCCCGCCCTGACCCACGGGCAGACCGCGCCAGGCGTCGTCGGCGCCCAATGCCTTGCAGGCGTCCATGGTGAAGAAAAGAGTCACGGCGCGGCCGATGGCGGCGGCGGCGGCGGCGGTCGCCAGGGCATAATGAATCTTGTCGTACTCGCCCGCGTAGACGATGACCGACAGCTTGTTGGGCGGTGTGTCAGCCGGCGGCGCAGGTTCGGCCATCGGGCATGCCTTCGTGAACGGTGAGGTCGGTGATCGTCGGATTGTCGCCGCACAACGGGCAGCCCGGATCGGCCTTGACCTTGATCTTGCGGAAATTGGCGGCCAGCCCTTCGTAGACCATGAGATGGCCGGACAGGCTGTCGCCGGTGCCGAGCAGTTCCTTGAGAATTTCCGTCGCCTGCAACGATCCCATGGTGCCGCAGAGCGCGCCCAGCACCCCGGCCTCGGCGCAGGACGGAATCTGGCCCGGCGGCGGGGCTTCGCGGAAGATGCAGCGGTAGCAGGGGCCGTGATGTCCCTCGCCGTCGACTTCGTGGGCCTTGAAGGTCGCCAACTGGCCGTCGAAGCGCAGGATGGCAGCGGTGACCAGGGGTTTCTTCGCGAAATAGGCGGCGTCGTTGATCAGGAACCGGGTTTCGAAATTGTCGGAGCCGTCGGCGACCAGATCGTATTGCGCCATCAGGTCGAGGGCGTTGTCCGGGCCGATGCGCTCGAAATGGGGGATCAGGGTGACGTCCGGGTTGATGGCGGCCAGGGTCGCCCGGGCGCTCTCCACCTTCGGCGTGCCGACCGACGCCGTCTGATGGACGATCTGGCGCTGCAGGTTGGACAGGTCGACCGTGTCGTTGTCGATCACGCCGATGGTGCCGACCCCGGCGGCGGCCAGGTACATGAGCACGGGCGAGCCGAGCCCGCCGGCGCCGACGACCAGGACCCGGCTCGACAGCAGCTTGGCCTGCCCGATGCCGCCGACTTCCTTCAGCAGGATGTGCCGGGCGTAGCGGTTGACCTGATCCTCGGAAAAATCCGTGAAGTCCATAAGCTTGCCTATTCTCCCAGGCCCGCGAACAGGTCGGTGGACAGGTAGCGTTCGGCGAAGCTGGGCAGGATCACGACGATGCGCGCGTCCACCAGATTGTCGCGCGCGGCCAGTTCCAGCGCCGCCGCCACGGCGGCCCCCGACGAAATGCCGCAGGGCAGGCCTTCCAGCCTTGCGATCTTGCGCGCCGTCTCGATGGCGCGGTCGTTGCCGATCTGCAGAACCTCGTCGATTTCCTTGGTGTCCAGGGTCGGCGGCACGAAGCCGGCGCCGATGCCCTGAATTTTGTGCGGGCCCGGCAGGCCGCCGGACAGGATGGCTGAGTCCTCGGGCTCGACGGCGACGACCTTGAGCTTGGGGTTGTACTTGCGCAAAACCTGGGCGCAGCCGGTCAGGGTGCCGCCCGTGCCGACGCCGGAAATCAGCACATCGACCTTGCCGTCGGCATCCTTCCAGATTTCCTCGGCCGTGGTGTTGCGGTGAACCTCCGGATTGGCCGGGTTCTCGAACTGCTGCAGCATGATGGCGCCGTCGGTGGTGGCGACGATCTCCTTGGCGCGCTCGATGGCGCCCCGCATGCCCAGCGTCGCCGGGGTCAGTTCCAGCGTCGCCCCCAGCAGATAGAGCATCTTGCGCCGCTCCAGCGACATGCTTTCCGGCATGGTCAGGATCAGCCGATAGCCCTTGGCGGCGGCGACGAAGGCCAGCGCGATGCCCGTGTTGCCGGATGTGGGCTCGACCAGGGTGGCCCCCGGCTGGATGCGCCCGTCTCGCTCGGCCGCCTCGATCATGTTGAGGCCGATGCGGTCCTTGACGGAGGCGAGAGGATTGAAGAACTCGCACTTGCCGACGATGTCGGCCGTGACGCCCGCGTCCTCGGCCATGCGCTTCAGGCGGACCAGGGGGGTGGCGCCCACGGTGTCAACGATGCTGTCGTAGATGCGGCCCCTGAACTCACCGCCCGCCCGGGCGTCCTTTGCCGTGTCCATGGAATCCGTGTCCTCCGAATGGGTGTCCTCTTAGATGAGGATGCTAGATGGTGAAATCCAGGTTTGGCCGGCCTTCGCTGTCGACGCCGGCCTCGTTGGCCTTCAGGCACAGCTCGTCGATCGACGTGGCGTCCAGGCGTACCATGGCGGCTTCGCGCAGCTCCGCCCACAGGGGCCGCACGACCTTGAGCCCCAGATCAGAGCCCTCGGCGTCTTCCAGAATGTCGTCGCCGCCGTCGGCCCCCGTAATGACGCGCACGATGTCGCCCACGGAAATGCGCCGCCGTTCGCGGGCCAGGCGGTAGCCGCCCTTGGGTCCCCGCACGCCGACCAGGATGTCCGCCTTCACCAGCTGCTGCAGGGCCTGCTCCAGATAGCGCCGGGGAATGCCCTGGCGGCGGGTGATGTCGCGGCTCTGCACGGGCTGCGCCCCCATGTGATAGGCCACGTCCAATACCGCCTCGATGGCGTAAAGGGTCTTTTTCGACAGTCGCAGCATGTGGTCAGGTCCCCCCCGTACCGGTCGATCCGAAGCCGCCCGCCCCCCGGGCCGTGGCTTCCAGGTCCGCTTGCTCGTCCCAGGCGATCCGCGTCACCGGCGCGATCACCATCTGGGCGATGCGCATACCGGGCTCGATTTCAAAGGATTCTCCACTTAGGTTCACCAAAATAACCTTGATCTCGCCGCGGTAGTCGGCGTCGATCGTGCCCGGGCTGTTCAACACCGTGATCCCGTGCTTGGCGGCCAGGCCGGAGCGCGGCCGCACCTGCGCCTCGAACCCCTGGGGCAGGGCGATGGCGATGCCCGTGGGCACCAGGGCGCGGGCCAGAGGATCAAGCATCATCGATTGATCCAAGGCTGCCAAAAGGTCCAATCCCGCCGCATCCGCCGTGGCATAGGCCGGCAGGGGCAGGTCCGCGCCATGGGCCAGGCGCTGAACGGGAACGGAGACGGGGGCGGTGGGGCCGCTCATTCGGCGGTCGCGTCCGTGGTTGCGGCGGAGGCCGCGACATGGTCGGCGATGCGCCGCGCCAGCTTTTCGCCGACCTGGGCCTTGGAAAGAGCCGGCCAGTCCTCGACCCCCGATGCGGTGACCAGATGGACCCGGTTCATGTCGCCGCCGAAGGTGCCGGTTTCCGGCGATACGTCGTTGGCGCAGATCCAGTCGCAGCCCTTGCGGGCCAGTTTGGCCTGGGCATGGCCGACCACGGTCTCCGTCTCGGCGGCGAAACCGACGACCAGGGCCGGGCGGTCCTTGCCGGGCTTGGACAGGGTCGCCAGGATGTCCGGATTTTCGGCGAGTGCCAGGGCCGGCAGGCTTTTGCCGTCCTTCTTCATCTTTTCCGGCGCCGCGTCGGCGGTGCGCCAATCGGCCACGGCGGCGGCGCAGACGGCAATGTCGGCGGG
>Ga0207899_1000392_pt1 | contig 16311 bp, 14 predicted proteins | sample MalvirmetaMSP134_FD_184235 | JGI IMG/M metagenome (GOLD analysis project Ga0207899, IMG submission 184235) | Marine viral communities from the Deep Pacific Ocean - MSP-134 (SPAdes) | ecosystem: Environmental > Aquatic > Marine > Oceanic | place: Pacific Ocean | collected 2011-06-28
TACTTCAAGATCCTGCGGCGTACGAAATCATGTCTAAAGCCCATAATCCCTATGGTGATGGCAAGGCAACAAGTCGGATTATAGAAATATTGGCGGGCATGGAATCTGATTAATTACTGCGAAAAAAATCGAAAACCCGCCGATCTAATTATCTTATGAGGAACCTATGAGTTTTAGCACTATTTCCGTTGTCGGACTCGGTTACATTGGTCTTCCCACTGCTGCGGTATTTGCTTCCCGTAAGTTGAAAGTCATTGGTATTGACGTCAATCAGCACGCCATAGACACGATCAACAAAGGGGAAGTACATATAGTAGAGCCCGATTTGGATATGGTGGTGCATGCTGCCGTTAAAGAAGGATATCTCCGCGCCACCCAAAACCCGGAACCGGCGGACGCTTTCCTGATCGCTGTTCCTACGCCATTTAAGGGCGGCAACCATGAGCCGGACCTTAGCTACATTGAATCAGCAGCCAAGTCTATTGCTCCTGTTCTTGAAAAGGGGAATCTGGTCATCCTGGAGTCCACCTCTCCAGTAGGTGCAACAGAGGATATGGCTGGATGGCTTGCCGAGGCTCGGCCAGACTTGACCTTTCCCCAGCAAGTGGGTGAGGGCTCAGATATCCGTATAGCTCATTGTCCCGAGCGGGTGCTACCAGGGCATGTTATCCGTGAACTGGTTGAGAATGATCGAGTTGTAGGGGGCATGACCCCCAAGTGCTCAGAGGCGGCGTGCAACCTCTACGGCATTTTCTTGCAGGGTGAGTGCGTAGTGACTACTGCGCGCGCAGCAGAGATGTGTAAGCTGACAGAAAACAGCTTTCGCGATGTGAATATTGCGTTCGCGAACGAGCTCTCCACCATTTGTGACCGGCTTGAAATAGATGTGTGGGAGCTGATCAGATTGGCGAATCGTCATCCTCGAGTAAACATTCTCCAGCCTGGTCCAGGAGTGGGGGGCCATTGTATAGCTGTAGATCCCTGGTTCATCGTTAGCAGCGCGCCGGATGAGTCAAAGCTGATTGCGACTGCCAGAAAGGTCAATGATGCCAAACCCCAATGGGTTCAGGACAAAGTCAAGTTGGCAATTGGCAGTTTTTTGCAAGCGAACCCTGACAAAACGATTCGGGAAGTGACGGTTGCATGCTATGGACTGGCCTTCAAGGCGGATATTGATGACCTAAGAGAAAGTCCGGCGATGAAAATAGCGGCAGCCATTCAACGTGATCACGCAGGGCACGTTTTGATGGTCGAGCCAAATATCAGGGAATTACCCGAGCATCTTACCAGCTCGACCCTCGTCTCAGAGTCAGAGGCCAAAGCTGAAGCGGACATCCACGTTCTGCTGGTCGATCACAAGTCCTTTAAAGCGGCGCCTCCCAAAACGGGGATTATTATTGATACCCGAGGTATCTGGTAAATCCGCTTCTAATAAGTACATTCCCAGGAAAAATTTCCACATATGAAATTACTAGTTACAGGCGGCGCTGGTTTTATCGGCTCCGCAGTGATCCGTCATATTATTAAAAACACCGACGATGAGGTGGTGAACCTCGATAAGCTGACCTATGCCGGCAACGTTGAGAGTCTCAGGGAGGTTAGCGAGAGCAGTCGCTATATGTTTGAGCAAGTCGATATATGCAATCGGGCGGAAGTGGATCGTGTATTGTTCCAGCACAAGCCGGATGCAATTATGCATTTGGCAGCCGAAAGCCACGTTGACCGCTCTATTGACGGGCCGGCGGAGTTTATTGAAACAAACATCGTGGGAACATATACCCTGCTGGAAGCTGCACGTCGTTACTGGACCGCGTTAAGTTCCGCTGATCAGGCTCGTTTCCGATTTCATCACATCTCAACTGATGAGGTGTATGGTGATCTCGCGGAAGAATCGCATCATGGAACCGCAATAGATGAAGGAAGCCAGGCTCTAATGCCTTTATTCAAGGAAACCACCCCTTACGCGCCCAGCAGTCCATATTCAGCGAGCAAAGCTAGTTCTGATCATTTGGTGCGTGCATGGCAGCGAACTTATGGGCTGCCCACATTGGTCACGAACTGCAGTAACAACTATGGCCCCTATCATTTCCCAGAGAAGTTGATTCCGTTGGTGATACTCAATGCCCTTGAGGGAAAACCGTTGCCGGTTTTTGGCAAGGGCGATCAGGTGCGTGATTGGCTTTATGTAGACGATCACGCCCGCGCCTTGTACCAGGTTGTAACGGAAGGAGTTCCCGGAGAGACCTATAACATCGGAGGCCATAACGAAAAGAAGAACATTGTTGTGGTGGAAACTATCTGCGAGTTGCTTGAAGAACTGGTGCCAAATAAACCGGATGGCCTGAAAGCCTACCAAGATCTTATTACTTACGTGGCCGACCGACCCGGCCATGATCTGAGGTACGCAATAGACGCGAGCAAAATCCAGAGAGAGCTCGGATGGCAACCGCAGGAAACTTTCGAAACCGGTATGCGGAAAACAGTGGAGTGGTATTTGTCCAATCTGGATTGGTGTAGCAATGTTCAGGACGGCTCTTATCAGCGACAGCGCCTGGGAGAAGGCAAGGCGGGAGAGCAATTATGAAAGGCATAATTTTGGCTGGCGGATCCGGAACCCGCCTATACCCGATTACTTTGGGCATTTCTAAGCAGTTGCTGCCGGTTTACGACAAACCGATGATTTATTACCCGTTGTCTGTGTTAATGCTGGCCGGAATCAAAGAGATCCTCATCATTACGACTCCGGAAGATCAGGACGGTTTCCGAAGGGCGCTGGGCGACGGTAGCCAGTTTGGTATCAAGCTGAGCTATGCAGTGCAGCCAAGCCCTGATGGTTTGGCCCAGGCATTCATTATTGGTGAGGAATTTATCGGTGATAGTACGGTTTGCCTGGTACTCGGAGACAACATCTTCTACGGTCAAGGGTTTACCACAAAGCTCCGCGACGCGGTAAAACGCACTGAAGAGGGGCAGAATGCCACGGTATTTGGCTACCAGGTAAAAGATCCGGAAAGATTTGGTGTTGTTGCCTTTGATGAGAACCAGAAGGCCATATCGATTGAAGAAAAGCCGAAGAAACCACAGTCACATTTTGCTGTGACAGGTCTGTACTTTTACGACAATCAGGTCGTTGATATCGCGAAAACTGTCAAGCCTTCGCATCGAGGAGAGCTTGAAATTACAGATGTGAATCGAGCGTACCTCGAACAAGGCCAGCTAAACGTGGAGTTGTTGGGTCGGGGATTTGCCTGGCTTGATACTGGTACCCATGAAAGCCTTCTTGAAGCTGCTCAATTTGTTGAAACTATCGAGAAGCGCCAAGGATATAAGATTGCATGTCTGGAAGAGATTGCTTTCAGTCAAGGCTGGCTTGACAAGGTGTCGCTAGAAAAGCAGGCAAAAGATCTTCGGAAAAATGGCTATGGCGAGTACCTTCAGGCTCTGGTCAACGGTGAGCTCTGAGGTGGCTGATCGATGATCCTGCATGTCTGTACCTATGACAGGTTTATACCGCCGTTTATCAGGTTGGTAAATGAAGAGTTTGGCAAACAAAATCACCAGTTCTGGCTGTCGGGTAAACAGAAGCTAAAACAGCACCCCATTGAAAAAGCCGACAACGTTTTCATTGTTCACTCCACCATCGCTGGTCAGTTGTATGCTTATCTCAAACTGCTTTTACTGATGCACAGCGGGAAGAAGCTGATACTCCATGGCCTTTTTAACCCGGGAGTTATTGTTCTTTTGGCTTTTTGCCCGTGGTTGCTGAATAAATGCTACTGGATTATGTGGGGAGGCGACCTTTACCAGTACCAGAATCCCCGGCCCCACATTAAAGACAAACTGATAGAGGGCCTGAGAAAATTTGTGATCAAACGGATGGGCCATCTGGTTACCTATATACCTGGCGACACCACCTTGGCCCGTAAATGGTACGGGGCGCGGGGTGAATACCACGAGTGCCTTATGTACCTCAGTAATCTGGTAAACCCGGAAATTCTGAAAGATGCCGAGGTGCCAGATGAGCCGCATTCAGCCCTGAATATTCTGGTTGGTAATTCAGCCGACCCTAACAACAATCATCTAGAATCACTTGAAAAACTGGTGCCATACCGGGAGCAAAACCTCAGAATATACGTGCCCCTTTCTTACGGTGATCGCGCGAACGCCGAAAAAGTCATCGAACAGGGAAGGGCATGGTTTGGCGATAAATTCATCCCGATGACCTCTCCTGTTCCGTTTAACGAGTATCTGGAACTTCTGGAAAGTATGGATATTGCGATGTTCAATCATAAACGACAACAGGCAATGGGCAATACCATCACGCTGTTGGGTCTGGGTAAGACGGTTTACATGAGACATGATGTCACCCAATGGTCGTTTTTGATGGGTGTTGGGTTGAGGCTCAAATCCGTATCACATTTCTCTCTCGAGCTATTGCCGAAAGCTGAGAGAACAGACAATGTCGCGCTGGTCTGTTCGTATTTTTCCAGAAGCAGGCTTGTTGATCAGCTTTCCAATTTGTTCAGGAGTTAACATGGCTTATCTTTCAAAAGAGGCACTTGAAGCCATGGGATTCAAGGCCCTTGGTCATAATGTGAAAGTCAGCGACAAAGCCAGTATTTATAATCCGGAGAGCATTGAAATAGGTGATCATTCACGAATTGACGACTTTTGCGTAGTGTCCGGAAATGTTCGGATTGGGGCCTACTGCCACATCACACCTATGTGTTTACTCGCAGGTGGAGAACCGGGTGTAGACCTCTCCGATTTCTGTACCCTGGCGTATGGGGTGAAAGTGTTTTCCCAGTCAGATGACTATAGCGGGGAAACCATGGTGAATTCGTTGATACCCAAAAAATTCAAAAATGAATACATGGCAAAGGTAAGAATAGGCAGGCAGGTTGTCGTAGGTGCTGGGGCTGTCATTTTTCCTGGTGTCGATGTGGCCGACGGTTGCTCAATCGGAGCTATGACTTTGGTGAACAAGAGCACCTTTTCGTGGGGTATTTACGTCGGCAATCCCGCCAGACGTATCAAGAAGAGAAAAAAAGACCTTCTTGATCTCGAAAAGCAATTTCTTCAGGAGCGCAACCGTTGATACCTTTTAATCAGCCACCTTTAACTGGCAATGAGGAGCAGTTCGTCCTCCAGGCCCTTTCTAGCCCCAAAATATCCGGCGACGGGCCCTTCGGAAAGAAATGTCAGGCATGGTTTGAAGAGTCGCTTCCAGCAAAGCAAACGTTGCTTACCCCATCCTGCACGGCTGCACTCGAGATGGCAGCGCTGCTGCTCGATATTCAGCCCGGTGACGAAGTGATCATGCCGAGCTACACGTTCGTTAGCACTGCCAATGCCTTTGTTCTGCGGGGCGCCAGAATCGTGTTCGTAGATATTCGCCCGGATACCATGAACATAGATGAACGATTGATTGAGCCTGCGATCACCGAAAAGACCCGGGCCATTGTGCCTGTGCATTACGCGGGAGTTGGCTGCGAAATGGACGTGATCATGGACATTGCCAGTCGGCACAGCCTTTTCGTGATTGAGGACGCAGCTCAGGGAATGATGAGCAGTTATAAAGGAAAAGCCCTTGGTAGTATCGGACACTTGGGGGCCTTCAGCTTTCATGAAACCAAGAACTATACCAGCGGTGGGGAGGGCGGCCTTCTCATTATCAATGATGACCAGTTCAAAGAACGGGCTGAAATTATTCGCGAAAAAGGTACCAATCGTAGCCAATTCTTTCGTGGCATGGTGAACAAATATAAGTGGGTTGACGTGGGCAGTAGCTACCTTCCCAGCGAATTACAGGCCGCGTATCTATGGGGCCAGCTCGAGAGAGTCAATGAAATCAACAGCGATCGTTTGAGAATCTGGGAACGATACTACGAGTCCTTGCTGCCCTTACTGGAAACCGCAAAGGTTTCACTCCCAACAATACCAGAAGATTGTGTTCATAATGCCCATATGTTCTATCTGAAGGTTTCCAATTTGGAGGAAAGAACAGCATTACTGGAGCATTTGAAGTCTGATGGCATTCTGGCCGTTTTTCACTATGTTCCTTTGCACATCGCGATAGCGGGTGAGCGCTTCGGCCGATTTAATGGAAAGGATCGTTACACAACATCTGACAGCGAGCGCCTTTTGCGGCTACCTCTTTGGTACGGTATGCCAGATGAGAAGGTCTATCAGGTAGTAGACTCGGTTAAAGCCTTCTTTAAGTGAACATCAAAACCGTTTTTCGATTCGGCATAGGCCCTGTTGGGTCTGCGTTGCTTGGATTCGCGACACTTCCAGTTGTTACCTGGCTATTCTCGGTTGGGGATGTAGGCCGCTTTGCCTTGCTCCAGGTCGCGCTAAATTTTTCAATGCTGGTTTTTACGCTTGGAATGGATCAGGCGTATGTGCGTGAATTCCACGAGTGGAAGAACAAAGGGGAGCTTCTCCGCACGACGTTTCTTCCTGCATTCATGCTTTTCCTTGCGCTGGTTATAGGTGCTGCTTTTGTACCAGGCGTCATAGCGAACTTTTTGTTTGAGTCCGATAAACGGCTTCTTGGATATATTGCTCTCTTAGCTGTTTCAACGGGACTGATTTTTCGATTCTCGCTGATGGTGCTCAGGATGGAAGAAAAAGGGCTTGCATTTTCTGCCGGTCAAATCCTGCCAAAGCTGCTTTTTCTCATTCTCGTTCTGGTCTATTGGTTAGCCAATATTTCAGTTGGAATAAGTTATCTGGCTGGCGCATTCGCGACTTCATTTGTCGTAACGATATCTGTGCTGATACTGCTCATAAGACACCACGTCTCCGAAATGTTGAAGTCCAGCATAGACTGGACAAAATTCAAGGCCATACTCAGTTACAGCTTGCCACTTGTTCTGGGAACGGCAGCATTCTGGGGGCTTACTGCGGTCGATAAGTTATTTTTAAGAGCCCTTTCAACATTCGAACAGCTCGGTGTCTATTCTGTCGCTGTCAGCTTCGCAGCTGCCGCAACTATATTACAGGGCGTGTTTTCAACCTTGTGGGCTCCAATGGTTTATAAGTGGCTGAATTCGGATCAGGGCATCGAACTTGGCCGAATTCACTCGGTTGTGAAACAGGTAGCCATAACAATAAGCCTCATTTTCGCCTTGGCTGGTTCCTTCTCATGGCTTTTGGATTTTGTCCTTCCAGACCAATATGCAAACGTCAAGTTTCTGGTTCTGTGCTGCCTCTCTTTTCCGCTTTTTTATACGTTATCTGAAACGACTGTGGTTGGGATAGGAATCTCCAGAAGATCTTCCTTTTCAATGTACGCCTCCTTGTTGGCGTTCGCTTTGAATTGCGTACTTAATTACTTTTTTATACCGAAGTACGGGGCGGTTGCAGCAGCCATTAGCTCTGCGATCGCATTTTGGGTATTTCTGTTGATGAGGACAGAGTTCTCGATATACGTGTGGAAGCCCATGCCCCGTTCGACGATTTACAGTCTTTCTTGCCTCCAGTTAGCGTGTGTGATTGGCAGTGTGATCTACGGCCCGGATAATCCCGCAGTCGTGCACGGACTATGGGTTATGCTTCTGGTTGGTTTGATCTATAAATTCCGGGCCGAGATAACCCAGTTTGCGCGTTATCTCTCTGCAGAAATGTCCAGAAAAACAGCTAATAGTGAACTCTAATGAAGTTTCCTCGAGTGTTATTTATTCAGCCCCTGCTTCCCTCCTACTCCATAGACTTTTTTAATGAGATGAAGTCACAGGCACCTGAGCTGGAGCTGACCGTGGCCGCGGATCTGAAGTCTAAATCCGCGCTTAACCAGCTTGATCAACGAGAGCTACAGTTTAAAGCAGTTAACCTTGAATTCAGCCGTGTTGGGCCATTTCAGTGGATAAAAAGTTTACGCGCATTAGTGGGTTCGCCGGACTTCGACATAGTGGTTTTTAACGGCAATCCTCGAGATCTGTCCCAGTTGCTGGCAATGGCGCTTCTGAGAGTGCGCAGGCGGACATTTTTTGTGTGGGGGATGTTCCACAAGATCGGCCGGCAGAAATGGCACACGCGATTTTATTACCAGTTAGTAGCGAAACTGGCCAACAAACTGCTTACCTATTCCAGAACCGGCGCCCGAAACCTGGCCTCTCTTGGCGTACCTGAACAGAAGATCTCCGTAATTGGGACTGCCATTGACCAGCGCAGAGTGCGCAAACATGCAGAAAAGGTTTCAGAGCAGGACAAGGTGCGTTTTCTCGAAGAAAAGGGGTTGGTTGGAAAGAAAATCGTTCTTCAGGTCGTCAGGCTCTCGGCGATCAAAAAGCCAGGTTTCCTGATTGATGCAGCGCGCGAGATCCTCAGAGATCGGGACGACGTCGTCTTCGTTCTGATTGGCGACGGAGAGATGCGTGAAGTACTGGAGGCCAAGGTAAAAGCCTTTGGGCTCTCTGACGGCGTTCGTTTTATGGGGGCCATATACGACGAAGCTGTCCTCGCGAAATGGTATTTAACGAGTACTGTGTTTGTGATGCCAACGTGTATAGGGCTTAGTGCGCACCATTCAATGGCATATGGTCTGCCCATAATCACTGATGATAGTATCGAAAATCAGGCATCTGAAGCAGATATTTTATCGAACGGCTTAAACTCTATTCTATATAGTCGGGGCACAATTGATTCGTTAGAGGCAGCAATTGAGCTAGTCATGGATAACCAAGCCTTGAGGGACAATCTATCTCTGAATGCAATGCAAACTATTTTCATAAACGCATCAATTGAGCGAAAAGCAAAGAATATGCTTCAAGCCTTTGGTGGTTCCTAATCAATGTTGCCTACTAAAATTAATAAGATTGTCTGTGGCTACTTTTCGTTTCTTTTGGCGTTTTTATGTGCCATGTTAGCTGCGACCAGAGGATCGGTTGTTTCAGAGCGAAATGACACAGAGGCTTATCGCAGATACTTCGAGTGTTTATCAAACCATAAACCGAGTGATTGTGCCCAGGTAAGTGTTATTGGTCAGCTGGAGCTGGGGTCTGACCTGTTTTTTGTGTTTATGGCTAGAATGGTTGATTTTCAAACTTTTCAGTTTATTATCGCTTTTCTTATTTTTTTTCCCGTTATTTATTTTGTTTTAAAGTTTGGGAGAATGATGCCAGTTCTCATTTTACTTTTGCCATCAAGTGCGAAGTACTGGGAGCTGGCTTTTAATGTCGTAAGGCAAGGGATGGCAACGTCTTTGTTCTTTATCGCTTTAACTGCTTTGTTATCGAGTGGAAAAGTGTTTTCAAAAACAGTTTTTTTTGCACCTCTTTTTCATGCCTCGGCTGTTGGATTGGTTCCAGTATATTGGTTTAAGAGAGTTGAGAGTAGCAAGCGTCTGATAGTCATTTCTGTGCTTTTCATGGCCGCGTCTTTGATAGTCTCTGAAGTTTTGATGGAATATATCGCTTATTATTCAGAAAAGGTTTCATGGTATCTTATCACAAATTCAAAGGACGGTGCTGGAACAGAAATACCCATATATTTTTACGCTCCAATGTTGATTGCTGTTTTTGGTCTGCTCTTTGACAAAAAATGGGTCGGTGACAGTGAAATATTTTTTATTCTATATTTTTTGGTATCTCTTTCCTTTTTATTTTCGACGATAGGCGTTGGGTATAGATTTCTTTTGTATGCCTATCCTATATTTGTTGTGATAATTTCGAGAATTTTTTATGATATTGGACGAGCGTTTCAGGCTGAAAGTCGTCTTATTGTCAGGTATCTAGGTGGGTGTTTGCTATCAATATTTGCATTGATGGTTTTCCTTAATGAGAAAGCCCTGATATATATTCATTTTGGCATATCTGATTGATGCTGTGTTTTTAGAGTTTTTCTGTTATCGATCTTTGGCAATAAAAAAAGGATTATTTTCAAAATTTTCAGGATTTTTAGTTATTATGATTTTTTTGTTTGAGGTCCCTGACTCCAAGATTTATATATTATTTTAAAAATGTGTGTTCTTATTTTTTGATAGGAAGTTTAGTGGTTATAATTTGATTGGGCTGAAACTCTAAATAATTCGTTAAAGTGAACTAGTTTATGAAGGGAGAGAATCCAAGGGTCATCGGGAACGGTATGATTGCTAGATCTTTTTTGCAATCTCGACTTGATCCTGACGTTCTAATATTTGCGTCTGGAGTTTCAAACTCTGGCGAAGTTCGGGGCAGCGAATTTTCAAGAGAAGAAGCATTGCTCAGGAGCGTTGTAGAAGAAAATCCGGGTTCAGAGATCGTGTATTTTTCCTCAACGAGTGTTCTTTTTGCTCAGTGTAATGCCTATTCGCAACATAAGAAGAATATGGAGGACCTTTTAGCGAGCTCTGCAGAGAGGTTCTACATCTTTCGTCTTCCACAGGTAGTGGGTATGGTTCTGAATAATACACTTGTCAGCTATCTTGCTCGGTCCTGTATGGAACGCCACTGTCTGGATGTATACACAGATGCAGTTAGAAACCTGATAGATATTGAAGACGTTGTCAGAATAGTAGGCGTTCTCGTTAACCAGAGATTGGGAATCGGTAGCGCCCAAACGCTGGCGTCGGGTTGCAACGTTCGTGTCCCGGATCTGGTTAGCGAGGTCCGTAGATTGGTGAGTGTTCCTTGTGGATTTAATTTTGTCCCGAAAGGCGACGATCAAACAGTATCTATCGATTTTTTGAGAGAACATCTCGATGACGGCGATCCCATCTTGCAAAGCAGCTACTGGAATGACGTCTTGCGGAAGTATGTGCCATTGCTGAAAGAAAGGATTGTAAGTGAGAAAAAAGGTCCTCATTAACTGTTCCAACCTGCACCTAGGCGGCGGCGTAGCTGTTGCATCTTCATTCATCGATTGTGTCAGTTGTAATGATAGCAGCCGGTTTGACGACTTGGAGATTCACCTGCTGGTTTCCAGCAAGGTTGATCAAAATGTTCGGTCTTTACTTGTGGATATAACAAAGTTTGCTTCCTACGAAGTGATGGATTTTTATGGCGTTTCTGCGCTGTGGAAGGGTTTGGGTAAAAAATTGGCTGGTTATGATGCGGTGTTTACCGTTTTCGGCCCGGCTTATACTTTTCGCCGAATCAAGAACCATTTTGTAGGTTTCGCGCAGCCGAACATCATTTACCCGGATAATCCGGTTAACAAGAACCTGCCACTGCTTCAAAAAGCAAAAACACGAACCAAGTATTTTTTCCAGAAATTGTTTTTTTCGTTGGCGTCTGGTGTGGTGGTTGAACTGCCTCACGTTGAGCAGGGTTTACGCGGTATGTCGTGGTTCCGCGATAAAAAGATATTTGTTGTGGAGAGCGCAGTTCACTCGGTTTATTCCAAAAGAAAAGAGTGGGAGCCTTTGGGTGAGGGTGTGATGGGCTCGGTCAACCTGAAGCTTGGCTTGGTGTCAAGAAACTATCCTCACAAGAATCTTGCGGTTTTGCCTGAGGTTAAGCGAATTCTCAAGGACGTATTCGATATGGATGTCTCCCTATACGTGACGTTCACAAACGGCGAGTGGGAATTATGCGACGAGAATTTCCAGAAGAGTGTTATTAATGTTGGTCCGTTAAAGTTGGCTCAGTGCCCCAGTTTCTATGCGCAACTGGATGGTGTGGTATTTCCGACCGTCCTTGAGTGTTTTTCGGCGGTTCCAATTGAAACCTTTATGCTTGAAAAACCGCTCTTCGTTTCGGATCGTGGTTTTATCCGCGATATATGTCGCGAGCATGCGAACTATTTTGATCCGCTGAGCCCGTATTCTATTGCCATCTCCATCCATCAGTTTTTCTCTCTACCGCCTGATGTCCAGCATAAGCGAACGATGGCGGCCCATAAATTTGTACAGTCTTTGCCTGGGCCCGACGTTCGAGCGGCCCGGTATTTGGATATCCTACGATCAGAATTAAACGAATGCTCACAGGTGCACCATGTTTGATCAGAAGAAATTGCTCATTACCGGGGGAACCGGGTCTTTCGGTAACGCTGTCCTGAATCGCTTTTTGGATACTGATATTGAAGAAATCCGCATTTTTAGTCGTGATGAGAAGAAGCAGGACGACATGCGGAAGCGTTTTGCGAATGCAAAGCTTAAATTCTATATCGGGGATGTTCGGGACTACACAAGCCTGCTGAATGCGACACGGGGCGTCGATTATATTTTTCACGCGGCTGCTCTGAAGCAGGTTCCTTCTTGCGAATTCCACCCCATGGAAGCGGTGAAAACAAATGTTATAGGAACTGAAAACGTGCTCGAGGCTGCCATCCAGAATGAGGTGCGGCGTGTAGTGTGTTTGAGCACCGATAAGGCGGTTTATCCCATCAATGCCATGGGTATTTCGAAGGCCATGATGGAGAAAGTGATGGTGGCCAAGTCCAGGAATGTCGATTCGGATAAAACCGTTATCTGTGGCACCCGTTACGGGAATGTTATGGCGTCGAGAGGTTCGGTAATTCCGCTTTTTGTCGATCAGATAAAGGCGGGGAAACCTATTACGGTCACTGACCCCAATATGACGCGTTTTATGATGACCCTGGAAGATGCCGTTGATCTCGTTTTGTATGCCTTTGAGCATGGGAATAATGGCGAGCTGTTCGTGCAAAAAGCACCTGCTGCTACTATTAAAACCCTTGCCCGAGCATTGACTGAACTTTTGGATAAGTCGGACCACGCCATCGAAGAAATCGGGACCCGTCACGGTGAAAAACTCTATGAAGTGCTTTTGAGCCGAGAAGAGATGGCGTGTGCTGAAGACCTTGGCGGCTACTACCGTATTCCCCCCGATCTTCGAGATTTGAACTATGGCAAGTTCGTGGAAGAGGGCGAAGCGAAAATTTCAGAATCGGTTGATTACAATTCCCACAACACGACGCGTTTGGACAAGGCAGGCATGCAGGAACTGCTGATGAAGCTTGACTTTATTCGTGCCATCGTTCGTGGTGAAAACGCACAACCTCAGGATTGATCGCTATGCGAGTAATGATCACCGGAGCCAACGGGTTCATTGGAAAAAATCTTAAACAACATTTGATTGAGCGTTCTGACACAGAGTTGTTGTTGATTTCCAGGGATTCTTCCCGGGGGCACTTTGAAGATGCCATCTCGAAAGCCGATTTCGTGTTCCATTTGGCTGGCGTAAATCGTCCCGAAGATCCGAAGGAGTTCCGGGAAGGGAACGCAGATCTCACAGCTTGGCTTTGTGAAGGGTTGGCGGCGCGTGCGAAAAAAGGCGACAAGGTCCCGATCGTGTTGTCTTCTTCAACCCAGGCAAAACTTGACAATGATTATGGCAACAGCAAGCGGGATGCTGAATTGGCAGTGTTCAGGTATGGTCAGGAATTTGATGTTCCGGTGCATTTATTCAGGTTGCCGAATGTATTTGGTAAGTGGTCTCGGCCGAACTATAACTCCGTGGTCGCGACTTTCTGTCACAATATTGCGCAGGGGCTACCGATCACGGTCAACAGTCCTGAAGCGCCTTTGCGGCTGGTCTATGTAGACGATATTGTTTCCCGCTTTTTGCAACTTCTGGATGGCGCCTTACCCAATCTTGATAGTGAGGGCTTTGACCAGGTTCACCCCCAGTATTCCACAACCGTGGGGGAGCTTGCCGAGGCCATCAAGGAATTCCGTGACAGCCGTGAAACGCTGGTGACACCGAAGGTTGGGGTTGGCCTTACAAGAGCACTTTATTCCACTTATCTGAGTTTTTTGCGCCCAGAACAGTTCTCTTACCCTATCCCGCAGCATGGTGATGCGCGCGGCGTGTTCGTGGAAATGTTGAAAACACCGGATTCCGGGCAGTTTTCCTTTTTCACGGCGCATCCTGGGATTACTCGTGGCGGGCATTATCACCATTCGAAAACGGAAAAGTTTCTGGTGATCTCGGGAACCGCAAGTTTCAAGTTCCGGCATATCCAGACGGGTGAGGAATACGGGCTGGTCACCCGTGGAGATAAATCTGAAATTGTAGAGACGGTGCCTGGTTGGACCCATGACATCACGAATATCGGCGAAAGCGAACTAGTATGTATGCTTTGGGCCAACGAGATTTTCGACCGGGATAATCCGGACACCTTCGCCTGCCCTCTCTGATTAATTCCTTCTGATTCCTGAGAGCCTCCATGAAAAAACTGAAAGTAGTGACGGTGGTCGGCACCCGGCCTGAAATTATTCGGTTATCAAGGGTGTTGGCCCGCCTGGATGAGCATTGCGAACACATCCTCGTGCATACCGGGCAGAACTATGATTACGAACTGAATCAGGTGTTTTTTGACGACCTGGATATTCGAAAACCCGATTTCTTCCTAAACAGCGCGACGGATAGCAAAGGTGCGGCCAATACTATTGGTAACCTGATCTCCTCGGTTGATGAGGTTCTGGCAGAGGTACGACCGGAAGCTTTATTGGTGCTCGGTGACACCAACAGCTGTCTCTCTGTGATCCCAGCCAAGCGTAGACAAATCCCAATTTTTCACATGGAAGCCGGTAACCGGTGTTTTGACCAGAGGGTGCCAGAGGAGACCAATCGCAGGATTGTAGACCATACGGCCGACATCAACCTGACTTACAGCAGCATTGCAAGGGAGTATCTGTTGCGAGAAGGGTTGGCCCCGGATCAGGTGATAAAAACCGGTAGCCCTATGTTCGAGGTGCTGGATCACTACAGGCCGCGTATTGAGGCATCGGATGTACTCGATCGGTTGTCGCTGGAGGTTGGCCAGTATTTCGTGGTGAGCGCCCATCGGGAGGAGAATATCGAATCCAAGCGTTCGTTTACCCGGCTTGTGGAAACGCTCAATGGGGTTGCTGAGGACTACGACTTGCCGGTGATAGTATCCACGCACCCTAGAACGCAGAGCCGTATCAACGCCACGGGGTCGATCTTCCACGATAAGGTCAGGCTTCTGAAACCACTCGGTTTTCATGATTATGTGAAGCTTCAGCTCTCCGCCAGAGCGGTGTTATCGGACAGCGGCACGATCAACGAGGAGTCATCGATTCTCAATTTTCCCGCGTTGAACCTCCGTGAGGCCCACGAACGACCGGAAGGAATGGAAGAAGCGGCCGTTATGATGGCTGGGCTGGACGTGGAAAGAGTTAGGCAGGGGCTGTCGATTCTTGAAACCCAGCCTCGCGGCGAGAAGAGAGGCCTGCGACTGGTAGGGGATTACAGTATGCCCAATGTCTCGGACAAAGTGGTACGGATCATTCACAGCTACACCGATTATGTGAATCGGGTAGTTTGGAAAAAATATTGACTCCCACCTCATGACATATTCACTGCTCCGCCGTTCAGACCTAGCCATAATTAACCGAAGTTTCTGGCCCGTATACCCAGTTATTGGCGAGGCCTTGTTGCGGTTCGCGGAAAACGCCGCTGGCGAGCTCCGTGTCTCCGTGATTATGCAAGACCATGCTGATATCCGCTCCCAGCTTTCCGAGCAAGGGCGCGGCAAAGGTGTGGCGTTCTACCCGTGCAAAGCTTGGACAACTTCGGCCAGTGGTATCGCCCGTCGGATTATGGATGCCGCTTTTTTTATGATCTGGGTGATGGGTGTGCTGCTCTGGACACGGCCACGGAAGGTATACGTCTCTACTGATCCGCCCGTGTTGGTGCCGTTAATTGTAATGGTGTATGCAAAGCTCTTCCGGGCTTCCTATGTGTACCATTTACAAGATATCCATCCGGAGGCGACAAACGTGGTGGTTCCCGTAACCCCCCTTATATACCGGTGCTTGCGGTGGATTGATGGGTTGGTGATGCGGCAAGCTAGCAAGCTGATTACTATTACCCGGGAAATGGCGGATGAGATTTCTACTCGTTCAGGTACTCGTTCCGATATCGTCGTGCTGAACAATCCGGCGGTATCCTTTGAGGGCGTCAACCCGCTGTCGACAAAAAGGCGGGGGTTTTCGTTTTGCGGAAACGCAGGCCGGCTGCAACGCATTCCGCTTCTGGTGGATGCGATTGAGCGATATCTGGATGCTGGTGGCTCACTTGAGTTTGCTTTTGCCGGAGGTGGCGTGTTCGCGGCAGCATTGAAAAAACTGGCCGATCAGTACACGCAGGTGCGTTACGACGGGCTGGTTTCAGCCACAGAGGCGGCCCAATTGAATGCTGATTACGAGTGGGCGTTGTTACCGATAGAAGATGAGGTAACCCGATATGCGTTCCCTAGCAAGTCGTCATCCTACGTGTTTGCCGGTGCCTTCATTCTTGCGGTTTGTGGCGAGCAGACTAGCGTGGCGCAATGGGTAACGTCAAACCGGCTTGGCGTGGTTGTCGAGCCTGACACTGGGGCGCTTATTAATGCTTTTGA
>Ga0207899_1000393_pt1 | contig 16270 bp, 18 predicted proteins | sample MalvirmetaMSP134_FD_184235 | JGI IMG/M metagenome (GOLD analysis project Ga0207899, IMG submission 184235) | Marine viral communities from the Deep Pacific Ocean - MSP-134 (SPAdes) | ecosystem: Environmental > Aquatic > Marine > Oceanic | place: Pacific Ocean | collected 2011-06-28
CGGGCACCCTGGCCGAGGTCGACGACACGACCTGGCGCAAGGCATGGGATTTGAAGGTCTACGGCTTCATTTCCATGTGCCGGGAGATCTACCCCGCCATGGCGGCCCGGCAATCTGGGGTCATCATCAACATCATCGGTCATGCGGGCGAAAGCCATCCGCCCGGCTACATCGCGGGTGCGGCCGGCAATGCGGCCCTCATGGGCTTCACCAAGGCCTTGGCCCATGGCGCCCACGGCGACGGCATCCGCGTGGTCGGCATCAACCCGGGAGCGATCCTGACGGAGCGCGCGATCATGCTGGCCCGCACCAAGGCCAAGGCCCAGTTCGGCGATGCGGAGCGCTGGCCGGACCTGCACAAATCCCTGCCCTTCGGCCGCGCCGGCCTGCCGGAAGAGGTCGCCCATACGGCCGTCTTCTTCGCCAGCCCGCTGTCGAGTTACACCTCCGGCACCATCCTGACCATCAACGGCGGCAAGGAATAGGCCACCGAAATGCTGGGCAACCGCCGCAGAGAGAAATAGTATTCCGCCTCGATAAAAAAAGGAGCCGTCATGATCCACGAACTGAGAATTTATCACTGCGTTCCCGGGCGCCTGCCCGCGCTGTTGAAGCGTTTCGACACGATCACCCTGGCGATCTGGGAACGCCACGGGATTCGTCAAGCAGGGTTCTGGACAACGGAAATCGGCCCCTCCAACCAGGACCTGTATTACCTGCTGGAATGGGAGTCCCTGGCCGAGCGCGATGAGAAGTGGACCGCTTTCCAAAGCGATCCCGAGTGGATATCCAAACGGGCCGAGACGGAAAAAGACGGCGCCATCGTCGCAACCCTGGAAAACATCTTCCTGAAGCCGACAGCCTTTTCAAAGGTCAAATAAGCCCGATTCCAGAGCCTCTGGCCCTATTTCCCTCTGCGCTGAATCTTCCGCCACTTGGCGACGTTGCGGTTGTGCTCCAAAAGCGTTTCCGCAAAGGCGTGGCCGCCCGTGCCGTCGGCGACGAAGTAATAGGCCTTGGTCGCCTCCGGGTGCAGCACGGCGTTGATCGCCGCCAAGCCCGGATTGGCGATGGGGGTCGGCGGCAGGCCCTGGACCGCATAGGTATTCCAGGGCGTCGGCGCATCCAGGTCGGCGCGGGTCAATTCACGGCCAAGCGCCGCCTTGCCTTCCGTAATGCCGTAGATCACCGTCGGGTCGGACTGCAGCTTCATGCCGCGCTTCAGGCGGTTCAGGAACACGCCCGCAACACGTCCGCGTTCCGATGCCACGCCCGTTTCCTTTTCGACGATGGAGGCGAGAACCAGGGCCTCCGCCGGGCTGTTCAGCGGCAGGCCCTCGTCGCGCCCGACCCAGGCCTTGGCCAGGGCCGCGTCCATCGCCTGTTCCATGCGCCGCACGGCCTGAACCTTGGTGTCGTAATAGGCATAATGATAGGTCTCGGGCAACAGGCGGCCCTCGTCCGGCGGTGTCGGTAGAGGCCCCATCAGCCCTTCGGCCTTGGCGACGATCTCAAGTACTTCCGCCACGGTCAGCCCTTCGGGAATAGTGAACGTACGGGCCACCGTTTCGCCCCGGCGCAAAACATCCAGCACGCCGGTGATGCCGGCGCGGGCAGGAATGCGGAATTCACCCGATTTCAGGGACCGGTCGGCGCCGTTCAACCGCCCCGCCAGGCGGAACAGCAAGTCCGATCGGACAATCCCGCGCTGAACCAGCGTCTGGGCGATCGCCTGGATATGGCTGCCCTGCGGGATCAGCACGGTCTCGTCCCGGGCGTGCGGACCGTCGCGGGCGATTTCCTTGGAAAACCACAGCCAGCCGCCGCCCGCCATCACGGCGGCGAGCAGGCAAAGAACCAGAAGGGTGCGGAGAAGTCTGCGGATCATTCCGCGACTTTAAATCAGTCGTAGGCTTTGAACACCAGAGAAGCGTTCGTGCCGCCGAAACCGAAGGAGTTGGAGAGGGCCGCCCGGACCTTGCGTTCCTTGGGCTTATGCGGCACCAGATCGACGCCGGCGCAGGCCTCGGACGGATTGTCCAGGTTCAGGGTCGGCGGCACGATGCCGTTCTTCATGGCGAGGATCGAATAGATCGCCTCGACCGCACCGGCGGCGCCGAGCAGGTGGCCGACCGCCGACTTGGTCGACGACATGGAAATGCCGTCGATAGCGCTGCCGAACACGCGCTTGATGGCGCCCAGTTCGATCTCGTCGCCAAGTGGCGTCGAGGTGCCGTGGGCGTTCACGTAATCGATGTCTTCCGGGTTCATGCCCGCCCGCTTGAGGGCCGCCGACATGCAACGGAACGCGCCGTCGCCGTCTTCCGCCGGGGCGGTAATGTGATGGGCGTCGCCCGACATCCCGTAGCCGACGATTTCGGCGTAAATTTTGGCGCCGCGTTTCTTGGCGTGCTCCAGTTCCTCGAGCACCACCACACCGGCGCCGTCACCCATGACGAAGCCGTCGCGGCCCTGATCCCAAGGACGGGACGCCTTTTCCGGGGTGTCGTTGTAACCGGTCGAAAGGGCCCGCGCGGCGCAGAAACCGGCGACACCCAAGGGGCAGATCGCGGCCTCGGCCCCACCGGCGACCATCACGTCGGCGTCTTCCCACATGATCAGGCGGGCGGCGTCGCCGATGGCATGCGCCCCGGTCGAGCAGGCCGTAACCACCGCGTGGTTCGGGCCCTTGAGCCCGTATCGGATGGAGACATGGCCGGACACCAGATTGATCAGGCTGGCCGGAATGAAGAACGGGCTCAACCGCCGGGCGCGACCTTCGTGCACGGTGATCGCACCACCGGCGATTTCCGGCAGACCGCCGATGCCCGAGCCAATCAGAACGCCGGTCTTCCAGCGGTCTTCGTCGGCTTCCGGCTTCCAGCCCGAATCCTCGATCGCCTGAATGGCGGCGGCCAGACCGTAGATGATGAACGTGTCCATCCGGCGCTGGTCCTTGGTCGGGACCCATGCCTCGGCATTGAAGGTGCCGTCGGTGCCGTCGCCCAGGGGCACGGTGCCGCCGATCTTGGCCGGCAGATCGTATTCGTCATAGCCTTCGAGCCGACGAATGCCGGATTGCCCGGCCAGCAGGCGCGACCAGTTCAGGTCGACCCCTGTGCCGAGGGAATTGACGATACCCAGTCCGGTAACGACGACACGTCTCATATTGCTTATCTCACCCGGCCGCACGAACGCCCGGGCCCTCGAAGGGGGCGGGCGCACGCGGGACGAAACCGCAGAGGATTACTGCTGCGATTCGATGAAGTCGACGGCGTCCTTGATGGTCAGGATCTTCTCGGCGGCGTCATCGGGAATTTCGATGCCGAACTCTTCCTCAAAGGCCATGACCAGCTCCACCGTGTCGAGGCTGTCCGCGCCCAGATCGTCGATAAAGCTCGCGTTTTCAACAACTTTGGCTTCATCCACACCGAGGTGGTCATGGACGATCTTCTTTACGCGTTCAGCAACATCACTCATATCGATTCCCCTGTTGATTCCCCATTGATGGATCAGGAAATAAAGGTTGAAATTCTGACGGTGGCGGCGGGATTTCGGGGGTCCCGGACCAGGTTCGCCCGCTTCCTATCACATATCGAACGCGTTTGACCAGCCACCTCTACACACCATCGTTCAGGCCCCGGCAAGGCCTGGAATTCGGGCCTAGATCATGGCCATGCCGCCGTTGACGTGGATTGTCTGCCCCGTCACATAGGCCGCTTCGTCGCTCGACAGGTAGAGCGCCGCGGCGGCAATCTCTTCCGACGTGCCCATGCGGCCTGCCGGAATAGACCCCATGATACCTTCCTTCTGGGCGTCCGTCAGGTCATCGGTCATGGCCGTCTGGATGAAACCGGGAGCGATGCAGTTGACCGTAATGCCCCGCGCCGCCACTTCCTGAGCGAGCGATTTGGACATGCCGATCATCCCGGCCTTGGACGCCGCATAATTGACCTGCCCGGCGTTGCCGGTGACCCCGACAATCGACGTGATGCCGATGATTCGGCCAAGGCGCTTCTTCATCATCCCGCGCAGGACCGCCCGCGACAGGCGGAAGGCCGCGGTCAGGTTGACGTCGATGACCGCCTGCCAGTCCTCGTCCTTCATGCGCATCATCAGGGTGTCGCGGGTCAGGCCGGCGTTGTTGATCAGGATGTCGATGCCGCCCATGGCCGATTCGGCGTCGGCGACCAGCTTGTCCGTGCCTTCTGCCGACGACAGGTCCGCCGGCAGAACATGGGCCCGCTCGCCCAGTTCCCTGGCCAGCGGCTCCAGCGCGTCAACCCGGCGGCCCGACAGGCCGACCACGGCCCCGGCGTCATGCAGCGCGCGGGCGATGGCCCCGCCGATGCCGCCCGAAGCCCCGGTGACCAGGGCGGTTTTTCCCGTAAGATCGAACATGGCGGTTTCCTCTATCTCTTCATTACAAAGCCCGGCCCGCGTCACAGCGAGGCCAGGAACGCCTCGACCTCTTCCGGCGTGCCGACGTTGACGACGTTGATTTCGCGGTCGATGCGGCGCGCCAGGCCGGCCAGGATCTTGCCCGAACCGATCTCGACCAGGGTATCGATGCCCTGGGCCTTCAACTGCTCGACGCATTCGCGCCAACGCACCATGCCGGTGACCTGTTCGACCAGAAGCCGCTTGATCTCCCCCGGATCCTCGGCCGGGGCCGCGGTGACGTTCGCCATCACCGGCACGGCCGGAGCGTTGATCTGGACAGCGCCCAGGGCGTCGTCCATGGCGTCGGCGGCGGGCTGCATCAGGGCGCAATGGAAGGGGGCCGACACGGGCAGCAGGACGGCGCGCTTCGCACCCGCTTCCTTGGCCAGATCACAGGCCCGCTCGACGGCGGCGGTGGAGCCGGAAATCACGATCTGCCCCGGCGCGTTGTCGTTGCCGGCCTGGCAGACTTCACCCTCGACGGCCTGCGGCACCGCCATGGCGTCGGTGCAGACCTTTTCCACCGCATCCATGTCCAGGCCCATAAGCGCCGCCATGGCGCCCTGGCCGACAGGAACGGCTTTCTGCATTTCCGTGCCGCGCGTCTTCAACAGGCGCGCCGTATCGGCCAGCGAGAATGTCCCGGCGGCCGCATGGGCCGAATATTCGCCAAGCGAATGACCGGCGACAAAGCCCGCCTGCGCCTTGAGGTCGAAGCCGCCTTCGGCGCGCAGCACGGCAAGAACGGCCATGCTGGCCGTCATGATCGCGGGCTGGGCGTTGGCGGTCAGGGTCAGCTCGTCCTCCGGCCCATTGAACATGATCTTGGACAGTTTTTGCTTCAGGGTTTCGTCCACTTCCTGGTGGACCTCGCGGGCGGCGGCGAAGGCATCATGGATGTCCTTGCCCATGCCCACGGTCTGGGACCCCTGTCCCGGAAAAATCAGCGCGCGTGCCATGAAAGCGACTGTGCTCCCTTCGTTGAATTGGGGCGAGAGGTATTGCCGCCCGGCCCCCGGCCTGTCAAGGGCGCTTGCCCCCTGCCCCGGCCGCATTTCGGCGCCGGGACCGCCAGCGGATTTAAAATATTGAAATTACTGCATAAGATATCAGATGGGAGGAACCGCACCAATCGAAAGGAATCCTGCTCGTGAGCGACCAAGCCAAGGAAACCAAGAGTTACGACGTCGAAGAGGCCCGGGGGCGGATTTCCGTGATCTGCGGGAAAGCGATCTATTTCGTTGTCGCCCTGATCCTGCTGGGCATTTCAATCGGCATTATCGGTTATGGCATTGTCGAAATCTGGAAAGCGTTCCGCGACGGTACCGGCATCATCGCGCCCCTGCTTGACGGGGTCGCCCTGTCGGTCCTGGGGCTGGCCGTCATCGACGTGTCCAAGTACCTGCTGGATGAAGAGGTGTTCCGTAATCGGGAATTGGGCGCCGCGTCGGAAGCCCGGGCGACGCTGACAAAGTTCTTCACCATCATCACCATCGCCATCAGCCTGGAGGCCATCGTGCTGATCTTCGGCTCGATCAAGGACAACGACATTCAGCGGCTGGTCTATCCGGTGTACCTGCTGCTGACCGCCGTCGTCATCACCTTGGGTCTCGGCCTGTTCCAATGGCTGAACGCAAAGGCGGCGCAACTGACGGAAAAGGGCGGCTGATCCCCCCTTCACCGCCGCCCGAATCCAAGAGTTCTGCGCGCTTGCGCCGGTTCCGGGAATGTGTATAGTGCGCCGCCTCGGGGCAAATTCCCCGACCTCCTTGTCGGTCAGGATACTCGGATGACCGGCTATGTCCCCAGGGTGGGGACTGAGACAAGCCAAAGGGAGCTTATATGCCTTATTACGAAAGCGTGTTTATCGCGCGGCCCGACATCTCGTCCGCACAGGTCGACGGTCTGGTCGAAACCTTCGAAAAAGCCATCGCCGGCGGCGGCGGCAGCATCCAGAAGAAAGAATACTGGGGGCTGCGCAACCTCTCCTACCGGATCAAGAAGAACCGCAAGGGCCACTACATGCTCATGAACATCGATGCGCCGGCCGATGCCGTCGCCGAGATGGAGCGCCAGATGCGGATCAACGAAGACGTCATGCGTCACATGACCCTGCGCGTCGACGAACTTGAAGAAGGTCCGTCCGTGATCATCCAGAACAAGGACCGTGGCGACGAGCGTCCGCGCCGGGGCCCGCGTCCTGACCGTGGCGACCGTCCCGACCGGGGTGACCGCCCCGAGCGCGGCCCGCGCCCTGATTTTGATGGTGGCGACTTCGGTCGCAATCGCGACAAAGGAGACGACGCATGAGTGAAGAATCCGGAAAGCCGGCCGGCCGAAGCGCCCGCCCGGTCTTCAATCGGCGCCGTAAAAGCTGCCCGTTCGCCGGGCCGAACGGTCCGAAGATCGATTACAAGGACACGCGCCTGCTGGGCCGCTTCATTTCCGAACGCGGAAAGATCGTCCCCTCGCGCATCACCGCCGTTTCCAACAAGAAACAGCGTGAACTTGCCAAAGCCATCAAACAAGCCCGCTTCCTTGCCTTGCTTCCCTACGTGGTGAAGTAACTGCTAACCGTGCCCCGCGGAAACGGGGCACGGAACAGGGATACTTAAGCCGATGCCGAAATCGTTCCTGATCGCCATCTGTGCAGGTCTTTTAAGCCTGGTGGCGGCCATGCCGGCCCTGAACGGCGCCCCCGGTGGGTTGTTGCTGTTCTATGTTGCCGCCCTGCCCATCTATCTGGCCGGTTTCGCCTTCGGCGTGACCGTCGGCACGGTGGCGACCGTGAGCGGTTTCGTCGCGGCTTCGGCCCTAGGCGGCGTGCTGGTGGCCGGGGTGTTCGCCCTGGTCCACCTGCTGCCGGCCTGGACCGTAATCCGGCAAGCCATGCTTCAGCGCACGGCACCCGACGGCCATACCGAATGGATGGCCCCGGGTCCGATCGTCGCCAGCCTGTCCGGCATGGCGGCGACGATGATGCTTCTGGCGGCGCTGGTGTTCTTCGCCAATGGCACGGGCCTCAACGCCATCGTCACCGACCGTCTGACCGAGGTTCTGGCCACCGTGGCCCCGAACACGCCGCAGGCGGCCCGTGACGAGATGGTGCAGCTTTACGGCCCGCTTCTGCCGGCATCCCTGGGATCGAGCTGGGTCATCATGGCCCTGGTCAGCGCCGCCGTGGCGCAGGCCTTCCTGGCCCGCATGGGACGCAACCTGCGTCCGACCCCGCGGTACGCCAACATGGTTCTGCCGGAATGGATTTCCTGGGCCATGGTGGGTGCCGCTCTGGTCTCCCTGGTCGCGGGCGGCGAGGTTCAGTTCCTCGCCCGCAACCTGACCCTGGCCCTGGCCGTTCCGTTCTTCCTGTTGGGCCTGGCCGTAATCCATCACTGGGCGCGGCGGGTCCGGCACGGGACCTTGGCCCTGGTGGCTGTCTACTTTCTAATTTTCGTTGTCGGCTGGGCCGGTCTTCTCGTGACCGCCGCGGTCGGCGTCCTGGAACAATGGGGCGGTATCCGCCACCGGCTGACCGGCCCCGCAGGCGGCACCTCGCCGCATGATGATTGAGTAGGAGAGATCGCAATGGACGTGATCCTGTTGGAACGTATCGAAAAACTGGGCCAGATGGGCGATGTGGTTAAGGTCAAGGCCGGCTTTGCCCGCAATTACCTGCTGCCCCAGAAGAAGGCCCTGCGCGCGACCGAAGACAACAAGCGCGTGTTCGAGGCCCAGAAGGCGCAGCTTGAAACCCAGAACCTGGAAACCCGCAAGGAAGCGGAAGGCGTCGCCGCCAAGATGGACGGCCAAAAGGTCATCCTGATCCGTCAGGCCGGCGAAGCCGGGCAGTTGTATGGTTCGGTCAACGCCCGTGACGTCGCCGAAGCCCTGGACGGCGCCGGCTTCACCGTCGCCCGCCACCAGGTCGAACTGGCCCGCCCGATCAAGACCCTGGGGCTGCATGACGTGATCGTGCGCCTGCACCCGGAAGTCACGGTGACCATCACCGCCAACGTCGCCCGCACCCCGGACGAAGCCCAGGTCCAGTCCGACACCGGCGTGGCCCTTGTCGGCGATGACGCCAAGGAAGCCGCCGACATCGCGGCCGAAGCCGCCGAAGCCGTCGCCGCCCAGGCCGACGCCGTGTTCGAGGAAGACGTCGCCGGTGAGGTTGTCGCCGAAGCCGCCGAGGACGCCGCCGAAGAGGCCGAAGCCGCCGCCAAGAAAAAGACCGATGCCGAAGCCCGCGCCGTGGCAGCCGCCGCCGCCGCGGAAGCTGCCGCCGCCGCCGCTGAGGCCGAAGGCGACGACGCCGACAAGGCCGACGAAGACAAGTAAGCCTGCCCGCCCGCAGGGTGGAACGCGTGAACGAAGGCGGTCCCCATGGGGGGCCGCCTTTTTTCATGCCCGCATACCGCGGATGACAGCATCTCCTGTGGCAACGGCCCAGCGACAACCGATTGACTCCGCCGGGAATTTTTAGAACAATTATAAAGTCCCACGGTTGCTGCTACGTTTCAGGAAAATACCCAGGGGTAAGAACGCGCATTCCTGCCCCGGGGGAGGTGGAAATGCTGTTTGCGCATGTTCTTCGTCATATCGTCCAGACCGGCAGACTGACGGCCATCGACGCCCACGGACGTGAACACGTCTTTTCCGGCTCACCCGGCGGCGATCTGACCATCCGGTTTCACGACCCGTCCCTCCATTGGAAACTGTTCTTCAATCCGGGCCTGTACCTGGGTGAAGCCTACATGGACGGCACCTTCACGGTCGAAGGCGGCACCATCTTCGACTTCCTGGATTTCATCACCGCCAACATGGACAACAGCGGCGAACACCCGGTGATGGCCTGGGTCGCCGCCGCCGACACCCTGTTCCGCCGCGTGCAGCAGTACAATCCCGCGTCCCGGGCGCGCCGGAACGTGGCCCACCACTACGACCTCAACGGGCGGCTGTACGAACTGTTCCTGGACCGCGACCGGCAGTATTCCTGCGCCTACTTCCAGACGCCGCAGGACAGCCTGGACACCGCGCAGTTGAACAAGAAGCGCCACCTGGCGGCCAAGCTGATGATCGAACCCGGCATGAAGGTGCTGGACATCGGTTGTGGTTGGGGGGGGCTGGGAATCTATCTGGCCGGCGAGTTGGGAGCCCAGGTCACCGGCCTGACCCTGTCGACGGAACAACTCGGTGTGGCCCGGGAGCGGGCGGCCATGGCGGGCCTGTCCGACCGGGTCCAGTTCCACCTGCGCGACTACCGGGAACAGACGGGCACCTTCGACCGCATCGTGTCCGTCGGCATGTTCGAACACGTCGGCATCACCCATTATCTGGAATACTTCGACACCGTGAGAAATCTTCTGACCGAGGACGGCGTGGCGCTGATCCACACCATCGGGCGTTCGGAGGTGCCGCGTGCGACCAACCCCTGGATCCGCAAGTACATCTTCCCCGGCGGCTACGTCCCGGCCCTGTCCGAGGTCATGCACCGCATCGAACAGACCCGCCTTATCACCACGGACGTGGAGATTCTGCGCCTGCATTACGCCGAAACCCTGAAGCACTGGCGTCACCGCTTCCACAAGCGGCGGGACGAGGCCAAGGCCCTCTACGACGAACGCTTCTGCCGCATGTGGGAATACTACCTGGCGGCCAGCGAATGCTCGTTCCGCAACCTGGACAGCGTGGTGTTCCAGATTCAGCTGACGAAGAAGCGCGACGTGCTGCCGCTGACCCGCGACTACATCAGCGAATGGGAGAAGCGGGCGAATCGCCGGCAAAAGGCATCGACCCGCGACGGCGCCGCCGCCTGACGCCACCGTGCCCAATCCCGCGCCGGCACCGGCTTTCAGGCCGCTGGCTTGAACTTATCCACAATCCGCCCCCATACTCACATTCCGACCGCTGGGTATGCGGTTTCATGCACACTGCGATTCCTTATTCCTCTCCCCGTCGCGCGGGCTTTGGATTACCACAGAGCCATGAACACGACCCTCACCGATCCCCCCGAAGACACCCTGTCGCACGCCGAAGACCCGTATCACGACAGCGCCCCCCACCATGGCGGTTCAGGCGGCAATCATGACCACGGGGCGGCGGCGGGATTCCGCTCCTTGCCCCACAATCTGGACGCGGAGAAGGCGCTGCTCGGCGCCCTTCTGGTCAACAACCGGGCCTATGAGCAGGTCGCCGAATTCCTGAAGGCGGAGCACTTCGCCGTCGAACAGCACGCCAAGGTATATCAGGCTGCGGAAAAGCTCATCGATCACGGCCAGATCGCCGACCCGGTGACCCTGAAGCGGTTTTTCGAGAACGAGAATTCCCTGTCGGAAATCGGCGGCCCGGCCTATCTGACCGATCTGGCGGCCAGCGCCGTGACCGTCATCAACGCCCGCGAATACGGACGCATCGTCTATGACCTGTATCTCAAGCGCGAGCTGATCAACCTGGGCGAGGATGTGGTCAACGGCGCCTACGGCGGCGAGGTCGACGAAACGGCGACGGACCAGATTGAGCGCGCCGAACAGGCGCTGTACGACCTTGCCACCTCGGGCAACTACGAAGGCGGATTCCAGGACTTCAAGTCGTCGGTCGTCGCCGCCATCAATTCCGCCGAACTGGCCCACAAGCGCGACGGCGGTCTGGCGGGCGTGGCCACGGACTTCATCGACATGGATGCACTGCTGGGCGGGCTGCATTCATCGGATCTGGTCATCCTGGCCGGCCGGCCGTCCATGGGCAAAACGGCGCTGGCCACCAACATCGCCTTCAACGTGGCCTGGAACTATTCCCGCACCAAGGGCGCGGAGGGGGCAGTGGTCGGCTTTTTCTCCCTGGAAATGTCGGCGGAACAGTTGGCCAGCCGTATTCTTTCGGAACAGGCGGAAATCGGCTCCGACCGCATCCGCAAGGGCCTGTTGGAAAACGAGGAATTCACCAAGCTGGTCAGCGCCTCGACCACCCTGCACGACATTCCGCTGTTCATCGACGATACCCCGGCGCTGACGGTCAGCGCGCTGCGCACCCGCGCCCGGCGCCTGAAACGCCGCCACAACCTGGGCCTGATCGTGATCGATTATCTTCAGCTGGTGTCCGGCAGCTCAAGCAGCCGCAGCGACGGCCGCGTCCAGGAAGTGTCGGAAATCACCCGTGGCCTGAAGACCCTGGCCAAGGAACTGGAGGTTCCCGTGCTAGCCCTGTCGCAGTTGTCACGAACGGTCGAACAGCGCGACCCGCCGCGCCCGCAGCTGGCCGACCTACGTGAATCGGGCTCCATCGAACAGGACGCCGACGTGGTCATGTTCATCTACCGCGAAGAATATTACATGGAGCGCAAAAAACCGTCGCGCCGCGCCGACGAAGACGACGGCAAGCTGGTCGAGCGCCTGGAGCGCTGGGAAGGCGCCTTGCAGGATATCCATCAGGTCGCCGAGGTGATCGTCGCCAAGCAGCGCCACGGCCCCATCGGCAACGTACCCATGCACTTCAATGGCGCCTTCACGCGGTTCGGAAACCTGTCGAAGGACCATCCCTACCGCCAGCGCTTCCATGGCGAAGACTGACGGACAGCCGTCCGGCGGCGTCGATGCGCGCCTGGCCGGCGCTGTATTGACCGTCGACCTGGCCGCCCTTCAGGCCAATTACCGGCTCATTTCCAGCAGACTTACCGGCGGCGCCACGGCGTCGGCCGTGGTCAAGGCCGACGCCTACGGCATCGGCATCGGCCCGGCGGCCAAGGCCCTTTGGGCGGCAGGTGCGCGCGACTTTTTCGTCGCCCATGGAGATGAAGGCGTGGCCCTGCGCGGGCATCTGGCCGACGCCCGCATCCATGTCCTGAACGGCGCCCATGCAGGGGCCGAGGATGCGTTCCTTGAACACGGCCTGATTCCCGCCCTCAACTGCCTGGGCGACGCGGAGCGCTGGCGCGCGTTCTGCGCGCGGACCGGCAGGCCCCTGCCCTGCGTCCTGCATGTGGACACGGGCATGTGCCGCCTGGGCCTGGACCGACGGGAATATGCCCGCGTGGCGGCCGACCCGGCGCTGCTTGGCGGTCTCGACATCCAAACCGTGATGAGCCACCTTGCCTCCGCCGACGAGGACAGCCCACAGAACGCGGCGCAGCTAGCCCTGTTCCAGGGCGCGCGGGCGCATCTGCCCATGGGGCGGGCGTCCTTCGCCAATTCGTCGGGCGTGTTCCTGGGCCCCGATTATCACTTCGATCTGGCCCGTCCGGGGGTTGCCCTCTACGGCGTCAACCCGACCCCTGGCAGTCCCAACCCCATGGCGCAAGTCGTTCGTCTGAAAGCAAAAATCCTGCAGGTGCGGGACGTTGACAGTGCCGAGACCGTTGGCTACGGTGCCACTCACCGGATCGCGGGCCCTTCCCGCATCGCGACCCTGCCCGTGGGTTATGCGGACGGCTATCTCCGTTCCCTCGGCAACCGGGCGACGGCGTATATCGGGGACTACGAGGCGCCCCTTGTGGGACGGGTATCCATGGATCTCATCACCATCGACGTGACGGCCGTGCCCGAGGCCCAGTGCCGGCCCGGCATGACGGTCGACCTGATCGGCAAGCACCATACGGTCGATGATCTGGCGGCCCAGGCCGGAACCATCGGCTATGAAATCCTGACCTCGCTCGGCCGCCGGTACCACCGCGTATACGCGGACGGCGCGGCCTAGCCAGGATGAACCTTCTACAAGCCATCGGCCGGGTGTTCCTGGCCTTTCTCGGCGCCACGGGGCGGCTGATCATGTTCGCCCTCACCGCGGTCGCCCATTGCTTCCTGCCGCCCTATTACCCCCGCATCATGATCCGCCAGATGGTCGAAATCGGCTATTTCTCCCTGCCCGTGGTCGGCCTGACGGCGATCTTCGCGGGCATGGTGCTGGCGCTGCAAAGCTATACCGGCTTCGCCCGCTTCTCGGCCGAGGGTGCCATCGCCAACGTGGTGGTGCTGTCCGTGACCCGCGAACTGGCCCCCGTGCTGGGTGGCCTGATGATCGCCGGGCGCGTGGGGGCCTCCATGGCCGCCGAGATCGGCACCATGCGGGTGACCGAACAGATCGACGCGCTGACCACCCTTTCCACCAACGCCATCAAGTATCTGGTGGTGCCCCGCATCATCGCCGGCGTGGTCATGCTGCCGATCCTGATCTTCGTCGCCGACATCATCGGCGTGTTTGGCGGCTTTCTGGTGTCGGTCTACAAGCTGGGCTTCAATCCGGCCATCTATCTGCAGAACACCTGGGATTTCCTGCAGCCGCTCGACATCATTTCCGGCCTGGTCAAGGCATCGGTATTCGGTTTCCTTGTCGCCTTGATGGGCTGCTACCACGGCTATTACTCCAAAGGCGGTGCCCAGGGCGTGGGTGCGGCGACGACCAACTCCGTGGTCTCGGCCTCGATCCTCATTCTCTGCTTCAACTACATCCTGACCGAAGCCTTCTTCGGCCTGTAAGGCGGGCACCATGGCCGAGCCAAAAATCCAACTGCGCGGCGTGACCAAGGCCTTCGGAACGAAGAAGGTCCTGACCGGGGTCGACCTGGATGTGGCCAAGGGTGAAAGCGTGGTCATCATCGGCGGTTCGGGCACGGGCAAGTCGGTGACGCTGAAATGCATCCTCGGCCTGCTCCGGCCCGATGCCGGCTCCATCAAGATCGACGGCAAGGAAGTCACCGGTCTCACGACCTCGGAACGCGACCAGGTCAACCGCCAGGTCGGCATGCTGTTTCAGGGCGGTGCGCTGTTTGATTCCCTGCCGGTGTGGGAAAACGTCGCCTTCGGCCTGCTGTCGCGCAAGCAATGCGGGCGCGAGGAAGCGCGCGAGATCGCCCTGAAGAAACTGGCCCTGGTCGGTCTCAAGCCGCATCTGGCCGATGCCTCGCCATCGGATCTGTCCATTGGCATGCAGAAGCGCGTGGGCTTGGCCCGCGCCATCGCCACCGACCCGGAAATCATCTTCTTCGACGAGCCAACCACGGGCCTGGACCCGATCATGGCCGACATGATCAACGAACTGATCGTCCACGTGAACCGCGAGGTCGGCGCCACGGCGCTGTCGATCTCCCACGACATGGCCAGCGCCGGCAAGATCGGCGACCGCATCGCCATGCTGTATCAGGGCCGGATCGTCTGGGCCGGAGATCCGGACTCCGCCGCCGCCGCCGCCAATCCGGTGGTCGACCAGTTCATCCACGGCCGCGTCGACGGGCCGATTAAGATGCAGGTTCGGGCCTGAAAATTCCCTGCCCCCAATTGAATGGTTGGGGACGCGTTGCCTGTCTTGTGGGCATCACACCTGAACAAGAATGTGGTGAAAATGGGTGACACGAACAAACCGGCCTTTCCGCAAACGCCGGACGGAGTCACCGATTGGGAAAAAGTCTTCGAAGACCCCAATCAGGGTTTGATCTCTGTGATCCGCACCGCCCAAACGGCGGATAATCTGCGCGCCTGCATGATGATCGTGATCCGGCAATTGTTCACCCGGGATGACGACGCGCTTCAGGTCGCGCAGTTAACCCGGCAACTGGATGATCTGCTGGTCCAGTCCGCCGGCGCCGTCCCATCGGATGCCGCGATCGCCATGCTGCGCCAAATCAAGACCCAGCGGCAGGACATGGCCCAGGCCTATCTGGCCGATAAAAAGAAAAAGAAACGCCGGAAGAACCGGCGCAACGCCGCCGGTTCGGCATCCGTGAAAAACGCCGTCTACCTTCTTTTCAAGAACCCCAAATACTTCATCGGTCTGGCCGTTGTTCTGACGATCCTGTTGGCAGGGGTCATCACGATCCTCGCCATTGGTGGGCCGGATGGAACCCCGCACGCCTCTGAAGACGCGGGACGCGAAGGGCCGCCCGCCGGAAACGATACCGCCCCCGCCCCCAAAGAGGATGCGGAAAGCAAAGTCCCGCCACAGGCCAAGCCCCCCCAGCAGGACATGCCTCTGCCCGAATTCACGCAAACACGGAAAGCCGCCACGATGACGCCCGTGGCGATTGTTCTGCGCCACGTCACCCTTCCACGCAGCCTTGGCAAATGGAAGCGCGGCCCGACCCACGTGATGCCCTTCATCTTCGTCAAGGACGAGGGCGATGTTTCCAGCGTATGCCGGCAATTGCCCTATATCCTGAGCACCATGAATGTGGAACTCAGCAAGGCGTTCCAGGATATCGAGGCGTTCGACGATCAGGTTCTTGCGGGCGTCGCACGGCGTGTCGGAGGCATTCTGAACTCCAGGCTCGAAACCCCTTCGGTCACGCGCATTCTCCTGGCGGTTCCCATGGACTCAAGGGACTACCCGCCCGCAAAATGCGGTCAGGCGTCGGATGCTTTTGGAAAATATCTGAAATAGGTCCGTGTCGGGACCCGGCCTCATGAACCCGGCCACGACACGGATCTTGCCGAAGCCCTAGGCGGAGAAACCCGCCCCGGCCTTTTTGTACTCGTCGCGCGGCGGCGAGAAGATGTCGAGGATGACCGCGCCCTCGGGCCCGGCCTTGAACCCGTGTTCCACCCCGCCCGGTGAGCACCAGAAATCCCCCACCTTCACAGGAAATTCCTTGCCGTCCTGGGTACGCACGCCCGATCCCTCGAGCATCACCCCCCATTGCTCCTGCGGATGGCTGTGAATGCTGCCCTGGGCATTGGGTTCCGCCCGCACGACGGACAGCATGGCCTGCTCACCCGGGAAGATGCGGGTTTCGATGCCGTCGCAAAGCACGCGGTGGATGCCCTGGGCAAGATCATGAAGATTGAAGAAATTATCGTCGGCCATGATGTCCTCCTGTTGTCTTTAAAACAGTTGGCTTCGTGTA
>Ga0207899_1000402_pt1 | contig 16115 bp, 13 predicted proteins | sample MalvirmetaMSP134_FD_184235 | JGI IMG/M metagenome (GOLD analysis project Ga0207899, IMG submission 184235) | Marine viral communities from the Deep Pacific Ocean - MSP-134 (SPAdes) | ecosystem: Environmental > Aquatic > Marine > Oceanic | place: Pacific Ocean | collected 2011-06-28
GCGCAGGCGCAGCACCAGGTCCACGCAGCCGTCCGGCAGCACCCGGTGGCGGTCGCCGCCGCCGTCGCGGCTCAGCCAGTAATGGCTGACCAGCCCGCGCAGGGTGGCGATCATGCTGAGCGGCACGATCTTGCCGGTCGCCGGGTTTTCCGCCGTCGGCTCGCCCGCGATGTTCATTTCGACCCGCACGATATCGGATTCAACGGTGATCCAATGGGTATTGCGGGTGATCGTGGGGTCGGCCCAGACCTCATAGCGCGTTTCGTCGACACCCAGACCGGCCAGGCCCAGGGCGACCGCCACGTTGACGTTGGCGGGGAATTTGTCGGCGGCGTCGCGGACCGAACCCTCGAACAGCTTTTTCGGGGCGTTCAGCCCCATCAGGTTGATGCCTTGTTCCTGCACCCAGCGGGCCTTCTGGAACCCGGCGGGGGGCTTGTGGGTGCGCATGACGACCGACTTAAGGTTTCCCTCGGCGGCGGCGCGCACGGTGTCCAGGCCGACCAGGGCGCCCGTCGGCACGACGATGGTGGCGCCGGTTTCGCGGGCCCTGTCGACCAGGTCCATGTGATGAAGAAGCTGGCTGACCGAAAGCGGCACCAGGATGCGGCCCTGTTCCACGGCCGGGCCGCAGACGTCGAGAAAGTGTTCCGGCGGCGCGCATTCGACCACCACGTCGGCGACGGCGGCCAGATCGGCCAGATCCATCACCTGAGGCGGTGTCTTCAGATGGGCCAGACGGCCGGCCGCCCGCTCCTTGTCGCCGGCCGACACGGCGACCAGCTGCAGACCCGGCTCTTCGCCGGAATCAAGCCATTCCACCACCGGCAGACCGACGGCGCCCAGGCCGCCCATGGCGACCCGCAGGGGGTTTTTCTTGGTGTTTTGCAATGATGTATCCTCCGCCCCCTTCCTTCTCACAGGGGCCCGCTAAAATCAATCTTGGTCGCAAGGGATGGCGGGGTCAGCCGGCGGCCTTGGTGCGGGGCTGCTCCCGTTGGATCAGCAGGTCCTGGGACTGGGCTTCCAGACGGTCCAGTTCGGCCAGGGTCTCGGCGATGTCCTCCTGCTGGATGCGCAGCTGTTCGCGCCGCAGTTGAAGCTTGCCGATGAACAGTTTGAGCTGTGACACCTCACTGGGATCGACGTCGTAAAGGTCGATCATTTCCCGGATTTCGTCGAGCGAGAAGCCCAGCCGCTTGCCGCGCATGATCAGGCGCAGGCGCACATGATCGCGGGAGCCGTAAACGCGGCGCTGGCCGTCGCGCGCCGGGTTCAGCAGGCCCTTGTCCTCGTAAAACCGGATCGCGCGGGTGGTGATCCCGAACTCGCGCGCCAGTTCGGCGATGCCGAAGGTCGATTGTGTCTGGTCCAATGCCATGGCCGGACTGTAGCTAACGTTTACGTTAACGTATAGTTCGCCGTGGCGCGCCGGCCCTTTTCCCGCCCCTGCTAGAGCAGGAACACCGCCGCCAGTCCCAGGAAGGCGAAAAAGCCGACCACGTCCGTCACCGTGGTCAGGAACACCGACGACGCAATGGCCGGATCGATCCCGAAACGGTCGAGAACGAGTGGAATCGCCGCCCCGGCCAGGCCCGCGACCACCATGTTGATGATCATGGCCAGGCCGATGATCAGGCCGATCTGGGGCGCGTCAAACCAGAACCAGGCGATGGCCCCCGTGATGACGGCGAACAGCACGCCGTTGATGGCGCCGACCAGCACTTCCTTGCCGATCACACGATAGGCGTTGGTCGCGGTCAATTCGCGCATGGCCATGGCGCGCACGGCCACGGTCAGCGTCTGCGTGCCCGCGTTGCCGCCCATGGAGGCGACGATGGGCATGAGAATGGCGAGCGCCACGATCTGCTGCAGGGTTGTCGCGAACAGGCCGATCACCAGGGACGCCAGGATCGCCGTGAACAGGTTGACCAGCAGCCAGCGGAACCGCGCCTTGGTGGTGTCGATGGCGGCGTCATACAGATCGTCCTCGCCGACACCGGCCAGCGCCAGCATGTCTTCCTCGTGTTCCTCGTGGATGACGTCGACGACGTCGTCGATGGTGATGGCGCCGACCAGGCGCTGCGCCTCGTCGACCACGGGGGCGGACACAAGATCGCGCTGGCGGAACAGGAAGGCGACGTCTTCCTGATCCATGGTCACGGGGATCAGCTTGAGCTCCGTCTGCATGATGCTCGAGACCTTGACCGGCCGCTTGGCGCGCAGCAGATGGCTCAGGTGAATGGCGCCGACGGGCTTGTGCGTCGGATCGACGACGAAGATGTCGTAGAACGAGTCCGGCAGGATGTCGTCGTCGCCTTCCGCCGCCTGGCGCATGAAATCGATGGTCTCGCCCACGGTCCAATGGGTCGGCACCGTGACGATTTCCCGCTGCATCAGGCGGCCGGCTGATTCCTCCGGATAGGACAGGCTCTGTTCGATCAGCCGCCGGTCCGGCGCCGGCATGGCGTCCAGCACCTTCTGCTGGTCCGGGGCTTCCATCTGGTGGACGATTTCAACCGCGTCGTCGGAATCCAGTTCCTGAACGTGAGCGGCGATCTGCTCCGGGGCCATGGCCTCGAAGATTTCCTCGCGCACGGCCTCGTCCAATTCGGCCAGCACGTCGGGGGCCATGTCGGGCCCGATTTCGGTGATCAGCTGTTCGCGGCGGTCGGCGCTCAGGCGTTCGACGATATCGGCGACGTCGGCGTAATGCAGGCCGTCGACCAGTTCCTTGAGGCCCGCGGTATCACCCGTGTCCAGCGCCGTGATGACGGCCGCATCGACCTCGTCGTGCGCCGGCTCAAGGGTTTCCTCCGGCTTGGCGGCGGGATCCATCTCAAGCGTGTCGTCCGGGCGCTCGCTCATGGCGCGGGTCTCCGATCCAGGGTTCAAGGCTGCCGCAGGTGGCGTGATTGCGGGCCCACCGCAGATCGGCCGCGCGGGCACGACAATAGCCGGAAACCGTTACAATTTCGCCCGGAAAAGCAAAAAACCCGGGCCAAGACCCGGGTTTTTTCATGCGTATTCAAGGTTTGGTGCGGTCGAGAAGACTCGAACTTCCACGGGATCTCTCCCACAGCGACCTCAACGCTGCGCGTCTACCAATTCCGCCACGACCGCATTTTTCCTTGCCGCAAGCACGTCACCTGCGAAATACATGGCGGCAGATAGCAAATCGGCGCACCCATATCAAGCGGAAGCGCCACCGCGGCAGAGCAAATAGGAATTTCATGACTGACCAAGGCGTCGAATGGCGGATATCGGACGCCCCCGTGCCCTATGACGAGGCCGTGGCCGTGATGGAGGACCGCGTGGCCGCGATCCGCGCCGGCAATGCCCCGGAAATGGTCTGGCTGCTGGAGCATCCGCCGCTTTACACCGCCGGAACCAGCGCCGATCCGGCGGAACTGACGGACCCGGACCGCTTCCCCGTCCACAAGACCGGGCGCGGCGGGCGCTACACCTACCACGGCCCCGGGCAACGGGTCGGCTATGTCATGCTCGACCTGAAGCGGCGCGGCGAGGACGTGCGCGCCTTCGTCTGCGACCTGGAAAACTGGATCATCCGGGCCCTGGCCCGCGTCAACGTGATCGGCGAGCGGCGCGATGGCCGGGTCGGCATCTGGGTTTCCCGGGGGGCGCCGGGATCGAAGCTGTACCGCGAGGACAAGATCGCCGCCATCGGCGTGCGCCTGCGCAAATGGGTGACCTTCCACGGCGTGTCCCTGAACATCGAGCCGGACCTGTCCCACTTCGACGGCATCATCCCCTGCGGAATCGCAGAGCACGGGGTGACGTCGCTGGTCGATCTCGGCATCACCGCCTCGACGCCCGAGGTCGACGTGATCCTGCGCCAGACCTTCGGCGACGTGTTCGGAAATTCCCAAGGCTAAGGAGCGGCAGATGCATGACACCCCCGACAGGGCCGCCGTCGAGGCTGCCGGGCTGGACCTTCTCGACCGCCATATGGCGGCGCTGAACGCCTACGACGCCCAGGCCATGGCCGCCTTGATGCATTTCCCCCACCCGCGCCTGGCGGAAGGCAAGGTCACCATCTATGACGGCCCGGACAGCAATCCCATGGACCTGTTCGACCGCCTGAAGGCCCAGGACGACTGGCACCACAGCGAATGGAACGAACGCGAACTGATCCAATTCAACGCCGACAAGGCCCATTGGCGGCTGGTCTATACCCGCTTTCGCACCGACGGCAGCATCATCGGCGTCTATGATTCCCTCTACATCCTGACCCGCCTGGACGGCCGCTGGGGCATTCAGTCACGCTCCAGCTTCGGTCCCTAAGCGTGCCGTCGCCCGCCATCCATTGGTGCCGATGAGCGCCGAGGGTTGGCACAGCAATTGCTTATACCGGGGTAATTCTCAACCGCATGGTCTGGACGGCGCCTGATCCGCGCACCGAACCACGCGCCTGCCATTACATCGATTCAACAGGAGCCTCCATGCCCGCATTAAAGAACATCAAAATCATGACCAAAGTCGCGATCGGCTTTGGCTCCGTCCTCGCCCTTCTGTTAATCATCAGCGTCAGCAGCGGCTTTAACCTTTACACCGGCGACGAAAACTTTAAGCGATACCGGGCCATCGCGCTGCAGACCAACCAGGCCGGCCGCGTTCAGGCCAACCTTCTGGAAGCGCGGCTGGCGGTGAAGAATTTCATCATCAGCGCGTCGGACGAGGCCATCGCCAAGGTCAAGGAACGTGCCAACGCCACCCTGGCCCTCAACCAGAAGTATGCGACCCTCGTCACGAACCAAGACAAGAAAGACGTCATCACGCAGTCGGATAAGCGCCTGCAGGATTATCTTGTCGCATTCGATGAAGTGACCGCCCTTCAGGCGCGGCGCAACGATCTCGTCCTCAACCAGTTGGACGTGATCGGGCCGCAGATGGAGAAAAAGCTCAGCATCATCATGCAAGGGTCCTATGACGACACGGACGTCACCGCCGCCTTCCACGCAGGCAAGGTGCTTCGCAATGTGCTTCTGCTGCGTCTTTATGCAACGAAATACCTGGTGACCAACGACGCTGTTGCCTATGAGCGTGCGATCCAAGAATCCACGGAGATGCGCCAGAAAAGCATCGAATTGGCGAACGAATTGTCCGATCCGGCGCGGCGCAACCTGGCGGAAGAGGTCGTGGCCCTGGAGGTTCAGTATGAGGATGCCCTCAAGGCCGTGCATGAAACGATCGTCGCGCGTAACGACATCATCACCAACCGCCTTGATAAGGTCGGCCCGGAAGTCGCCAGCGTGATGGAAACCCTGAAGCTGGACATCAAGAAGGAACAGGACATTCTCGGCCCGCAAACCAGCCAGGCCATGGACCTGGCGCTGAATGTGGCGATCGTCGTCTCGATCATCAGCCTAATCCTCGGCACGGCAGCCGCCTGGCTGATCGGCACCGGCATTTCCCGACCCATTTCCGCGATCACAACAGCCATGAAGGTTTTGGCCGGTGGCGACAAGACCGTCGAAATTCCGGGTCAGGACCATGGCGACGAAGTCGGTGACATGGCGAAAGCCGTTCTGGTGTTCAAAGAGAACATGATCAAAGCCGATGAACTCGCGGCCCGTGAACTTGAGAGCGCGAAAGCCCGCGAAGCCCGCGGCCGCAAGATCGAAGAAATGACCGGTAATTTCGACACCGGGGTTTCCGAACTTCTCCGCGCCCTGGCCAGTTCGGCCACGGAAATGGAGGCGACCGCCTCTTCCATGTCGTCGATCGCCGACGGCACGAAGCTTCGGGCAACGACCGTGGCAAGCGCCGCCGAACAGGCCTCGGCCAACGTTCAGACCGTGGCGACAGCGACGGAAGAACTGTCGAGTTCGATCCAGGAGATCAGCCGTCAAGTCGCCAAATCCACCGAGGTCGCCGAACGCGCCGTGGCCGAAGCCAACAAGACGGACCGGCAGGTTCAGGGGCTTGCCGACGCGGCGCAGAAGATCGGCGAGGTCGTCGAAATGATCTCCGACATCGCCGAGCAGACCAATCTTCTGGCCCTCAACGCGACCATCGAGGCCGCCCGCGCCGGTGAATCCGGTAAAGGCTTCGCTGTCGTCGCCAGCGAGGTCAAGAACCTGGCCAATCAGACCGCCAAGGCGACCAATGAAATAGGCCAGCAGATCGGCGGCATTCAGGCCGAAACCCTGGAAGCCGTCGAGGCGATCAAGTCGATCACAACGACCATCAGCGAAATGGACGAGATCGCCTCCATGATCGCGGCCGCCGTTGAAGAACAAGGGGCCGCAACCCACGAAATCGCCCGCAACGTTGAACAAGCGGCGACCGGCACGCAAGAAGTCTCATCGAACATCATCGAGGTGACAAACGCCGCCGGAGAAACCGGAACGGCCGCCACCCAGGTGACGGGCGTCGCCGGCGACCTGAACCAAAAGGCCGATGAGTTAAAGGTGCAGGTGGAGAATTTCCTCGCGGACGTTCGCGCCGCCTAACCCCAGGCCAACAACGCCTTCAGGGAAGCCGGGTGAACCTCCGTTCATCCGGCTTCTTTTTTGTGAGGCGCCGGCGGATGGCTTCTATTCGAATTCCATCTGCACGAACACGCGCCCGGCGTTGCGGGTGGCCAGCTGTTTGAAGGTGTCCAGGTGGGCATAGGGCGACTGGTCTACGTAATAGGCGCCTTTAAGGTCGCCGCCGCCATCCAGGTGTTCCCTGATCTTGCCACGCAGATAGACCAGATAGTCACGGGTATAGCGCCGCACCTGGGCCATGTTGGTCGGATGGCCGTGGCCGGGAATGACGTAAGTCGCCTTCAATCCCTCGAACGGCCCTTCCCAGGTTGCGACCCAGCCCTTGGTATCCGTATCGTCGAAGATCGGCGGCATGCGTTCGTGGAACGCCATGTCGCCGGCGATGACCAGGGATTGTTCCGGCAACCAGACCTGAGTGTCGCCGGCGCTATGGGCCGGGCCCAGGTGCAGAACCTCGATGCGGAATCCACCCATCTTGATTTCGCGCTTGTCGGCGAAGGTTTCCGTGGGGCCGACGATCCGCGTGCCCTCGGCCCGCTCCTTCAAAATGCGCTGGGCCGAAGCCAAAATCTGCGCGCCCCGGGCCGCGAATTCCTTGGCCGCGTCTACATGGGCCAGAATCGGCACCTTCTGCTCCGCCCAATACGCATTGCCCAGCATGGCGTGGCCCTGGCCGTTCTCGTTGATGACCAGTTTCACGGGCTGCGGCGTGATGCGTTTGATCTCGTCGTGCAGGGCCTTCGCCAACAGATAGGCCCCGCCGCCGTTGACCACGATCACGCCGTCGCCGGTGACGATGAAGCTGAGGTTGTTGTTATGGCCCCAGTTGTCATAGGTCGGCGGCGCCGTGGCGCCGATCGCCGACCACACATGGGGGATCACCTCAACCGGCTTGGCGTAAAGGGCGGACGCCGGGTACTGGTCGGCGATGGCCTCGCTGGCCCGCGCATCGGCGGCAGACACGGCAAAAGCCGCGGTCACGGACAACAGCAGGGAAATAAGGCGTTTCATGATGGTATCCTGTCGTCGTTGCAGGGAGATTGGGCGTGAAAGCGGCCCGGATGGGGATTGCCCAACTATGCGATAACAGTTACAAAAAGTCGAATATGAGATTTCGCGCGGATGTCCCTGCCCGCGCAACTTTTGGGAGGATACCATGATGACATCCCTGCGCACCGCCCTTGCCGCCGCCATGATGGCCGGCCCTGCCCTTCTCGCCCTGCCGGCCCAGGCCGACGGTGAAATCCTCAAGGTCCGCATCATGTCATCGGATCTGGCCGCCAAGATCGCCCAGGGCGCCGTGCACACCTGCCGCGACAAGGGGTATCAGGCTTCCGCTGTGGTGCTGGACCGGGCGGGCAACATGATCGCCGCCCAACGCGATACCCTGGCCAGCCGCCACACCCTGGAAATCGCCGAACGCAAGGCCGGGCTGGTCGTCATGTCCGGCGTCGATTCCGGCGACATGCGCAAGAACCGCGAAGACATTCGACCGGAACTAAACCAAATGAAGGGCATCATCGTGATGGACGGCGGGGTGCAGATTCGCGTCGCCGGCTCCCTCGTGGGTGCTGTCGGCGTGTCCGGCGCCCCGGGGGGCGACATCGATGCGGAATGCGCGCGCGGCGGCATCGACAAGGTGCGTGATATTCTCGATTTCGCGGATTGAGTGCTTGTCACGGCCGCAAAAACACCAGGCCAAAACAGCAAAAATGACAAAAACCTGACAATGAATCGCGATTTTTCGCATACAATCACATAATGTTTTGAATTAGAAATTACTTGTAGTTAATTGTTTTTAATATATTTATTAACTCATTCGTTGGGTCTAATTTTTAAGTTATGACCAACGGCCAGATTTTTCCTCTTTAATAGAAAGTGTATTGCCGACGATTGCCGTGCGGACGGGGGGTCCCGCGCGTCGGCACGTTTCGAGGAGAGTCCACACCATGTCCCTGTCGTTCATGAAGAACACGAAGATCCAACATAAGATCTTCATCGGTTTCGGTATCGTCCTGGCGTTGTTGCTGGTTATCAGCGCGACCGGCGGGATCAGCCTTTTGAAAGGCGAAGGCAACTTCGCCCAATACCGAGTTACGGCCGCCCATGCCAATAACGCCGCCATGGTGCAGGCGACACTGCAGAAGGCCCAGCTGGCCGTCGCCGACTACATTTCCCAATCGTCCGAGGATGCCATCGCCGAGTTCGAGGAACGCATTTCCGCGACCATGCATCTGATCGAAGCCCTGAACGGTCAAATTTCCGACCCGGCGCGCAAGAAGACGATCCTCAACGCGACAGAGCAACTGTCGACCTATCAGAGCGCGTTCGAGGAAGTCACCGGCCTGCAAACCAAGCGCAATTCCATCATCCAGAGCCAGATGGACGTCATCGGCCCGGACATGGAAGGCATGCTGACCGCGATCATGAAGAAGTCCTATGACGAAACGGATGTCAGCGCCGCCTACCTTGCAGCCAAGGCGCAGCGCTCCCTGCTCCTCATGCGCCTCTATGTCAACAAGTTCGTCACGACCAACCAATCCACGGCCTTCGACAAGGCCATCGAGACCGCGGCAGAATTGAAGGACAACATCGCCGAGCTGGAGAACGAGCTGTTCGACGAAGACCGCAAGGCCGTCGCCGCCGCAGTCGCGACCATGCAGGACCAGTACGAAACTGCCATTCGGGAATTGAACGACGTGCTTGCCGCCCGTGACGAGGTCGTTCTCGGCACCATCGGTTTCGTGGGACCGAGCATCGCCGCCTTGATGGACGACCTGCGCAACGGCCTCAAGGTCGAGCAGGAAGAACTAGGCCCGGCCACCAGCAAGGCCATGAAGACCGCCATGTTCGTGACCATGGTGGTCGCGGGGGTCAGCGTGCTTCTGGGCGTTCTGTCTGCGATACTGATCGGCGGCGGCATCGCCCGCCCGGTCACGGCCCTGACCAGCGCCATGAAGGCACTGGCCGGCGGCGACAAGACCGTCGATATCCCAAGCCAGGAGAACGGCGACGAAGTCGGCGACATGGCCCGGGCCGTTCTGGTGTTCAAGGAAAGCATGATCCAGGCCGACGACCTTGCCGCCCGCGAACGGGAAGCCCAGAAACGGCGCGAGGAGCGTGGCCGCCAGATCGAGGCCCTGACCGGCTCGTTCGACGCCGATGTGTCTCAGCTTCTGCAATCCCTGACCAAATCGGCGACCGAAATGACGTCGACGGCGTCGACCATGTCGAAGATCGCCGACGGCACCAACGAACGGGCGACCGCGGTCGCCGGTGCCGCCGAACAGGCGTCGGCCAACGTGCAGACCGTCGCCACGGCGACCGAGGAACTGTCGAGTTCGATCCAGGAAATCTCCCGCCAGGTCGCCCAGTCGTCCAATGTGGCCGAACGCGCGGTCAACGAGGCCAATCACACGGACGCGCAGATCCAGGGTCTGGCCCGCGCCGCCCACCGTATCGGCGAGGTCGTCAACCTGATCACCGACATCGCCGAGCAGACCAATCTTCTGGCGCTCAACGCCACCATCGAGGCGGCCCGCGCGGGCGATGCCGGCAAGGGCTTCGCCGTGGTCGCATCGGAGGTGAAGAACCTGGCCAACCAGACCGCCAAGGCGACCGACGAGATCAGCCAGCAGATCGCCGACATCCAGGCGGAAACCCAGGATGCCGTGCGGGCGATCCAATCGATCACCTCGACCATCAGCGAGATGAGCGAAATCTCCAGCACCATCGCCTCGGCCGTCGAGGAACAGGGGGCGGCGACCAGCGAGATCGCGCGCAACGTGGAACAGGCCTCGACCGGCACCCAGGAAGTCACCTCCAACATCATCGAAGTGACCCATTCGGCGGGCGAAACGGGCACGGCCGCGACCCAGGTCACCAGCGTCGCCAATTCCCTGAACACTCAGGCCGATCACCTGAAGCAGCAGGTCGAAAAGTTCCTGGAGGGCGTGCGGGCGGCCTAGACCGTCGGCAGGGCGTCGAACCCGGTCGTGCCGGGATCGACTGCCGGCGTGCGGGTGATACTGTCGACCCGCGCCGCCGGCGGACCTTGACGGCAGCGTTCGATCATCCGGCGGACGGCATCGGGGCTGCCTGAAAACACGGCCTCGACCGTGCCGTCGCGACGGTTGCGGACCCAGCCGGTCAGGGCGAGCGCCCTTGCCTGCTCGCAGGTCCAGCCGCGGAACCACACGCCCTGGACCCGGCCGGAAATGACGACATGAACGGTTTCGGCGGCGTCAGGCATGGCGGCGCGTCACCCCCGCGAAACGGTCACTCGAACTCCAGGATGATCTGGTCGACCATCAGGCTGTCGCCGGGGGCGGCCTTGATCTCCTTGACCACGGCGTCCTTCTCGGCGCGCATAACGTTTTCCATCTTCATGGCTTCAAGGACGCAAAGCTCCTCGCCGGCCTTGACCTCCTGCCCGACCGCGACGGCGAGCGAAACCAGCAGACCCGGCATGGGCGACATCAGGAACTTCGACGTATCGGGCGGCAGCTTTTCCGGGATGTGGCGGTACAGCGCGGCCGTGCCGGGGCTGAGAACCAGGGCGCGGGATTCCGTCCCCGCATGGCTGATCCGGTAGGCGATATCGGCGCGCCCGACCTGAACGCTCTGCGGCTTGCCGTCCAGCGTCAGTTCCATCAGGGGCTCGCCGAGCCGCCAATCGGTCCGCAATTCCAGGGTTTTACCGCCATAAGTCACGTCGTAGCCGCCGTCGGCGGGGCTGACGCTGACCGGATGGGGATCGCGGCCCAGCACGACCACCCAGTCGGGGGAAACGGCGCGGGAATGGCCCTCGACCTGGCCGCTGATATCGGCGGCGCGGTCCTGGTAGGCGCGGTGCATGGCGGCGGCGACAACGACGCTCAGGGTCGGGTCGTCCTGCACGGCATCCTTGGGGTTGAAGCCGTCGGGATATTCCTCGGCGATGAAGTTGGTGGAGAATTCGCCCGAGCGCACCCGCTCGTGCGCCATCAGGGCCGCCAGGAAGGCGATGTTGTTGGCGACGCCGGTGATCTGGAAACGGTCCAAGGCGCGCGCCATCTCGTCCATGGCCGCCCCCCTGTCCTTGCCGTAGGTCACCAGCTTGGCGACCATGGGGTCGTAGAACATGGAAATCTCACCGCCCTCGAACACGCCGGTATCGACGCGCACGGTTTCCGTCTCGGCCGGCGGGCGGTAGCGCACCAGACGGCCCGTCGACGGCAGGAAGTTGCGGAATGGATCCTCGGCATAGATGCGGGCCTCGACGGACCAGCCGTTGAGGGGCACGTCCTTCTGGGAAAACGGCAGCTTTTCCCCGGCCGCAACCCGGATCATCAGTTCGACCAGGTCCAGGCCGGTGATGAACTCGGTCACCGGATGTTCGACCTGCAGGCGCGTGTTCATTTCCAGGAAGAAGAAATTCTTGTCCTTGTCGACGATGAATTCCACGGTCCCGGCGGAGCAGTAATCCACCGCCTGGGCCAGGGCCACCGCCTGTTCGCCCATGGCCTTCCGCGTCTTGGCATCAAGGAACGGCGACGGCGCTTCTTCCAGCACCTTCTGATGGCGGCGCTGGATGGAGCATTCGCGTTCGTTCAGATAGACGCAATTGCCGTGCTTGTCCGCCAGCACCTGGATTTCGATGTGGCGCGGCTGGACGATGTATTTCTCGACGAACACCCGGTCGTCGCCGAAACTGGACGCGGCTTCCGAGCGGGCGCGCTCCAGGCCGTCGCGGCACTCTTCGTCGTTGTGGGCGATGCGCATGCCCTTGCCGCCGCCGCCGGCCGACGCCTTCAGCATCACCGGATAGCCGATCTTGTTGGCGATCTCGACCGCCATGTCGGGGTCCGCAACCGCTTCCGTATGGCCGGGAACGACGCTGACCTTGGCCTTTTCCGCCAGTTTCTTGGATTCGATCTTGTCGCCCATGGCGTTGATGGCACCCACGGGCGGGCCGATGAAGGCGACGCCCTTTTTGGCCAGGGCCTCGGCGAACTTGGCGTTTTCCGACAGGAACCCGTAGCCCGGATGGACCGCGTCGGCGCCCGTCTGCTCGATGGCGGCCAGGATCTTGTCGATCACCAGGTAGCTGTCCGACGACGGCGAGGCACCGATGTGCACGGCCTCGTCGGCGGTCACCGTATGCAGGGCAAGCTTGTCCGCATCGGAATAGACGGCGACGGTCTGGATACCCATCTTCTTCGCCGTTTTCATGACGCGGCAGGCGATTTCGCCCCGGTTGGCGATGAGGATTTTTTTGAACATTATTGGCCGGCCTTGGTTGTTATTTCCTTGTGTGAACCCTCGACGGTTCGTTCCTTTGGCCTGAAACGGCCACTCCAACCCCGGCCATTGGTGTAGCCGAAATCACGAGTTATTGCAGCGCAAAATTCGGGAACCCGCGTTGATTCTACTAGTAGAATCGGCCGTTCCGGACCTGTTCGCGGTTTGAGCCGCCTAGTTCCGCCTGCTCAAGCCCGCAAACAGCCCCATGACCCAGGCCACGTGCAGCGCCAGCGGCGCCCCCCAGACGACCATGGGATAGATGAACCACAATTGGTCCGGCGTCTTCAGATGGTTCAGGACCGCACAGACCGTGACGACGATGAAATAGGCCATCAAATGCAGGGCGAAGCCCTTCAGGCGGCGGCGGGCCCGGGTATCGTCGTCGGTATCCTGCGGCGCCATAGTCGTCCTCTTGTTCCTGCGTGCTTGTCGTTCGGGCACGGGCTCCCGTACTCTTGCCCCCCTTGTGCCACAGAAGAAACGGAACCTCCACTCCATGACCCGCATCGTTCGCGTCGCCGCCGCCCAGCAGGGCCCCAACCTGGAAACGGACTCTCGCCAGGTGATCGTCACCCGCCTGCTCGACATGATGAAACAGGCGAAAGCCAAGGACGCCGATCTGGTCGTCTATACGGAAACGGCGCTGACCACCTTCTTCCCTCGATTTTATGCGGAAAACCGCGCCGACATGGACCATTGGTTCGAACGTGACATGCCGAACGACGCGACCCGGCCCCTGTTCGACTACGCCGCCGACAACAAGATCGGGTTTTCCTTGGGGTTTGCGGAGCTGACGCCCGACGGCCATCACTTCAACACCCAGATCCTGGTCGACAAGGACGGTAAGACCGTGGGCAAGTACCGCAAGGTCCACCTGCCGGGCCATGCGGAGCTGGAGCCCGAGCGCCGCTTCCAACATCTGGAAAAACGCTATTTCGAACCGGGGAACCTGGGCTTTCCCGTGTGGCGCACCATGGGCGGCGTGATGGGCATGTGCATCTGCAACGACCGCCGCTGGCCGGAAACCTATCGGGTCATGGGCCTGCAGGGGGTCGAACTCGTGATGCTCGGCTACAACACGCCATCGTGGAACGGCCTGGGAGGCCCGGACACCCCGGAACTGCGCCACCACCACTCGCGCCTTTCCATGCAGGCCGGCGCCTATCAGAACGCGACCTGGGTGGTCGGCGTCGCCAAGGCCGGCGAGGAAGCGCCCGGCTATCACCTGATGGGCGGCAGTTGCATCATCAATCCGGACGGCCAAGTGGTGGCCGAGGCCCAGACCGAAGACGACGAGGTCATCATCCATGACTGCGACCTCGACGCCTGCGCGTTCCTCAAGAATTCCACCTTCAACTTCAAAGCCCACCGGCGCACGGAGCATTACGGCCTGATCACCGAGCGCACCGGCGCCGTGCCGCCACCCGAATGACCCTGCAATGAACGTCCTCATCGTCCATGCCCATCCGGAACCACAATCGTTCAACACGGCGCTGCGCGATCATTCCGTCAAAATATTTGACGGCTTGGGCCATGCGATAAAGGTCTCGGATCTCTACGCCATGGGCTTCAACCCGGTCGCGGGGCCGGCCGATTTCACCGACCGCGCCGACCCGGACTATCTGGTTTACGCCCTGGAACAGCGCCACGGTCATGAGACGGGAACCCTGGCCCCCGACATCCAGGCCGAGATCGAGAAACTGATGTGGTGCGATCTGCTGATCCTGCACTTCCCGCTCTACTGGTTCTCCGTGCCAGCCATCCTCAAGGGTTGGATCGACCGGGTGTTGGTTTCCGGCCTGACCTACGGCGGGCGACGGTTCTACGACCGGGGCGGATTGGTGGGCAAGCGCGCCATGCTGACCCTGACCCTCGGCGGGCGGGAACACATGCTGGACAGCGACGCCGCGGTCCACGGCACGCTCAACGACATGCTGAAGCCGCTGCTGCAAGGCACCCTGGCTTATACGGGCATGACCGTGCTGCCACCCTTCGTCGCCTGGCACGTGCCCTATGTGGACGACGCCACGCGGGCGGGATACCTGGACGCCTACGCGGAACGCCTACGCAGCCTCGACAGCCTCACCCCTCTCACCTTCCCGTCTCTCGACGATTTCGACGACGCCATGCGGCCCATGTAAACCGCTGTGTTGGGGGTGTTTCCCAAGATCACGGGACGCTTACGCCACCTCGCCGCAGGCATGGCCCGAGGCCCAGGCCCATTGGAAGTTGAAGCCGCCGAGGTGACCGGTCACATCCACGCCCTCGCCGATGAAGTAGAGGCCCGGCACATCCCGTGCTTCCATCGTCTTCGACGACAGATCCCGCGTATCGACCCCGCCGACGGTGACCTCCGCCGTGCGCTCGCCCTCGCTGCCGGCCGGCGTGACGGCCCAGGCGTTGACCTGTGTGCCCAAGGCCCGCAACCGCTTGTCCGGCTGATCGGCGAGACGGCCCAGACACCCCGTCCATTCGCACAGTCGCTGCGCCAGACTTTTCGGCAGAACCTGGGCCAGAGCCGTCGGCACTTCTTTCTTCGGCTGGCTGTGTTTCAGGTCTTTCAGCATCTGGAACAAGTCCGTGCCCGGCAAAAGGTCGAACAGGACCGTGTCCCCTGGCCGCCAATAGGATGAAATCTGCAACACCACCGGGCCGCTGAGCCCCCGGTGGGTGAACAGCAGCGCCTCGGCGAAGCGCACCTTGCCCAGAGTCGCCGTCGCCGCGACCGACACACCGGACAGCCCGTCCAGCCGCGCCAGCATGTCACGGTCGAAGGTCAGCGGCACCAGGCCCGGGCGCGGCGTGACGACCCGCAGCCCGAATTGTTTGGCCACCTCGTAGGCGAAGCGGCTGGCCCCCATCTTGGGGATCGACGGCCCGCCCGTGGCGATCACCAGGGCCACCCCCGAAAACGACCCTTTGTCCGTGGCCACGCGGAACCGGTCCCCGTCCCTGGTGACGGCTGTCACGGTCACCGCCGTGCGGATGTCCGCCCCCCTGGCCTCGGTCAGCAGCATGTCGATGATCTGCTGCGCGCTGTCGTCGCAGAACAACTGGCCCAAGGTCTTTTCGTGATAGGCGATGCCGTGCTTTTCCACCAACTTGATGAAATCGTGTTGGGTAAAGCGCTTCAGCGCCGACACGCAGAAATGCGGATTGTCCGACAGGAAGTTGGCGGGGGCCGCATGCAGGTTGGTGAAGTTGGCCCGCCCGCCCCCGGAAATACGCACCTTCTGGGCGACCTGGGCATTGCGCTCCAGAACCAGCACGCGGCGCCCACGGCGAACCGCCCCGGCGGCGCACATCAGCCCCGCC
>Ga0207899_1000410_pt1 | contig 15909 bp, 19 predicted proteins | sample MalvirmetaMSP134_FD_184235 | JGI IMG/M metagenome (GOLD analysis project Ga0207899, IMG submission 184235) | Marine viral communities from the Deep Pacific Ocean - MSP-134 (SPAdes) | ecosystem: Environmental > Aquatic > Marine > Oceanic | place: Pacific Ocean | collected 2011-06-28
GCGGTGACTTGGATCCAAAGCCGCGTCGCCTCCGCCGAGCGCCGTGAGATTCTGGCCGACGCCAACGGCGTCGCCCATCACCTGCACCAGACGGCCGCCAACAGCCCGGCCGCCCTGACCGCGCAACGGGTGTTCAACAGCCTGATGCGGCGCTGGGCCGAGGGCAGTTAGGCGCCGCCCGCCCCTTATCCGAAACCGCGGCCGAACCCGCCCGCCCGCAGGCCCTCCGGCCGCTGGGGATGCTTGCGCGTTTCCGGAATCTATGCAAAATTACGTCAAATACGTATAATTATGCATAATTTACGGAATCGTGGGGAAAGCATCCCACGCATCCTGGGAATGGGAGCAGGCGGGCAGCCGGACAATGCAGGATTTCAGCCAAGCCTTCCTCACGGCCTTTTCTTTGCTGTTCAGTTTCGACGCGGACCTGATGGAGGTCATCGGGCTGTCGCTGCGCGTCAGCCTGACGGCGCTGCTGGCGGCGGGGCTGATCGGACTCAGCGTGGGGGCTCTGCTCGCCGTGACGCGGTTTCCCGGCCGCGGCCTGGCGTTGGTCGTCGTCAATTCCATGATGGGCCTGCCGCCGGTGGTGGTCGGCCTGATCGTCTACATGCTGCTGTCCAATGCGGGGCCGCTCGGCTTCTTGGGTTTGCTCTATACGCCGACGGCCATGATCATCGCCCAGGCGATCCTGATCCTGCCGATCATCGCCGCCCTGTCGCGCCAGGTGATCGAGGACCTGCACAACGAATATGCCGACCAGTTCCGTTCCTTCTGCGTACCCACGGGGCGGATGATGGCGGAGCTGCTGTGGGACGCGCGCTATTCCCTGCTGACGGTGATGCTGGCCGGGCTTGGCCGCGCCATGGCCGAGGTCGGGGCCGTCATCATCGTCGGCGGCAACATCAACCACCTGACCCGGGTCATGACCACGACCATCGCGCTGGAGACGTCGAAGGGCGACCTGGCGCTCGCGCTCGGCCTTGGCGTCGTGCTGCTGGCCATCGCGCTGACCATCAATGCGGCGGTCATGGGCCTGAACGCGACGGCGAAAAGGCAGGCCTATGCCTGATCTGCGCCCAGCCAACGTAATTGACCTGCGGGGCAAGCAGGACAGCGGCGCGGGTGCCGATCTATTCCCGGCTGTGGTCGCGGACCTGACCTATCAGGCCGGCGGCGCCGTGCTGATCAAGGGCATCGACCTGGCCCTGGAAGCCGACGGCGTGACCGTCATCATGGGGCCCAACGGGGCCGGGAAGAGCCTGCTGCTGCGTCTCATGCACGGATTGCTCGTGCCTTCGGGCGGGCGCGTGACCTGGGGCGGCCATCCGCTCGACGAGGCCGTTCGCCGCCGCCAGGCCATGGTGTTCCAGCGCGCGGTGATGCTGCGCCGCTCGGTCGCCGCTAACATCGATTTCGTGCTGCGCCTGCGCGGCCGTGCGGACCCCGCCCGGCGGCGGGACATTCTGGAACATGCCGGGCTCGCGGACCGCGCCGACCAGCCGGCGCGCCTTCTGTCCGGCGGCGAGCAGCAGCGCCTGGCCCTTGCCCGCGCCCTGGCGACGGAACCGGACGTGCTGTTCATGGACGAACCGACGTCGAACCTGGACCCTGCCTCGACCCTGGTGATCGAGGACATCACCAAGGCCGCCCGCGACCGCGGCACCAAGATCATCTTCATCACCCACGACATGGGCCAGGCCCGCCGCCTGGCCGACGACGTGGTGTTCATGCACCGGGGCAAGGTTTTGGAGCACAGCCCGGCGGCGGCGTTTTTCAACCAGCCGGCCTCGGCCGAAGCCGGCGACTACATGGCGGGCAAGATCATCCTGTGATCCGACCGCCTGATGGGATCATCCAACCCCGCACCCACCAACCGGAACCAGCACTCAGGGAGACATCCATGAAAACAATCAAACGGTTCACCTTCGGCGCGGCCGCCCTGGCCCTTGCCGTTGCGGCCATCGCCGCCACCCCGGCCCGGGCCGACGGCAAGTCGATCATCGTGCAGTCGACGACCTCGACCCAGAATTCGGGCCTCTACGGCTACATGCTGCCGATCTTCGAAAAGAAGACGGGCATCAAGGTCAACGTGGTTGCCGTCGGCACGGGTCAGGCGATCAAGAATGCCCAGAACTGCGACGGCGACGTGCTGCTCGTTCACGCCAAACCGGCCGAGGAAAAATTCGTCAAGGAAGGCTATGGCGTGAAGCGCACCGACGTCATGTACAACGACTTCATCGTCGTCGGCCCGCCCGCGGATCCGGCCAAGGTCGGCGGCATGACCGACGCGCCCAAGGCGTTCAAGATGATCGGCGACGCCAAGGCGATCTTTGCGTCCCGCGGCGACAATTCGGGCACGCATAAAAAAGAAGTCCGCCTGTGGAAGGCTGCCGGCGTCGACATCAAGAAAGCGTCGGGCGAATGGTACCGGGAAACCGGCAGCGGCATGGGCGCCACCCTCAACGCCGCCGTCGGCATGGGTGCTTATGCCCTGACCGACCGCGCCACTTGGATCAGCTTCAAGAACAAGGGCGACTACAAGATCCAGGTCGAAGGCGACAAGCAGTTGTTCAACCAGTACGGCATCATCCTGGTCAATCCGAAGAAATGCCCCAAGGTGAAACAGGCCGAAGGCCAGGCCTTCATCGACTGGGTGCTGTCCAAGGACGGCCAGGACACCATCGCGTCCTACAAGCTGAACGGCCTGCAGCTGTTCTTCCCCAACGGCAAGTCGTCGTAACGCGGCGGGCGTTCATGTGATTTGGCAAGGGCGGGCCTTCGGGGCCGCCCTTTTCCTTTTCTGGGGCAGTTCGGGAGATCACTCGCCCACGAAATGCACCCGCCCCAGGCCGGTGACGTCGTAGCCGCCCATGGCGTGGGCCTTGGAACGGAAGGGCTCGGTGCGGCAGAAGGCGAGGAACGCCTGCATGGGCGGCTCGAACCAGGCCTTGCGGTCGACCAGCAGGTCGAAGCGTTCGCGCAGCAGCGGCATGAATTTCAGTTTCAGCGGCGCGGCCGTGGCGCGCAAGCCGAGCGTGACCTCGCCCATTCGGTCGGCGACGACCTGGGCCGCGTCCGTTTCCGTGCGCGCGGGCTCGGTCATCGTGCAGTCGCCGGGGCCGATCCCGGCTTCGGCCATAAGGTGTTCCAAAAGCGCCTGGGTGCCGGCCTCGGCCTGGCGCGGCACGATCAGGCGGCCGCGCAGGTCGGCGATGGATTTGAACTCGGGGGCGGATGCAGGGTCGGCGATCAGCCCCCGTTCGCGCCAGGCGAATTCCACCAGCACGCAGGGCGCCGTCGCCGCATAGCGCCGGACCCAGCCGATGTTCCAGGCGTCGTCGTCGCTGCTGTCTCCGGCTTCCGGGTCGAACATGTGCAGGCCGGCGGCCATGCCTTCGGCATTGGCGAAGCGTTCCAGGCCGTCGGCGGAGCCGTCGAATAAGGTCGCGAGCCCGCAGCGCGATTGGCGCAAGGCCCAATCCAGCAGGGGATCATGAGAGCCCAGGAACACGCCGGGCCGCACCTTGGCCGGTTGCCGGGCGGCGGTGTCGGTCACGGCCAGGGCGCCGTCGCCGGCCATGCCGCGGGCGACCCAGGCCTCGATCTCGGCGCGGGGAAACAACAGCTTACCCATGGCGCGGGAACACGGAACGCGCCCCGAGGCGGCCAGGTCGTAGACCTTGCGCTGCTTGATGCGCAGAAAGTCCGCCAGTTCCTTGGTGGTCATGTATTCAGTCATGGAACGGCAGTTTTGCGGAATGGGCCGTTATTTACAAGCCGACATATCGGCCCGCATCGGGTGCCCGGGCCGTTCCGGCGTCCTGCCGGTCAGGCCCCGGGAAAGGCATGCCCCGTGGCGCCCAGGGTCGCGACCCGCCGCCGGTGGAAGCCGTCGGCGAAGGCCGCCAGGAAGGGATCGCTGAACGCCGGGCCGACGAAGGTCATGCCCATGGGCAGGCCCGACGGCAGGAAGCCGTTGGGCACGGCGATGGCCGCCAGGTCGGCCATGGAGGCGAAGTTCAGGTAATAACCGTTGCCGGCGTTGGTCGGAACCGGGTCGGCCAGGACCTGGGCGACCGTATAGACGGTGCCGACCGTGGGCACGGCGATCAGGTCGGCGTCGTCGAAGGTCCGGCGGATTTCGCGGGCGTTGCGGTGCAGGCGGTACATGGCCTGGAACGCCTCGGCCGCCGTATAGCCACCGGCGGCGGTGATGACCTGGCGGACGATGGGGTCGGCGGCGTCCGGGTTGGCGCGGATGAAATCGCCGACCATGGCGTCGCGTTCGGCGATCCAGGGGCCTTCGAACATCATGCGGCTGGTCTCGAAGAACACGTCGAAATCGATCTCGGCAAGGGCGTGGCCCATGGCGGCCAGTTCGGCCAACCCCTGGTCGAACAGGGCCTCGGCCTCGGCATTGCCGAAGAAGGTGCGGCTGGCCTTGCTCGGCACGGCGATGCGCAGCGGCGCGCCGGGGTCCTGAACGGGGGGCTGGGCGGGGGCCGCGCGGCCGTACACGTCGTCCGGATCGACGGCCTGGCAGGTTTCCAGCACGCGGCGCGCGTCAGCCGTCGTCAGGGCATAGACCGAGACCGTATCGAACGACGGGCTGGCGTTGACCATGGCGGTGCGGGGGAACAGGCCCAGGGTCGGCTTGAGGCCGACCACGTTGTTGTAGCTGGCGGGCACGCGGCCCGAGCCGCCGGTGTCCGAGCCGAAGGCGAACCCGCACAACCCCGACGACACGGAGACGGCGGCGCCGGAACTGGACCCGCCCGGGATGTAGCCAGCGTCGAACGGGTTGCGGGCGACGCCGTAGGGCGTGCGCACGCCGACCACGCCGGTCGCGAACTGGTCCATGTTGGTCTTGCCGATCAGGATCGCACCCGCGTCCAGGGCGCGCTGCACGGCCAGGTTGGTGCGCTCGGCCGTATAGGCATAGGCGGGGCAGGCCGAGGTCGTCGGCAGGCCGGCGATGTCGATGCAATCCTTCACGCTGAAGGGAATGCCGTAAAGCGGCAGGGCCGCGCGGTCGGCCGGCGGCAGAGCGGCCAGGGCCTGGGCGCGGGCCAGGACGGTTTCGCGGGATACCTTGTGGATCCACACGCCGTCGTCGCCGCGCGCGGCGATCTGATCGAGCACATGGGTCACGACATCCGTGGGGGTGAGGGCGCCGGCGGCATAGGCCGCCTGCAGGGCCGTGAACTCAAGATTGATGGGCGGCGGGGTCATGACGGTCTCAATTCTGGGCGGCCTTGAATGTGGGCGGTGCATCGTGCCGGTGGTGACGGAACGCACCGGCGTCTGACCCGACTCATGGCCGATCCGCGCCCGGGGCGGCGAGCAAATATTTGCGGTGGAGAAGAGGGGAGGGAGGGCAGCGTCAGTCGCAGAGGGCGCGCAGGCCCTGGACGTCGATGATGCGGATGGCGTCACCGCGGCGGTCGATCAGGCGCTGTTTCTCGAACTTGTCGAGAGAGGTCGAGATCGACTGGCGGGTCGAACCGATCAGATTGGCCAGTTCCTCCTGCGTGAAATGTTGGTGCAGGCGGGCGCTGTTGCCGCCGTCCGCCGCCGGGGCGGCCAGGGTCAGCAGCAGATGGCCGAGGCGGCTGGTCTTTGACTGCGTGCCCATGATCTGCAACAGGGCCGTATAGCACATGCTTTTGTACGTCAGGCCTTCGATCAGGGCGATCGCCAGATTGGGGGTTTCGCGGATCAGGCCGCGCAGTACCGTGCCCGGCAGCCACAGGCCGACCGACGGCTCGACCGAGACCGATGACCACATGTGCTCGCCGCCGCCCAGTATCTGAGGCGCGCCGACGAAATGCCCCTTGGGCCAGTAGGCCAGGGTGATCTCGCGGCCGCTGGGCGAGGTGTAGAAGGAGCGCACCCGGCCAGAGCGGATGAAATGGATGCCGTCATGGGCGTCGCCCTGTTGAAAGAAATAATCCCCGGCCTTGTAGGCCGTCTCGCGGCCGGCCTCGACCAGCCGGCCCAGTTCCGCCGGCGACAGCAGTTCGAGAATGTTCGGCCCGCTGTCGACGGGCAGGCCGTCCTCGGTCAGGCGCAGGACCGCGCTCAGCGACGCCTCCGGGGCGTGGTCGATAAGGTCGAATGGCGGCGGCGTTTCGTCGGGGGTCATGAGAGGCCAGCCTGGGTAAGTGGAAATTCTTGCTGCACTGCAAAAACGTTATCATACTGATTGAAATATGCGCAACACATTGGTCGTGGTGAATTTTTAGGCAATTTTGGGTGATTTTTGCCCACTGCACCGCAAATATTTGCTTATCGGCCGTCGGGCATTCCCGTCTGATGAGGCGAAGAAACGACCGGGCCAATGGGACCAACGCCACCGTTCAAGGCCCAATCGGGAGAAAACACGTCCCTGAGGTACACGCCTTCGCCGATGCGAAGACAGGAAGGAGACAGCAGATGCCTACCATTTCCAGATTGAAGGCCGGGGGACTGGCAGCAGCGCTCGCGGCGGTGTTATTCGCCGGTCCGGCGCAGGCCGCGAAGTTCAAGGCGACCCTGGCGCAGAACATGTCGCCGATTTCCGGCGTCACGATCATCGCCAAGGACAAGGGGTTCTTTGAAAAGCACGGCCTTGATATTTCCGTCAGCGGCTTCACCTCGGGCAAGCAGTGCCTGAACGCCGTGCTGGGCGGGGCCGCCGAGATCGCCACCACGGCCGAGGCGCCGACCACCGCCGCCGCCATGTCGAAGCAGCCGATCGCTTTCCTGGCCCGCATGGAATATTCCGACCTCAAAACCCTGACGGCGGCCGGGTCGGGCATCAAGAGCCTGGCCGACCTCAAGGGCAAGAAGATCGCCTTTACTGCCGGGACCGGCAGCGAGGTCTATACGGTCGCGCTGCTGAAGAAGGCGGGACTGAGCAAGTCGGACGTGAAGCTGACCAACCTGCGTCCACAGGACATGCTGCCGGCGCTGTCGGCCGGCGACATCGACGCCTACAACACCTGGGAGCCGCACGTCAGCAACGGCATCAAGGCCATGGGGGCGAAGGTCGCCGAACTGGACACCAAGGGCATCTACGCGGAAACCTTCAACATCGTCGTGATGAAATCCTATCTGAAGGACAATCCCGAGCTGATCGCCGCCTTCCTCACGGCGCTGATCGAGGCCGAGGCCTGGATGAAGGCGAACCCGGAAGAGGCCATTGCCACGGTCGCCAAGGTCGCCGGGATGAAGGCCGACGCCCTGGCCGCCATCTGGAAGGATTATGTCTACAACGTCGTCCTCGACCAGAAACAGGTGGACGTGCTGACCGCCCATGCAGCCTGGCGGCTTGACTCCGGCAACCACCCGCCGGGTGCGACCATGCCCGATTTCTCCACGGTCATCGTTCCCGGTCCGCTGAAGGCCGTCGCCCCCGATCGCGTGACGATTCCCTAAGATGTCGGGCCCCATCGAACAGACCGCCGGCGCGGAACGCCCGGCGCCGAAACGGGCCGCAGGGTTTTGGCAGGGCGAGGCGGTCAACCGCCTCGTCCTCGCCGCCTCGCTGCCGCTGTTTTTCGGATTGTGGGAAATCGTGTCGCGCTCCGGCGTCGTCAACGTGATCCTGTTTCCGCCGCCGTCGACGGTGCTGGGCGCCCTGCTGGACTGGCTCGAAAGCGGCCAGCTTCTGATCGATTTCGGGATGAGCGCGTCGCGCGTCGTCGTCGGCTTTTCCGTCGGTGCTGTTCTGGGGGCTTTGGTCGGCATCATGACCGGGCGCTACCGCCTGCTTTCCAGCCTGCTCAGCCCCGTGTTCCAGCTGCTGCGCCCGATCCCGCCGATCGCCTTCGTGCCCATCGTCATCCTGTGGTTCGGGCTGGGCGAGACCGGCAAGTACTTCCTGGTCGTCTGGGGGGTGTTCTTCACCGTGTGGATCGCCGCCCACCTGGGCGTGCAGCGGGTCGACGAGAAACTGATCCGCGCGGCCCGCGTGCTGGGCACGCCGGAAAAGCGCATGCTCCGCGAAATCCTGCTGCCGGGGGCGTTGCCTTACATCTTCGTCGGGCTTCGTACCTCGGTCAGTATTTCCTTCTACACCTTGGTCGCGGCCGAACTGGCCGGGACCTTCGCGGGTCTGGCCTACCGCATCGACATCGCCCAGCAGAACCTGCAGATGGGCCAGATGATGGGCGGCCTGGTCATGCTCGGCGTGATCTCGGCGGCGGCCGACAAGCTGTTCGCCGTGTTCGCGGAAAAGGCCGTCTGGTGGTCATGATGAAAGACACGGCACACAACACGCCGGCGCCGGCCGGAGAAACGCCGGCGCGGGGTGCGGCCATCTCCGTCGAGAATGTCTCAATCCTGTTCGGCGCGGGCGAGAATACGTTCCTGGCCGTCGACCGGGTCAGCACGGAAATCGCCGCCGGCGAGTTCGTCTGCATCGTCGGGCCCTCCGGATGCGGAAAATCGACCCTACTGAACGCCATTGCAGGTCTGGAACATGCGACCAGCGGCGCGGTCCGGGTCGACGGCGCCGTAGTGACCGGCCCGGCCGCCCAGCGCGGCATGGTGTTCCAGCAGCCGGCGCTGTTTCCCTGGAAATCGGTGCGGGAAAACGTCGCCTACGGCCCGCGCATGGCGGGGTTGTCCAACGTCGAGGCGCGGCAGGTGGCCGACGGCCTGTTGGAGATGGTCGGGCTCGCCGCGTTCGGCGACAAGCGCCCGCAGACCCTGTCCGGCGGCATGCAGCAGCGCGTGGCCATCGCCCGCGCGCTCGCCAACACGCCGAGCATCCTGCTGATGGACGAACCCTTCGGCGCGCTGGATGCGCAGACCCGGGCGATGATGCAGGAAAACCTGCTGCAGATCTGGCATCAGGTCGGGATCACGGTGGTCTTCGTCACCCACGACATCGACGAGGCGATCTTCCTCGCCGACCGCATCCTGGTCATGAGCGCCGGTCCCGGGCGGTTCGTTCAGGAAATCACGGTCGACATCGAGCGTCCGCGCCGGCCGGAAATCGCCATTGATCCGAGGTTCGTCGATATCAAGCGCCGGTCCCTGGAAATCATTCGCCGGGAAAGCACCCGGGCGTTCGAGCAGCAATTGAAAGCGGTGCTGTAGGGAACCGCAGGCCCCAGGTCTAATACTCCCGCCCCGGCCGCGGCCGGTAGGTGGGGAGCGACAGGCTGCGGGCGATACCCATGGCGCGCAGCGCGAAGCCGGCCGTGAAGCCCAGGGCGACGGCGGCCTCCCGGGGCACGTCGAGACCGGCAAGGGCGACATAAACCGTGGCCGCCAGGGCCGCACAGGTGGCGTAAACCTCCTTGCGCAGGATCAGCGGCGTCTCGTGGCAGATCACGTCGCGGATCAGCCCGCCGAAGGTTGCCGTCATCATGCCCATGATGATCGCGAGCAGCGGCCCGACGCCGCTTTGCCGCGCCAGTTCGGCCCCCATCACGCCGTACAGCGCGATGCCGATGCCGTCGGCCCATAGCAGCAGGGCATAGCGGCGCTGGATCACATGGGCCGTGAAGAACAGCAGGGTTGCGACGGCCAGGCAGATGACGATGGGTTTGGGGTCGGCGATCCAGAACACGGGCCGGTCCAGCAACAGGTCGCGCAGGGTGCCGCCGCCGACGCCGGTCAGGCAGGCCATGAGGCCGAAGCCGACAAGGTCCATTTCCTTGCGGCTGGCGACCAGCGCGCCCGACGCGGCGAACACGCAAACGCCAAGAAGATCGAGAATGGAAAGGACCGATTGCATGCCCTGACTGTCGCGGATTCACGCGGTCGCCGCAACCTCAAGAATGGCAAAATAGGGCGGTTATCTGCGGCGTTCTGTCAGAAAACGTCAAATGTTTATAAAGTCACTTTATGGTAAAAATAAATAAAAATTACATATTTATTGAAATAGAGATTATAAAATACCATATGATTAAAACGGATATATTTCCGTCCTATCAAAGGAATAAATCAATGTCCTTCAAGGATTTTTCAACGGGCAATAAGCCTGCGAAACCCGCCGCCGATAAAGCCGCCGCCGCGACCAAGCCCGACACCAAGCCCGCCACGGATACGCCGGCCAGCAAGTGATCCTGCCCGCCGAGGGCAAGGGGAAATAGGCCGTTTTCCGCCGGTATTGCGGAAAGATCGATAGCGGCGCAATGAGATGCCTGCCAGGAGGCCAACAATGACAACACGTACAACCGAAAAGACGGTGACATTCGCGCGCCCGTTCGTTCTGGGCGGCTTTGACGAAGTGTTGCCGCCGGGCGACTACAGGATCGAAACGGATGAAGAACTTCTGCAATCCCTGTCATTCCCGGTGTTTCACCGGGTACGCAGCGTTATCTACCTGCATCGCGGGATCAACGCCGCGCAAAATGCCCGTGTTCTGACGATCGATCCCAACGACCTTGATGCGGCCTTGGTCCGTGACCAGGGACCCGTGCTTGCGGAGGCCCCCCGATGAGCACCGACCGCAACGAGCGGGACCGTTCGACGCCGGCCGCAGCCCTGGAAGATCCGCTGCGCCACCCAGGCGGCGATGGCGTATTGCCGCTGCTCGATCTTCCGCTGCCCGTGGAAAAGACGCTGTTTCAGCTGTCTGCGGAACTGAAGAACCTGATCCGCGGCGACCGCATCTTCCGGGCAGGCGCAAAGCGCTGATCCCGATTTTCAGGCCGGGCGGGCCTAGGGACTGATGTCAAATTTTCAGGAGCCGTCATGAAGAACATGGACAGAAAGAAGCCAAAGAAAACCGAATTCATTTCCGAGGCTGAGGAAATGGCGGCCCACGGCATCACGAAAACGACGATCGAGTACTATTGCATCGGCAAATACCGCTACACCAATCTTGAAGGTGCCGTGGCTCAGGCGCAGCGCGCCGCGCGGGACGGTTAGCGGGGACAATCACGGATGAGCCTGAATTTCCCCAACGTCAGCCGCAGTTTCGAGGTCAAGCGTAACCGGGTGCGGTTCTGGGGCTATGACAGCGCCCTGGAGATCACGTTTTTCGTGGACAGCAGCCTGCTGGCCAAGCTGTGCCCCGATTGCGGGGACGGCGAGGACGGGCTTCTCAAGGCTTTCGACACCATGATCGCGCGCATCCATGCCGCCGCGCGGAAAGCCTATAAGGACGACCGCACGCGGTCCGACATTCATGTCCTGACGGAAGGACAGTTTTGATGGCATCCGGCACGCGGCAATCCGGGGCGGGGGGTACCCGCGGATGATCGATCCCCTGCTGTTCACATCCCCCCGCCTGTTCACCTTCGAGCACGACCGTCATCTGACCAACGCCAGCGGCTTTTTCTTCGCCCGCGACGACCGGCTGTTCCTGGTGACCAGCCGCCACGTGGTGCTGGACGAACCCAGCGAGCATTTCCCCAACCGGATCGAGATCGAAATCCATACCAATGCGGGCAACCTGGCCGAGTCCACGGGCCTGTCGATCCTGTTGTACCAGGACGGCAAAAGCATCTGGCGCGACGGCGCCGACGGCAAGGGCGTCGTCGACATCGCCGTGATCGAGATCGACCGTGCGGCGCTGCCCAAGTCGGCGGTCATTCAGGCCTTCACGCCGGACCATCTTGTCGGTTCCGACGAACATGTGGAAATCGGCAGTTCCCTGCTGGTGGTGGGCTTTCCCCTCGGTTTCCATGATACGCTGCACCACTTGCCCGTGGTTCGCCAGGCGGCCGTCGCCTCGTCCTTCGGGCTGCGCTTTCAGGGCGAGGGCTATTTCCTGACCGATGCCCGCACCCATCGCGGGACCAGCGGTGCGCCGGTGGTGATGCGGGTCGGCGACGGTGAAGATGGCCTGGGCATCCTGCCCTGGAAACTGCTGGGCGTGCATTCGGCCCGGCTCGACATCGGCACGCGGGACCTCAAGCTGGATGAGGCCCTGGGCCTCAACTGCGCCTGGTACGCGGATATCCTGATGACCTTGACGGAACCGGCGATCTAGCCGGTCTCATTGAACCCGCCGGATTCCAAACCGGCCGACAACGAAAGTGACCCATAAATGCTTCCCGTTTTCTCCGCCATGCGACCTTGTGCCATGGTTCTGATCGTGCTTGCGGTCTGGTTGGCCGTGCCGGGCACTTCGTCCGCCCAGGCGACTGCCGCCACCGTCCCCCCCAACGCCCATGGCGACGGCATGGGCCGGGGGTGGGAATGCGACGAAGGTTTCCGCAAGGTCGACGACGCCTGCGTCGGCGTATCGGTGCCGGAAAACGCGTTCATGACGAACGTGTCCTATGGCCGGGGTTGGGAATGCCTGCGCGGCTATATGGAAAAGGGCGAAACCTGCGTTGCGGTGGTGATTCCGCCCCATGCTTTTCTCAGTGCCTATGGCGACACCTGGAACTGCGAGCGAACCTATCGGCGGCAGGGCGAAGGCTGCGTCGAGATCAAGGTGCCCAAGAACGGCTATCTAACCAACGCCAGCCACGGCGCCGGATGGGAGTGTGAGCGGGGATATCGCGAGTCCGAGGGTGTGTGCGTCGCCGTCAAGGTTCCGAAGAACGCCTATTTCGTCGATTCATCCTATGGCGAGGGCTGGAAATGCGAGCGCGGTTACCGCCTTGAAAACGGCGCCTGTGTCGAAGTGCAGATGCCGCAAAACGCGCACCTCGACCGCACGGGCAACGATTGGGAATGCAACCCGCCGCTGATGCGGCAGATGAACATCTGTCTGCAGCCCTGAGAGACGGCTTCTTATTCTGCCGCCTGCGCCTCTGTCTTCAGTTCCCAGGCGACGGCGCCCCGGCGCTCCAGGTTCTCATTGAAAGCCTCTGGAAATTCCGGCGGGACTGATCCGGTCACCGCGTCCGTCGCCAAAAGGGCGTCGACCCAGGCCTTGACCAGGGGGAAATCGTCGAGAAGGCCGGTCTTTAGATACTCCTCGCAGAGCATGAAGCGCTGAAAGAACGGCGCATAGGCGGCGTCGACCAGGCACATCTCGGGGCCGTTGAAGAACGGGCCGTCGTTGCCGCGTTCCTTGGCGATGGCATCTTCCAGGCGGCTGACCCGCTGGCGCGCCGTCTCCAGCGCCCCGGCCAGGGCGTCCTTGGAATCACAGTAGGACAGGTTGTTCAGCCCGGGACCCCAGGCGAAGGTCGGCAGGAAATCTGTCCAGGCCCGGTTCTTGGCGCGTTTGACCGGATCGGCCGGGTGCAGGCGGGGTTCGAACACCTCGTCCAGGTATTCGGCGATGGCGTTGGATTCGAACAGCACGTCGCCGTCCACCTTCAGCACCGGAACCTTGCCGTGGGGCGAGATTTCCAGAAACCAATCAGGCTTTTCCCGAAGGTTGATGTAGGTCACGTCAAAATCCACGCCCTTGGCGCGCAGCATGATGACCGCCCGCTGCACCCAGGGGCAGGTGGGGGCGCTGATCAGGTGGAAGTTGTCGGGCATGGCCGTTCCCTCCCTTTCCATCGAAAACGGGTCAATCCGTGGACGGCGGCAGGCAGCACACGGCTTCGTAGGGATAGCGTTCCTTTAGCGTGCCGAAGTGTTCGAACACGTCCAAAGTGACCTCGTAGGCTTCCTTGGTGATTTCCACATGGGGCGTCCAGGTGCCGAGCTTCTGATAGGTCGCGATGCAGTCGGCCAGCACATCTTCGTCGATCTTGGGGAAATAGGAGCTTTCCGCCTTGGCGATCTCGATGGCCGGGGTTTCGTTCATGTAGATGCGGGTTTTCTTGTAGGCGCGCATGAAGGCCTTGGCCATGTCGGTCGTGAGCCATTCCGGCGTGGCGCAGAGCGACGAGAAGCCGTTGGGGCCGATCTGCGGGCCGACCTGGGCGACCACATGGCCGACGCCGTCCTTTTCCAGCTGCTGCGGGAACGGACCCTGCTGCTGCACGTATTGGCCGAGGCCGTCGCGGAACGCCTTGTCGATGTCGGCGGCCCCCCCGGGGGTGATCAGGTTGATCTTGGAGAAATCGATGCCGGCCTTGTGACAGGCGTACATGAACATGGCGCGCGGCTGGCCGCCCCCGAAACAGACGAGTTCGGCGCCTTCCAGTTTCTTCCAGGTGAAATCGGGATCGGCCTCGCGGCCGGTGATGAAGAAGCCGTCCATTTCGTTGATCTGGGCGAAATGCTTGACCTTGGGCGTCTCGCCCTTGCCCAGGGTCGTGAAGCCCTGGCTGAGCGCCGACTGCACCACATCGGCCGAGCCGTCCAACAGGGCCTCGATCGCCGACTTGCCCGGCGGCGACACGGACCATTCGGGCTCCAACCCCTCGGCCTGCAAGAAGCCGCCCGACATGGTGGAAATGAGCGGCGAATAGAACGCCGAGAACAGGGTGAACTGGATGTTGATCTTGGTCATGGTCTCCCCCCTAGGGAACGGAATATGGATGATTGGTATCGTTGGCAAAGCAGCCTAACGGTTACCGCCCGGAGGTCAAGGATCGGGGGCGCCTGGCGCGGATGCTCAAGCCGAAACGGCGTGCAGCGGCGGCTGATCGCCGTCGGTCGATTGCAGCGGAAAGCGGGCGGTGACCAAGGTGCCCTTGCCGGGCGCGCTGTCGATGGTGAGCGTGCCGCCATGGGCCTCGGTCAGGGATTTGACGATGGACAGGCCCAGGCCGGTGCCCGTCTGCGACAGGTGCGGGTTGGAATGGCTGCGGGTGAAGGGATCGGTGACCGTCTCGAGCGCTCCCTCAGGAATACCCACGCCCGTGTCCCCGACCACGAGCGACAGGGCGTCGGCGGTCCGGGCCACGCCGATGCTCACGCGGCCGCCGGGGTCCGTAAACTTGATGGCGTTGGACAGCAGATTGAGGGCGATCTGCACCACCGCGCGGCGGTCGGCGGTCAGCGGCGGGATGGTTTTCGCCACATCGACCTCGACGGCGATGGCCTTGTCCTGGGCCATGGTCGCGAAGGTGCGGACGCAGTCCTCGATCACGACGTGCATATCGACCGGTTCCATGACCAGAAGCCGTTTGCCCGCCTCGATGGTCGAGATGTCGAGCACGTCGTTGACCAGCGCCAGCATCAGTTCGCCGGAATCGCGGATGTTGTCGGCATAGCCCTTGTACCGCTTGTCGCCGAGCGGCCCGAATATCTCGTTGCCGAGAAGCTGGCTGAATCCCAGGATCGCGTTGAGCGGCGTGCGGAATTCGTGGCTCATGGTGGCGAGGAACTGGGACTTCGCGCGGTTGGCGTCAATGGCGCTTTCCGTCGCTTCGCGCAGCGACTGTTCGGCGGCCTTGCGCGCCGAGATGTCCTGGATGAAGGAGACATAATTGAGAACCTCGCCATCGTCGTCGCGGATGATCGATGACGACACGCTGCCCCAGACCGTATGCCCGTCCTTGTGCAGGTAGCGCTTTTCCATGGTGATGACCTCGACCTCCCCCATGGCAAGGCGCCGTCGCAGTTCCAGGCTCTGCAGCAGGTCGTCGGGATGGGTCAGGGCCTCGTAGGGATTGCACAGCAGGTCGGCCTGGGAATACCCGACAAGATCGCAGAACGCGCCGTTGACACGCTCACGGGTCGATCCATCGGCCGCATGCAGGACCATGCCCACGGCGGCGTTGTCGAACACGCTGCGCAATACGGCATCCTTGCGCCGCAGTTCCTCGTTCTCGCGGATTTCCCGGGGCAGCCAGTGGCGGATCAGCAGGACCAGGACCAGCACCCCGGCGGCGATGTTGACGGCCTTGGGGAACAGCAAATTCGACGGATTGCCCAGGAATTCGGCCCAATGCGGCGGCAGCAGGCCCAGCCGTGAGTTGTGGAAGGCGCCGAAATAGACGTTTTCAAGCACCGTGCGGAAAGCGTCGATCGACAGAATGACCAGCAGCACCGCGATCCCGCCGCCGGCCAGTCTGGATTGGCGCAGTTTGACCATGTAAAGGACGAGGATGGCCAGCCACAGAACGGTCACCACCCAATAGGAAATTGGTGCGAAATACT
>Ga0207899_1000412_pt1 | contig 15870 bp, 14 predicted proteins | sample MalvirmetaMSP134_FD_184235 | JGI IMG/M metagenome (GOLD analysis project Ga0207899, IMG submission 184235) | Marine viral communities from the Deep Pacific Ocean - MSP-134 (SPAdes) | ecosystem: Environmental > Aquatic > Marine > Oceanic | place: Pacific Ocean | collected 2011-06-28
GCCCGAGTCGCCAAGCTGGAGGCCCAACTGGCCGGCCAGAAGACCGCCAAACCACGGGCGGCCGCGAAAAAAACCGCCGCCAAGGCCGCCCCGCGCAAGGCCCCGGCGGGCAAATCCAAGGCCTGAGCCGCCGCCCATATATGGAGTCGTTTCAGGGCCTTGCGTCCGCCCGTTTTTGCGGGCGTTTGCGCCTAAGCCGTTCTGATTCCCGATTCTTCCACAAATATTCACAGAACCGCCCCAATCCACCCTTGCACGGCTTCCGCCCTTAAGGCAGGCTACCACTTGTATCCAAGGGGGCCACAGATACCATATTTCGGTAAGCTCCGAGATGTTGTGGGGTGTCCTCTTGGCGACAAGCCTGGAGGCGCCCGCCCGGGCGCCGCCGGTCCAGCCACGAAGGAGCAGCGGCCATGCCTGCACTCGAATTCGCCGTAGATAGCCATAAACACAATCCTTTGGACCTGATCGAACAGATCGTGGAAGGAAACGACTGGACCTTCGACCGCCGAAGCGACCAGGAACTCGCCGTTCAAGTGCCGGGAACCTGGTGTGACTACAGCCTCTATTTCGCCTGGAACGACGAGATCGAGGCCATGCACTTCACCTGCGCCTTCGACATGCGCGTGCCCCTGGAGCGGCGCACGCCGGTCTACGAGCTTCTGGCCCGGGTCAATGAAAAGCTCTGGCTCGGCCATTTCGGCATGTGGGACGACGAAGGCCTGCCCATGTTCCGCCACGTCCTGCCCATGCGCGCGACCAACGGCCCGACCATGAGCCAGATGGAAGACATCGTCGAAACGGCGATTTACGAATGCGAACGTTTTTACCCCGCCTTCCAATACGTGATCTGGGGTGGCCGCACCGCCGACGACGCCGTGGCCGCGGCCATGGTGGACACGGTCGGCGAAGCCTGATCCCGGCCCCATCCAGGATCGAAGGAACCTTGCCATGACGGCTGCCCGTCCCCTGTTGCTTGTCGGCGGCGGTAAGATGGGCGGCGCCCTGATGGCCGGTTGGATCGACCGCGGCATTCCGGCCGCGGATATCTTCGTCGTCGAACCGAATCCCGACAACGCTTCGGCCCTGGCCCGCGATCACGGCGTCACCGCCGTCACGGCGGTGGGCGATCTCCCCGCCGATTTCTCCCCTGAGTTGGTGATGTTCGCCGTCAAGCCGCAGGTCATGGCCGACGTCGTTCCCGCCTACCGCCCATTTGCCGGGCCGGCGACCGTGTTCCTGTCCATCGCCGCCGGCACGCCCATCGCCTTTTTCCAGAACCTTCTGGGCGAAACGGCGGCCATCGTCCGCGCCATGCCCAATACTCCGGCCGCCGTCGGCCGGGGAGTCAGCGTGGCCTGCGTCAACGACCGCGTCACCGACGGCCAACAGAAACTGTGCCACGACCTTCTGGCCGCCGTCGGTCAGGTTCACTGGGTCGCGGACGAGGACCTGCTGCATGCCGTCACCGGCCTGTCCGGCAGCGGTCCGGCCTATGTCTTCCATCTGGTCGAATGCCTGACCCGGGCCGGCCGCGAGGCGGGCCTGCCCGATGATCTTGCGGGGTCGCTTGCCCGGGCAACGGTCGAGGGGGCGGGTGAACTGCTGCACCGCGCGGCCACGGACACGCCGGAAACCCTGCGCCGCAACGTGACCAGCCCCGGCGGCACCACGGCGGCCGGGCTAACGGTCCTGATGGGCGGCGCCCCCAACAAGGACAACCCGGCCCAAGGCCCCCTGGGGGATCTGGTGACCGGCTGCGTCGCCGCCGCCGCCAAGCGGTCCCGCGAACTGGCGGACTGACGCTCCCCCCCCTCTGACCTGCGCCGACTGGAAATCCGGCCGATCCACCCTACATTACAGGGAACGGAAATACGGAAGGCCCATCATGGCGAAACGGCCCACAGATAAACGCCGCCCCAAGACCGCCACCGCCGGGGACATGTCCGACGCCGTAATCGACGCCGCCATGGCCCGGATCGCACGCGACGGCTGGCGGCACCTGTCCCTGGCCGATGTCGCCGTCGACGCCGGAGTGCCCCTGGCCGACGTGCTGATTCCCTTTCCCACCAAATACGCCCTCGTCAACGCCTTCCAGGACCGCATTGACGCCCGCATGCTGGCCGCCGCCGACACTCATGCGGCATCGGGCGACGCCGGCATCGACACCCGCGACCGCCTGTTCGACCTGTTGATGGAACGTCTCGACGCCCTGGCTCCTTACCGCGCCGCCATGGCCGAAATCACCAAGGATTCGCTCTGCGACCCCTCGGCCGTCCGCTTCCTGCCACGCATGGCGCGGACCATGGCCCGGGTGCTCGCCGCTGCCGGCATCGACGCCTCGGGCCCCGGCGGGTTACTGCGCGTCAAGGGCCTGGCCCTGGTCTATGCCGATGCCTTCCGGGTGTGGCTGGGCGACGACGGCGCCGACCAGGCGAAGACCATGGCGGCCCTGGACAAGGGGTTGCGCCGGGCCGAAACGGCGGCGCGGGCTCTCAGCCGGCTCCGCCCCAAGCGGAAGCCCCCCGAGGATGCCGCCGAGGCCCCGCCGGCCTAGGCCCCTCTTTTTTATTGCACTGCAATATAAGCCTTGACTCACATCCCCGATCGGTCGCATATATGCCCTACTGTTGCAGTGCAACATAATTGCTGCATGTGCACGACGCTTATTCCCTTTCGCGCTCCAATGGAGGACCGACCAAAATGTACGCCGATATGTTCAAGCTCGACAAAAATGGCTTCCCCGCCTGGGCGGCCGACTTCACCAAGATCTACGCCGATTTCGACCCCGCCAAGATGTCCGACCAGGTCATGAAGGCGATGAAGGGCGGCTCCATGGAAACCATCGACGTCAACGCCGTGATGGATATCCAGCGCAAGAACATGGAAGCCCTGAACAAGGCCAGCCAGGCCGCCTTCGAAGGCGTTCAGGCCGCTGCCCAGAAGCAGGCCGAACTGTTCAAGGCCGCGTTCGATCAGGCCACCACGGCCGCCGAATCCCTGGGCAAGGTTTCCTCCCCGCAGGACCTGGTGACCAAGGAACTGGACCTGTACAAGGCCGCTTTCGAAGCCTCCCTGGCCAACTCGAAGAAGGTTACGGACGTCGTCACCAAAGCCAACGACGCCGCCGTTAAGGTGATCAACACCCGCATCGCCGAAGCCTTCGACGAAATGAAGGGCCAGATGGCCAAAGCCAAGTAACAGGCTTTACCGTCTTTCGAAGAAGGCCGCCCCCCGGGGCGGCCTTTTTTGTTGCGCGGTTTTCTATTGCATGACCGGGCGGGGGCGATAAATTTCCGGGCCAAAGGAGAGGTTCCATGCCCGACACACCGACCCCGCAGATCACCTTTGACGATTTCCTGGCCGTGGATGTGCGCGTCGGCACGATCGTCCGCGCCGAACCCTTTCCCGAGGCCCGCCGCCCCGCCATCAAGCTGTGGGTCGATTTCGGCCCGGACATCGGCGAGCGCAAGACCTCGGCCCAGATCACCCGTCACTACACGCCGGATACCCTGGTCGGACGCCAGGTCGCGGGCGTCGTCAATTTTCCGTCAAAGCAGATCGGCAAGTTCATGTCGGAGGTGCTGGTCCTGGGGTTTCCCGACAAGGATGGCGAGGTCGTGCTGATCCACCCCGACCTCACCGTGCCCAACGGCGGGCGGCTGTTCTGACGCTTGTGGCGGCGCCTCAGGCCCGGCGCCCCACCTCGTCCTTTTCCAGCGCGCGGGCGCGGGCCTCGTTCTTCGCAACCCGGCGGGCATGGGTGATCGATTCCGCGACCATCAGGCGCAGTTTCTCCGGCTGGATTGGCTTGTGCATGACCTCGAATCCGCTCGCCGCCGCCTCGCGCAGGCGATCCGGCCCCGTGTCGCCGGTCAACAGGAATCCCGGCACGTCGCCGCCCCACACGTGGCGGATGGCCAGGATCGCATCCGCCCCCGTATGGCCGAGCTTGAGCCGGTAATCGGCGACGACCAGTTCCGGCTTCTTGCGTTCCTGTTCCAGCTTGGCGATCGCCTCGACCGCCGAGCCCGCGACCACGGCGTCATAACCCCAGCCGACCAGCAGCAGGCCCAACGCCTCGCGAATATCGGCCTCGTCGTCGATGCCGACCACCACGGCCCCGGTCACGTCGGCGTGCTCGTCTGCAGGCAAGGTCATTTCCGCCGGCGCGTGGTCGCCCGCCAAGGGCAGGCTGACGGAGAACCGCGATCCCCGGCCGACCCATGACCGCACATCCACCGGATGATCAAGCAGGTTGGACAGACGGTGCACGATGGCGAGCCCCAGGCCCAGCCCTTCGCGCCGGTCGCGTGCCGGATTGCCGACCTGATGGAACTCCTCGAAAATCATTTCCAGCTGATCCTCGGGAATGCCGACGCCCGTATCCCAGATTTCGACCCGCACATTGTTGCCGGTTCGCCGGCAACCAACCAAAATCTTGCCGGTTTCCGTATGACGCACGGCATTGGTCAGAAGGTTGCGCAACAGGCGGTCGAGCAGACCGGGATCGCTGTCGACCAGAAGCGCGCAGGGCACCATGTTGAGCCGCAGGCCCTTTTCCTCTGCCAGGGGGCGAATTTCCGAACACAGGCGCTCAAGCACCGCACCCAGGTTGAAATCGCGCCGCTGCGGCACGAACAGGCCGGCATCCAGTTTCGAGATGTCGAGCAGCGAGCCGAGCAGGCGTTCCAGCGCATCCGAACAGTCGCTGATGCGGTTGATGAGCTGCTTTGCCTTGTCGTCCAGATCCCGCTCCGACAGCACGTTGACGAACATCGCGAGCGCCTGCAGGGGCTGGCGCAGGTCATGGCTGGCGGCGGCCAGGAAGCGCGACTTGGCCGCGCTGGCCAGTTCGGCCGCGTCCTTGGCCTCGGCCAACATTTCCTCGGCTTTTTTCGTTGCCGTGATGTCGCGGCCGACACCCTGGATTTCCACCATGCGCCCGTCGTCGTCGAACACCGCGCGCTCGGTCCACTGCTGCCAACTGACCTTGCCGTCGCGCCCGACGACCCGGTGAAGGTTTTCCTCGATCGGATTGCTCGGACCGATCCGGCGGATGATGGTTTGGCGCAGGACGGCGTCGCTGTCGCTCAGTTCCGAGCCGACGGGCCGGCCGATCAACTGATCGCGGGGCACGCCGTAATACTGGCAATAGGCCTCGTTGACGAAGGTCCGGACCCCATCGGGCGTGCAGCGGCGGATCAGCTCCGTCTGGTCCTCGACGATGGCGTGATAGCGCAGTTCTGAATCGCGCAGCGCCTGCTCGGCGCGCTTGCGCTCGGTAATGTCCTGGGTCACCCCGAACAGCCGCCGCGCGCGGCCGTGTTCGTCGAAATCGGCGCTGAGATCCTCGTAGACATAGCGCACCGTGCCGTCGGGGCGGAGCACCCGGTATTCGTGCCGGCAGTTCGGCACGGGATCGTCATAGGCGTCGGCGATGCGCGTCCGGTCGTCGGGATGGATCATGTCCAGGAAGACCTTGCCCGTGGGCCCCGCGCGGCCCGGGCGCAGGCCCCAGATCCGCCACAGCACGGGCGAACATACGGTGCGGTTGTCGTCCGGGAAATGTTCCCAATAGCCAACGCGGGCGGTGCGTGACGTCGCCTGCAGCTTGCTTTCGGAATCGGCCAGGGCTTCTTCCCAGCGTTTGTCCTGGGTGATCTCCTTGGCGGCGCCGACGACGCGCACGACCTCGCCGCTGGTGCCCCGTTCCGGGCGCGAATAGACGCGCAGCCAACGCACCCGGCCGTCGGCGGACAACAGGCGGAATTCATCCGTCGAAGGAATGCCCAGACGCAGGCGCTGATCGCGGGATTCCAGAATCGGCACGTCGTCCGGATGAATCTGGGTCAGCCAGGCCAGCGGCGCGTCGCTTTGTCCGGACTGCCCGGCCAGCCCGTCGATCCCGCCGACCTGCCATTTCGAGGTCACGCGGCCGTCCGGCGCCACGTCGTAGGCATAGACGACGTCCGAGGTCAGTTCCGAAATGATGCGGTAATGGGCGTCCGTTTCGGCGTCGCGCTCGGCGGCGGTCATCGCCCGGCCGCGCGGCCGGGCCGTGACCGGCTCGTCCGGGGCCGGCGCCGCCATCGGTTCACGCCATCGTCGACCCAGCCAGCACCCGGCGAGGAACGCCGCCACCGCCACGCCCAGCCCAGCCGCGATCAGCGGAGCCGACTGAACCTGTCCGCCGCCGAAATCCGCCCAGACGGGCGTTGCCGCGAACAGAATCGCGAAGGCCGCCCCCACCGCTGTTTGCCGACGGCGAGAATGCAACGGACGATTTTCCTTTTCCCGGCTTCTGGTGCCAAGGCCAGTACGGGGACAGCGGGACGTCATGGCGCCCTCCTTGTCGGCGCGGTCAGTCCTGTTCCAGGCCCTGCGTCAATCCCAGGGACGCCGCTTTGATCACCGCCTGGGTCCGGTTGTTCGCGTCCAGCACCTTCAACAGTCCCGTGACATGCAGCTTGATGGTGCCTTCGGCGAGTCCCAGGATACGGGCGATCTCCTTGTTCGACTTGCCGCCGGCCATGAGGTTGAGAACGTCGCGCTGGCGCGGTGTCAGGTGCAATCCGCCGGGGCCTTCGGTCCTGGCGCCGCCGGGCGCCCAGTCGAGCAACGTCGGCGGCAGATAGATTTCCCCGGCGATCACCTTGCGCACGGCATTGACCACCACGGAACTGTCCAGGGTCTTGGGAATGTAGCCATGAGCGCCGCAGTCCATCGCCAGGCTCATTTCCTCGGACGTCTCGGCGGCGGACACCACCACCACCGGCACGCCGTTCAGAGAGCGGATCAAGGCGTTGAGCCCGGCGAACCGCTCCATCCCCGGCATGCCGAGATCGACGAGGGCAAGATCCAGATCGTCGGTTTCGTTGGCCGTGCGCAGGGCTTCGGGATAGCTCGCCGCCTCGACAACCTGGATGTCGGGGTCGATGATTTCCAGCAGCGACCCCAGGCCCTTGCGGAACAGGGCATGATCGTCGGCGATCAAAACTTTCGACGGAAGGGAATCAGTCACCTACACCCCCCGGGCACCAAGCCGAACCCTCCCAGGGCCGCGGTGCCTCGATTATCGGACCATTACTTGCATCTATTCTCATTATAGATGTGATCCGCGGAATTGCCATGAAATCCACCGGGCCGGACCTGCCCCAATGCGCCTATAGGGGAAGGCGGATGCGGCCGCGCAGGCCGCCGGCCGGCGATTCCGACAACTGGATCTCGCCGCCATGACTGCGCACCACATCACGGGCGATGGTCAGGCCCAGCCCGACCCCGCCTGTTTCCGGGTTGCGGGAATCGTCGAGCCGGAAGAACGGCCGGAACACCTCGGCGCGCTTTTCCTCGGGAATGCCGGGCCCGTCGTCATCCACGGTGATTTCGATGGCGTCACCGCGGTGCCCCGCCCGTACCGACACGTGCTGGCCATAGCGCGCCGCGTTTTCCACCAGATTGGTGACACAGCGTTTGAAGGCATTGGGGCGCAGCGGCAGGTTGAGCCGGTCCTCGAGATGCAGATCGATGGGCCGGCCGCGGCGGCGGATCTGGCCGACGACGTCCTCCAACAGCATGCCCAGGTCCGTCGGCGACGGCTTTTCCGTGCCCTCGCCGCGCGCGAAGGCAAGATAGCCTTCCAGCATATGTTCCATTTCCGACACATCGGCGGACAGATCGTCGACCCCGTCCACGTTCTTGAACATCGCCAGTTGCAGTTTCATCCGCGTCAGCGGCGTACGGAGGTCGTGGGACACGCCGGACAGCATGTCCGTGCGCTGGGTAATCTGGCGCTGGATGCGTTCGCGCATGGCCATGAAGGCCTGCGCCGCCTGACGGACCTCGGTCGCTCCTTCGGGTTTGAAGTTCGATACGTCGCGGCCCTTGCCGAAATTGTCGGCGGCGCGGGCCAGCCTTCGGATCGGCTTGACCTGATTGCGCATGAAGATGGTGGCGACGCCGAACAGGATCAGCGAGGTGCCGATCATCCAGATGACAAAGACGTAGACCGTGGTGGAAAACAACCGCTTGCGCGTGGTGGTGATGCGCAATACCCCGTCGGCAAGTTGCACGTCGATGATGACGTTGCGGTCGGAACTTTCCGAATCCAGGCGGTAGGGCTTGACGATGAAACTCTGCATGGAGCGGTCGAGCACGTCCTCCAGATCGTTGGTGGGTGGCGCCGGCTTGTTGGACAGGATCGCCCCCGGCAGGAAGGTGACGACCATGTCCATATTGCGGCCGGCCAGGGCGGCGGCCCGGTCACGCCCTTCCTCGCTGGGGTCGTCGGTGGCCAGTTGCACGATGGCCGCCACGTCGCCCGCGACGCTGCGCGCCAGTCGGTAGGACACCTTGTCCCAATGGGTTTCATAGAAGATCAGACCCGATACCACCTGCAGCAGGATCAGCGGCGTGACGATGATCAGCAGGGCGCGGCCGAGCAGGCTTTTCGGCAGGGCGTTCTTGAGGGCTGTCTGGAGGGGCATGGCCGGGATCTTCAATCAGGGCGCAGAACGTAGCCCTTGCCCCGCACGGTCTGCAGATAGCGGGGATCGCGGGGATCGGGCTCGATCTTACGGCGAAGACGGGTCACCTGTACATCGACGGCACGCCCGCCGCCGGCAGCTCCCGTGCGGGCGATCAGGTCGTCGCGCGTCAACACGTCGCCAGGACGGGCGGCAAGCGCGCTCAACAGTCCGGCCTCCAGATCGGTCAGACGCACCGGGCGGCCGCCCTGCAACAGTTCGCCCCGGTCGCGGCGGAACAGAAAGTCGCCGAGATGAAGATCATCCCCCGGTGTCTGGGCCTGGGGCACCCGTTTCATGATATTGCGGATGCGCAAAAGAAGTTCGCGCGGCTCGAACGGCTTGACCACGTAGTCGTCGGCGCCCCCTTCCAGGCCCGAGATGCGGTCCTCGGTTTCCGCCATGGCGGTCAGCATGAGAATGGGGATGGTGGATCGCGTGCGCAGGTCGCGGGCGAACTCCAGGCCGCTTTCCCCGGGCATCATCAGGTCCAGGATCACCGCGTCGAAATCGAAATGGCTGAGCCGGCTGCGGGCCTGGGCCGCATCGGCCGCGGTGACCACGATAAAGCCGTTCTCGGTGAGAAACCGGCTCAACAGGTCGCGCAGGCGGCCGTCGTCATCGACGACAAGAAGATGCGGCAGGTCGGCATTCACGGCGACATTCCCCCATGCCCTGCGATCAGGCGTTCAATCGGCCACGCGATCGCGAAAATCCTACCATGGATCGGGCCGGACGCGGCAGTCCGTCAACCGCGGGCCGCGGCACCCGAAGCAGCCACCCGGTGACGGTCCGCCTCGTTGATCAGGCCGAACAGCACGCGGCGGAAGCCCTCGACCGCTTCCGGGCCCGCCTCGCGGTAGGCCCGCGCGATATGGGCCGTCTGGCGGCGGGTCATCAATTGTTCCAGGTCGCGCCCCTTCGGCGTCAGATGCATGAGCCGGCGGCGGCGGTCGCCGTCGTCGGTTTCCTGCACCACGTAGCCTTCGTCGATCAGAGTCGACAGCACGCGGTTGAGGGACTGCTTGGTGATCTTCAGGATCGCCAGCAGTTCCGACACGCTGATGCCCGTGTTGGCGCCGATGAAATAGACCGCCCGGTGATGGGCGCGGCCCATGTCGTAGTCGGCCAGGATGGCGTCGGCTTCGCCCGTGAAGTCACGGTAGGCGAAGAACAGCAGTTCCATGGCGTGGCGCAGGTCGTCGTCACCCGGCGGCGCCAGGAGATCAACCTGCTGCTGGGCCCAGGGGGCCTGTTCGTCCATGACGGTTCCCTTCACCGGGGCCGCCGGAAAATATGGTGGAAGGCCCCGCAAAAATAAGTCAGTGTTATTGACATATATGCCTGAGAATGATAATAAACGCAACATCGTTCTTGGGAAAAACGGACGGACGAAAGAATATTACAATGGCATCTGCTACCTTCGACGACCGCGACGGTCTGATCTGGTTCAATGGTGAATGGGTCGATTGGCGGGACGCCCGCGTCCATGTCTTGACCCACGGCCTGCATTACGGCTCCTGCGTGTTCGAGGGCGAACGCATGTATTCGGGCCAGATCTTCAAACTGCGCGAACATACGGAACGGCTGTTCTATTCGGCCGAGACCCTGGGCTTCAAGATTCCCTATACGGTGGCGGAGATCGATCAGGCCTGTATCGACGCCTGCACCAAGAACGGCATCGTCGACGGCTACATCCGCCCTGTCGCCTGGCGCGGGTCGGAAATGATGGGCGTGTCGGCCCAGCAGAACCGCATCAACGTCGCCATCGCCGCCTGGGACTGGCCCAGCTACTTTTCGCCGGAACTGCGCGAAAAGGGCATCAAGCTGGAAACCTCGAAATGGCAGCGCCCGGCGCCCGCATCCGCGCCCGTCCACGCCAAGGCCGCAGGCCTGTACATGATCTGCACCCTGTCCAAGCACACGGCGGAATCGCACGGCTGCCAGGACGCCCTGATGCTGGATTACCGCGGTCAGGTGGCCGAGGCGACGGGGGCGAACATCTTCATTTCCTTCGGCGACGGCAAGCTGCACACGCCGACGCCGGACTGCTTCCTCAACGGCATCACCCGCCAGACCGTGATCGCCCTGGCCAAGGCCCGGGGGATCGAGGTCATCGAGCGGGCGATCTTCCCGGACGAGCTGAAAAAGGCGACGGAAATCTTCCTGACCGGATCGGCCGCCGAGGTCACGCCCGTCGGCCAGATCGACGACATGACCTTCACGCCGGGCCAGATCACCCATTGGCTGATCGAGGATTACGAAAAGACCGTGGGCAAAAAGACGGAAAGCGCTGCGGCGGAATAACCCCGCCGCGTTCTGTCAGGCCTGGGCCGCCGCTGCGTCACCCATGGATGACGCCTCTTTCACCGCGCGCTGCATGCTGTTCGACATCTCGCTGGCGACGGAGGTCTGCTCCTCGATCGCGGACGCGGTCGAGGTCACGTATTCGCGGACATTGTCGATGCGTTCGCGGATTGCCGCCAGGGCACCGACCACATCCGACGACACGGTCAGCATGTTGCCGATTTCCTCTTCGATCTGTTCCGTCGCGCGGCGCGCCTGATTGGCCAGGTTCTTGACCTCGTTGGCGACCACGGCGAACCCCTTGCCTGCCTCGCCGGCGCGAGCCGATTCAATGGTGGCGTTCAGCGCCAACAGATTGATCTGCCCGGTGATCTCGCCGATCGTGTCGACGATCCCGCCCATGGATTTGGCCGCGGTATCCAGGCGCTGGGTCGACTGATCCGCCTTGACCACCTGCTCGAAGGCATCGATCGCGACCTGGCGCGACTTATCCATGCTTTCGGCGATCTCGCGGACCGAGGCGTTCAACTGCTCCGACCCGGCGGCCGTATCCTCCATCAGGTTGCGGATATACTCGGCCCGTTTGCGGGCCAGAACCTCGGCTGTCACGTCGGTCGCGTACTTGACCACCTTGTAAGGCCTGCCGTTCTGGTCGCGGATCGGGTTGTAGGAGGCCTGAATCCAGACCTCGCGTCCACCCTTGCCGATGCGCTTGTACTCGCCCGACCGGTATTCACCCTGATTCAGCCCCGCCCAGAATTCACGGTATTCGTCGCTGTCCTTATGATCAGGCTCCACGAACATGGAATGGTGTTTGCCCTGAATTTCACTCAAAGCATACCCCATCGCGCCCAGGAAATTCTCGTTGGCGAAGGAAATGATGCCGTCCAGGTCGAATTCGATGACCGCCTGGGACATGCCGATCGCTTCGATCTGGCCCTGGAAATCGGCGGTGCGCAGTTTCTCCCGGGTCACGTCCGATGCGAACTTGACCACCTTGTAGATCCTGCCGGCAGCGTCGGCGATGGGGTTGTAGGAGGCCTGAATCCAAACCTCGCGCCCCCCCTTGCCGATGCGCTTGTACTCCGCCGCGCGGTGCTCTCCCCGGTTCAACGCCGCCCAGAACTCGCGGTATTCGTCGCTGTTCTTATGATCAGGTTCCACGAACATGGAATGGTGCTCGCCCCGGATTTCATCCAACGCATACCCCATGGTGGACAGGAAATTGGTGTTCGCCGTCCTGATCGTGCCGTCCAGATTGAATTCGATGACCGCCTGGGACTTGCCGATGGCATCGATCTGGCCTTCGAAATCCGCATTGCGCAATTTCTCACGGGTGATGTCGGTGGCGAACTTGACGACCTTGTACAACCTGCCTGACCTGTCCGAGATGGGGTTGTAAGAGGCCTGAATCCAAACCTCGCGCCCGCCCTTGCCGACCCGCTTATATTCCGCCGACCGGTATTCGCCCCGTTTCAAAGCGGCCCAGAACTCCACGTACTCCGTGCTTTCCTTGACCCCCGGTTCAACAAACATCGAATGATGCCTGCCCTGGATTTCCTCCAGCGTATAGCCCATGGCGCCAAGGAAGTTTTCGTTCGCACTCAGAATCACGCCGTTCAAATCGAATTCGATAACCGCCTGGGATTTTTCAAGCGCCTGAAGCTTGGCTTCCGCTTCGTGGTTGTGCTTGCGGCCGGGGGATAACGAAAAGGTCAGCATGGAAAACACTCCTGGGCTGCCGCCAGGACAATGTCCGGCGGTTCAACAACTGGTTTTGCGGGGGGGATCGTGTCGATCGACAGCGGAATTGGTGGGCGTGGGCTCCTGAAAACTGAATTCTAACCTGCAACCATTGCTGCCCCGGAAACGTCGGGGTGCATACAGTTGAATTCAGTTTCTAGGGTAAAATCTAAAAAATTGCACGGGTAATTTTTAGGCAGCTCGAGATTTTCACAAATGTATCGCATTGTGATACTTAGGTTTTGTCTGGATGATTGCTCAAGCACTACACTGCGGCGGCGAAATCCCGGCGGTGCAGTTCGATCTGCTCGCTGTAGTTGGCGCCGTAACGCCCGACGATCGCGTCGTGCAGGGCCAGGGCCTCGGGACTGCACTCGCCGCCGGGCGGCTCCACCAGGTCGAAATGCCCCCAGCGGTCCTCACCGCGCACCAACATGGCCGCCATGCGCACCGACCCGACCGTCCGGACATGGGCCGGGATATAGTTGAACCCAAGCCCGATGCGCCGGTAATCGGCGCCGTTGGGTGCGGAGGCATGCATGCAGAGCCCGTGGTGGACGGAGAACGAGCCGGCCTTCAACTCCATCGCCACTTTCGCCGTCTCGTCGAACGGTTCGACCACCGATTGCGTGCCCCGGTTGATGCTGACCTCGACCTGGGCCGGCGCATGATGCAGGACCCGCGGCGCCTGCCCCCGCCAAGGAATCACGTTCATGCAGCCCGCAGTGGAATCCGCGTCCGTCAGGGCCAACCAGGCACAGACTTCTTCCGACGGGTCCAGGCCGAAATAGGCGTTGTCCTGATGCCAAGCCGCGACGTGGGGGGATCGGGGCTCCTTGATCCAGAAGGTCGAGGTCCAGACCAGAATGTCCGGGCCGATCAGATCCTCGACCACGTCCAGCACGCGGGGATCACGGACCAACTTGTTGAACCAGGGCAGATGGGCGAAAGGCATGGTCCGCCATTTGCGCTCGGTCTCCGGCAGCGGTTTGCCCAGCCAGGCCTCGTAACGGGCAAGATCGGCGCGCGCCGCCGCAACCTCGTCCTGGGACAACATGGGAACGGGAAACAAGTAGCCGTCGCGGCGGAACCCCGCGACCTGATCTTCACTCAACGCCTTCACGGAAGGTCTCCCAGTTTTCTTACGTTTATTAGGGAGATTGTATACAAAAACGGCGGCCGGTGAAAAGCCGCACCGGCCAGGAAGGCCCATGGAGGTTCGGAAAGCCCTTAGGTGTCGGCCGCCAGCCGGCTCAAATGAAGGCGTACCGGCGTATCTTCCGGATTGGCAGCGAGACATTCCTCGAACAAACTCTTGGCGCGAACCGGATCACCGGACTTCATCGCCGCGACCGCCGCCAGATAGGTTTCAAGGCCCGCTTCCTTGGCCGCCCGTTCGTGATCGGAAAGACCGTCGAGGACTTCGAACACGGTGACCTGCTTGGTCTTGCCTTTGACCGTTACGGAATCCAGCGGCCTGATCGAGTACTTTCCGGGGTCCGGCAGGGCATTCAGGGTATTGTCGGTGATCATCAGCGGCACGCCATAGGCCTTGGTCAATCCTTCGACCCGCGCCGCCAGATTGACCGCATCGCTGATCACGGTACCGTCCATGCGGTCCTTCTCCCCGATGGTGCCGAGCATCAGAGAACCCGTATTGACGCCGATGCCGATACGGATGGCATCGCGGCCGTAACGGATACGTTCTTCCTGGTTATAGCGTTCCAGGCGCTGAAGCATATCAACCGCCGCCGCCACCGCGTTGTCGGGATCGTCGAACAGCGCCATGATCGCATCACCGATGTACTTGTCGATGAAACCCTTGTGGTCGCGGATGATCGGCCCCATGCGCCCAAGGTAATTGTTGATGAAGCGGAAGTTGTCGTTGGGCGTCATCGTTTCGGACAGCGTCGTGAAGTCACGGATATCCGTGAACAGAACCGACATGTCACGCAGCGCGTAATCACCCAGTTCGACGTTGATGATGTTTTCTTTCTTCAACAATCTAAGGAAGGTGCTCGGTACGAACCGCTCGATGGATTTGTTGGTATCCGTCAACAGAACGATCTGCGATTTGATCTGGTTGTACAGATCAAGCTGCTCTTCCTCCAATTCGACGCGCCGCTTGGCGTTTTCGCGAAACACTTCCAAGGCGCCGCCCAACGCACCAATCTCGTCATTGGAACCCGATACCGGGATATCCACATCCAACCGCCCGTCGGCCACCGCCTGCACCGCCCCCCGCATCTCGCTCAGGCGCTGGGCGATGGGGCGGCCGATCATCACGCCGACCAGGACGATCAACAAACCACTTGCAACGAAGGTCATGATCACGAAGTGGCTGACCCTGTCGCCCGTATCCAACAGGCGTTCCACATCAACGACCACCTCGAAAATGCCGCGCAGGTCACCGAGTTTCCATCCCTTCTTGATCGACAGGGGATGGTTGTTGTGACAATCCACGCAGGTCTGCTGGCGGAAGACATCACCCACGGCGACACGGTAGGCACGGCGTCCGCCGATGCGTGTCTCTTCGCTGATCACCGTTTCCGGGTTGGCCACCAGCAATTCCCAGGCCTTCGAGCCGAAGGCATCCAGTTTACGGTCGGCGCGGTTGGCGAAGGGATAAGGGCTATAGAATTTCAGCGAGATGCCTTCCTTGGACAGAGCCTCGCTGATGTCGAGAATGAAGGTCGCCGGCGGCGGAATCTCGTTAATGTTATCGCTGTGCTTCACCGTCGCGGAAAATTCCGGATGGGCGAGCACCTTGCTGACGACGTTGCGGCTGTAGATGCCGCGCACGGTTTTGTACTGGTGGATGGTTTCAAGGGCGGCGTCGCGGGCGGCGGCTTCGACGTTGGTACGCACCATGGGCGGCACGATCAACAGAACGATGATCAGGCTTGCCAGCACGACAAGCGGTGTCGGCGCCAACATCTTCCATACAATGCTAAGCCGTGAAAGGCTGGCACCCGACATTCTGATCAATTCTCCTGGAGGGTCATTCACCGGCGCACGGACCCAGCACCGCGACCGATTAACCGCCTGAACTTAAAGGGAAGGTACAAAGATTGAAATATGTCCGAAAGTTATACCGAAGAGGATAAGGCATCGGAAGGCCGGTTAATCCTAAAGCCCCGGTCCCTTGGGGGCGCTCAAACTCTTGGACAGTTCGCCGGTGATATAGGTAAAGGCGTCGTCGACCGTATCGACCACATGCAGTAGATCGATATCCTCGGCATTGATCGTGCCGTATTTCACCAGGGCGTCCAGGTTCAGTACGTCGCCCCAGAAA
>Ga0207899_1000417_pt1 | contig 15793 bp, 17 predicted proteins | sample MalvirmetaMSP134_FD_184235 | JGI IMG/M metagenome (GOLD analysis project Ga0207899, IMG submission 184235) | Marine viral communities from the Deep Pacific Ocean - MSP-134 (SPAdes) | ecosystem: Environmental > Aquatic > Marine > Oceanic | place: Pacific Ocean | collected 2011-06-28
CGACAGGGATGCGGCGGCGAGGGCAAGAAGGGCCATGGATCAGGGACTCCGGAAACAGTAGCATGGTCTTTAGGCATAAGGACCCTATCAGGCGCAAATGACAGTTCAGCCATCTCCGTTAATTGTTTTTGGGCTCGGTTACAGTGCGCAGGCACTGGCCCGGCGCCGGATCGCCCGTGGCGGCAGGGTTTCCGGGACGGTGCGCAGCCCGGAAAAAGCCGCAGCCCTTGGCCGGGCGGGCATAGAGGCGCAGGTCTGGGACGGTGAGGCAGGCGTGCCAGACCTTCCCGAAGGCGCGCACTGGCTGGTCACACTGCCCCCGGACGAGGCAGGCTGCCCGGCGGCGCGGGCGGCGGGCGGTCTGGCCCACAGGGCTGCCTCGGTCACATACCTGTCCACAACCGGGGTGTATGGCGACCTCGGGGGCGGGTGGGCGTTCGAATGGTCGCCCGTCAATCCGGGCTCGGCGCGCGCCGGGCGGCGTGTCATGGCAGAGCGCCAGTGGCTGCAGGCCTGCGGGCGAAAGTTGCGGATCGTGCGCCTGCCGGGGATTTACGGGCCGGGACGCAGCGTGCTCGACCAACTGCGCCAAGGCACGGCGCGGCGCATCGACAAGCCGGGACACCGGTTCTCCCGCATCCATGTCGCCGACATCGGAGCCGTGCTGCGCGCCTCCATGGTCCGGCCGGATTCGGGAACGATCTACAACGTCTGCGATGACGAGCCCGCTCCCCAGGCCGACGTGATCGCCCATGGCGCCAAGCTGCTGGGACTGCCTGCCCCCGATCTGGTTCCCTTCGATGTAGCGGCCGCGACCATGTCGGAGATGGCGTTGAGCTTCTGGCGCGACAACCGGGTGGTCCACAACTCACGCATCAAGGACGACCTGGGCGCGGCGCTGTCGTGCCCGACCTACCGCGAAGGGCTGGCCGCCATCCTGGCGGCGGAGGGCTGAGGCTGCCCGCGACAGCCATCCGGAATTATCAAATTCCCATATAGGGATTATTTTCCTTGACTTGAAAAACCCGCTCCGGTAAGGTCCATTCCATCGACAGGGCGAGCTGTGTCCGCGCTTCGGCGCCGGCCCGCCCCGACGACTTTCCCCTCATTCGGTCCGACCTGCTCGGGCCGCCCTGATCGGCGGTGCCGCCGCAGGCGCGCCCCTTCCGGAGACATCCTCATGACACTAAAACAGACCGCGCCCCGCGCCCGTCGCGGCGGCGGGATGCGCATCGCTTTCAACCGCCAGGCACTGATCGACCAGCTGACCCGATCCGACGGTGGGCTGGAGGATATCCTGACCAAATCACCCGGCGACCTGACCGAGGCCGAGGTTCGTCAGATCGCGGAACGCCGCCTCGCCCTGCCGGCCGGCACGGAGAAGGAAACCCTGGACCGCTTCGAGCGCGCGTTTTACGACGATGCCTATGGCACGGACCCGGCCGAAGCCGGGGACGGCGGCGGTTCACCGGCCCACGTTCCATCCCGTGGGCCGATGTTCCAGGATCTTGCCGACGACGGCGACCCGGGTCCGAAGACCCGGGCGGCCCTACGCACAGCGGCGGCCAGGCTCGGTTCCGCCAAAATCGAGGAAGCCCTTGCCCTCGGCCGCTTCGAAGCGGCCCTGCGTGGCCTTTCCGGCGGGGCTTCGGCGGAAGGGCTTCGCGAGACAACATCCGCGGCATTCGCCGACCTGTTCCGCGACCCCGCGGCCGTCGGCCCCCAAACCCCGACCGAGGAAGGCGAAAGTCTGCAGATGTCGGTCAACGACCTGGGCAAGGTTCTGTTAGGGCCGCGCGGTTTCACCGCCCTGCGCGAGGACGGCATCATTGGGCCGAAGACCGAGGCGGCGTTGATGCGTGTCCTCCGCGCCGCCGGACCCCGGCGCCTGACCGAATCCATGGGCCGCAACCTGGGTTTCTTCCTGTTCGAGTCGCCCAAGCCCGGACGCCGATCTCTGCTGCAATCCGCCATCCGCACCACGCCGGAACAAAATTTTGACATTATATAGGAATATATACTTGACTTCGCTCATCTGATCTGACCTGTCATAACCAAACCAACGAACGGGCGAGGTGCGCCTACACCCCCGAACGGTTCAATCCCACATCATAGGAGCCCCCGATGGGGAGCATGGAAAGCGGCCCGTCGCTGCCGCCCGCGCCGTCGACCGGTGACGGCGACACACAACCTGGCCTGCCCGGCATAGGCGGTTCCGACGGCTTTGGCGGGTTCGGCAAATCCTTTCTCACGGATGGCGTCGGCCGCGGCCAACCCAACAAACCCGAGGACGTTCATCGCGTTTCCAGCTTTCTTTCCGGGAACGGCATCCTGCCCGCACCGACAGACACCGCCGACGAAGGCTTTTTCCGCGCCGTCGAAAAGGGCCAGGACCGGCTTAACGAATTGGCGGGCGGCGGCCTGCGCCGCGACGGGATCGTCAAGCCTTGGGGACCAACAGAGGTTCTCAGCCAGCGGGCCGTTTCGTCGGGCCATATGAAGGCCACCGAAGCGCTACCGGGCCGCATCGACCTGCCACCGCCCTACACCACCATCGCGCCGCCCGCACCACCCAGACCGAAGGACGACCATCCCGCCGCCTTTCGGAAGAAAAAGATGCAGGATCTCATGGACATTCTTGCGAAACGAAAAGTGGTGAGGGACATTCCGCTCGGTCCCGACGGCAAGCCGGACGACCCGAACGCCATCGATCTCCGTGACGACACGTTGGAGCGGGTGAGCCGGATCATCGACAACCTTTTGGCTGTCGGAACAAGGTTTCAAACACCGACGTTTTTTGAATCTACGGTGAAGCAATCTCGGAATGACGATGGCTGGCACTGAGGGGCTATACTCCCACGGCCACATCAGATCGACTTCGGATTCACACCATGATGCCCAAAGAAAAAGGCACCACCCGGGCCGCCCACCGCTTCCGGCGCTTCGCCCGCCGGGCAACGCTCCTCGCCATACTTGCCATTGTCACTCCGGCCCTGTGGTTTTCCGGCAACTACGCCTATCAGGTTATTTTGACGGATAAGAAGAGTGACGTCCTGGCCTCGGAAGATGCACTTGTCGAAAGCTTTTATCTGGTTGTCCATACATCAGACGGCGTCGATCAATCCCATACATTTCCGCTCAACAAGTGGGGACCGGACGTGTCCGTTTACTACCACCAATCTGTTCCGGACTGGCATCGGCGGTTGACTGAGCATCAGTTCGAAATCCTGTCAAAATACACCGGTATTCGCTTCCATCAGGCTAGGCAGTTTGACCCGAACGCCGGCATATCGGTGTTCTATGCGCCACTCGGCACCTCGGCAGGAGAGATGGCACGCAGGTTCGGCATCGACCAGGACCGGGTGCAATTGGCGACCTGCTACGGCATTTACGAATGGGGTGACGAGGGGACGGTTTCCTGGAGTCACGTGGTCTTCAGCCGGCCGGAGGGCGAGCGCCGGACCGAGGCTTGTATTGTCGAGGAGACGGCCCAGGTCATGGGTCTACCTGCTGATCGCGCAACCTATTTCCCGACGGTCTTCACAAATGACCGTGCCCGGCCGATCACGTTGTCGCTAAACGACAAAATTCTTCTTCGCTCTCTTTATGACCCGGCAATCAAAAGCGGCATGACGCTCGAACAAACGCGGACCCTGATCCCCGGCATCATCCGCCGGCTGGTGACCGGCGTGAAGGCACGGGGCGAACAGGCACTTTTCCAGAACTGACGCCTTCCGCCCGAGGGCGGATACCCAACCATCCCAAAGGAGACAAACAAGATGAGGCATGACCCGGCCGCCATCCTGGCGGCGGCGGGCGCTTTGCTGTGCGCGGCAAGGAAGCCGTCGCCGCCTTCCTACGCGACAACCACTTGACCGCGGTAACGCTGGAGACCAACGGCATCGGACGGTTCCTGCCGGGCTTGCTGCGCCGGGCCCTGGGAACCGCGGGAGTCGAGGCAGCGGTGATCGAAGCGTCCAACCACCGCGCCAAGGACCTACGCATCCTGGATGCCTTCGATGCCGTCCTCGCGGCCGGGCGCCTGCATGTCCATGAAAGCATCTGGCGGACTCCCTTCGTCCGTGAAATGCGCGAATGGGCCCCCGGCTCGGCCTGCCGGGACGACGGCCTGGACGCGGTTGCCGGCTGTCTGCTGTCGGAGCCCGTGCGCTTGGGCCGCGGCGTTCCACCCTCCGGCGATGTCCCCCGCCGCAAACCCAACTGGCGAAGCGGCGGCACCTTCACCGCAAAAACCGATTTCATTTTGTGACGACCACCGAAACCGATTTGAAAAGGAATATTCCCATGGGAACCACGGAGCAAAACCACGCCCTGCCGCCCGCACAGGCCCGGACCCCGGATCGGCCCGGCCATGCCGCCGAATTCGGCCTGCCGGGCATCGGCGGCGCGGACGGGATGGGGGGCTACGGGCGCACCTTCCTTACCGCCTCCGTCGGACGCAATCAGGAAAACCGCGCCGATGACGTGCATAAGGTCTCCGCCTTTCTTGCCGGAAACAACCTGATGCCTGCAGCCACGCGGGAAGCCAACGAAGATTTCCTCGGCGCCATCGAAAAGGGCCAGATGCGGCTCAACGATCTTGCCGGTGGCGGGCTGCGGGTCGACGGGATCGTCAAACCCTGGGGCCCGACGGAGGTCCTCAGCCAGCGAGCGGTTTCGGCAGGTAAAATGAAGACTCCATCGCCCGACGACCCGTCCCCGGCATCAAACGGGATTCCGAATGCGCTTCAACAGTACATTGGGGACGGCCCGCACCAGCCCGAAGAGACTCCCCTGCTCATCGACCTGCTGAAATCGCTCACTGCCCTGATTCGAAAGGACAAGAACCCGTTCGAGAACGCCAAAGTAATCGGCGGCATCAAAGGTTGAACGAGGCGCACAACCGTTGTTGATCACCTGGCGTCGGTTTTCTAAATTTCAGGTTGTCTTGGCGCAGCAACCATACTGGACAGGAAATGCCGGTCGGCCGCTCATCCCATCCGCCCGAACTGTCGGCCACCGAAATCGCTCTCGTGGCTATTCTGTTCGCGGCAAGCGTCCTCGATGACATCATCCTGATGATGCATATCGCGGACATAAATGACTTCCTCCTGTTCGACTATGGAAAGAAGGCCGTTATGTTCGCCGTTTGCCTGTCCATGCCGGGCTTTCGGCAGGTCTGCTGGCGGGCATTTGCCGCACCGAGCGTGCCGTGGAACGGTTCCGGCTGGCTTAACCCGCACGTCCTTGTCGTCATGGCCGGCGCCTTCGCTGGCGACCAGGTCCTCTATCAAATTGGGGGCACATGGAACTGGCACTTCGGCGGGCTCGAACTGTATCAGGTGCCGCCCTATCGCGAGGACGTCATCAAGTATCTCGACCTATCCTTCGGGCTGGTTTTCAATTCGGTGGTGGAGGAGCTGTTCTACAGAGCCATCCTGCTCGCCGCCCTCGTTCGTTTCGTTCCCCATTGGGGCCTGCGCATCGCGATCGCGGGCCTCATGTTCGGAGCCGTGCATTGGTCCCAGGGCATCGTCTGGGTGGCGACGATCTCCTTCCTAGGGTGTCTGTTCGGCTACCTCTATCACCTGACGCGATCAATCTTCCCCGGCATCGTCGTCCACACTGCGCACAATCTGATCGCCTTCACGAATTGATGCCGGACCGGCACAAGATTGGGGAGTGACCCGCATGCCTTCCACTGCCGACACCGCCGATACCCGCGCCCTGCATACCGCCAACGAGGCCTTGCGCGAGGCAAGCCTCGCCCGCCAGGCCATCATCGCCCACGAGCGTCAATGCGTGGAACGGTCGCGCGAGGCGGCCCAGTCGTTCGAGCGCATGGGACAGGAACTGCGCGCCTTCATGGTCCAGACCCGCGACGCCCGCACCCGCCTGCACGACCGGGTCGACCAGACCCAGAACCGCATCACGGAAAATCAGGTGCAGGTTCTGGAGGGTTTCGCGGCGCTCCGCTCGGGCCTGATCCGGGGGTTGTTCGCTGCCTTGGTGGCGCTGACGGGCGCCACCGCCGCCATGGCTTGGTATCTGATGACCGGACCAATGGCCGGGCGGCTGACGCCCTAAGGCAGCGCGTGTTACGTGGCCGTCGAAATCCGATGGATCAGTTCGGCCATGGTTTCCTCAGCGATCGGATTGTCCGCCTGGCAGGTACCTGCCGCGCGGTGGCCGCCGCCGCCGAAACGCAGCATCAACTCACCCACGTTGACCGGCGAGGAGCGGTCAAAGATCGACTTGCCGACGGCGAACACGGTGTTCTTGTCCTGCTTGCCCATGACCACATGCATGGAGATGTTGCATTCCGGGAACAGGGCATAGATCAGGAACCGGTTGCCGCAATAGATGTCCGTTTCCTTGCGCATGTCGATAACCGCGAGTTTGTCGTGCATGGTGGTGCAGCGCCGCAGCTGTTCCTCGAACTTGGGCCGGTGTTCGTTGTACAGGTCGATGCGTTCCTTGACGTCGGGGAGTTCCAGAATCTCCTCAATGGTGAAGTTCCGGCAATCCTCGATCAGGCCCATCATCAATTCGTAGTTGGGAATGCGGAAGCCGCGGAAGCGGCCGAGCCCCGTGCGCGGGTCCATGATGAAATTGAGCAGCGCCCAGCCCTGGGGATTGAGGACGTCATCCATTTCGTACTGCGCCGAATCCGCCTGATCGACGGCGTCCATCAGCTCGCCCGACACGTAGGGGAAGCCTTCCTCCCCGCCGAAGTAGTTGTAGACCACGCGCGCCGCCGACGGCGCCGTCGGGTCGATGACATGGTTGTCCTTCTGGCCGCCGACGCGCTCCATCTCGCTCAGGTGGTGATCGAAGGCGAGATAGACACGTTCGTCGAACGGCACGTTGGTCGAGATGTCATTATCGTTGAGGTCGACCTCGCCGTATTGCATTTGGCGTGGATGGACGAACAGGATGTCGTCGATCAGTTCCATTTCCTCGAACAGCACGGCGCAGACCAGGCCGTCGAAGTCGCTGCGGGTGATCAGGCGGAACTGCCGCCCGCTTTCCTTCAGCGCGCGGGCCAGCGGTTTCCCCGCTCCCATGATCGGGGATTCGATGGGCTTCGCCGCTTTCTTGGCCTCGGGCGCAGGCGCGGGCGATGCACTATCCACGGCGGGCTCACTCGCCGGTTCAGGCGCCGGGGGTGCCGACAGACGCTGCGGCGTGCCGCCTTTGACGGCAATGCCGATTTCCAGAGTCTCGAACCAGTTGAGGAAACGGTCCACGTTGGCGCCGGTGAAAGCCAGGCCGCGCTGCGGCACGATGATTTCGGGCCCCAGATCGCGTACCCGGCGGATCCAGTCATCGCGCGCCGCGGGCGAGCCCATCCAGCGCTGATGGAAGCCGGTCAGATATTGGACATGCCGGTCGAAGTCGCGGACCGTGAACCCGTCGCGATCATCGGGTGGTACCAGGGCGCCGCCGATGTCGCCCGAGAACAAGGCTTTGGCCACCGGATCGAACACCGAAAAATTGCCCGGCGAATGCAGATAGTGCGCCGGGATCAGTTGCAGCCGCCCGCCGTCGCCGAAACGGACTTCCATGCCTTCGTCCGGCACGGCGACAAAATCGGCCTCGCGATCATAATGGGTGACGTACCCCAGCCACAGCCAGGGCACATGAACCTTCAGTTCATCGACACAGACCTCACGCCACAACGGCAGCGACGATCCCGCGTCCGGATCCTCGTGGGTCAGGATGACATGCTTGATGTCGGCAAGCGGCACTTCGCGCTCGACGGCGTCGAACACCGCAGGGAATATTTCCACGCCGCCCGGATCGATCAGCACGGCTTCATTGCCCGCGCGCACGACCACCTGGTTGGAATCAACCAGATCGGGCGGCTTGCCGCTGTCCTGGCCGAAGATCAGCCATGACCGCGTGCCGTCTCGGAACACCACTTCTGAACGCACTATGACAACCCCTGCCGTTGGATCCGGTTCAAGTGGCCTTCCTCTTGAGCACAATAGGTTTCTTATGTCTTCCCAGCCCCAACAATAGAAGATTTTTCTAAACCGCGCCAAGGGCTTGTGATGGTTCAACGTCGCGACCTGGCTCTCAGGCGAGGCACCCTCACTTAATTCGAACACAGGAGACTCGCCATGGGAGGCATCCTTGGCGGCCCGAAAGACATTCCCGGGCACTCATTTTCACATGATTCATCTAAGGCAGCGCCTGGCAATGCGATGCCCGCACCGAAGGCGGCCCTGCCGTCCACGCCACCCGTTTTGAAAAGCGTCGCCGGTCCCGATGGGGAATTCGACCCCACGGTCATGACGACCACCCACAATGGCCAGTTGAACAAGCCCGACGTCGCGATTGCTCCGGCAGATGATTCGGCGGAGCAGATAACGGCGTTTCCCTTTTTGTCCCTTGCTTCAGGCGCGGCTCCCGAATTGGATCGCCTCGCCCATGGCATGGCCAAGACAGCCCGGCCGGGAAGCGTCGTCAGAGACGTCGCCGGCGCCTTGCATAGCGGCGGCGACAGGGCTAAAGCGGAAGTCCGGTATCTGCTCTCGCAGCTCGATCGCCTAGCCCCAACACAGGCCAAGGGGTTGCGGGACGGTCTCACGAACGCGTTCAGGGACTCGCCACGTTTTCTGGGCGGTGCCTTTCCGGAACATGACACCTCGCACACCGGCACAGACACGGTTCAGAAAGACACCGACGGGTCACGCGGACAGGGCGGCAGCTTCAAGTCTCTTGTCAACCCGAAGAGCGCTGCCGGAGGCGGCATCGAGAGCGACCTTCCGCCCGAGGGCATTCCGGGTCGTGATCCGGCCAGTCAGGGCGACATCGGGCGGGCCTACGGCCGCCGACGCGATGCCACGTTGATCCTCACCGATCCCGATGCAAGAGGCATCAACGCGGAGACCGACAGAATGATCGACGCCTTAACGAAGAACGGCGTCGCGGTTACGACAATGCAGCTTCGGCGCCCGCCCATCAATTCCCGCCTGGTCGACCCATACAAGGCGGGGCAGGTTCTGGGGCGGATTGCGTCCGGAGACCTCAAGATTCCCGCCCCTGCGAAAGAGCCGAACGGGATGCTCAATGCAGGCCTCGTCCTTCATATCGGCGGCGCTCAGGTCGAGCAGCGGACCGCCTATCACATGACCCAGGCGTCCGCCGCGACGCCGGAAACTCTGAAGGAATTCCAGCGGAGCATTTCAGAAAAGAACGCGCCCTATCTTGACGCCCGACAAAGAGCGCAGTTGAACCTATGGGCGCAGGGCGTGGCCGGCGGCACGGGTCTTCGGGATAGGGACGTCGCACGCATCCTTTCTGACAACGACGCGCCCGGCGTACGGCAGCGCAAGTTCAGCGATGCCTTGGGCGGCGGCGCGGGCGGAAAAAAGAGCCGGCTGCATTGAACAATGAGTGCATTAAGGTTATAATTTACCAGTTATGCATGCATCACGATTCAAGCTCCCGCTGTTCGTCTTGCCCATCGTTCTGGCGCTCTATCCGGTCACGTCCCTCCGGGCGGCCGATGATGGCGAGACGGCGCGGCTCGTACAAAAATTCGAAACCGCCATTTCGATATCTTCGACATGGCCGAAGTCCCTGCATCAGGAACAACGGCAGGTCGTCAGGAAATGGACCGTCGACCTGGGGATCGCATTCTACACTGATATCAAACCCGAGAAAGTCCACCTGACGACACAAGGGCGCATGTACGACATCATGTTCGAATTCCTACCGGTGATGTCGCAATACATGGGCGTCCCGATGCGTCTGTTGGTCAGACAGGAGAGAAAAAAGTCCCAGATCGATATCTGGTACGTTCATCCCGACAGGATCACCAAGTGGCTGACTGAATCAGGATTCAGTCAGGACATTGCGGACCGCGCAGTCCGCAATACGGCCTGCGGCATCGACGTCAGCGAGCTTGACCAAGGGATCATTCCGGTCACCGTTTCAGTCCGCATAGACGCCAACCCGCTTGTCGCGCCGCATTGCATGTTCTCCGGTCTCCTTGCCGCTCTGGGGCTACCGGGGTACATGAGCGAACCGCAGTTATCCCTGACAAAGGTGATGGGAGAGACGGTCCACGCCTTGACCAATGACGTGCGCATTCTGCTCCGCACGCTGTACGACGCCCGGATCACGAACGGCATGCCGGTTACGGAGGCCGTCGCTCAGGCACGGATCATCATCCCCGAACTTCTTGCGACGGTGGAAAAAAGCGATTTCAGAGCCCTGTTTCAGATAACCGGCCACCCCGACCAAACCGCCTATTAGGCATAGGTCGAACCCCAACAAAGATTCCCGCCCCGGACAACCAGGGACCGCACCGAATTTCGGCGCGCCGATGGCCCGGACTTATTCCGACGCCCCCACGGCGGCGGGCCCGCTCACGCGCCCGCCACAACCGCCGGGACCGGCGTCCTTCCCCGCAACGCGACACGACAAAGGAGTCCGGATTTCCGGAGAACACGCATGTCGACACATATCGCACAATCCTTCATCAAGCACTTCCAGACGGACGTACACCTGGAATACCAGCGCGTCGGCTCCAAGCTGCGCAACACGGTGCGTTCCAAGAACGACATCCAGGGGTCGTCCACCACCTTCCAGAAGGTGGGCAAGGGCACGGCTTCGACCAAGGCCCGCCACGGCATGGTCCCGGTCATGAACCTGGATCACACACCCGTCGAATGCCAGTTGCAGGACTATTACGCCGGCGACTGGGTGGACGAACTTGACGAGATCAAGACCAACATCAACGAACGCCAGATCATCGCCCGGGCCGGCGCCAATGCGCTGGGCCGCAAGACGGACGAGCTGATCGTCGGTCAATTGGACACCAGCACCAACTATTCCGGTGACGGGTCCGACGGCCTGACCAAGACCAAGGTCCTGACCGCCTTCGAAATGCTGGGCGACGCCGACGTTCCCGACGACGGCGACCGTTTCGCGGTCATCGGCTGGAAGCAGTGGACCGACCTTCTGAAGATCCCCGAATTCTCGGACATGGACTTCGTCGGTTCCGACGACCTGCCATGGCGCGGCATTCAGGCCAAGCGCTGGCTGGGCACCTTGTGGATTCCCCACTCGGGCCTGACCAAGAACACCGGCGTCCGGTACTGCTACTGGTACCACAAAAGCGCCGTCGGCCATGCCGTGGGCAAGGATGTGAAGACCGACATCACCTGGCACGGCGACCGCGCGTCAAACTTCGTCAACAACATGATGAGCCAGGGGGCCTGCCTGATCGATCCGTCGGGCGTGGTTTCCCTGCGCTGCCTTGAAAGCTAGGAGGCGACCATGGCATTCGTTTCGAAAGACCTGAGCGTTCTCAGCTACGCCAACGGCTTCACCCTGTGGCATTACACCACGGTTGACGCCGCCGCCGCCGTGGACAGCGCCGGCTACTTCAACGACGCGTCCCACATGCTGCGGACCGGCGACATCATGGTGGCCAATGTCGATACCGACGGCACCCCCGGCGCCGGCCTGTTCCTGGTCAGCGCCAACGCGGGCGGCATCGTCGACGTCGACGATTTGACCGCCGTAGGCGGCACGGACACCGACTAGTCCGGCAGGCGGCACAGGCCCTCCGCCACCTTGAAGGGCCGCGCCATCTGGTCCACCACCTATCCCATCTCATCGACCTGGGCCGCGCCGGCCCGGAGGCTTCCCCTGCCCCGAAAGGAGACGACGCATGACCGATCCTCAATCCCTGCTCGCGATGCCGGACGCGCCGGAGGAGACGCCGCCCACCGGCGGCGCCGACGCCGAGACCGCGGTCTCCTTGCCAACGATGGATGCGACCGCACCCGACTACCTGCCGCCCAAGTTCTGGGATGCGGAGGCAGGACAGGTGCGGGTCGAGGATCTGGCCCGCTCCTATGCCGCCCTGGAACGGCGGTTGGGTGCGGCGGGCGGCGACACGGTGCCCGATGATCCGGCCGGCTACCGGATCGAGCCCGCCATGGAATGCCTGACCGCCGACACGGAGGTCAATGCCCTGCTGATGGAAGCCGGCTTCACCCAGGCCCAGGCGCAATTGGTTTACGACCTGGCGGCGGGAAAACTCGCCCCTCTGGTCCGTGATCTGGCCGCCGAAACGGTCCAGGGCGAACAACGGCGCCGCCTGACCGATCATTTCGGCGGCGCCGACCGCTGGCAGACGGCGGCGGCACAGATCGACGCCTGGGGGCAGGCCAACCTGCCAGCACCGGTGTTCGAGGCGCTGTGCAATTCCTACGACGGCGTGCTGACCCTGCACCGGATGATGCAGGACGGCGAACCACAGCTGGTTTCCGGCGCCCAGCCCGCGTCACCGGGCCGGTCGGAATCGCAGCTTCGCCGCATGATGCAGGATCCGCGCTACTGGCGCGATCACGACACCTTCTTCGCCGCCGAGGTCCGCTGCGGCTTCGAGGACCTTTATCCCGACGAGGGGTGAGCGCGTCTCCCTCCGCCGCACCCCCTCATTCTCGGGACGGGGCGCCGGCTGCCTGTGCTCCCTTCGGGCGCCGGCGCCCCGGCATTTTTGTGTTTATGGCAAGAAGGAAAACCCCATGGGCGAATTCGAACGTGCCTCCCTGCCGCCGCCCCTGCGCGGCGGCGACGCCGAAACATCGGGCGGCAACGACGCCGGAGACGGCGGTTCCCTCGCCGGACCGGACGGCACGGACGGGTTCGGCGGCTTCGGCCGCTCGTTCCTGACCGATGCCGTCGGCCGCGGTCAGACCAACCGGCCGGAAGACGTGTTCCAGGCATCCAGCTTTCTCGCCGCCAACAGCCTCCTGCCCACGCCCACGCGGGACGCCGACGAGAGCTTTCTGCGCGGGATCGAGCAGGGGCAGGTACGCCTCAGCGGCCTGGCCGAAGGCGGCCTGTTCGTCGACGGCATCGCCAAACCCTGGGGCCCCACGGAAATGCTCAGCCAGCGGGCCGTGACCTCGAGCAAGATGAAGATGCCTGCCTCAGGGCCCGATCCCGCGTCCAATCCCGTGACCGCCGCCGGCACGTCGGACCGCTCGCCAGCGCAACAGGCGGAGACGGCCCGCACGCTTCAGGCGACGATCGGCTCCGGCAACCGTCCGTCCGAACCAAGTATCGGCCCCCGAATTGACCTTAGCGCAGACACGCCGCAGGAGATGCTGGCACGGGGAACATCTCAGAAAAACAAAGGGACGTTGGTGTCGGATCGTCCACTTCACACCAACAATCCTGCATCGAAACGGGAAGCCACAGCGCGACCAATTGTAAACATGGCGAACGAACGGATTGACGTGATTATCACCAACAAACCCGCAATTTTTGAAGTTCGTGACAACCCTAAGGCCGATGGCAGCGACCCTTGGTATGCATCTCCAAGTGTTGGGAAGACATCTGTGCTGAATTACGAGGAACTCTTAAACAAAGAGGCTAAAAAACAGGGCGTTGATCCCGATCTTGCGAAGGACTCGGCGCCGCAAAGACGATCTTGCCGATGAACATCAACCCGAGAATCTGGACCGGCCTTGGAATTGACGCAATATCTACGCATGATCCTGCCACCAACATCCGGGTCGGCGTAACCTTGATCAAGCGGATAAGTGATCGGATCGTCGATCCGACACCTGCGAAAATTGCGTCCGTTTGGAACTTCGCAGGTCGAGAGAACGTCAACGACTTTGGCGCCTACGTTGGTCGGATTTATCGGGAAAAACCGTGGGCTAAGTAGGGATAGGTAGGAAAAGGACGACCGCGTTGAGGGTCAGCCGGGAAGCGGGCAGTATCATCCTGGCACTGGTTTGTTCCGTGGCGATTGCGGCCATTCCTGTCTTCTTAATTCTCGCAGGGTCTGATGGCACCGAACCTCGAGGTCTGTGCGAGTTTGTCACGGGCTCGAATGGGCTTCTGGCACTCAATCCGAACTCCGGCGGCACGGTGCAATACTCATGCGATTTGAACTGGACGCAATTTGCATCTTATGTTCTTCCTCTGTCGATCCTTCTTTATTTATCCCGCGTGGCGCATTGTGCGACGGATTACTCGGCGGCGGGAATATCCAGCACCTTAAACAGTTCCAAGGGCTGCGCCGCCTTCGGCGACACCCTGTTCCGCCATGGCGCGAAGCGGCAGAACGACGGCGGCAAGGGCGGCGAGCGGTATCAGAAACCGAAAACGCATCCTTGATGTGTCGCCGGAATTCTGGCCAGTTCAAGGTGGCCGGCAGCGCAGGAGGCCGGGGCGTCCGTTCTAACGCAGGCCGTTCAGCAGTGCCTCCAGCGTCCGCGTCATGCGGTCCAGGTCGTGATCTTCGGACAGGCGGTGGCCGCCGTTCTTGATCAACTGCACTTCGACATCGCCCGAGGTGAGCCGTTCCTGAATCCGCAGGCTGGTTTGCCAGGGCACGTCGTCATCCATCAACCCGTGGATCAGGCGTACCGGGATATCCAGTTCGATGGGATCGTCCAACAGCAGCCGGTTCCAGCCGTCGTCGATCAGCGGCTTGCAGATGCGGTAGGGCTGTTGGTCATCGTAACAGTTGGGCAACTCAACAAATCCGTCGCGGTCCATCTGTGCCTTCTGATCGTCCGTGAAGACATCCCACAGCAGATCACGGGTGAAGTCGGGGGCGGCGGCAAGGCCCAGCAGGCCCCTGATTCGCGGTTTCCGCGCCAGCGCCGCCAAAAGCATGATCCAGCCGCCCATGGACGAGCCGACCAGAACCTGGTCGCCCGTGGTCAATTTATCGAGAGCGGTGACCGCGTCGTCGGCCCATGCTCCGATGGAACCCTCCTCGAAAAGCCCGGAAGACTGCCCGTGACCGGTGTAGTCGAAGCGCAGAAACGCCCGGCCCTGGGCACGGCAGTAGGCCTCGATGGCCAACGCCTTGCCCCCCGTCATGTCGGATTTGAACCCGGTCAGAAAGACGACGCCGGGAGACTTGCCAGCCATTTGGTGGTAGGCAATAGTCCTGCCGTCACCACATTCCAGGAATTGCGGCGGAGTGTCGGGTGCAACGTCTGGGCCTGAAGACATGATCGGTTTCCATCCATGAACAAGATGCCGGACCATACCACCGGCGGCGGTGAAAGCGAACGCGCCCAGTCTGCCCAGGAAATGCCCCCCCAGGGGACGCCGGGCGAGGGACGCTTGGCGACGGTGCTGCAGGTTCTGCCGGCGCTGGGTGCTGGCGGCGGGGTCGAACGCGGCACCGTCGAGATCGCGGGTGCGGTGGTGCAGGCCGGCGGCCGTGCCCTGGTTGCATCGGCGGGCGGGCCGTTGGTCCACGACCTTGCCCGCGTCGGCGCGGAGCATGTCGAACTTCCGATGGATACCAAGAACCCGGTGACCATGTGGCGTAACGTGGACCGATTGGCCCAGGTCATCCGCGATGAGAAAGTGGACATTGTTCACGCCCGGTCGCGCGCCCCCGCGTGGAGCGCCAGGGCCGCCGCCAAGCGCACCGGCGCCCATTTCGTCACCACGTTCCACGGCACCTACGGTGCCGGCAACCATTTGAAGCGGGTCTACAATTCCATCATGACCCGGGGCGAACGCGTGATCGCCATCAGCCAGTTCATCGCGGGGCACATCCGCCAACTGTACGGCGTGCCGTCCAACAAGATCCGCGTGATCCATCGGGGCGTCGATCTGGAGCGCTTCGATCCGGCCAAGGTCACGGCCCAACGGGTCGTCAATCTGGCCGCCGACTGGATGCTGCCGGACGGCATGCCGGTGATCATGCTGCCTGGGCGCCTGACCCGGTGGAAGGGCCAACCGGTGGTCATCGACGCGCTGGGCAAGCTGAAGCGCCGCGACA
>Ga0207899_1000442_pt1 | contig 15125 bp, 15 predicted proteins | sample MalvirmetaMSP134_FD_184235 | JGI IMG/M metagenome (GOLD analysis project Ga0207899, IMG submission 184235) | Marine viral communities from the Deep Pacific Ocean - MSP-134 (SPAdes) | ecosystem: Environmental > Aquatic > Marine > Oceanic | place: Pacific Ocean | collected 2011-06-28
CGGCGGTTGACGTTAACCGAGCCATTGAGAACACATTGACGATCTCAAAAAACACTTGGAAGCACGTAGCCGACGTGACAACCAAATATGACCCTAAACTTCCTACCGTAATGTGCCTTCCAGGAGAGCTCAATCAAGTCTATCTCAATCTCATCGTAAATGCAGCCCATGCGATCGAGGAAGCGGACAGGGGGCCTAAAGACGGACACATTGAAGTGGTAACAACGGCTCATCCGACAGTCGTGGAAATCGCCATCTCAGACAATGGCATCGGTATGAGTGAAAAAGTACGGTCTCGAATTTTCGAGCCCTTTTATACGACGAAGGGTGTTGGAAAGGGGACCGGTCAAGGGCTTGCTATTGTCCACGACATTGTGGTGAGCAAACACGGCGGGTGTATTTCTGTGAAGTCAGAGGAAGGAAAAGGGACAACCTTTTCTATTTGCCTCCCGCTTCAAGAGGAGGGTGCATTACCGAATATGAAAGGGACAAGCGAATGATCAAAGTGTTGTTCGTTGACGATGAAGCCCGAATTCTCAAAGGCATCAAACGTATGTTATGGGAGGCTGAAGTCTCGTGGAAGGTCAGCTATGCAGAAAGCGGGGCTGAAGCCCTGAAAACCATCTCGCAACAAGCGTTCGACGTTATTGTTACGGATATGAGGATGCCCGGAATGGATGGGGCATCCTTACTTTCGGCAGTAAAAAAAGAACACCCGTCAATAGTCAGGATTATTCTGTCCGGCTTTGCTGAGGAAGAGGCGATTCTGAGAACCGTGAGCGTTGCTCATCAATATCTCGCTAAACCTTGTGATGCTGACATCCTGATTGATGCGGTCAATCGTGCATACCTAATCAGGCAGTATCTGAAAGAAAGCAATGTCCGCAAGGTTATCAGCGGCTTGGAAAATTTGCCCTCACCACCGGATGTCTATACACGTTTCTTGCAGGATATCGAAAAGCCGACTTCTAGCGCAAAATCCATAGCCAAGATCATTGAGAGCGATGTCGCGTTGACGGCTCAAACACTAAAACTCACAAACTCAGCCTTCTTTGGTTTGCCACAGAGGGTTGAAAAAATAGAGCATGCGGTATCCATGTTGGGGCTGGACACGCTCCGTGCATTGGTGCTCGTCGCCGGTTTTTACAGTAAACACATAGGTTCTTCGAGGGCGTTGGAACATATTAAGCTCCTCAGCAACCGCTGCCTAACCATCGGAATGGTTTCTCGAAAAATAGCTCTTTCCCTGGGCCTTGAGGGACTTGCTGCAGAACAGGCCTGTTGCGCTGGTGTGCTTAGCCATGTGGGAACTTTGGCTCTTGTCTCAAACTACGAAAATCAGTTTGAGAAGATTATTCGACGGATAGAGAACGAAAATCTCAACATTGTCGAAGCGGAACGGAAGGTGCTGGGTGCGACACACCAAGAGGTTGGGTCCTACCTTCTTGGCCTGTGGGGCTTCACCGATCCGATCCTTGAGGCCGTCGCTTTTCACCATGAGCCGGGTAAGTCGTTGTCGAAATCTCCAAGCCCACTTGCCGCTGTTCATATCGCCCAGGAAATTGTCAAAAAGAAATCCCAAGGAACGGAACAGGAAGGAATTTGGGCTAAGGGAATTGATGAGGCTTATCTTCGCAAAATCGGTGTTAGCCAAACTGTTGCCCAATTGGCGGAGGGATTGGGGGACATCAAGGACAAACAAGAAGCAGGAGAAGCTAAAAATGGATAACAATTTTGTCTTGTTGGTAGACGATGACCAATCACTTCTCAATGGCCTAAAAAGACAGTTCCATAGGCGCTTTAATCTCCTGGCGGCGATCGGGGGAGATGAAGCGTTGGAGACAATGAAATCCAAGGTAGATATCGCGGTGGTTGTCGCCGATATGCAGATGCCCAAGATGAACGGCGTTCAGCTCCTGGAGGAAATCGCCAGACGTTCCCCTGATACCACCAGAATCATGCTTACGGGCAACGCGGACCAGCAAACGGCCATCGATGCCGTCAACAAAGGTAAGATTTTTCGCTTTTTCAACAAACCCTGCGATTCAGAGGTGTTGGCAGAGGGGATCGATGCTGCATTGAGACAATACGAACTGGTTCGGGCCGAGAAGGAGTTGTTGGAAAACACTCTGGCGGGAAGCGTCAAAGTGTTGATCGACGTCTTAGCCATCTCCGATCAGGCCGGATACAACCGAGCTATGAAAGTTCGGGAGTGGGCCCAAAAGGTCGCAAAACACATCTCAATCAAAAATCCGTGGCAACTGGTAATGTCCGCCACCCTTTTCCCCATGGGCAATTTTTTCATTCCCCCTGAATTGATGCTGAAACAACTCAACCATGAAAAGCTTACGGATGTCGAGAGCGATCTGGTTCAGCGAACACCTGAGCAATCTGCTGATTTGATTGCCAATATCCCTCGCTTGCAGACGGTCGCGCAGACCATCCGTTACCACCAACGCGGCTTTGACGGTTCCGGGTTCCCCGCCGATGGCCCAAGCGGGCATGACTTACCGTTGGGCGCCAGGGTTCTCAAAATATTAGTCGATCTTGAGGCGATAACCCATGGGGTAGAACCCGGACCTAAAGCCTTTAGCGTATTGCAGGGCTCCCCCTCACAATATGACCCCGAACTACTCGCGCAGATCAAAACCTGTTTAAGCGTATCCGAAGACGAGGAAAAGGAAGGGCATGAAATCGTCGATATTCCAGTGAGCCTCTTGAGACCAGGATATCGCCTGCTAGAGAACCTTGAACTGAAGACTGGTAGGTTGATCTTGAGCAAAGGAACAAGGCTAAGCAAAATTCAAATCGAGCGCCTGCGAAACTTCACAAAACTATATGAATTCAACGAGCCGGTTAAGGTTGCTAAAGGGCTAGTGCATTAGCTGCATTGAATTTCTCTAAAAATGAATTTACGACCTTTAATAGTATTTAATGCTTGCAGTGCGCCATTGGATCAAAGCTGCGTTTAAAAATCCTGAGTTCTATTGACGGCTATTGTCTGTGAATGCGAAAACTCCCGGTGGCTCCATCCACGTCGACTTGATGACTGGCGGCGTAGGCTTCACGGGTTGGGTCGGTGCATCTGCCCGCCGCTTCGCCGCCGCCATGGCCTCGGCTTCCTCATTGAGGCGGAGTCCCATGCTGATCAGCCCTTGAAGCGCGGCGGAGGCATAGACGAAGGTATCCAGCGCCTCGTTGCGCTCGCCGTCCCGTTTCGGCTGCCATGACCGGATCGGACGACCCTTTTCGAACCGGGTCACGACCCGCTCGGCGGTCAGCTGACGGAAGTACTCCGCATCCCGGTCGCGGGAGAAGTGAACGAATCCGGGACCGGGGTCTGTCAGCTTGAGCCGGGCGTAGACGGCGTCCTTGACGGAATCCACGCCGACGATGAACAGCGGGATCTTGCCCTTGTTGGTCCGGGTCGGTCGGCGCGGCCAGACCGGCACGCCGGGACCGCCGCGTCCCTTGATGGCCCAGATACAGCGATTGAGCCGGGTGCGGCAGAACTCATAGGCCGCCTTGGTGTGGTGACCACCGGTGTCGATGGCGACGGCACGGATGGGCAGATCGGGCACGGCCTTGGCATGGGCGTAGGTGGCTTGCAGGGCCAGGTCGAGATCGGCCCAGACGCGCGGGCCTGAGGGATCACCCCAGATCACCCGGTAATCGACCACCCATCCTTCCTCGTCCCGGCCCCAGCCGACAACCTGCAATTCCAACCGGTCGCCCTGAACATCAACGCCAGCGGTGAGCACGGCGATACCATCGGGAAGGTCTTCTCCCCACACCTCGCGCCGGTCCATCAGCGGATCAGCGGGCACCGTGTCCCCAGCCTGATCCTCCCAGGACTCGCCTAGCTTGGTGTTGACCCAGACCTGGAGGCGGGCCGGATCCTTCATGACCTTGCCATGCTCAACGGCGATCTCGGCCCAGGTCTCCCAGGGGGAGTAGAGGGCCGACAGATGGAACCCGGCGGTGCGGCCGTCGCCCTCGGCGGTCGACTTCCACTGACCGGATTCGAGCAGTCGGGCCTTGTCATGCTCCTGGTGGATGCCACCGCAGGACTCGCAGATCAGGAAGGCGTCCCGGCGTCGGCTTTCGGGCCAGCGAATGCGGGCCCAGGTGATGGGAGCCATGTCGCCGCAATGCAGGCACGGCACATGGTAATATCGCTGATCAGATTCCTCGAAGGCCGCCTCGATGCGGGAATAGCCCTTGAGCGTTGGCGTCGAGACCATGAGGATCTTGCGCCGTCCCTTGAAGGTGGCAGTGCGCTGGATGGCAAGGGCGACAGGATCGCCCTCACCGTCGGCATCGCCGGGATAGCCGTCCACCTCATCGAGGAACAGGTAGCGCACCGGCGTTGAGCGCAAGCCGATGGCGGAGTTGGCCCCGGTCATGACCAACTGGCCGCCGGGGAAGGATTTACGGAACAGGCTGTTGCCCGCGTCGCGGGATCGCGGCGATGCCACCAGGTCACGGAGGACGGGCGAGGAGGCGATCAGCGGATCAATCCGGGTGACGGTGTTCCGCCGCACCATGTCGAGCGACGGCTGGACCAGCATGACCAGTCCGGGCGCGTTGTGGATGATGTATCCAAGCCAATTCAGTCCCGCCTCGGTGCCCCCCGTCTGCGCACCCTTCATCATGACCACGCGCTCATACGGGCTGCCGGTCGAGAGCGTGTCCATGATCTCCTTGAGATAGGGCGTGCGGGCCGTGCGCCAGCGCCCAGGCTCGGCAGCGGTGTCGGGCAGCATGCGGTGGCGGTCGGCCCATTGGGCGACCGGGATCTGTGGTTCCGGTCGGATGCCATTGCGCCATGCCCAGTCGATGCGGGACAGGAAGTAGGAAGGATCATTCGCCGTCGGCATGAAACAGTCCTCCCAGCGGTGTGGTCGACAGGTGTTCCAGATGCTCGCGCATCAGCCGGTCTAGCACGGCAAACACGGGACCGGTCTCGACACCGAGTTCCGACGCCATGATGGGCGCGGAGCGCTGCACCCAGGCAATGTGGGCATCGCGTTCCGCCTTGGCGCGGGCGAATACCGTCTGCTCGGCCCGATCAGCGTCGATCAGCTTGCCCTGTTCGCGCTCGAAAGCCAGCTTGGCGCGCTGGATTTTGACGATCTCATGGACCCGCTTGGCCTCGGCCAGTGTTGCAGAGCGATTGGTGGTGGCGGGCGAGCCGCCCTTGTATCGGCGGGCTGGATCCAGATTGTTTTCGATCCAGGCGAGGCCGATCTCAACATCAATTTTGCCGTCCGGGCGCACGGGCAACCCCTCGGCGACCAGCTGCGAGATTCGGGCCTTGGTGAGCCCGACACGGTCGGCGAAGGCGGTTTTGGTCTCGAAAGTGTCAAGTTTAGGCATAGGCGGCCCTCACGCTGGCAATGTCCTGCGCTGGAGCCCGCCGCATACGAATCTCTCCCAGAGGAACCGCTTGTCTAGCGATGTTTCCCGATCTCTCCGTGTTGACGGCGAAGTCGTCGCAGCAAAAACCCAGGGCGTGACGCAAGGGTGTCGCACCGACGACGCACTTGTGACGCCTAAGTATTTGAAAGTGCTCGCGTGACGCAGGAAGGGGCTTACCTTTTCCATACGTGCGCGCGCGCATATAGAAATTAATGAGGCCGCCGGTGCGACACGTGAGCACTTTCAATGTGTTAGCTATGTTTTGTGCATCATTCATGCGTCACACCTGCGTCATCGGTTGTAATCCATGGGGCTTCGGCGGGTGAGCTTCATGCCGACGAAGAACCGGCCTTCGCGAGTCCGCCGGTAGGTGATGCCCGTGGCGTTGGCGGTGATCCTCTGCACGAAGGCGTTGATGGACGGCAGGGTACGTTCCGAGAATCCTTCGGCCAGCGACCACTGACGGAAGCGCTCGTAGGCCTCGCGGGTGGTGACGCGATGCTCCTCGCCGAGGGGCTGTTGTGGATCGATGACCTCCGACAGCCAGGCGAGAACGGGATCGGCTCCGAACAGCCAGTCGGACATAGCAAGCTTGCAGGACGGCGGCGCGGAGAACACCCGGTTGCGGATCAGCCGCGATGCACCCGCGACCGCCCAGGCCAACAGCAGATTGGGTTCTTCTTCACCGATGCGCCTGCCTATGTGTTCGATGCGCTCGGCCTCGGGGATGGTCCGGTTGAAGGGGATCACCAGCAGACGCCGTTGCACACCGCGATCCATACCGCCCTGGAAGACCGGCAGGTTGTTGGTAGCGAACAAATGCTGGGCGGTGCAGCGGAACTCGATGCGGGATTTGTAGACGTCCCGGCCTTCGACGGGCTCACCGGTGACGACGGCCTTGAAGGTCTCTGATGCAATTGCGCTGGCCGATGACAGTTCGTCGCTGGCGTTCAGCAGTTTGCCGACTAGGCCGATCACATGGCGCTCGTCGCCGACCCGGGCGGCGGTCACCGAACAGATGGCGGAAGCGGGCAGAAGGGCGCGGGTGAGGTCTAGAATCTGACTTTTGCCGTTCTCAGCTGTCTCTCCCTTCAGGATCACCGCGCGGGGTTGCAGCAGCTTGGTGCCGTAGCCGAGCGCCGCCGCCCCGGCGATTTCCGCCAGCAGGTCGATTTTGGCGTCGGTGTCGCTGTCGCCCTTAAAGATGCCGCCAAGCAGATGACCCAGCAGGGATGATGGGGGCACCTCCGATGACGTTTCCGGGGTCCAGTGTCCGGGTAGGTTATGACGGCAACGATGATCGCGGTTATAGGGCAGGAGGTGGGGAGTGCCTTCCATGTCAAAACGGATAAACCCGCTGTCGCAATTGATGCCGGTGGTCGGATTGGCAAAGAACTCCGGCTCCGATAACAGGGCTGCCATCTCATTCAAGGTTGAGTCTACCCGGGATTTCGAGAGCTTGACGTTTGAGGGCTCGCCAGATGGAGTTTCAAAGATTGCACCATCATATTGATGCACGGCGAGCCGTAGTTCAGACTCAGCAATTGGGAGCCAGCGGCAGATCACATAGCGCCAGAATGAGCCTTCGGCATAGACAATTTCCTGCCATCGTTTTTCCAGGTCGTGGATGACACGGTTGGCGATCTCTACGTCGGACCCGATAATGATGCGTTTGCGTTTTCTCTTGCGAAATGGGTCTACCTTCATCGCCAGCCCTCCTGCGCTTCGATCCAGGTCATGATGGAGGAGCGGCGGGCAGCGATCTGCGAGCCGAGGCGGAACCAGGGCAGTCGGCGTTTGGACTGCGTGGTGAGGTAATAGACCCGACGCTGATATTTGTACTCGGTACTGCCATAGATGAAATCAGCTATGGCGGCTGCGCCGATCAGCAGGTCGTCGTGCAAGGGATTTTCCATCATTACCAAACCACCCTGCGGCGAGCCGGTTGGGATTTGCGCTCCTCACGCCGTTCCTGTCGCAGCATCCATTCCCGGACGGCGATGATGCGGTAATAGACCTTCTTGCCGACGAGCAAGTAGGGCGGGGCTTGGCGCAGTTGGCGATCACGCTGGGCGGTGCGCAGCGACACGCCGCGTTGGCGGCAGTATTCGTGTTCGTCGATATAGCCCTCAAACAGATCGGGCGCGCCGGTCTCGGGCAAAGGGGTGCTATGGTCTGTCATGGTCTTGTCCTCCTGACATGTAAAAGCGGGTTTACGCGTCGTGTTGGGACAAGAGACGACAGAAAAAATGCCCGAAAAAGTGACCCGAAATGGGGTCCGATATTTTAGTTTCGGGCGGTTTTACGCGATGGTGCGAAGGGCTTCGCGGTATCGGTCTCGCAGACGATTGCGGATGGTGGAGGGGCTGTAGGGCCGACGGCGGGGATAGGTCGCAGCGTACCAGTCGGCCAGCTGATCCGCCTGGGCGTTGAGGGAAACGGCAATCTTGCCCGCCTGAATGCGGCGTTCGAACTCTGTCTCGATGATGGGGAACTCGGAGGGGCGTCCGGTGCGCTCGCGGCGAACAGGGACTTCACGGGCGGGGGCGACCTCAAGGATGTGCAGGGCGTGCAGCGTGGTGGTGCGCTCGGTGGCCCGGCCCTTGCGGATGTCGGAGAGCTTCATAGACCGCCACGCGGCGGCGGGGATCTGCCGCCATGGGGAGAAGGGCGGATCCTCCTGGGCGAAGGCGATCAGTTCGCCCGCCAGCAGACGGTCGGTGACAGCCTGCTTGATTTGGCGGAGCAGTCTATTGACCTCGGCCTGGGCGAGACGGTATTCGCTCGGATTGCCAGCATTGCGTGGCACAGCTTTGCGCCGCGTGGATGCCCGCTCATAGTCGGCCCAGAGGTCCGACGGGGCGAATCTTGCGATGGCGTCGGCCAAGGGAAGGGCCCCAGACGGAGGATTTGAGAAGGTCTCCGTCATTGCGCCGCCGCCTTGGCGATGGCGTCGCCCACATGGTTGGCGGCTTCGCGCAGTGGCTCGTCGTAAAGATGGGCGTAACGCTGGGTGGTCTGAACCTGGGTGTGGCCGAGCATGGCACCGATCATCGGCAACGATGCGCCGCCGCTGACCAGTAGGGAGGCGAAAGAATGGCGCAGATCGTGGATCCGCACATTGGGCTTCCAGGTCATCACTGTGTTGCCCGCCTTGTCCTTCATCACCTTGCCGTCGCGATTGCGCTTCTCAACCCGGTCGGCGAGACTGGCCTTGATACAGACTGATTCCCAGGAGCGTTTGATGTCGGTGATCGGGTGGGGCGTCCCGTCCTCATCGATCTTACCGGGGAAGACGAAGGGCGTCTCGGCGGTCTTCTTGATCTCCTTCAACAGCGTCAGGGATGCCGCCGACAAGGGAACACGGTGTTCGCGGCGCTGCTTGGTGTGGGCCGATGGCTTCACCCAGACGCCCTTGTCCAGATCGAACATGGCCCAGGTGGCACCCAGCACCTCGCTCTTTCGGGCACCTGTCAGCATCAGCAGTCGGATGGCATTGGCCGAGACTGGCTCAGTATGTTCGGCCAGCGCCGACGACAGGCGGGCCAATTCCTCGGGCGACAGGAACCGTTCGCGCTTCTCTTCCCGGTTCTTCTGGATGCCCGATGCCGGATTGCCCTCGACCCATTCCCAGCGCATGGCCAGGTTATAGGCCTTACGCAGCACCTCGACGACCCGGTTGGCGCGCACCGGTGTGCCGCGCTCGATGGTGATCTTCCTGTGCAGGGCCTCCACCTGGTCGTGGGTGACCTCCATGACCTTGTACTTGCCCAGCTCGGGCAGGATCAGCTTCTCCCACATGATGCGCTCGTCCACCTGGGAGCGTTCCGCCTTGCGGGGCAGGTGATCGCGCTGATACCGGGTCCAGAGATCTTCCACTGTCGGTGCCGATCGCAGGGCATGGCGGTCGCCCATGGGATCTTCGCCCTTGTCCACCAGCTTCTTCAGATCGCCCGCCTCGCGTCGGGCGGCCTTCACAGACCAGTCGGGATAGTTGCCGATGGTGATCCGACGCTGGCGGCCCAGAATGCGGTAATCGAGGATGAAGGATTTTGCCCCAGCGTTGGTGATCCGAAGGCCAAAGCCCTTCACCTCGGTGTCCCAGAAGAACACCTGGGCGCGGTCTCCCGCGCTGGATCGCCTGACCAGGGCGTCGGTAATCTGTTCGGCCATCGCGCCTCCTCGTGTCAACACTATGTCAACACATCGAATAAGTTCCAATGGCGCAATTTTGCGGGGCGTTACAGATGAAGTCAACGAAATAGCTAAATATTACAGGGTAGTAGAGCGAAAAGGCTGAAAACGTGTCAACAAATCAATGGCTTGGAAATCAGCTAGTATCTGGCTCATAACCTGAAGGTCGCAGGTTCAAATCCTGCCCCCGCAACCAACTTTAACATACTTACTTCCAGAGGGACTGGATCGCCACCTGCAAAATGCAGGACGGCGGCCAGTTCCCCCTGGATTTCGATTTCCATCTCGCCGCGCTTCTCGCCCGGATATAGCACGATCTTGTCGACCAGGGTGCGCAGCGTCGCCATGGCCTGCAGGCGGGCGTCGCCGGGCGCGCGCAGGGCCTCTTCCAGGTTCTCGATCTTGCGCCGATAGACGCCCGCCACGTTCGGGTGGATGTCCAGGACCTTGGGGTCCTCGATCTCCGCCAGGTCGGACGCCATTTCGGCTTTCTGGCGCTCCAGGTCGATCAGCAGGCCGTGCATGGAGGGCGTGTCCGTCCCGTCCGCGATGGCATTCACGATGCGGTCGACCTTCGCCGTCACCTCGCGCAGCTTGCGCTCGGAGTCCGTCCGGCGCTTGGCCTCTTCCTTTCGGCGGCGGCGAAGCTCGGCATGGAACTCCTTGATGAACGCCTCCACGGCCTCCGGGTGGAGAAGCTGGTCGCGCAGCCCGTCGAACACCCGCTTTTCGAGCGTCTCGGCGGTGATGGTTCGCTTGTTGTCGCAGACGCCCTTCTCGCGATAGGCCGAGCAGCCGTACCTGTCCGGGCGCACGATGGTGAACCCGTTGCCGCAGCAGCCGCAGAACAGCATCCCCGAGAGCAGCCGCTTGGGCCGCCGCCGCCGATGCGTGGTCGTTCGGGCCTCTGGGCGCAACTGCGCCTTGATACCCTGGGCGCGCTCCCACAGCCGGTCGTCGATGATGCGCAGATCGGGAACCTCGTGGACGACCCATTCGTCGCGCGGGTTAGGGCGGGCGACGCGCTTGCCGGTGTCAGGGTCCTTGATGAACCGCTGCCGGTTATAGATCAGGAACCCGATATAAAGCTCGTTGTGCAAGATGCCGTTGCGCCGCGCCCGGTTGCCGTTGATGGTGCTGGCGTTCCAGTGGCCGCCACGCGGGCTCGGGATGCCTTCCCGGTTCAGGTCGGCGGCGATAGCGCGTGGGCTCTTGCCCGACACGTACTCGCGGAAGATTCGGCGCACTACGTCGGCCTGTTCCGGGTTGATGGCGCGCTTGCCGCGCACAAGCTCGCCCTTGGCGTCCAGTTCGCGCACCATGTCATAGCCGTAGGTCAGCCCGCCCGGCGTCAATCCGGCCTCCACGCGCCCGCGCTGGCCGCGCCGCGTCTTCTGCGCTAGGTCCTTGAGGAACAGCGCGTTCATAGTGCCCTTGAGGCCGATGTGCAGTTCGTTGATCTCGCCCTCGGCCAGCGTCAGCATGGCGACGCCATGGTGCCGCAGCCGTTTAAACACGGCGGCGATATCCTCCTGATCGCGCGAGATGCGGTCGAGGGCCTCGGCCACCAGCACGTCGAACCGACCCGCCGCCGCGTCGGCCATCAAGGTGTGGATGCCCGGCCTGTTGACGACCGAGCCGCCGCTGATGGCATAGTCGGTATAGGATTTGGTGTGGCTGCCGCCTTCCTTTACGATCCTCTCCCGGCACAAGCGAATCTGGTCGTCAATCGATCTCTCCGACTGCCGATCCGATGAATACCGGGCATAGATCGCGAACCGCGTCATTGCGTCTCCTGGCGGGCTTCCTCCAAGTATTCGTCCACCGCATCCCGCGCCAAGGCCCGCGCCAGAGCGAGAATTTCTTGCTTGCTGTCCTCGGATAGTACACGAAACACCGTCTTTTGCGACGGATTCCGTTTCCGGGGCGGTTCGGGCACATGCTTACCCATCGCCGCCCCCGTCGCCGGGTTCCAGGATAACCAACTTGCCCAGGGGTGGCTGCACCTCGACCGCCACGTATTCCTGCAGCCTGCGGCCCGGCGGCCACGCCGCCCACACTCGCCGCAAAGCGCCCTCGACGTAGATCAGGGCTCCAAGGCCGCTGCCCCCCTCGATATCGCCTAGAAAGCCGTCAAACGCGACTACACGCAGGGTTTGTTCCGCCTTGATACCCTCGACCGCCAACGAGATGATGGCGCGGTGCTGGCCGTTCGGGCCGTGCTCGATGTGGACGCGCTTGACCGTGCCCAGCAGGAAGGCGCGGTTCACGGATTCCATGGGCAGGTAGAGCGGTGCGTCGGAACGCGGCCCGTCAATTGCTTTGTCGTGGGCTTGGTGAGGCATCGGCCTGCCCTCGGTCGGCAACGTCGATCAGGGCCTGCATCGTGCGGATAAGGGCTGCTGCCTCGATCCCGGTCTTGCCTGCGGCGGTCTCGACGTCGGTTGCCGCCCAATCGGTGATCTGCTTCACCTGCTCGGGCGTGACGTGCCCAAGCGCGATCATCCCGCGAATGAGCCAGTGGACGGACGCGAAGGCCGCCAGCGCAAATGCCTTTTCGGATGCCTGAACTTCCGCCTCGGGTGCGTCCGCCATGATTACCTCCTTGCCCCAACCGCCGGATCGAGGCCGTAGCGCCGTTCCAGGGTCCCGGCCATGCCTTCGCCCCTGGCGACGTTGCGCGTCATCCGGTGCTCGATTTCCTCGACGATGATTTCCAGGTCGAGGCCGCCATCGCGGCCCTGCGATACATTCGCCCGCGCCTCGGCTACCCGCCCGGCGGTGTTATTGACCGTGACGCTCACACCCGGCGTCGAGGGCTTGGCCAGCGCCGCCAGGCCCGCGATGGTCCGGGCCGTATTCGCCTGCTGCGCCTCGGTCAGGACCCGCTCGCCGTTCATGGCGATGATCGGCATCTCGCCGGGCCGCAGACCGGGCACCAGGCCGCCACCATGGAAGCGCGGCGCGCCCGCGAACAGATCGGGGGCGACGAACCGTGTGCCGCTGGAATCCTTCCCCACAGTGCCGCCTGTGTGCAGCGTGAAGCTGGGTGTGCTGATCCCACTGGAAATGCCGCTGCGCCCCATTCCGGCGCTGAACGCCGCGCCCTGGACTTGATCAAGCGCAATGTCGATGATGCCGTCGAGCAGCGATCCCATGGTGCGGTCCCAGACGCGCCCCATGATGCGGCGCTGCAGGTCGTTCAGGATCGACATCAGTCCGTCCGACATGCTCTTGGCCCCGGTCGTGATATCGACAAAGGCGGAGCGGGCGGTTTGATTCATGCCCTGGATATCGGTTTCCCACTGATGCGCCAGGTTGGTCGATTCGTTGCGCAGGTCGATCAGCGCCCGGCGGATGCCGTCCGACGCCTCGCGGCTGGACCGCAGCTTCTCCATTTCGGCGTCGCGGAACTCCTGCGCGGCCACGTCGCGGGCGCGGGTCGCCGTTTCCTCGCTGATGACACCGGCCTGCAAAAGCCGGTTGATCTCGGCGATGGCCTGGATGCGCTTTTCCTCGGCGGACATGACGCTCTTGGTCATGGCCTCGCCGTCCTGCTTGGCTTTCGCGGCGGCCTTCTCGGCCTGCTCCTGGGTCTGCACCTTGAACACAAGCTCGGCGATGGTCTGCGCCTCGCGGTGGTTCGCGTCGATCCCGGCGCGCTGCAGTTCCTGGTAAACCCGCTTGCCGTATTCGGTGCGGTTCATCTGCTCAAGCCGGAACCGGAGCGCCTCCGTCACCTTGTCGATCTTCTCGGCTTCCTTGTCGGACTCGTCGGTGGGCGCGGAAACGCTGGGCGCGCTCCGGCGCTGATTGTCGGCGGCGGCGCGCTCCATTTGGATCTGTAGGAGGCGCTCGCGCTCGTCGAACTTCTGCCGCCAGTTGCGCAGGGCGTGGCCGCCACTGGGCGGATTGGGATTGCGGGAGAAGAACTCGTCCAGGTCCTCCATGCGCCGCTGCAGGCCACGGGTGCTCTGGTTTTCCAGGTCGCGGAACCCGTCCACCACGTCGGCGACGAAACGCGCCACGTCGGCGAACGCCTCCGCCACGTTCAGGGCGATGGGGGCAAGGTCGACCAGGGCGCTGTTTAGCTGCAGGTCGATCAGGCGCTGCAGTTGGTTCATCTTGTCGCGGGTCTCGTCGGCGCGCTCGATTAGGTTCCGGTCGATCACGAAACCAAGCTCGCGCGCCTCGGCCATCATGCTGCGGATCGCTTCCTCTCCGGCGGCCACCATGCGGACGAACTGCTCGCCGCCCGTGCCACCGAAAATCTCGTCGGCAACGCGGATGCGCGCCGCTTCCGATTCCAGGCCCTGCATGCGCCGCACGACCTGAAGGAACAGTTCCCCGGTGTCGGAAAGCTGCCCCTGCAATTCCTTTTGGGTGAAGCCCAGGCGTTTAAACGCCTCCGCCGCCGGGCCGCCGCCCGTGGTGATCCATTCGTCGGCGCGCAGGTTTAGTTCCTTGAGGCCGTCCGTCAGGGCGGACTGGGAAACCGAGTATTCCTCCGCCGCGTAGCGCAGGGCCTGATAAGTCTCGACCGCCGCGCCCGCCTGCTGGGCCTCGTCCTTAATGGCGGCCAGTTCCTGGGCGGCGGTGATTGATGCTTTCGCCAAGCGGGTAATCGCTATGGTGGTTGCCCCGATGGCAAGCGAGGCAGCGATACCGGCTGGCCCGAACGCTGCGAGGCTGCTGCCGAACGCGCCGAACCGATCCGCCATGCCGGACATTCCGGCGCGCAACCGACCCGTCACGGCATCGACCGCCAGGAGGCTCTTGGATACCGGGGTCCCGGCGCGCTCAATCCGGTTGAGGGCCTTCTGGCCGTCATCGCCGAGACGCATCAACGCGCGGCGGGTGGCTTCGCCGCCCTCAAGCTCTACTCGGTATGTGATATCTTTGCCCATGGAACGTCACCAGCCGCGCGTGTCAAAAAAAGAGGCGAGACCTCCCCGCCAAGGTGGGAGAACCCACACCAGACCGAAAAAGGCAGAAGACGGTCTGGTGTGGCCGGAGGGACCTTGGCGGGGTTCGCGCCGGGTCTCGCGGCGCGACCTTGCCCTCCGAACTTATGCGCCGGGGTTCTTGTAGGCCCCGCGCCAATCGACCGTGCCGCAGCCGAAGTCCAGGATGACCCGGAATTCCATGCCGAGCACCTTGAAGCCGACCTGACTGTCCATCTGCGGCCCTTCCTGGCCCGCCAGATAGGCGTATTCGAACACCGGCAACGTGGCCGGGTTGGCGAACACGAACCAGTTTTTCGACGTACCCAGGCGGGGCTCGACGAGAAGCTGCAGGCGGCCCGAGAACGGGTTGGCGTCCGCCGCCTTCGCCGCCGCGATATCCGCCAGCACCTGCTCGGCCTCGGTTTCCTTTTCGGGGCCGACCAGCAGGAAGGCGGGCGTGGCGTTGATTGGCGTCTTGCCGTCGAGGCCCGTCATCGACCGCAACGCCTTCCGGGCGGTGCCCAGGGTAGTGACGCTGATCGCGCCGCCAGCGCCCGCCAGGTT
>Ga0207899_1000451_pt1 | contig 14994 bp, 12 predicted proteins | sample MalvirmetaMSP134_FD_184235 | JGI IMG/M metagenome (GOLD analysis project Ga0207899, IMG submission 184235) | Marine viral communities from the Deep Pacific Ocean - MSP-134 (SPAdes) | ecosystem: Environmental > Aquatic > Marine > Oceanic | place: Pacific Ocean | collected 2011-06-28
CCGTTGGTCGGCGCCGTGACGACGCGCCCGCCGCCGGCGTTTTCCTCGTTCACGGCCAGCGCATAGACGCTGATCCAGTCCATGACCGTGTGTTCCAGGCGGAAATTGCGTTTCTTGTCCGCCTGCAGGCCGTCCCAGATAGCCTTGGCCCGGCGCCTGACCTTGAGCCCGCCGGGCAGCACGCCTTCCTGGGTCACGCCCCGTTCGATGCAGGCGTTCATGGCGGCCCAGATGCGGTCCAGGCCCGCCGACAGGGCGTCGTCGTCCATGCGGGTCAACTCGTTGGCGCGCTTCATGGCGGCGACGCTCAGCTTTGCGGCGTTGCCCATGTCCAGCATCTCGGCCGCCGAGGCGAAGGGATGGGGCACGGTGTCGGGCTCCGATCCGGCAAGGTCGGCGGTTTCCGTCGCGGCATTGAATTCGTCATCCGTGGCGATGAAGCCGCCGCCGATGGAATAATAAGCGCGTTCCTTGTCGGGCGGGCGGTCGTCATCCTGCGTGCTTTCGCCGCCGCCCATCCAGGCGGCCATGATCATGCCGTTGGCGTGGCCCGGCAGGGCGGGGCCGTAATCAAAAACGATGTCCCGGTCCGGGTCGAAATCGATTTCCGGCCCGCCGCCCAGTTTCAGGCGTCTGGTCTCGGTGACCCGGGCGACCAGGCCGTCGACGGCGTCGGGGTCGACCGTATCCGGGGTTTCGCCCAGAAGGCCCAGGATCACCGCCCGGTCCGTGGCGTGCCCCTTGCCGGTGAAGGCGAGGGAGCCGTAGAGCGTCGCCCGCACGGCCGTCACGGTCATCAGGGTGTCCTGGCGTTCCATGCGCCGCACGAAGCGCCCGGCGGCCAGCATGGGGCCGACCGTATGGCTCGATGAGGGGCCGATGCCGACCTTGAAGATGTCGAAGACGCTGAGGAACATGGGATCTCCCGGTTAAGGGACGATCCTGTCAGAAACCGCCGGGCTTGGGAACGCGCCGGAAAAGGTTTTCCATTTTTGAGCCGGGGTCAGAAAATCGCCGAGAGGGAAATGGAGCCGAACTGGCTCGGCACCCGTTGGCCTTCGAACTCGCGGGTCCGGTAGATCTGGGTGAACGACAGGCGGGCATAGCCCAGGGTAAATTCGATGCCGCCCTGGAAATCCAGAACAAGGTTGTTCTTGTCGACGCTGCGGCTGTCGCCGAAGGTGTTGCCGTCGAGGAAGATGTTGCGCGCCACGGCGCGGCCTTCGATCCCGGCGAACAGGTTCCAGCCGAACTGCCCTTTGGACCGCACGATGGCGGCGGCGGGCAGGGACGGGCGAATGAACGGCGCGCCGTAGGTCAGGCCCAGGTTCTGGCCCAGGCGGACGGAGGCGCCGACCGATGCCTGGGTCAGCACGTTGCCGAGCGCGACGCCGGCGTTGGGCGTCACGTCCAGTTCGACGAAATGGTCAGGGCCCAAAATCGGCTGGCGCAGGCGCGCCTGGTAGCTGAGCAGGATGCCCGGCTCGTTATGCAACTGCTTGCCCCAGCCGCGCGGCAGGCCGACGCCGATCAACGAGTGCCAGCGGCGCTGAGTATAGCCGCCGAGCGAGGCCGGACCGACGATGCCGAGGTCGAGCGACACGTTCTGCAACAGGTTGGAATCGGGTTTTTCCACGATCGCCCCGACGGAGCCGAACAGCCAGCCCGCATAGGGACGGTCCGTGGGATCAGGATTGGGGCGGGTGGTGTCCTCGGGCGTGAACATCTGCTGGCCCAGGGCGACCACGAAGGTCGAATTGCCGTCCAGGTCGACCCCCGGGATCATGCCCATGAGGTCCTTGAACCATTCCGGCTCCCACTTGTCCTTGGGCACGAAGGTGATCTGCACGCCCTGGGTGTAGTACTGGTCCGTGCCGGCGCCGAACAGGTCGTTTTCCACCTGCAGGACGAAGGTGCCGGGGCGCTCGTCCTCATCCGCGGCTCGAACGGCACCCGGCATGGCAAGCGTCAGCGCCGTCAGCGCTGCCGTAAAGACCGCATTAAGTCGAACCCCGCCCATCATGGGCGCCAGATTAGCAGACCAAGCATGGCAAATCGAAGGCAGGATTGCGAAGCTTGGCCCATGATTTAGGATGGCGGCGCGCAATCAAGGGAGCAACGCCGTGGTGGAAATCTATGTGGATGCGGACGCCTGTCCGGTGAAGGACGAGGTTCTGCGCGTGGCGGCCCGCCACGGCCTGAAGACCCGTATGGTGTCCGACGGCGGCATTCGCCCGTCCCGCGCCCCCATGGTCGAGACCGTCATCGTCACCCAGGGCGCCGACGCCGCCGACGATTGGATCGCCGAACACATCGCCGCCCATGACATCTGCGTCACCAACGACATCCCGCTGGCTGCGCGCTGCCTGGAAAAGGGGGCGACGGCGGTCAAGCCGACGGGCGACGAATTCACCCCGGACGGCATCGGCATGGCGCTCGCCAACCGGGAATTGATGCAGACGCTGCGCGAGACGGGGGAAATCACCGGCGGCCCCCGCCCTTTCGCCAAGGCCGACCGGTCGCGCTTTCTCGACCGCCTGGAGGTCATGGTCCAGGCAGCCAAGCGGCGGGGCTAGATACCGTCTACACGGCCCCGCCTACCAGCGGGCGAGGGCGATGCCGTCCCGTTCCTGTTCGATGCGGATCAACTCGTTCAGCTTGAGGATCCGCCCGCCGCCGCGGATGCCCGCCTTGATGCCGACGGTGCCCCAGGCGACGCCCAGATGGGCGATGGACACGTCGGCGGTTTCGCCCGAGCGGTTGGAAATGATCGGCAGGATGCCGTTGGCCCGGGCCAGATCGGCGGTCCGCCGCGCCCCCGTCACCGTGCCGACCTGGTTCGGCTTGACGATCATCAGCCGCGCCGCGTTCTTGCCGATGCCGACCTGGGTGCGTTCGCAGTTGCTGGCGAATACGTCGTCGGCGGACACCAGACAGCGCGCGGGCGCCCGCCGGTTCAACTCGGCGAAGGCGTCGTAATCGTTGCTGTCGAAGGCGTCTTCGACGTAGATCAGGTCGAACCGCTCGATCAGCCCGCAGACGAAATCCAGCTGTTCCTCGCGGCTGCGGCTGACCCCCTCCCGGTCGTAGACATAGGCCTGCTTGGCCTTGTTCCACAGGCGGTCCGCCGCCAGATCGGTGCCCAGGCGCAGTTCCACGCCCTCCGCGTCCTCGACGACCTTCTTGGCTTCCTCGACCACCTCGAAGGCTTCGAAGTCGGTCAGGTCGGCGGCCCAGGCGTCTTCGTCGTCCATGCCGCCGGCAAAGCCCCGGCCGCGCTTTTCCAGAATGCGGCCGGCTTCGGCATGAACCCGCAGGTTGATCTCGACCGCCTGGCGCAGGGTCGTGGCGCCGACGGGAATGACCAGATGTTCCTGCATGTCGGGCGCCGGGCCCAGGCTGTGGGCGCCGCCGCCGACCACATTGCCGAGCGGCAGCGGCAGGGTCCAGGCGTCGCCCGTGTGCAGGCGTTCGTACAGGGGAATGCCCAGGGCATCGCTCGCCGCGTTGGCGGCGGCCAGGGACAGCACGGTCGAGGTGTTGCCACCGATGCGCTCGAAATTCGCCGTGCCGTCGATCGCCATCAGGGTTTCGTCGACGGTCTCCTGGTCGGCGGCGTCCAGGCCGATCAGGCGGGGGATGATTTCCGCATCAAGCAGGGTGCGTGTGGCGGCCAACCCGGCCGGGGCATAGGCCGGGGCCTCGAACTCGCCCCGGCTGCCGGGCGCGCCGAAGGGGGCGGCCATGCGGGAAAAGCCGGCCGGCGTGTGCAGGTCGACTTCCAGGGTCTCGACCCCCCGGCTGTCGAAGACGGTGCGGTGATGAATGGCGGTGATCGCCGTGTCGGGCATGGGCATGGATGGTCCTCCGCTGTCGATTTTCTTGTGGTCTATTGTTTTTGTTGGTCATGCCCCCCGGATGACCCGGTAACTGAACAGGACCCATGCATCGGCTGTCAAGGCGGGCGCGGCCTACCGGTCGCCCCGAATTGGCCCTGGGACAGTGCCTTTCCCGTTGCCATGATCCATGATGACGCTCGAAGATGCGGGTATGACAGGAGAATTGACCGACATGACGACGGATACGCTGGGCCAACGGCTTTTTACCTATGCGGTGATCACCGACACGCACCTGAATCAGGGCGAGACGGAATGTAATTCGCCGTTCGAGGTCAACAAGCTGGCCAACGGCCGCATGCGCCATGTGGTGCGTGACCTGAACACACGCGAGGTCGATTTCGTCCTGCACCTGGGCGACCTGCTGCACCCCGTCCCCCACATCCCGCATCTGTATGAGCAGGCGGCGCAATGCTTCAAGGATCAGGTCAAGGACCTGCGCCACAAGCTTTACGTCGTGCCCGGCAACCACGATGTCGGCGACAAGCCGGTGGACTGGTGCCCGGCGGGCATGGTGCGCGATGAATTCCTGGCGCTTTGGGAAGAACATTTCGGCCCCAATTATCAGGCCTTCGACCACGGCGGGGTCCGCTTCATCCTGCTGGACGCGCAGATCATCAATTCGGGCCTGGCGGCGGAGGCCGAACAGAAGGCCTGGGTCGAGGGCGAACTGGCGGCGGCGGAAAAGGCCGGGCAGCGCGTGTTCCTCAACATCCACTATCCGCCCTACCTGACCTATGCGGACGAGGACGAGCATTACGACAACATCGGCGAACCGGGCCGGTCCTGGCTGCTGGGCCTGATGGAAAAGCACAAGATCGAGGCCCTGTTCGCGGGCCACGTCCATAACTTCTGGTATCACCGGCATGACGCGACGCAGTGCTGGCTGCTGCCGTCGACGGCCTTCGTGCGCCAGGACTATTCGGAAATGTACCGCGCCGCGCCGCCGCCCGAGTTCGAGGCAGGGCGCAACGATTGGAACAAACTGGGCTATTTCATCGTCCACGTGCACGAGAACGGGCATCTGTGCGAGATCGTCCGCACCTATGGCGAGACGGTGGAGCCGGGCGCCCCCGTGGCGGCCGTCCCGGATACGGTGGCGCCCGTGCATCCGCTGCAAAGCCCGGTCACGCGCTTCGGCTTCGACATGCGCCAGAACTGGCTCGAGGTCATCGAGATCCCGCCCTCCGGCGGCCTCGACGAATTCGACCGCAAGCGCACGCGCAACGACTATGCCCTGATGGCGTTGATGGAAATGGGCGTGCGCCGCCTGCGCATTCCGGCCCGCGACCTGCTCGATCCGGGCCATCGGGCGCGCCTGGACGTGCTGTCGGACCTGGGCTTCCTGTTCACCCTGTTTTCCTTCGACGCACCCGATGCGGAACTGGCCGCAGCCGTGAAGGGCGCCAAGGGTCTGATCGATATCTGGGAGGTCGCGCAGAACCTGTCGGACCTGCCCGATGTCGCCGCCGCGGCCCTGCCGGTGGCCGAGGCCGCGGGCATTGACCTGTATCTTTCCAAGCTGCGTTCCAAGGACGAGATGGAGCGTGGCGGCGAGAAGTACTTCCACATGATCAACCATGGCTTCACCCCGGACGAGGACGACCAGATCGCCCGCGCGGCGGCGATCCCGGGGGTCAAGGGCATCGTGTTCCGCGTTGCCGGGGAAACCCCGCCGGCGGAGGCAACGGCGGCGGCGCTCAAGGCGGCGTCCCCCCATGGGCTCAAGGTGTCCCTGCACATCCGCATGTCGATCGGCAGCCCGGGGGCGGCGCAGGCCGACGAACCCTGGGTCGCGCAGCGCGCGGCCGAGGCCCTGGCGGCGGCCCATGCCAACGTCGGCGCCCATGTCTATTGCGACACCTTTTCCGACGTCGACCGCGGTTATTTCGCCCGGCAAGGCGTGGTCGACCGACTGTACAACCCGCGTCCGGCCTTCCATGTCCTGCGCCATCTGACCGGTGCCCTGGCGGCGGCGGGCGGCGGCGCCTGGGCGGTCAAGGCCGGGGCGGCGACGGTCGCCGGCGGCCCGGCCACGGGGGCAGGCACGCTCGTCGATCTGGCGACCGGCCAGGTACAGCCGGGCGGGGCCGACGCCCTGGTCAAGGCGTCCGGGCCAGCGGCTTGGATCGCTGGTCAATGACCACGGGCGTCCTGCCGCTTTCCGGCGTGCGCGTACTGGACGCCAGCCACGTCCTGGCCGGGCCCTTCGCGACCTATCAGCTCTGCCTCATGGGGGCGGACGCGATCCGGGTGGAACGCATCGGCGGCGACGATTTCGTGCGCCGCCACGGCGGTTCGGCCGACCTGCGCACCCAGGGCATGGGCGGCTCCTTCGCGGCCCAGAACGCGGGCAAGGCCTGCATTCTCATGGACCTCAAGGCGCCGGGCGGACGCGACCTGTTCCTCCGGCTGGCGGCAAGCTGCGACGTGGTCATGGAAAACTACCGCCCCGGCGTCATGGACCGCCTGGGTGTGGGCTATGACGACGTCAAGGCTGTGAAGCCCGACATCGTCTATTGCTCGCTCACCGGCTACGGCCCGGCGGGGCCGCTTTCCGGCGTGCCGGCCTACGATCATATCGTGCAGGGCATGTCGGGTCTGATGAGCATGACCGGAACGGAACAGTCCGGCCCGCAGCGCGTCGGCCTGCCGATCACCGATTACATCGCCGGGCTGACGGCCGCGCTCGCCGTATCCGGCGCCCTGCATCAGTTGCGCCAGACCGGGCAGGGGCAGCACCTTTACGTGCCCATGCTGTCCTCGGTCCTGGCCATGATGGGGTCCTTCGCCATCGATGTGCAGACCGACGGCCGCGAACGGGGCCTGATGGGCAACACGCCGTTCAGCGGCAGCCCCTTTGCCGGGCGCTTCGATACGGCCGAGGGATATCTGGTCGTCACCGCCAATACCTCGGCCCAGGCCGTGCGCATGGTCGCCGCTCTGGGTCTGGACGATCTGGCACCACTTGCCGGCAGCACCGCGCCTGATGCCCTGAACGACGCGGACCGGGCGCGGGTGGCGGAGGCGCTGGACCGCGTGTTCCGCACGCGCCCGGCGACAGAATGGGAAACGATCCTGGCCGAGGCCGCCGTGCCGGCGGGCAAGGTGCGGGGGCTCGGCGAAATTCTGGATCACCCGCAGACGGCGGCGTCGGGCTGTCTCGACGATCTGCCCCTGCCGGGCCTGGACGCGCCGGTGAAGGTGCCGGGCCTGGGCTTCACCTCCGACGCCTGGATGCGCCGCCCCCTGACTCAGCCCGAAGGCGAGGGCGAAAGCACCCGCCGGGTGCTGGCGGACCTGGGGCTTTCCGATACGGAGATTGATGGCCTGGCCCGCGCCGGGGCCGTCGCCGGGCCTGACCTGCCGGCCAAAGACGGTTAATCGAACAGGCCGCGCCGCGCGCGCAGGATGGTCATGACCGCCCGGTCGCGCCAGGCAGCACGGGTGTCCTTCTGGTCAAGCGGCAGGGCGGCACGCCGTTCGGCGGCGACCGTGGCGACCATCTCATCCGTCCAGGGGTCGTTCTGGCCCCGCTCCGCCCCCAGGCGGGCATAGGACGGGCCCATGCGTTTGGCATGGGCCTCGATCCCGCCCTGGGCGTTGAGGTCGGCGTTCTCGAACGGCCCCGTCACGGCCAGCCGAATGCCCATGCCGTCGCGCACGATGCGGTCGATGTCCGTGGCCGTGGTCACCCCGTCGCGGACCAGGCAATAGGCCTCGCGCAGCAAGGCCCCCTGCAGGCGGTTGAACACGAAGCCTTCGACCTCTTTGTTGACCGCGATCGGCGCCATGGCGGCGCGGGTCAGCAGGGCGTTGCAGCGGGCGACCGTATCCGGCGCGGTGAAGGGGGCGGGCACGACCTCGACCACCCGGATCAGGAACGGCGGGTTGCCCGGATGCAGCACCAGGCAGCGTTCGCGCCCCTGGACGTGGTCGAACAGGCGCGACGGTTCGATGAACGAGGTCGAGCTGGCGATGGTGCAGGTCGCGGGCGCGATCTCGGCGATGCGGGCCAGCAGGCCGCGTTTGAGGGCCAGGTCCTCGGGCGCGTTTTCCTGCACGTGGCCGGCGCCGTCGAGCGCGGATTCCAATTCCGCCGCCGGGGTGATGTTGGCCATGATGGCGTCCACGTCGCCCTCGATCAGGCCGTGGGCGGCCAGGTCGTCCAATCGCGCTCGTGCCATGTCCAGGGCGGCGGGCAGGCGTGATGCCTCGGCGTCATGCAGACGCACCGTCATGCCGGCGCTTGCGAACACCACGGCCCAGGCGGTGCCGATGGTGCCGGCGCCGATCAGGGCGATGGTGGGGGAGGGAATTGCGGTGGTCATGATTGTGATGTCCTTTGGCCGCGAATGGGGCCGTGTCATGCCTGGAAAACCGGGATTATCGGAAAGTTGTAATATAAAATAACAAATGTATGTGCCGGGTTATGGCGGGTTGGTTCGATCATTCGAGGCGTTATTAGGTGTCCTGGGCGCGGTCGGTGACGCGGCGGCGTGACCGTTCGATGTGGAACTGCATGGCGACCTGCGCTGCTTCCGGCTCCTGGCCCTGGATGGCCTCTAGGATCAAGGTATGTTCGTTGAGAACCTGCAGAATGCGTTCGCGGGACCCCGTGCGCGTCAGGTTGAGGGACACGTTCATGAACCCGACGATGGAATTGTGGATGGGGGCGAACACCTGGGCGAAAAATTCATTGCCGGTCGCGTCGGCGATTGCGGCATGGAACGACAGGTCGTTCTGCGGCGTGATGTGGCCGGTCGACACGTCATCGATCAGGCGCTGATGGGCGGCCTCGATCTTGGTCAACTGCGCGGAGGTCCGGCGTTCTGCGGCAAGCCGCGCCGCCGCTGCCTCAAGCGGCATCCGCACCTCGAGGCAGCGCAGAAAGCGTGCTAGATCGGCGGACTTGGTGAATTCCTTGATGCGGTCTACCGGGCGGCGCATGACGAAGGTGCCGCTGCCCTGCCTGGCGCGCAGCAGACCGTCGGCGCGCAGTCGTAACAGTGCGTCTCGGACGACCGGACGGGACACCCCGAACATCTTGCAGATTTCCTTTTCCGGCGGCAGTCGGTCGCCTTCGTTGAGCACGCCGGCCACGATCTGGTCGAGAATCTGACCGTACAACTGGTCGCTCAGCAACTGACGGCGGCCGGGCACTAGGATCAGTCCGGCGCCCGGGTCGATATCGGCCGCAATGTCGGGTTCTTGCAACGATCGTGGCAATGTCTTCAACCACTTCTCCCGTTTTGCCGAGCGCATGCTCTGGGGCACCCAGCACCAGCATCTTGGCGGGTTCGCTGTGTCGAGTCAAAATTTGTCCTTTAAATTGACATGTTGTCGCCGGGACACTAACAATTTTGTCTGGTGCATTCTTTGGCCGATGCGCCCGATAAAAAAACGCTACCCCAGGTAACATCCGGCCGAAGACATCTTTATCCTTTTGGGAGGACTCCAATGAAGAAATTTGTGAAGGTTGTGTTGCTCGCGGCGCCGTTGGTGCTGGCGGGTCAGGTCGCGGCCAAGGCCGATGAATTCGTCCGCATCGTTTCCGGCCCGTCCGGCGGCAGCTGGTATCCGCTGGGCGCCAAGATGGCGGAAATCTTCGGCAAGATCGGCGGCCTGTCCGTGTCCAACGGCCCGGGCGGCGGTGTCAGCAACGTGCTTGACGTCAATAAGAAGGAAGCGGAGCTGGGCTGGACCTACGGCCATACGGCGTTCGACGGTCTTAAGGGCAATGCCCCGGTTTTCAAGTCGACGAACCCGAACATCCGCCACATCGCGACCCTGTATCCCGCCGGCGTGCAGACCGCGGTTCCGGCCAAATCCAAGATCATGACCTATGCCGATCTGAAGGATAAGAACCTCAGCCCCGGCAAGCTGAAATGGTCCGGTTATGCTGCGGCGCAGCTGATCTTCGGCAAGTACGGCTTCACCGTCGACGACGTGAAGAAGAACGGCGGCACGGTTCACCACGTCGGGTATTCCGATTCCGTTTCGCTGATGAAGGACGGTCACATCGACGCCTTCACGGCGGTGACCAGCGTGCCGCAGGCGTCGTTCCTGGATCTGGAATTCTCGCCGGGCATTCGCTTCATCGGCGTCGACGACAAGATCCTGGCCGACATTCTTTCGGAAAACCCGGGCTACATCAAAATCGTCATGACCAAGGACCACTACAAGAGCATCGAAAAGCCGACGCCGATCCTGGGTGCGGTGACGATCATGGTGGCCAACAAGGACGTGTCGGAAGATACGGTCTACAAGATGACCAAGGCTCTGTGGGAACACCACGCCGACCTCGTCCAGGTCAAGGAAGTCTGGAACTCCGTGAAGCTTGAAAACGCGCTGCTCGGCGCGGCGCTTCCGGTTCATCCGGGCGCCAAGAAGTACTACGACGAAAAAGGCGTCAAGTAACGGCCCCCAGGGGGTAGCGGATGTCACCGGCGCGGCGGTTTTTCCGCCGCGCCGGTACCCGTCAACGCAGCGGACCTGCCCATTTTCGGGTCCTGCCGCGTGGTTGCGCCCCCGAAGGCACGTTCTGACCCGGCCCCCCCATGACAGATAAGCAAACCGCTTCGCCCGAGGCCCTGCACTACGACGAAGTGCGGGAGTTCTCCGTTCTTGAACATGCGCTGATGCGCCGTGGCTATGATCTGGTGACCTGGATCGCCCTGACCGTGGCGACCGTCGCCATCGCGCTGGCCCTGTTCCATCTTTATGTCGCCGTCTTCGGCACGCCGCAGTCGCGGGCGTTCCGCTCCACGCATCTGACCGGAATGATGGTGCTGGCGGTGCTGCTGTTCCCGCTCGCCCGCAAGACTTGGCGCGAACATCCGGCCACGCCGGTGCAATGGGGGGCTTTCGGGATCGACGCCCTTCTGGTGTTCGCCATTCTCGCGGTGCAGGTCTACACGCTGTGGGACCTGGACGCGTTTTCCCAGCGCGAAGGGGAATTGATCGAAGCCGACCTGTGGATGGGGTCGTTGCTGATCTTCCTGGTGATGGAGACCACGCGCCGATCGGTCGGCCTGCCCATGGTCCTGGTGACCTCGTTCTTCGTCGTCCATTCCCTGTTCGCGGACAAGTTCGGCGGCTTCCTCTACGGCCCGCCGACATCGATAACCAAGTACATCGATATTCTTTTCATCCGGTCCGAAGGCATGTTCGGCATCCCGATTTCTGTGGCCGCCACCTATATCGTGCTGTTCATTATTTTCGGCGCGATCCTGATCCGCACAGGTGCGGGGCGCATGCTTATCGACCTTGCCATCGCGCTGACCGGCCACCGCCGGGGCGGCCCGGCCAAGGCGTCGGTGGTGGCGAGCGCCTTTCTCGGCACCGTGTCCGGGTCGGCCGTTGCCAACGTGGTGACCACCGGATCGTTCACCATCCCCTTGATGCGCAAGCTGGGCTACCGGCCCAAGTTCGCCGCCGCGGTCGAGGCCTGCGCATCCTCGGGCGGGCAGATCACACCGCCGATCATGGGGGCTGCCGCTTTCATCATCGCCGAATTCATGCACGTCAGCTATTTCACGGTGATCATCGCGGCGATCATCCCGACGCTGCTGTATTTCGCGACCATCTACTTCATGGTCGACATCGAAGCCGATAAGGACGGTATTGAACGTCTGGACAAACGGACCCTGCCGCGCGCGCTCACGGTGCTCAAGCACGGCTGGCACCAACTGCTGACCCTCGGCGTGCTGGTCGGGCTGCTGGCCTGGGGTTATTCGCCCATGATGTCGGCGTTCTGGGCCATCGTGACCCTGGTTGTCCTCAGTTTCCGCGATCCGCTCACCCGCATGAGCCCTGTCGACCTTCTGGCGGCGCTGGAATCGGGCGTGCGTGCGGCGATGCCGGTGACGGTGGCCTGTGGGTGCGCCGGGATCATCATCGGCTCGATCTTCGTGTCGGGCCTGGGGCTCAAGTTCACCAACGAGGTCATCAACATCGCCGACGGCAACCTTTTGGTTCTGCTGGCGCTGACCGGGGTTGCGGCCATCATCCTCGGCATGGGGATGACGACGACCGCCGTCTACATCACCGTGGCGGCGCTGATCGTGCCCTCGCTGATCCATCTGAAGGTTGAGCCGATGGCGGCGCATATGTTCGCCTTCTACTACGGCGTGGTGTCGACCATCACGCCGCCGGTGGCGCTGGCGTCCTTCGCGGCGGCGGCCATCGCGGGGTCCAGTCCCATGGCGACGGCTGTGGAATCGGCGCGCATCGGCATCGCCAAGTATCTGGTGCCCTTCGCCTTCGTTTATAACCCGTCCCTGCTGTTTGTCGGGCCCATCTGGCTGACCTGCCTGTCGGCGGTTTCCGCCTTCATCAGCCTGTGGGGGCTTTCCGTGATGCTGGAAGGCTGGTTCAAGGGGCCGCTCAGCCCGGCCATGCGGACGGTTGTCGGGGTGCTGTCGGTGATGGCGCTGCTGCCGCCGCTGGAACCGTTGATCGACGGCTTGCCCAGCTTCATCCTGCCCGCCGTGGGGGCCCTGGGCGTCCTCCTGTTCGCGGCCACGCGCCACCGCTTCAACCCGGAGACCGCACAATGAAGATGTCCGACCTGTTCATCGGCCGTCCGATCTATTGGCTGCTTGCCGCCGGCATCATCGCCGTTCTGGCTTTTCTCGGCTTTCGCCTTGAACATGTCCGTGCGTTCGTGCCGTTCCAGTTCGCTGTGTTGGGCGTTGCGATGATTGCCGTGGGAGCCGTGATGGTCCTGTATCGTCCCGGCGAACGGGCGACCCGCGAACCGCTCGATTTCAACGACGACGCATCCTGAACGGCGGGACATCGTGACGACCATATTCGTCGAAGGCCCCATGCATGCGCGGGGGATGGAACTGCTGTCCCTACGCGATGACCTGGACGTACGCCTGGAACAGGGGCTGACGTCGGACAGCCTGGCCGCCGGCATCCGCGACGCCGACGCCGTCATCATGCGCCTGACACCGCTGAATGCCCAGGCTATCGCCGGGGCGGTCAACCTCAAGGTCGTCTCGCGCCTGGGCGTGGGCTACGACCATATCGACGTGGCGGCGCTCAGCGGACGGGGCATTCCGTTGGCCATCGTCGGCGATGCCTTGGCGGCCTCGGTCGCCGAGCATACGGTGCTGCTGATGCTGGGTCTCAGCCGCCAGATCGCGGTGATGGACCGCAACACCCGCACGGGCCGCTACGCCGAACGCTTCAAAAGCCTGAGCCACGAGGTGCTGGACAAGACCGTCCTCATCATCGGGCTGGGCGGCATCGGCGGTGAGGCGGCCAAACGCTGTGCTGCCTTCGGCATGCGGGTCATCGCCTGCGGCCGGGAGGCGACGCGGAAAGAGGCCGACCGTCTGGGCTACGACTATGTCGCCGATTTCCATGACGCCCTGGGCGAGGCCGATTTCGTCAGCCTGCACCTGCCGGCCAACGGCGACGGCTCGGCGTTGCTGGGGGCAGCGGAATTCACGGCCATGAAACCCGGTTCTTATGTCATCAACACGGCGCGGGGATCGCTGATCGACGAGGATGCTCTGCACGCGGCTCTGACCTCGGGCCATCTCGGCGGCGCGGGGCTGGACGTGACCAGGGACGAGCCGCCCAAGGACGACTGTCCCCTGCTGACCCTCGACAACGTGCTGTTCACGCCCCACAACTCGGCCCTGACGGTCGAGACGGGCCGCCGCGTCGCGGAAACCGCTGTGCGCAACGCTCTGGCGGCCCTGGACGGCGACCTCGACCCGGCCTTCGTCGTCAACAAGGAGGTGTTGTGAGCATGGGAACGGATGCGCTGCGCATTGATGCCGAAGCCCTGACGGCCTTTTTGGCCGAGGTGTTCCGATCTGCCGGCTGCTCGCAGGCCGAGGGACAGCGGATTGCACAGAACTTGGTCGAGGCCAACCTGTCCGGCCATGACAGCCACGGCGTGATCCGCACGCCGCGCTATCTCGGCTGGCTCAAGACCGGCAATCTGGTCGCCGACCGCGACGTCACCATGGTCAGCGACGCGGGGGCGCTGATGATTCTCGACGGCCAGTTCGGCTTCGGCCAGACCGTGGGCCCGCAGGCCGTGGCCCGCGGCATCGAACGGGCCAGGGACCTGGGCGTCGCCGTGGTCGCCCTGCGCCATGCCGGGCATCTCGGGCGCATCGGCGCCTTCGCCGAGACGGCGGCGGCGGAAAACCAGGTGTCGGTGCATTTCGTCAACGTCGCCGGCAGTGTTCTGGTTGCCCCCTTCGGCGGGGCGGAGCGGCGCATGTCTACGGCCCCGGTCGCCATCGGTGTGCCGGGGGCGGGGGGTGCGCCGGTGATCCTGGATTTCGCAACCTCCCTGGTCGCCGAGGGCAAGGTTCTGGTCGCCTCCAAGGGCGGCAAGCCCTTGCCCGAAGGCAGCCTGATCGGCCCCGACGGCCGGCCCAGCGCCGACCCGGCCATGCTCTACGGTCCCAGCGACCCGGCGGTGCAACCCAATTCGCGCAATGGCGCCGGCGCGTTGGTCGCCATGGGCGGGCACAAGGGATCAGGCCTGGCCTTGATGTGCGAATTGCTGGCGGGGGCGCTCACGGGTTCGGGCGCCACCGGGCCCGGATACGACAAGATCTATAACGGGATGTTGTCGATCTACATGTCCCGCGACCGCTTCGGTGCCGAGGACGATTACGCCCGCGAACTGCGCCGCTATGTCGATTACGTGAAAAGTGCCAAGCCTGTCGCCGGCGGCGGCGAGGTGCTGGTGCCCGGCGAGCCCGAGGCCCGCATGCGGGACGCGCGGCGCAAGGACGGCATCCCCTTGGCCCCCGACGCCTGGGCGGCCATATCGGGTGCGGGCCGGGACCTGGGTGTGGTGCCGCCCGAGCCCCTTTCTTAAAAGCACCGGTCAGGATTCGGCGAGGTCTTCCAGGGTATCGGGCTTGCGGATCACGATCATGCGGCCACGGATCAGGATCACCTGATCCTTCTGCCAGCGGTCGAGGGTCGTCGTTACCCATTGCCGGGTCGAGCCGACGATGTCCGCCAACTGGTCGTGGGTGACCCGGCGGTCGATCAGCACGCCCTCGGCGTCGTCGCGGCCGTGGACCTGACCCATGATCTTAAGCAACTGCGC
>Ga0207899_1000460_pt1 | contig 14748 bp, 8 predicted proteins | sample MalvirmetaMSP134_FD_184235 | JGI IMG/M metagenome (GOLD analysis project Ga0207899, IMG submission 184235) | Marine viral communities from the Deep Pacific Ocean - MSP-134 (SPAdes) | ecosystem: Environmental > Aquatic > Marine > Oceanic | place: Pacific Ocean | collected 2011-06-28
TAGAATACGCCCTCGTTGATCAAGCGGGAATAGCTCAGTTGGTAGAGCACAACCTTGCCAAGGTTGGGGTCGCGAGTTCGAATCTCGTTTCCCGCTCCATTTTTCCAGTTCAACTGGTTGAAAAGTCAACACAGTCTCTCAACGCCCACCTGAGAGCATGAAAGTCCTACTCCTATACGGACTTTTACCCGGCGCGGTGGCAGAGTGGTTATGCAGCGGACTGCAACTCCGTGTACGCCGGTTCGATTCCGACCCGCGCCTCCATTTTTACCCCTGTTTCTCCTACGTTTTTTCTGTTTCTCGCACGCTGATGGTTTTAAATCAGCGGCGTGGCCCTGTCCAACCCATTTACGATCATCTGGCGCCAACACACCCTGATATGCTTCAATGAATTGTAAATAGTCAGGCCAGCCAACAAGGCTGTCTTTCGTGCTTCGGGGCCTGGTTAAAAACAATGAGAACAGACGTTAAGAAGGTCAAATCCCGGCGCGCCTCAGCGCGTGGCCGTCAACTGGAACCGGCCATACTGTCGGAGCTGCGAAACCTGATCGGTGACGAACGCATCGATTCGACATTGCGCCGCCGCGATCGCCTGATCGAGCACCTGCATGCTCTGCAGGATGTCTATGGTTACCTCTCCATGCCTCGTCTGCGGGCGCTGGCCGCTTTCATGAATCTTCCCATGGCCGCCATTTACGAAACGGCCACTTTCTACGCCCATTTCGACGTAATTCACGATGAACAAACTCCACCACCCAAGCTAACTCTCCGGGTGTGTGACTCGCTTTCCTGTCGTTTGGCAGGTGCGGTGGCGCTGCATCAAGCGCTGGCTGATGGAGCTGATCCCGAAGCGGTGAGGGTACTGCGCGCGCCCTGCATGGGGCGCTGCGACACGGCGCCCGTGGTATCCGTGGGGCATCATCATGTATTGAATGCCAACACCCGGAATGTTGAGGCGGCGGTAGAGCAGGGGCAGGTGCAGCCAGAGGAGGCCTCCTGGCAGCGTCTTTCGGAGTATCGTTCGGCCGGTGGTTATCAATTACTGGCAGATTGCCGTGAAAGCCGGGTGAGCATTGAATCGCTGGCGAAGGAACTCGAGCATGCGGGCCTGCGCGGCCTCGGCGGCGCCGGGTTCCCCACCTTCCGTAAATGGCAGGCCGTGCGGGCCGAGCCGGGCCCACGCTATGCGGTGATCAATGCCGACGAGGGCGAGCCGGGCACGTTCAAAGATCGCTATTACCTGGAACGTGAACCCCACGTATTTCTCGAGGGTGCGTTGGTTAGCGCCTGGGCGGTTGAGGCCAAGGCCCTATACATTTATCTGCGAGACGAGTATCCCGGCCTGCATCGTGTGCTGAGAGATGCCATTGCCGAGCTGGAATCAGCCGCCATGGTCGAGCAGGGTTTCGTAATCCTGCGCCGTGGCGCGGGCGCCTACATCTGCGGTGAGGAGTCCGCTCTTATCGAGTCCCTGGAGGGCAAGCCCGGCAAGCCGCGCCTTCGCCCACCCTTCGTTGCGCAGAAAGGACTGTTTGGTCAGCCCACCCTGGTCAATAACGTCGAGACGGTGTACTGGATTCCACGCATCCACGCCCAGGGCGCCGACTGGTTCGCCAGCCAGGGCCGGCATGGTCGTCGCGGCCTTCGGAGTTTTTCGGTCTCCGGGCGGGTCGCACGGCCCGGTGTTCATGTCGCGCCTGCAGGCATCACCCTCAATGAGTTGATTGAGGAATACTGCGGTGGCATGGCGGAAGGGCATCGCCTGCTGGCCTATCTGCCCGGTGGGGCCTCGGGCGGCATATTGCCGGCCAGCAAAGCCGACATACCACTGGATTTCGACACTCTCCAGGAGCACGGCTGCTTCATCGGCTCTGCGGCGGTTATCGTTCTGTCTGATCAGGACGATTTGGCCGCCGCGGCCTCTAACCTTTTGGGCTTCTTCGCGGATGAGTCGTGCGGCCAGTGCACGCCTTGTCGTGTGGGCACCGAGAAAATGCTTACCTTGCTGGAACGGGATACCTGGGATGAGCAGACGCTCCAGCAACTGGCCAGAGTGATGGCCGATGCTTCCATATGCGGTCTTGGTCAGGCCGCACCCAATCCGGTGCTGAGTCTGCTGCGAGACTTCCGCAGCGAACTCGCCAGCCGCAACCTGATCGCCAAAGGGTAGGAGTAGGGGGCAGCCATGAGCGATGAGAGCACAAGGTTTACCCTGACGCTGGACGGCGTTGAGGTTCAGGCAAACCGCGGCGAAACCCTGTGGCAGGTCGCCAAGCGCGCCGGCGAGACCATTCCTCACCTGTGCTTCAAAGACGCTCCGGGTTACCGGGCTGATGGCAATTGCCGGGCCTGCATGGTGGAAGTAGAAGGCGAGCGGGTGCTCGCAGCAAGCTGTATTCGCGAGGCGGCTCCCGGCATGGTGGTACGCAGTGCAGGCTCAGCCCGTGTTCAGGAGGCCCGCAGAAGCGTGTTGGAATTGCTGTTGGCCGACCAGCCCGAGCGGGCAGAAAGCCCCGACCGTGCTAGCCACCTGTGGAAGTTGGCAGACGAACTGGCTATTGATGTAAACAGCGTGCGCCAGCGGCTCCCCGCTCGTTCTGAGCGCAACGAGCCCACGGTTCACCATGTCGCGCCTCAATCGGATGCACTGGCCCATGCCCGGGGTCATGACAGCTCCCATTCTGCAATGAGCGTCAATCTGGACGCCTGTATTACCTGCGGCTTATGCGAGCGCGCCTGCCGCGAAGTGCAGGGCAACGATGTTATTGGCCTTGCGCACCGAGGCGCTGCGTCCAAGGTCGTGTTCGATTTCGATGACCCCATGGGAGACAGCACCTGCGTTGCCTGTGGTGAATGCGTCCAGGCCTGCCCGACCGGGGCATTGATGCCCGCCACCCTGATCGATGGCCAAGGCCGCGGAGACTCCGCCATGGCCGATCGCACCGTTGACTCCGTTTGTCCCTATTGTGGGGTGGGCTGCCAGCTGACCTATCACGTGAAAGACGAGCCTGCCCACGCCAAAGCAGGGGCAGGCGAGCAGCGGGGGCGTATCCTTTTTGTTGAAGGTAGAGATGGACCCTCAAATCAGGGCCGGCTTTGTGTAAAGGGGCGTTTCGGCTTCGATTACCCTGCGCACCCGGCACGGCTTACCCGGCCGCTGATCCGCCGGGAGGGCGTACCCAAGAGCTTGGACCCCAATTTTGATCCGGCTTCCCCCTTAACCCATTTTCGCGAGGCAAGTTGGGAAGAGGCACTGGAGCTTGCGGCAACCGGATTAACCCGACTCAAAGCTCTGAACGGCCCGAGTGCGCTCGCCGGCTTCGGCAGTGCCAAATGCTCCAACGAAGAGGCCTGGCTGTTTCAGAAGCTCGTACGCACCGGTTTCGGCTCTAATCACGTTGACCACTGCACACGGCTATGCCATGCCAGCTCCGTGGCAGCGCTGATGGAGTGCCTGGGCTCTGGCGCAGTTACCGCATCGTTCATGCAGGCGCTTCAGGCGGATGTGGTCATCCTCACCGGCTGCAACCCGGCGGTAAACCATCCGGTGGCTGCCACCTACTTCAGACAGGCCGCACGCAACGGCACCAAACTGATCATCATCGACCCCCGGGGTCAGGCGCTGGATGCCTATGCCTGGCGCAGCCTGCGATTTTCGCCGGGAGGCGACGTGGCGTTATTCAACGCCGTGCTCAATGTGATCATTGATGAGGCACTTTATGACCAGGCCTACATTGATGCTCATACCGAAGGTTTCGAGGCACTGGCAGCCAGTGTTGCAGATATGTCGCCGGAGGTGATGAGCACCCTCTGCGGCGTTGAACCAGAGACCATTCGGGAGGTGGCTCGCGCCTACGCGGGAGCCGAGAGAGCGATGATCTTCTGGGGCATGGGCATTTCCCAGCACGTGCATGGCACCGACAATGCCCGCTGCCTGATTTCACTGGCACTGACATGCGGTCACACGGGGCGGCCCGGCACTGGCCTACATCCGTTGCGTGGTCAGAATAACGTCCAGGGCGCCTCAGACGCTGGCCTGATCCCTATGGTATTGCCCGACTACCAACCTGTGGGGGATGCCCAACTTCGCGCCGCCTTTGAAGAACTCTGGGATACCGCGCTTGACCCTGAGCCGGGGCTCACCGTTGTGGAGATTATGGACGCCATCGTGGCGGGTACGATCAAGGGTATGTACATCCTTGGCGAAAACCCCGCGATGTCCGATCCGGATCTGACCCACGCCCGGGCCGCGCTCGCCGCCCTGGAGCATCTGGTGGTGCAGGACCTGTTCGTCACGGAGACCGCCCAGTTCGCCGACGTCATCCTGCCTGCCGCCGCCTGGTCAGAAAAATCAGGCACCGTCACTAACACCAACCGGCAGGTGCAAATGGGCCGTGCCGCATTACCGCCGCCGGGAGAGGCCAAGCCCGATTGGTGGATCATTCAGGAAATCGCCCGGCGTTTCGGGCTGGCCTGGAACTACGCCGGCCCCGAGCAAGTGTTTGAAGAAATGAAGCAGGGCATGCACTCCCTCGATCATATATCCTGGCAACGTCTGGATCGCGAAGGATCGGTTACCTATCCATGCCCGGCGGATGACGCGCCAGGTCAGGACGTTGTCTTCTCCAATGCTTTCCCTCGCGCTGGAGGCCGGGCCAGATTCTCGCCAACTCGGCCGTTGCCCCCGGACGAGCCAGTGGATGAGGCCTATCCCATCGTTTTAACCACCGGGCGATTGCTTGAACACTGGCACACCGGTGCCATGACCCGTCGAAGCCGGGTGCTGGACGAGCGGGAGCCCGAAGCTGCAGCCTATCTGGCACCAGCGGAGCTGGATCGCATGGGCGTGACCTCGGGTGATGCCATTCAAATTACCACCCGGCGCGGCACCATCACCCTGACGGCGCGGGCCGATCAGACCATGCCGGAGGGCATGGTGTTCGTCCCCTTCGCCTTTGTTGAGGCGGCGGCGAACTTACTCACCAATCCGGCACTGGACCCGTTCGGAAAGATCCCGGAGTTCAAGTATGCAGCCTGCAGGCTGAGCCCGGCGTAGCTTCTGAAGCAAACAAACTCCTCCAAGACGACCTTCATTGTCGCACCGCGTCTGTAAAACAGGCGCGGGTAGTCTAGAATAACGCCAAAATTCCGAGATCTTTCAGGTACATAAAATGCCAAAGTTTTTGCATACGGCAGACTGGCAGATGGGCCGGGCCTTTACCCGTTTCGAGACCGAAGACGGTGCAGCCCTGGTCGAGGCCCGGTTTGAGGCTATTGAAACGCTTGCCCAACTGGCCAATGAACACCAGTGCGATGCGGTATTGGTGGCCGGTGACGTGTTTGATGCGCAAACGGTCTCCGACCGAACCATTCGCAGGGTGTTCAACGCCACAAAAGGTTTCACCGGCCCCTGGGTCATGCTGCCAGGCAACCACGACGCGGCCCTGGCAGAGAGCGTGTGGACACGAGCACAACGCCTGGGTGCAGTGCCGGAGAATGTGCATCTGGCGCTTCAGCCCGGCGTGATTGATCTAGAAGCCCAGGGCCTCAGCATCCTCTGCGCGCCGCTGACTCAGCGCCATACCTACGGTGATCTGACCGAGCCATTCAGCGGCTACGAAACACCTGAAGGTTTTCTCAGAGTTGGTCTGGCCCATGGCAGTGTCCAGGGCCTGTTGCCGGACGAGATCGATTCCACCAACCCCATTGCACCGGACCGGGCGGAAGCCAGCAGGCTGGACTATCTCGCCCTGGGCGACTGGCACGGCACCAAACAGATCGATGAACGCACCTGGTACAGCGGAACCCCCGAGCCGGAACGGTTCCGGAACAACGAAGCGGGGAATGCCCTGATCGTTGAAGTTTCCGAGCCCGGGGCAACCCCGAAAGTAACCACACTCCCAACGGGGCGGTATCAGTGGCACCAGTGGCGGGAAACCCTGGCGGTCCAGTCCGATCTTGAGCAACTACTGGAGCGTTTGAATGCCTTGCCCGAATCCGCCGTTGTTGATCTGCGCCTTGAAGGCTCGGTGACCCTGGCCGGGGAGGAAACCCTGCTAGAGGCTTTGTCGGTTGCCGAAGCGCGATTCCGCAGCCTTCGCTGCGAACGGAGCGGGCTTCAGCTTGCGCCGACTGATGAAGACATCGCGGCCCTGAAAGCGGATGGCTACGTGGGCGAGGTGGTCGAAAGGCTGCGGGAGCGGCAAGAAGGGGCGCAGGACGATGTCGCCCGGGATGCCCTGGCTATCCTGGCGGGTCTGCTCAGGGAGCGGGAACAGGAGGTGGGGCAATGAAGCTGCAGCGTATGCGCATTGAACAGCTGCGCCAGTTCCGCAAACCCTTCGTTCTGGACAACCTGCAACCCGGGCTCAACCTGATTCACGGCCCCAATGAGTCCGGCAAGAGCACCCTGGTTCGTGCCATCCGTGCCGCGTTTTTCGAGCGCTATCGTTCAACGGCCGTAGACGATTTACGCCCGTGGGGCGACTCCGCGGCGGCCCCCACCATCGAGCTGGATTTTGAGCACGACAACCGTGTTTGGCGCCTCACCAAAAGCTTTCTCCAGCGCAAACGGTGCGACCTCGTTGTTGGCACTGAGACCTACAGTGAAGACGACGCCGAAGAAAAACTGGCCGAATTGCTGGGCTACCAGTACCCGAAACGTGGCGCCAGCAAAGCTGAACACTGGGGCATACCGGGACTGCTGTGGGTGGAACAGGGCACCGGGCAGGACATCGAACAGGCCATAGAGCATGCCGGTGATCATCTGAAGTCTGCCCTGAATTCCATGGTCGGAGAGGTGGCCAGTTCCGGAGGCGACGATCTGATCGAGACGGTCCGCAGCCAGCGTGACACCCTGTTGACCGGAACCGGCAAGCCCCGGGGCGATTACCTGAAACTGGAAAAAGACCGCGCCCAATATGAACTCGAAATTGAAGAGCTGAAGGAGCGGGTGCATAAATACCAGGAACAGGTCGACCGGCTTGGCAAACTGGCGCAGGACTATGATCAGGCCGAGGCCGAACGCCCATGGGAAGATGCCCAGCGCCAGCTGGAGGAAGCCCGGGTTCGATACCAGCAGGTTGAGCGCCTGGAGCAGCAACAGAACCAGGAGAAAGCCACGCTCAGCCAGCTACAGCAAAACCACCGCTTGTTGCAGCAGAACAAGGAACACCTGGAAGGGCTCAGTCGCCAGCTTGAAGGCCGGAAGGCAGAACTGGATCGTGCCGAGCGCGATCTCTCTGTGGCAGAAGCGCAAACGCCCGCCGTTTCAGGCCGTTTAACCGAATCCAGAACCGCCTACGAGAAAGCGGAAAAGCAACGCAAACTGGCGGGTTTGCTGCAAACCCGGGAGCGACTAGAGCAGGATGTCCGCCGGCTTGAACAGCAAAAACAAGCGCTGACCCAGAACCTTGCCAAAGCAAAGGAATACCACCAGCAGTTGGAGCAAGCCAGGCAACAGGCCAGGGAAAATCGCATTGATTCAGAGTTGGTCAAGAAACTGCGATCAACCGGGAACCAGCTGAACGAAGAGACCATTCGCTCACGGACTATCGCCACCCGTTTGAGCTGGCAGCTGAATGCTGGCGCTTCGCTGACGTTGAACGATGAATCGCTTACCGGACAAGGCGAGCAGCAGCTTCTGGAAGAATCGACCCTGGTTATTCCGGGCGTGGGCACCCTGGGCATAACGCCGGGCGGGGAAGAACTGGCCAGCACCCGAAGAAAGCTTAAAGCCCTTGAGGAAGATCTGAAAGGACAGCTTAAGACTCTTGGCGTCGAATCCGTGCAACTGGCGGAGGATCGTCTTTCTGCCTTTGAAAGTGCTGAACGAGCTGTGAAGCATGCCGACGAGCTGTTTAAATCTCTGGCACCGGCAGGCCTTGAGCAACTTTTCTCCGACCAGAATGAGGCGGAAGTCGAGCTGGAAAAAGCCAGAACACAACTGGAAGCCACGCCCAAACCGGATCCGCAAGTGGATGTGCCAGCCCTGGAAGAAGCGGAGGCGGCGTTCACCCGGGCTGGCACCGCACTGGACAAAGCCGAATCCGATGAGCGCGCGCATCAGTCGAGCCTGTCTGCCCTGAAACAGGCCCGCGACAATGCCAAAACCGAATGGCAACGGCTGGCGGATGAAGAAAAGAGCCCGGAACGGCAACAGCAACTCCGCAAGATAACCACCGACCTGAGGACCATCGAGAAACAGCAGGCCGAATTGGAAGCTAGCCTTGAACACCGGGAACAGGAAATTCGCGATGCCCGCCCGGAGTTTCTCCGGCAGGATATCGAGCGCTACCAGAATGCGGTCAATCAGTTGCGACAAACCCAGGAGAACCGGGGCCGCGAACTCCGGGATATCAAAGTCAGGCTGGAAGCCTGGGGCGCGGAAGGGCTGGAAGAACAGCTCAATGAGAAAGAGGCGGAGTACGATCAGTGCAACCGCCGCTATCAGGAATTGCACCGCCGCGCCCAGGCGCTGGACCTGCTGCTGAACCTGCTCACCGAAAAGCGCCAGGCCCTAACTCGTCGACTGCAGGCACCTCTGCAGAAACACCTGAACCACTACCTTTCAGTGCTGTTTCCGGAAGCGTCGTTGGAAGTGGACGAACAGCTAAGGCCGGGTACCTTCAGCCGGGGTTCGGAACTGGGGCAGATCACTGAACTGAGTTTTGGCGCTCGGGAACAGATGGGCCTCATCAGCCGTCTGGCCTATGCCGATCTGTTGCGGGAAGCAGGAAGGCCGACACTGGTCATCTTGGACGACACCCTGGTGCACAGTGACAGTGACCGCCTGGAAGATATGAAACGCATCCTGTTCGATGCGGCCAGCCGGCATCAGATACTGCTGTTTACCTGCCATCCGGAGAAGTGGCAGGACTTGGGGGTGCCGCCTTTGGATATTCAGGCATCGAAGGAGCAGGGCGCTGAGTCCCCTTAGTGAAACAAAGCAGGGCTTCTCCGTCACTATGCGATCTTTTCGGCGCGACCTGAAGAGCACAATATCCAGTCAGTTTGTATTGACGTTTCTCAGACCAGCGACGACCATCCCAAAGCGAACACAGGTTACGAAAATAGTCACTCATTACCGGAAACATAATGTTCGAACAAACCTTCAGAAACATCGATAACGTCCTCTGGAAAGAGGCTGGTTGCGCCACCGAGCTGGACTATACGGAACAGACCTCCTGGATGCTGTTCCTCAAGTACCTCGACGACCTCGAATTTGAGCGTTCCCAGGAAGCGGAACTGCGTGGACAGTCCTATGAGTTCATTATCGATGAATCCCATCGCTGGTCCCGCTGGGCCGCGCCCAAAAAGGCGGATGGCAGCTTTGATCACGATAATGCACTCACCGGCGATGACCTGATCCAGTACGTTAGTTTTGAACTGTTTCCGTACCTGCACGGATTCAAAGAGCGGGCAGCGAGCACCGATACAATTGAATACAAGATTGGAGAAATCTTTGGCGAGATCCGCAATAAGTTCGCTAGCGGTTACAGCCTGCGGGATGCCCTGGAACTGATCGATGAGCTTAGCTTTGGCTCCCAAGCGGAGAAACACGAGCTGTCACACCTTTATGAAGCCAAGATCAAGAACATGGGCAACGCCGGGCGCAACGGCGGCGAGTACTACACGCCGCGCCCGCTGATCCGCGCCATGATCAAAGTGGTTAATCCGACCATCGGCGAGCGCATTTATGACGCCGCAGCCGGGTCTGCGGGCTTCCTTTGCGAAGCGCACGATTACTTGCGTTATGGGCCAAACGGGCAAGGTGATGACAAACAATTGTCCACCACCGACCTCGAAACCCTCCAGACTCGCACTTTCTACGCCAAAGAGAAAAAGAGCCTTCCCTACGTCATCGGGATCATGAACATGATCCTGCATGGCGTTGAGACGCCCAATATCGTCCACACCAACAGCCTTACTGAAAACCTGAGCGATATTCAGGAGAAGGATCGCTTCGACATCGTCCTCGCGAATCCGCCCTTCGGCGGCAAAGAACGCAAGGAGATTCAGCAGAACTTCCCCATCAAGACTGGTGAGACGGCATTCCTATTCCTGCAGCATTTCATCAAGTACCTCAAAGCGGGCGGCCGCGCGGCAGTGGTCATCAAAAATACTTTCCTGTCCAACTCGGACAACGCTTCAAGGGCTCTGCGCAAAGAACTGATGGAAAGCTGCAACCTGCATACCGTCCTCGATTGCCCCGGCGGCACCTTCCTTGGGGCGGGAGTTAAAACAGTCGTGCTGTTCTTCGAGAAAGGTGAGCCCACACAGAAGATCTGGTATTTCCAGCTCGACCCGGGCCGTAGCCTGGGCAAGACCAACCCGCTGAATGACGACGACCTGAAGGACTTTATCGCCCGGCAGGCGAATTTTGAAAGCTCCGAGAATTCTTGGGCTGTCAGCATCGAAGATGTGGACCCGGAGACCTTTGACCTGTCGGTAAAAAACCCGAACAAGGCGGAGGAAGAGCCCCTGCGCGATCCGGAAGTGATCATCAACGAGATTGAGACACTGGATAAAGAGAGCGAGGAAATTTTGGAAGGAATTCGGGGAATGTTATGAACGAAGAGTGGAAGAGCCTTTCGCTTCAAGATTTAGTTGACCCAATTGAGACAATTGACCCTCGTAAGGAACCTGACGAAACGTTTACATATATTGATGTCTCCTCGGTTTCTAGATCGACTTTGTCAGTTGGAGAAACGACTCCGATTCTCGGGGTTAGTGCTCCTAGTCGTGCACGAAGGTTGGTTAGGGAGGGCGACGTTATTTTTGCAACAATACGCCCGACACTGAAGCGTATTGCACAAATTCCAGCGAACTTAAATGGCGCAATTTGTAGCACGGGGTTCTTCGTTTTACGACCAAAAGATATAGTCGTCAGTCGATATCTTTTTTATTGGTTGCTTGGAGCAAAGTTTTCGAGTGCGATAGAGGAATTGCAAAGAGGAGCATCTTATCCTGCAGTTAGCGACGGTGACGTAAAAAGGCAGTTTGTTTCTTTGCCGCCCCTCACAGAACAAAAACGGATCGTTGCCATCCTCGATGAGGCCTTCGCGGGCATCGACGCGGCGGTCGCCAACACCGAAAAAAACCTCGCCAATGCTCGGGAGTTGTTTGAGAGTTATTTGAGCTCGGTGTTTGGCGAAAACGCAGGCGCTTGGTCTCGTTTCCGTTTGTCTCAACTTGGCCAAATTACTTCAAGCAAAAGAATTTTTAAAAAAGAATATTGTAGTGATGGGGTTCCCTTCTTCAGGACAAAAGAAATAAAAGAGCTTGCAAACGAGAATTCCATTTCACAAGAGCTTTTCATCTCTGAATCACGGTTTCACGAAATAAAAGAAAAGCATGGCATACCATTAGAAGGCGACATTTTAATGACCGCGATTGGCACAATCGGTGAGGTATATGTCGTGAGAAAGGATGATGAATTTTACTTTAAGGATGGGAATATTCTGTGGTTCAAGAATTTTAAAGGTATTAACCCTTTTTTTCTGAAGTATGCGTTGAGGTCTTTTGTTGAAAAACTCAAAAGACTTTCTCATGGTTCCGCTTATAACGCTCTTCCAATCGAAAAATTGAAGCAGTATGAAATTGGTGTGCCAGATATGGATAAGCAAATAGAACTTATCGAAGACATTGAAGGTATGTGGTCAGAGAGTCAGCGGCTGAAGTCTAATTATCTCAGGAAAATCGATGCGCTCCAGGAGTTGAAGCAATGCCTTCTTCAAAAAGCCTTCTCTGGTGAGCTCACAGCAGAAAATACCACAAAAGAAATGGACGAGGTGGTGGCATGAATGAGGCCGAAACCCGCGCCGAGTTGATTGACCCCGCCCTAACGGAAGCGGGCTGGGGTGTGGTGGATGCCAGCCGGGTGCGGCGAGAAGTGATCGCGCCGGGTCGGCTGCAGGGCGGCGGACGACGGGCAAAGGCGGATATTGCGGACTACGTGCTGACCTATCAGGGCCAGAAACTAGCTGTGATTGAGGCAAAGAAGCGGGCGTTGCCGGCAACCGAAGGCCTGGCTCAGGCTAAACGCTACGCCGAACGGCTACAAGCGCGCTTTGCATACAGTACCAACGGCGACGGTATCTATCGGGTGGACATGTATACCGGCGAGGAAGGTTTGGTGTCAGGCTACCCGTCGCCGGATGAACTCTGGGCGGAGACCTTCACCGAGCGCAATATCTGGCGCGAACGCTTCGGCGCCGTGCCGTTTGAAGACAAGGGCGGATTCTGGGAACCGCGTTATTACCAGCACAATGCTATTTCCAAAGCGCTGGAAGCCGTCTCTGGTGGTCGCGACCGTATTTTGCTGACGTTGGCAACGGGTACAGGCAAGACTGCCATTGCCTTTCAAATCACCTGGAAGCTGTTTCATGCGCGCTGGAGCCTGGCGGCACAAGCCTCTGGTGAGCCAGGGCGACGGGCCCGTATTCTTTTCCTGGCCGATCGAAACATCCTCGCCAATCAGGCTTTCAACGATTTTTCCGCGTTCCCGCAGGACGCGCTGGTGCGGATCGACCCGGAAACCATCCGCAAGAAAGGCCGCGTACCCAAGAACGGCAGCATTTTCTTCACCATCTTCCAGACTTTTATGACCGGGCGAGACGAGAATGGCGACCCCGCCCCCAATTTTGGCGATTACCCGCCAGACTTTTTCGACTTCATCATCATTGACGAGTGTCACCGCGGCGGGGCCAATGATGAGAGCAATTGGCGCGGCATCCTGGAATACTTTAGTCCCGCCGTTCAGCTCGGCCTGACCGCCACTCCAAAGCGCGACCATAACGCCGACACTTACGCCTACTTCGGCGAGCCGGTCTACATCTACTCCCTCAAAGAAGGCATTAACGACGGTTACCTGACGCCCTTCAAGGTGAAGCAGATTGCCACGACCGTCGATGATTATGTCTACACCAGTGACGACGATGTAGTGGAAGGTGAGATTGAAGAAGGCCGGCGTTACACGGAGACAGACTTTAACCGCGTGATCGAAATTGAGGCGCGGGAAAAGTATCGGGTTCGGGTGTTCATGGACCAGATCGACCAGCGTGAGAAAACCATTGTCTTCTGCGCGACGCAGGAACATGCGCTGGCAGTGCGTGATCTGATAAACCAGATGAAGACCAGCACGAGCCCTCATTATTGTGAGCGGGTAACGGCCGACGATGGCAAGGCCGGCGAACAGTTTCTCAGACAGTTTCAGGACAATGAGAAGACCATTCCTACCATCCTAACCACCTCACAGAAGCTTTCTACCGGCGTCGACGCCCGTAACGTGCGCAACATCGTTCTGATGCGCCCCGTTAATTCCATGATCGAGTTTAAACAGATCATCGGTCGTGGCACCCGCCTGTTCGATGGCAAGGAATACTTCACCATTTATGACTTTGTGAAGGCCTACGAGCACTTTAACGACGAGGAGTGGGACGGTGAGCCGCTTGCGCCGGAACCTTGCAGCCAGTGCGGTCAGATACCCTGCATCTGCGCAGTAGAGCCACCACAGCCTTGCTCTGAATGTGGGCAACGACCCTGTGTGTGTGAGAAGGAACCACCGGAGCCGTGTCCGAAGTGCGGAGAGCGCCCCTGCATTTGCCAGAAGAAGCGCAAGGTGAAAGTAAAAATGGCCGATGGCAAGGAGCGCACCATTCAGCACATGGTTGCCACGACCTTCTGGGGCCCAGATGGCAAGCCCATGTCCGCCGCCGAGTTTATCCAGCGCCTTTATGGCGATCTGCCAGAGTGGTTTTCCGATGAAGACAAACTCCGCGAGCTATGGAGCCGCCCAGATACGCGGAAAAAGCTGATGGAAGGCCTGGAAGAGAAAGGCTACGGCGCGGACCATCTCCAGGAAATTGGCCGCATGATCGAGGCCGAGAAAAGTGACATTTATGATGTGCTTGCCTTCATCGCCTTTAATCAGCCACCAGTCACTCGCTCGGAACGGGTCGAGGCTCATCGAGAACAGATTTTCGGCCAGTACGATTACCGACAGCAGGACTTTCTGCGCTTTGTTTTAAACCATTATGTGAAGCGTGGTGTTGGTGAGCTGGACCCGGACAAACTGCCACAGTTGATTGAGCTGAAATATCACACCGTTCGGGATGCGGTTCAGGAGCTGGGGCCGGTAGCGAACATACGAGATGTGTTTGTTGGGTTCCAAAAGAATTTATATTGAAGTGCTACTCGCCAACGTTACGAAGGCAACAGGGAGTTTTTAATGGAACAAAGCTGCCCATTTTGCGCTGTCGCAGAAACATCAGAACAAGGCGCAATGCCGTCGAACTCGTTGGCTTATATCCGCCTGGATGGCTTTCCGGTTTCTAAAGGCCATTTGTTGATCGTTCCCAATCGCCATGCTGCCGATTGGTTTGATCTGACTCCGGCTGAACAACAAGCCATCATGGAGCTGGTAGAGCAAGGCAAGCAGTGGCTTGATGAGCGTTATCAGCCGGATGGTTACAATATTGGTATGAACTGTGGAACTGCGGCGGGACAGACGGTCATGCACATGCACTGTCATTTGATTCCTAGGTATGCAGGCGATCAACCAGATCCTCGTGGCGGCGTGCGATGGGTTATCCCGGAGAAAGCCGATTACTGGAGTGGCCGATGAGCTTGCTTGATTACGAGAAGCGCTTTGCAACCCTTCGAATGAACAGGGGAGGCGCTAATAAAAGCCCTCACAAAGTGGTCATGTTGCAGGCGGTCATGGATCTTATTGAGTCGGGTGAAGTT
>Ga0207899_1000468_pt1 | contig 14635 bp, 8 predicted proteins | sample MalvirmetaMSP134_FD_184235 | JGI IMG/M metagenome (GOLD analysis project Ga0207899, IMG submission 184235) | Marine viral communities from the Deep Pacific Ocean - MSP-134 (SPAdes) | ecosystem: Environmental > Aquatic > Marine > Oceanic | place: Pacific Ocean | collected 2011-06-28
CGTGGACGTTGAAGCCGCCGCCGAAATCAGGCCCCTGGGCGCAGTCGCCGGCGGCATAGATGTTGTCGGCGGAGGTGCGCAGGAACTCGTCCACCAGAATGCCCTGTTCCGCCTTCATGCCCGTGCCGTCGATGAAGCCGATGTTGGACTTCACCCCGGCGGCGACGACGACCAGATCGGCGGGCGCGGTTTCGCCGTTGTCCAGGACGACGGCCAGGCGGCCGCCCTGTTCGGCGATCTCCGTCACCTTGGTCGAGGTATGGACGGTGATGCCCTTGGCCTGGCACCAATCCTTGATCAGAGTGCCCGCCGTTTCGTTCATCATGCGCGGCACCATGCGGTCCAACGCTTCGACCACGGTCAACTTGACGCCCCGCTCCACCAAGGCCTCCAGAATGATGCAACCGATGAACCCGGCCCCCATGAGGACGACCTCTGATCCCTTTTGCGCCAGTTTTTCGATCTCGCGGCAATCGTCGAGGGTCCAGCAGTGGTGCACACCCGCCCGATCGAGCCCCGGCACCGGCGGCTTGATGGGGCTTGCCCCCGTGGCGATCAGCAGTTTGTCGTAGGGCTGTTCGCCGCCGCCTTCCAGGGCGACCTTCTTGCCCTTGACGTCGATACCCGCCGCCCGGCCCTGGCGATAGGTGATGCCGAGCTTGTCGTAATGCCCGGCCGTCTTGCGCAGGTGCGTGCCGCCGTGGTCGATGATGCCGGTCAGGACATAGGGAATGGCCATGCGGGAATAAGGCGGATCGGCTTCCCCGCCCAGCAGCACGATGTCGGCCCCGGGGTCCGTCTTGGCGAGCGTTTCCGCCGCGACGACCCCCGCCGGGCCGGCGCCGATGATGACATAGGTCATGTCCCTACAGCCCCAGCCTGCTGACCGTCTCGTTGGTCGGCACGCCGTCCTTGGACCAGCCGCGCAGCTGATAGTATTCCGGCAGCATTTTGTCCAAGCCGCTGGTCAGGCCCTTGGCCGGACCGGTCTTGGCCGCATCTTTCATCAGGCGCGGGGGCAGATTGTCGTCCTTGCCCGTGAAGCCTGCCGCCAGATTGAACCGACGTTCCAGATTCCAGATCCGCTCCCCCGTCGCCAACAAGGCCTCGACGCTCCAGTCGCCCTCACAGGCGGCGTCGATCTGGGGGGCGATGTCCTCCAGCGTCCAGGCAAAGGTGGTGAACACGCAGATGCCGGCACTGTCGACCGCCGCCGTCGCGTCCTGGAACGCCTTGACCAGACCCGCCTTGCCGTCGGTGACGAGGGGGTCGGTCTTTTCCGGAATGCCCAGGATTTCCGACGCAACGGTATAGCTGCGCAGATGGCAGGCCCCCCGGTTGGAGGTGGCATAGGTCAGGCCCATACCCTGAATGCCACGGCCGTCATAGGCCGGGAACTCCTGACCCTTCACGGACATGGACAGTTCCGGCTTGCCGTATTTTTCGCACAGCAGCTTGGAACCCAGGCCGATCTCCGCCCCGAAGCCCTCGCCCCTGCCGCACAGTTCGGCCAGATCGGTCAGCGCCTTGGCCGATCCGAATTTGACCTCTATCCCGCCGGTTTCCTTGGTCGTGATGACGCCGTCCTCGAACATCTCCATGGCCGCACCCACCGTGGCGCCGAACGAAATGGGGTCGATCCCCTGTTCGTTGCACACGAAGTTGGCGAAGGTCAGGGCGTCCAGGTCGTCAACCCCGGTCGCCGCCCCCAGGGCCCAGGCGGCCTCGTACTCCAACCCGCCCGACGCCTTCTGATATTGCGGCCGATCAGCCACCGTGTAATGGGTGCGGTCGATGGTCGACACCCGCCCGCAGGCGATGGTGCAACCGAAACAGGCGGCGTTGCGCACCAGGTTGGGCTTACCGTCCGATTCACGCGGTTCGGCCATGGCCTCGGCGGAAATCTTGGACGCCCCCTCGAACTGGATATCACGGTGATTGCGGGTCGGCAGGGCGCCGGTTTCGTTGATCACGTTCATCAGAACCTGGGTCCCGTAGGCCGGCAGGCCCTGCCCCGTCACGGCGTTTTCCGCCAGCACCTTCTTGCCCGCCGCCGCGGCCTTGAGGAAGGCCGGCATGTCGTCGACGGAAACCCCCTTGGTGCCGCGTATGGCCACGGCCTTGAGGTTCTTCGAGCCCATCACCGTGCCGACGCCGGATCGCCCGGCGGCGCGGTGCATATCGTTGACGACACAGGCGAATTTCACGCCCTTCTCGCCGGCCACGCCGATCGAGGCGACGCGGATCTGGGGATCGCCGTGCGCTTCCTTGATGCCTTCTTCCGTATCCCACACGGACGTGCCCCAATAGCCCGAGGCATCGAGCAGCCGGCAGTCGTCGTTGTCGATGAACAGATAGACCGGCGCCTTGGCACGGCCTTCGAAAATGATCATGTCCAGCCCGGCGTTCTTCATTTCGTTGCCGAAGAACCCGCCCGAGTTGGAACAGGCGATGGCGCCCGTGAGCGCCCCCTTGGTGACCACCGAATAGCGCCCGGCCGTGGACGCACAGGTACCGGTGAGCGGCCCCGTCGCCATGATCAGCTTGTTCCCGGGATCAAGAGGATCGACCTTGGGGTCGATCTCTTCCGTCAGGTATTTGGTCGCCAGGCCGCGCTGTCCCAGATATTGCCTGGCCCAATCCATGTTGAGAGGTTCATGCGTGCAGGTGCCTTTGGTCAGGTCGACCCGCAGAATCCGCCGTGCCCATGCCATGACATCATCCTCCCCGTCAGTGCGCGGCTTGCTGGCCGGCGTCGGTCTTCGCCGCCCATTTGCGCATCTTGTCCAGGCCGGTCCAGTCGGCGTCGACGAAGGTGATGGCCTCCGTCGGGCAGGCCTTGGCGCATTCGGGGTCGCCGCCGCACAGGTCGCACTTGATGACCTTGCCGGTGGCGGAATTGTAATTCACCGTGCCGAAGGGGCAGGCGATGGTGCAGACCTTGCAGCCCACGCAGAGGTTGTCGTTAACCTCTTTGGCGCCGGTCAGCTTGTTCAGGGATATGGCGTCGACCGGACAGGCATGCATGCACCAGGCCTCGTCGCATTGCGTGCAGGTATAGGGCACGAAGCGCCCCTGGTCGTGGAAGTTGAAGACCTTGATCCGTGACTTGGACGGATTGAACACGCCTTCGTTTTCGAAAGAGCAGGCAAGCTCGCACTGCAGACAGCCCGTGCATTTGCCCGGATCGATGTTCAAGGCTTTCAGCATGAAATCCTCCCGTTCGGTGTTTGCTGGTGGGGGACGCCCCGGTCGGTTTCCCGCATTTTCGCAGCGCCGGACGCCGTTTATCGCTGGATGCAAGCTTAACACTCCACCCCCGGGGGCTAGGAAATAATTTTTACGGGCGGCGGGCCGATCAAAGCTCTTTACAAGCGAAACGCCGCACGCCAAACCATGGGACATGAGCTCTGAAGCCTATCTGAACGATTTCGAGGCGTTCCGCCAACTCCCCCACGCGATCACGCTGCTGGGCATGTCCGGCGTGGGCAAGACCATGCTGTCGACCAACCTGCGCCGCCGCGCCGACTGGTACCATTATTCGGCCGACTACCGCATCGGCACGCGCTATCTGGCCGAGCACATCCTGGACAACATCAAGTACAAGATCATGCACATGCATGACACCTTCGTGGCCAACCTGCTGCGCTCGGATTCCATCTACATCAACCACAACATCAGCGTCGACAACCTGGACCCCGTGTCCACGTTCCTCGGCATGTATGGCGACCCGGCCGAAGGTGGCCTGGACAAGGCCACGTTCCTGAAGCGCCAGGGGCTCTACCGATGGGGCGAGCAGGAATCCATGAAGGACACCGGCCATTTCATCGCCAAGGCCTGGGACATTTACCGCTGCAAGGATTTCATCAACGACGCGTCGGGCAGCCTGTGCGAAATCGTCGATCTGGACGATCCCAACGACCCGGTGATCGCGGCGCTGCGCGCCGATACCCTGATCCTCTACATCCGCGCCGGCAAAACCGACGAGGACGCGCTGAAGGAACGCGCCGAGAGCGACCCCAAGCCCCTGTTCTATTTCCCGTCGTTCATCGAGAAACACCTGGCCGGCCAGCCCGATGACGGTAAGGGGGTCGGGCCCAAGGATTTTGCCCGCACGCTGTTCCCCGCTCTGGTCCAGGACCGCAAGCCGCGCTATGCCCGGATGGCCGAGAAATACGGCTTCACCATCGATGTCGCCGACCTGTTCGCCGACCCGCCCCAGGGCCAATTGATGCCTGACGCCGACAAGATTTTGTGGCGGGTGCTGGAAACCATCCGCAAACAGTCCGCCGACAATGAGGTTGCCGCAGCCAATGCCACGCACTATGTGAACGCATGTCTCGCCCGCGCCGACCGCCGGGCGCTGGATTTCTAGACTTCCCCCGCCGCGTCCGCGGCACCGCCCATCAGGCCCTTGAACACCAAAACCTGAAACCAACGCCGGACAGGCCGCCATGCCCATCAAGATTCCGTCAGACCTTCCCGCCCGCGCCGTCCTGGAAAAGGAAGGCGTGCCGATCATCGGCGACGATCAGGCGATGCTGCAGGACATCCGCCCGTTGCGCATCGCGGTGCTGAACCTGATGCCGCTGAAACAGAAAACGGAAACCCAGCTGGCCCGCGTCCTGGGCGCCACGCCGCTGCAGATCGAGATGCATCTGTTGGCGCTGACCACGCACAAGCCGAAGACCGTCGACGAACAGCACATGATCAACTTCTACTATCCCTGGACCGACATCATGGACCAGAAGTACGACGGGCTGATCGTCACGGGCGCGCCCATCGAACAGCTGCCGTTCGAAGACGTCCTCTACTGGGAAGAACTGTGCCGCATCTTCGACTGGTCGCGGACCAACGTGCACAGCCTGTTCAACCTGTGCTGGGGTGCTCAGGCGGCGCTCCATCACTTCTACGGCATTCCCAAATATCAGTTGCCGCACAAAGCCTTCGGCGTGTTCGAGCATCGGGTGCTGAACACGGCGTCGGAGCTGTGCCGGGGCCTGAACGACAGCCTGAACATTCCCGTGTCGCGCCACACGGAAAACCATGCCGCCGACCTGAAACCCTTCCCGCAGCTGGAAATCCTCATGGCCGGAACGGAGACGGGGATCGCCCTGGTCCATGACCACGACCTCAACCACGTCCATATGTTCAACCACCTGGAATACGATTCCGACACACTGGACGCCGAATACCGCCGCGATGCCGAAAAGGGCGCGGACATCCAGGTCCCCGCCAACTACTACCCCGGCAACGATCCGGCCAACACGCCGGTCAACCGCTGGCGCGCCTATGCCCATATCCTGTTCGGCAACTGGATCAACATGGTCTACCAGACGACGCCGTTCGATCCGGCGGATATCGGCACGTCTAAAATCAACCGGGATTGACGTCTCCCGCCCCTTGATATTGTATACAATCAAGGGGGCGCGCACGGGCCATAAGGTCCGGCGGCAAAGGGATGAGGCAGACATGAACAAGATTTCCGCAACGGATCAGCGCGCATTGTTGACGCGCCTTGCCGAACGTATCGTGCAGTACGACCCCAAGGTCATTTCCGAAAAGGGCCTGTGGCTCGCCAAGTTGGGCATCACCGATACCATCGGCGTGACCCTGGCCGGTCTACCCGAAGACTGCACGCAGATCGCCCTTCGCACGCCGGGCATCGCCACCGCGCCCGGATCGGCGCTGGTATTCGGCACCGGCCGGCGGACCAGCGCCCTGGATGCCGCCTTCATCAACGGCACCGCGTCGCATGCGCTTGATTTCGACGATTTCTCCTCCGTGTTCGGCGGCCATCAGTCGGTGCCGCTGGTAGCCCCCCTGTTCGCACTGGCCGAGGACCGGGGGCTTTCCGGCCAAAACCTGGTCACCGCCTATGCCGTGGGGCTGGAGACGGAAATGCGCCTTGCCCGCGCCGTCCATCCCCATCACTACGACAAGGGCTGGCATCCGACCGCGACCCTCGGCATTTTCGGCACCGTCGCGGGATCGGCGCGGCTGATCGGCCTGTCCGTCGAGCAGACGGCCATGGCGCTGGCCATGGCGGCCTCCATGGCCAGTGGCCTGAAAGCCAATTTCGGCACCATGACCAAGCCGCTGCACGTCGGCCATTCGGCGCGTTCCGGCGTGCTCGCCGTGCTGCTGGCCGAACAGGGCCATGACGCCAATCCCGGGGCCATGGAGCACCACCAGGGCTTCTTCGAGGTGTTCAATGGTGCGGACACCTATGCCGCCGAGCGCCTGCTGGACGGCTGGGACCAAGGCCCCTGGGAGATCGAGGCCGAGGACCTGGCGATCAAGCAGTTTCCCTGCTGCGGATCGACCCATCAGTGCATCACCGCCATGCAGCGCCTGGCCGGCAAGCACGACATTCCGGCCGAAGCCGTCGACGGCATCGAGATCATGCCCCACCAACGGCGCCTCAGGCACACCAACACCCCCCTGCCCGGCAGCGAACTGGAGGCCAAATTCTCGGTCCAGTACGCGGTCGCGCGCACGTTGTTGGACGGCACCGTGCGGCTCAAGGATTTCGAGGGCGACGCCTTCCGCGAGGACGCCGTGCGCCGCCTGCTTGCCGTCACCACCGCGCGTCCCCATCCGGACCTGGACGGCGACGACAAGGACAATTGGGGGGCGGAAGTCATCGTCACCCTGAAGGACGGGCGCAAACTTTCGGAAACCGTATCGAACCTGATCGGCCGCAGCGGTGACAACACCATGACGCGGGACGATCTGTGGGAGAAATTCGAGGATTGCGCCGGGCGGGCCCTGCCCTCGGGCCGGCTGCGCCCGCTATTCGACGGCCTGATGTCCCTGGAGACGGCGGCCAGCATCCCGGACCTGGTCAAACTCATGGAAACGGACGCTTAACACCGGCTCGGTCCCCTTTCGGGGGTTGCCGCATTCGATTGCAAAATTGTCAATTCTGCCCCTTGTTCGCAGATGCAAACTGGCGCAATCTGCGCGCGGTGGGAACCAACGAAGATCCGAGATCGGCGACGTTCCCGTACTGACCGCGGCGCAGGAGTGTGCGCCTTATTTTTGCGCTATTTGCGCGCTTTCGTACCCGTGCGGCCCGGTTGTGCCGCGTGTTGAGGCTTGGTCACGTTACCGCTCTTGGGTGCCTGAAATAAGATGAAGAACGTTTTTGCGGCAGCCCTGGTTGCCGCCGTCCTGCATGGGTTGGCTTGGGCCACGACGCTGGAAACGGCCGCGCTGCCGGACGTGACGGGCAAAGTGCAGTCCATGTCCTTCAACATCGGCGCCCCCCGCGAAGTCTGGTTCGGGCGGTCGGCGACCCTGCGCGAGCTGACGCACGCCCTCGACGTCATCAAGCCCGTGTCCCGGTCCGTGCGCACCTATACGGTCAGCGGCATCCAGGCCCAGGTGCCCGCACTTGCCAAGGACCGCGGGATCGAGGTCATGCTGGGCATCTGGCTGGGCCGTGACGAGGCATCCAACCGGCGGGAGATCGAGACCGCGATTTCGCTGGTCCGCAAGTATTCCAACATCCGCGCCGTGTTCGTCGGCAACGAAACGCTGCTGCGCGAGGACATGTCCCTCGAGGATCTGATCACCATCGTCCGCGAGGTGCGCACCCGCGTGCCCGTGCCGGTCACCACCGGGGAAACCTGGGACCGCTGGCTTACCCACCCCGATCTGGTTGACGAGGTCGATTTCATGTCGATCCATGTGCTGCCGTACTGGGAAGCCGTCGGCGCGCAGAACGCCGTTTCCTATGCCTTCGAGCGCTACCGCGAAGTGCTTGATACGTTCCCAGGAAAGGAGGCGATCATCGCGGAATTCGGCTGGCCGTCGCGCGGTTACCGCAACCGCGAGGCCGGCCCCGACCCGATGACCCAGGCCACCATCATCCGCCAGTTCATCTCCGAGGCGTCGCGCCACGGCATCGGCTACAACCTGATGGAAGCCTTCGACCAGCCGTGGAAGACCATGGAAGGAAGCGTCGGCCCTTATTGGGGCGTGTTCGACCATGACGGCAACGCCAAGTTCTCGCTGGCCGGCGCGGTCGAACAACCCGAACAATGGCGGCGCGGCATCCTGGCCCTGATCCTGGGCGCCGTGATGACCGTGCTGTGGCTGATGACGCGGCGGCCGACCTTCGGCCATGCGATGGCCATGGCGATCGCCGCCAATGCCCTGGCCGCCGCCGTCGCCGTGGCGCTGCTCTACCCCTTCGAGAACTACCTGAACGTGGGATCGGCCATCGCCTGGGGCCTGGGCATGGTGCTGATGCTGCCGCTGACCCTGGTCACCCTGGGCAAACTGGACGAGGTCGCCGAGGTCACCCTGGGCCCCCGGCCCAAGCGTCTGTGGCGCGCGGAAGACGCCCCCGCCGACGCCCCCCTGCCCAAGGTGTCGATCCAGATTCCCGCCTACCGGGAAAACCCGGACATGCTGATCGAGACCCTGAATTCCTGCGCCGCCCTCGACTATCCCGACTTCGAGGTTCTCGTGATCATCAACAACACGGCCGACGAAAGCCTGTGGCGGCCCGTGCAGGCCCATTGCGTGAAACTGGGCCGGCACTTCAAGTTCCTCAACTTCCCCAAGGTCGCGGGCTTCAAGGCCGGCGCCCTGACCGCCGCCATGCCCCATGTCGCCCCGGATGCGGAAATCCTCGCCGTGCTCGACGCCGACTATGTGGTTGATCCCAAATGGCTGCGCGATCTGGTCCCCGCCTTCGCCGACCCCAAGGTGGCGATGGTGCAGGCCCCCCAGGACCATCGCGACGGCGAGCGTGCGTTGCTGGCGCGCTGCATGAACGCCGAGTACACGGGATTTTTCGACATCGGCATGGTTCAGCGCAACGAGGCCGACGCGATCATCGCCCACGGCACCATGCTGCTGGTCCGCCGTGCCGCCTTCGACGCCGTCGGTGGCTGGTCGCCCGACACCATCACCGAGGACACGGAACTGGGTCTGCGCCTGTTCGAGGCGGGATACCATGCCCATTACACCCGCCGGCGCTACGGCTGGGGCCTGCTGCCGGACACCTACCGCGCCTTCAAGACCCAGCGCCACCGCTGGGCTTACGGCGCCGTGCAGATTTTCCGCAAACATTGGCGCCACATGCTGCCCGGGGCCAAGACCCTGACCCGGGGGCAGAAGGTGCATTACATTACCGGCTGGCTGCATTGGCTGTCGGACGCGGTGGGCGCACTCGCCGCCGTCGTCAACCTAGCCTGGGTACCTTTCATTTTGTTCGTCGGCGTGATGCTGCCGCCGATCCCCTTCACCCTGCCGATCCTGGCGGCGTTCGCGGCCGGACTGCTGCATTGCGTGCTGCTTTACATGGCGCGGGTCAAGATCGGACCGGCCCGCATCGCCGGCGCCGCCCTGGCGGCGGCCAGCCTACAGTGGACCGTGGCGCGGGCCATCTATGACGGCATCAAGGTTCCGGACCTGCCGTTCCGGGTCACCCAAAAAGGCAAAACCCAAAAGGCCAATGCCCCGGACGTCAAGGCCGCCCCCCTGTCACCCGTGCGCGCGGAGACCCGCATCGGCCTCGCCCTGATGGCCAGTTCGGCCGCCCTGTTCGCGGTCAATACGACGGGGATCGTCGAACTTTACCTGTTCGCGGGAACCCTGCTGGTGCAAAGCCTGCCGTTCCTGGCGGCAACCGCCATGTTCACCCTGGAACGCCGGGATGCCGACCGCCTGGCCCGCGGCAAGGCCGCCATCGGCGCCCGCGGTCCGGCCATGGACGTGGGCGGAGCCGCCGATCAGGCGGCCGCATAAAACTTTCATAACTTTCTGTAAGCCCGGGAAATCGGGCCTTGTCGCCGACCCGTCCCCAGCCGGGCCGACCTTTTCCCGGGGGTCCGGTTGATCCACCCTGCCCCGACTGTTACCCTTGCGTCATTGCCCATGGGCGGCATGCTGGCCTTTGCCTGAGAACGCAAAGGCCGGTTGGGCGTGAAAACCTGCTGTCCAGGCGGTGGACGCGTCGGGACCGCACCGGTCCCGCTACCCCTTCGGGGTGGGTAACGACAATAGGAAAACGCGTCTTTCGGACCATCCGCCGCGATCACGCAGACCGGGTTCTGGGTCCTTTCAACCGCCAAATAAAACCAGATCTCTTCGGCATGGCCGGGCTTTGTCGCCCCAAATAGCGCCGCGCCGTCGACCACCCGAGCGGACCCTTCCGGGCCCGCCCGTTGCCGTGCGCCGTCGGCTTTCCGGCGGCCGGGGACCAATTACGACGCCTTGGAGGGCAGCAATGGACGACATCAATCAAGAACAACAAGATTTTGGCGACAATCCGCTGGAAACCCGAAAAACCGATCACTACCAACGGGAATATGTCCAAACCTTCGTGGAAAAATGGGACGAACTGATTGACTGGGACGCCCGCGCGGCAAGCGAAGGCCAGTTCTTCATCGACATCCTGAAGGCCCGTGGCAAGCACCGCGTGCTCGACGCCGCCGCAGGTACGGGTTTCCATTCCGTGCAGTTGCTGAAGGCCGGGTTCGACGTGACCAGCGCCGACGGCAACGCGGAGATGCTGACCAAGGCATTCGAGAACGCGCGCGAACGCAACCTGGTGCTGCACACGGCCCATGCCGACTGGCGTTGGCTGAACAAGGACGTGCACGGCAAGTTCGACGCCATCATCTGCCTGGGCAATTCGTTCACCCACCTGTTCGACGAAAACGACCGGCGCCGGGCGCTGGCCGAATTCTACGCCGCCCTGAAATGGGACGGCATCCTGATCATCGACCAGCGCAACTACGACGGCATGCTCGATCACGGCTTCTCATCGAAGCACAAATACTATTACTGCGGCGATCAGGTGACGGCCGAACCGGAGCACGTGGACGATGGCCTGGCCCGCTTTTGCTACTCGTTCCCCGACGGCTCGCAGTTTCACCTGAACATGTTTCCCCTGCGCAAGGCCTATACGCGCAAGCTTCTGACCGACGTCGGGTTCCAGAAGATCAAGACCTACGGCGATTTCCAGGAAACCTATCAGGAAAACGACCCGGACTTTTTCATCCACGTGGCGGAGAAGAATTACCATGAGTAGGCGCTCACAGGCGGTCCAAAAGGCCGAGGAATATTACGATTCATCGGAGGCCGACGCCTTCTACCAGAACGTCTGGGGCGGCGAAGACATCCACATCGGCATCTACACCACCCCCGACGAAGCCATCGCCCAGGCCAGCCGGCGCACCGTGGAAACCATGGCCCTGCAGGTGTCGGGACTGGGACGGAAGACACGGGTCATTGACCTGGGTGCCGGATACGGCGGCTCCGCCCGCTACCTGGCGGACGCCTACGGCTGCCGCGTGACCTGCCTGAACCTGAGCGAGACCCAGAACGACCTGAACCGCGACAAGAACGCGGAAACGGGCCTGGAAGGCCTGATCGACGTGGTCCACGGCTCGTTCGAGGATATTCCCGCCGAAAACGCCTCCATCGACCTTGTGTGGTCGCAGGACGCCATTCTCCATTCCGGCGACCGCCCCCGTGTTCTCGACGAGATTTCCAGGGTTCTGGCCCCGGGCGGGCAAGTCATCTTCACCGACCCCATGCAGGCCGACGACGTCCCCGAGGGCGTGCTGCAGCCAATCCTGGACCGTATTCATCTGTCGACCCTGGGATCGTTCGCGTTCTACCGGTCGGAATTCGCCACCCGCGGTCTCAACGAGGTGCAGATGTCACCCATGCTGAGCCAGCTACGCACCCATTACTTCCGGGTCGGCGAGGATCTGAAAAGCCGCTATGACGAAATCGTCCGCCTGTCGGGCAAATCCTATGTCGACAACATGCTGCGCGGGCTCGGGCATTGGGTCGACGGCGCCGACAAGGGCTATCTCGCCTGGGGCATCCTGCACTTCAAGAAGGGTTGAGCACGCTCCGCCACGGCGAACCGCGGCGGCTCATGTCTTTCCACGCAGATGCCTTCTTCGTTCGATGGCATTCTGCTGCTCGGTCACGGCCCCGAGAATTTCATCCAGGCTAAAGGGCTTCGGCAGATATCTGTCGAAGCCCGCCTCCAAACCGCGTTCGGCATCGCCGGACATGGCATTGGCGGTCAGGGCAATCACCGGCGTGTCGCGCAGGTCGGGATCTGCCCTGATTGCCGCAAGAACGTCGTATCCGCTCATGTCCGGCAGATCGATGTCCAGGAAGATGACCTCCGGGCGCACTTCCCGCGCGATGGCCAGCCCCGTCGTCCCATCTTCCGCCTCCAGATAGTCAACGTCCTCCAGCATCTCCATGAAGTTCTCGAACAGCGCCCGGTTGATGTCGTTGTCCTCGACATACAGAACCTTCATGCGGCCGGTCATCCGGTGCGTTTTGACATCAGCCTCTTTATTCTTCTCCGTCGTCTTGATGCCGTCGCCGACGTCCGCCGATTGCAGATCGACCCAGAACCGGCTGCCCTCGCCCTCGGTGCTTTCGAAACCGATGCGCCCGCCCATCAACTCGACGTAGTTCTTGACCAGGGCAAGGCCGATGCCGGTTCCCTCGACCTTGCCTTGTTCGGCGCCAAGACGATTGAACGGCTGAAAGGCACCGCTTTGCCGGTCGGCAGGAATACCGCGTCCGTTATCGCTGACCGTGATGCGTGACAAGTCCGCCGTAACGGCCTCGCACGCAAAGTCCACCCAGCCGCCCGCGTGATTGTATTTGATGGCGTTGGAACCGAGATTGATCAGGACCTGCGTCAGACGGGTCATGTCCGCTCTCACGAATACGTTGCCCTGGCCCAGGTTCCCCGCGCGCATTTCAACCTCGAATTTCTCCGCCAGGGGCTCGAGGGTTGCGATGACGGATTTCACGATGGCGGTGACGTTGACGGGCTCGATCGAGATCGTAATACGCCCGGCCTCGATCTTGCTGAGTTCCAGCACGCTGTCCATCAGGTTCAGCAGGTGCCGGCTGCTGCTTTTGATCAGGCCCGCATGCTCAAGCTGCTTGTCGTTGAGTGTGCCGAAATGTTGCGAAATCAAAATATCGGTGAACCCGAGGATGGAATTCATCGGCGTACGCAGTTCATGGCTCATGGATGTCAGAAACGCCGATTTGGCACGGGTTGCCGCCTCGGCGGCCTCCCTCGCCTGCTTCTGCGCAAGCTCCGACGCCTTGATCGCCGTGACATCAAAGCCGACGACATAGAACCCGAGTATCTCTCCGTCGGTTTCATCCGGCAGGTAGTGCACCTGCAAGGAGCGGACCGTGCCGTGGAAATCGGTGAGTTCCCGTTCGAAGGACTGATGCTCTCCCCTCAAGGCGCCTTCGATATAGGGCAGACTTTCCTGATAGATTTCCTCACTCAACAGTTCGGATACCAGGCGCCCTTGCAGCCATTCGGGAGTCACCCCGAACCATTCCTCATAGGCCTTGTTGGCAAACCGGTTGCGTTGATGGCGGTCCCAATAGGCGATCATCGAGGGCACGCTGTCCAACACGTTGCGCAGGTCACGCAGGGCCGTATCGAGTTCCGCCGTGCGTGTGGCGACACGGTCTTCCATCTCCTGCAACAGGCCGCGAACCCGAAGTTCCGCCTGGTGCCGGTCCTCGATATCGGTGTTGGAGCCGATCCACCGCAGGACGTTTCCGGCCTCATCCTCGATCGGATCGGCGCGGGAGAAAAACAGCCGGTAGGTCCCGTCACGCCCCCGGATACGGAATTCGGACGCGAACGGGACCTTGGTTTCAACCGATTTCCGCCAGACGGCCATCAAGCGGTCTTGGTCGTCGGGGTGGATCCAGTCCAGCCAGCCGGCGCCCAACAGCGGCGCTGTCGGCGTGCCGGTGTAGTCCGTCCATTGCTGACTGAGAAAGTCGCAGACACCGTCGGCGTCGCAGGTCCAGACAAGCTGCGGCAGAGAGTTCGCCATCTCCTGCCAGCGCTGTTCGCTGGCCGCCATGACCTTGACCGCTTCGCGTTCCGCCGAGATATCGGTGATGCCCGCAACGACCAGTTTCCTGTTGCCGATCGACAAGGGGGCAAGGCGCGCGGTAATGGGAAACCGCGTTCCGTCGGCCCTCACCGCTTCCAAATCTTGGCGGCTGCCCATATCGCGGGGCTTATAATCGTAATTTTCGCGAAGTCCTTTGTGCGCGTCCCGCATGTCGGGCGGCACAAGATCGTCGACGGATTTCCCAAGCAGGTCGGACATGGACCAGCCGAAAACACGTTCGCAATAGGCGTTCGCGCGGATGATGATCCCGGCCTGATCGACGACAAGCAGCGCCTGGGGCGTCGCGTCGATGATCTTATAAGCCAGTTCCTCTTCTTCCCGCCGGGCCTGCAGGGCCCGCGCCCGGTTTCGCGCGAAATTGAATGCGGTGGCGGTGCCCAAAATGCCCAGCAAAACCAGGGTCAGGCCGAGCACACCCGGCTGAATACCCGCGTATCGTTCGGCGAAGCCCGGACGTAGATGAAAGCGCAAACGCCAATTGCGACCGAACACTTCAATCCCCTTGCCGACGACCGCTTCAACATTGGGGTCAAACCCAGGCGAGCGATAGAATTCGACCCCGTCGCTGACGTCCGTGATCGAAAACGCGACTTCTTCCAGGCGCGGACCCAGATCTTTCAAAACCTCGCTGACGACCAGGGGCGCATAGCTCCACCCGACGGTTTCCGCCACAC
>Ga0207899_1000469_pt1 | contig 14627 bp, 20 predicted proteins | sample MalvirmetaMSP134_FD_184235 | JGI IMG/M metagenome (GOLD analysis project Ga0207899, IMG submission 184235) | Marine viral communities from the Deep Pacific Ocean - MSP-134 (SPAdes) | ecosystem: Environmental > Aquatic > Marine > Oceanic | place: Pacific Ocean | collected 2011-06-28
TTCCGGTCTCGCGGGCTCACGAACAGAAGCTAACGCCTTGTCAGCTTGCTTAGGGTCGACCTTTCGGTTCTTCAGTTCGATCACGCCTTTGGAGACCATCTGGCCGATGTATTGGCGTGAGACCCCGCGCTGGCGCGCGTATTCGGCCTGACTGACAAGCATTTGCGTCAAACGTTCCCATGTTCGGGCCGCCCTTGTTGGTAATCACTCGACAGGATCGCGAAAAATCGATTACTCTCCGCGCCCTTCAAAAAGAGAGGATAAGACAATGAAACGAAGACCATTACCAAAGCGCCGCAGCCTTGCGGCCCGCGCGTTGGAATCTCCATTATTCCGACTGCGAAAAATCAAACCCCTTAAAGGTAAGGGATCATACAAGCGCCGTCCGAAGCACCGTGACGGCGCTTCTGTTTTTAGGTGCCCTGAAAAGATCGAACCCGTATTGCTTCAAAGAGCCGCCTGACCGCATAAGAGCGGAGAATGCTGACAACTGTGAACAAACCACCAATGGCCAGATTGTCCGACAACGAGACCTCAAGTCCGAACAGCGGAAACACAGCAATCTGCGTTGCGACGGCGACAACATAGCCAATGGCCACATTGAACAGGGATTCCACCAAGGACATGCGTCTCGATTGCTTCATGCGACTAATCTCTCACTTTTAATTTCTTCAAACGTCCGGCCGTCTCCGTCTAGCACAACTGTTTTGCCGGTGGCGTTTTGCCAGCGCTCAATCGCGACATCGACGTAAGTTGGACTGATCTCCATAGCGTAAACGCGCCTTCCGACACTCTCTCCTGCCATGATCTGAGATCCGGATCCTGAGAAAGGTTCATAGCATAATCCGCCGAGTTCCACATGCTGGCGCATAGGGATGGCGAAACAATCAAGCGGCTTCGGTGTGGGATGATCGGGGCGTTCTTCGCCAGACAGGCCATGGATATCCCAAACGGATGACAAGAACTCGGCACCCTCAGCCTTAGGAGGCATGTTGCCTTTGATCCAACCCATCAGGCAGGGTTCGTGTTTCCAGAGATAGCGCGAGCGGGTGAGAACGCCTTTCTCTTTATTCCAGATAATTTGTTGATGCTGGAAAGCACCCAATTCGGTCCAGACTTCTTCGAGCATGGCTTGTCGACGAGATGCGTGCCAACAGTACCACGCCGCGTTCGGTTCAATCGCCTCCGCGATGGCCGCTTTGATGAAACCACGATAGAGGTCAGGCCCTTGCGATGAATCATCCCAGGTCACGCCATAGGTGGCAGACCAGTCCTTGTTGCCGTCAGTGCCGCTGGTGTCACCCTTGGCGACTTTGGCTTTACGCGCACTGTTCTGCGGATGGTTGGTGCCATCGTAGTCCACGAGATAAGGCGGATCCGTTGCGAACAGAATGGCGCGCTCACCATTCATTAGCCGTTTCACATCCGCTGCACTGGTGCTGTCCCCGCAGAGAAGGCGGTGACCACCAAGCACCCAAAGATCGCCCGACTGGGAGGTGGGTTGGGCTGGCGCTTCAGGCACCTGGTCGTCACCGATTGGGTGGCCACTTGGCTCGTCACTCGCTGACTTCAGAAGCTCGTCAATTTCGGAAAGATCAAAACCGGTCAGGTTCAAATCAAAGTCTTCGGCCTTGAGGTCGGCCAGTTCCAGACGAAGAAGCTCCTCATCCCAACCGGCGTTCTCAGCAATCTTGTTGTCGGCGATGATGAGCGCCTTTCGCTGCGTATCGCTAAGATCACCAAGACGAATGACCGGCACATCGGAGAGACCCAGTTTACGAGCCGCCATCAGACGACCGTGTCCTGCGATTATCACATCGTCCGCACCGATCAGGATTGGATTTACAAAACCAAACTCGGCGATGGATCCCGCAATTTGCGCCACTTGGGGCTCATCATGCGTGCGTGCGTTGCGCGCATAGGGGATCAGTCGATCCACCGGGACGGTTTCGATTTCAAGATGCATGTTTGTCAATCAAGTGAGTGTACAGAGATCGGGTGCGCTTGACATCTTCGCCCACCAAACCCGCTGGAACACAGGGGCTCCGGCACAATCCGTCAAGCTGGCGTCAAGTAAGTTTCGGGCTCTAACGCTAGAGAAATCCCGCGCTGCGCCCTCCCGCATAGGATATCGGCCCAGAAGGAACCAAGTTATCAAAGGCTTAGGTGTATAAATAACGTACCGTTCAGCGGTACGGTTTTTCATTGACGAGACGTACCGTTTTTCGGTACGCTTAGTTATGATCAAGAGTTTCGCCGACAAACGGACTGCAGCTATTTTTTCTGGATATGCCGTAAAGGGTTTGCCGCCGCAAATCCAGAAGCGAGCCCGGGCTAAATTGATGACAGTCGACGCAGCGGCTCAACTTGATGATCTTCGCGTTCCACCAGGCAACCGTTTAGAAGCTTTGCGTGGTGACCGGAAGAGCCAGCATAGCATCCGCATCAATGATCAATGGCGCGTTTGTTTTGCTTGGCGTGATGACGATGCCTGGGACGTTGAGATCGTTGATTATCATTGAGGAGTAAGCCATGACCATAAAACGTGAAGATTTAGACAACCAGCAAGTGGACTTCTCCGATGTCATCACAGGCAAGCGGCTTGAGCCAGTTCACCCTGGTGAAGTTCTGCGCGATGAATTTCTAGAGCCATTAGGGCTCAGTGTTTATGAACTCGCAAAGGACATCCATGTGCCGCGCTCGCGCGCCAATGATATCGTCCGAGGTGAGCGTGCAATTACCACAGATACGGCTCTCCGACTTGCCCGTTATTTCGGGACAACCCCTGAGTTCTGGATCAATCTACAGGCGCGCCATGACCTAGACGTCGCAGATCGGGGCTTGCGTAAAAAGATCGATAAAGAGATCAAACCCCGCGCTGCCTAAGGCTTTGCTGGAATTGATAAACCAACGCGGGGTTATCCAACTTTGGCAATTCTGTAATCCCCGCGAGTGGCGTCGACGCGTGGCCCGATAGAGCTTGTTTATGACGCTCAATCATATCCATTAAATGGATCATATCATTTTCTGAAGCGGTCCAGGTGCCCATGTCTTGAGCGCTTTTCTCGATAAAACGAATGGCCTCATCAAGGTTCACCTCAAACACGCCGTCAGCAACGAGATTGTGCTCGAACCGTGTTTTGAATGCGCGATGCAGTCGGGACGCAATGGGCTTCCCGGCAAGCCACCACAAAACAGATAACCGATCCTTTGCGGTCGCCTTGGGGTCTCGCGATCTGTGCAGGGATAGATACTTTCCGTTTGTGCTCAGGAACATGCCGTAATAACCGCCACGACGAATGAAATTCATAAAACCGTGGGGTCGTTGCATCGCTTTCACCTCAAACAAAAAGCGTTCATCGGCGAGCCGGCGAGCGCAAATTTCCTAGCGTGGTTTTAGGAATAGCAAATCGAGGGCCCGTCTGCATCATTTCCGGTGTCTCACGAGAAAGTGTCTCAGTTCACGGTTTCCATTGACAGCTTCCGCGCACGGTGAATGACCTTCTCGCGGGCCCGCTTCATCTGAACCGGCATGCCATTGAGCTTGAGGGCAATGACGCTCAGAGAGAACTCCCAGCGTCGTGCTGCCGTTGCCCGGCTGATGCCAAAGCGCCAGCAGATAGGCTTCCAGCGATTACCTTCGGCGCGCGCCCAGACCATCTTGGCGTCTTCGCCATCCAGCATCTGCAGCCACTCAAGGGTTTCTTCCATGCGTGTGATCGAGCCTGCCGATGGTGGCGGACGCCTCATCGCCTCAGGCTTTTGTCCGACCTTGTCTGAGAAGTCGTAGACGATCTCAGGCCAAACGTTGAAATAGCCTTGTATCTTCTGTTCCGGTAGTCGTTTGAGCACGTCTGCCGCCTCAACCAATCTCGTTTCCACTTCGTGCGTTGTCCAATCAGCCATGTCTGGCCTCCTTTTCTTCCTTGCGTTTTCCATAGAGTTTTTCACCCAGCTGACGCACCAGTTCGCGCTCCGGCCACGTCAGTCGCTGGTCATCGATGGACACGGCCATAAGTCCGCGCTCAAGCCAACCATCCTTTTTGATTTGCTCAGAACTTCGCCGTTCCCCACCAAATCCGGGTGGATACCAGCGCATCAGCTGACCTCCTTCAGCACCGCCGCGTAGCCAGCGATATCGACCATGCTGTCCAGATGCTGCGGGTCATGGGCGAGGCGCGCCAGCTTCAGATCAATCAGACACAAGGCCACCTGCGAAGGCGTGATCGGCTGGCCCAGCGTGATCGACCAGCGCTTAGCGATGGCCGCCATGGAGGCGGATGGCTCGCCATAGGTCTCACGGCGATTACCGACAACAGCGGCGGCCTGTTTGAGCATCATTTCTCCGTTCATTGGTCTTCTCCTCCATCGCGATGTGTCATGGCCCAGTCTAGAATGGCCAGAGCATCGGCTTCGTTGTCATCAGCTGGATCGAACCCACGCTTGCGGGCAGCCTCGATCATGGCGTCCTTGTTGGCGTTTCCTTTGCCGGTCGCATGGCGCTTGATGGTGCCGACCGGCACAGCCTCGTATGGGATCGTGTGGTGCTCACACCAGGCAGTGGCGTGCGCCAGGAAGCCGCCATAGGCATGGGCTGCATCCACGCCAGCGTGTCGGCGAACCTCTTCGATGAAAACCGCATCCAGACCACCGGCCATCTGTTTGATTTCCGTGAGCCACTGCTTGAAGCGCAGGAAGCGCATGCCGCCGCCTTGCCAGCGATCGTTCTTGAACTCGACCGTTCCTGAGGTGACGGTCCGGTCGGCCAGGCGCAGAGCCCAGCCAGTCTTGGTGCCAAGGTCGAGGGCAAGCATTGCCATCGGCGGGCTGGACGGGAGCGGGTCTAAATTTGGGATCATGGAAATCCTCCTGTTTTTGAATGGGTGCGAGCAAGCCATGAGCGCATACAGCTGACATGCCTCAGCAGTGCTTTGGGTATCGGTCGGGTGGTGATGGGATTTTGGGAAAGCCGTTCCCGGGAATGCCGGGAAGGAAGACACCATTACGTATGGGCGTGTGTTCCCGGAACACGCCCATATATACGTAGTATATAGGAGCCCGGGAAGTGGAAACGCTTGATTTAAAACGATAATTTCAGGGAAGACGATTTGGGAAGCGGGAACGGCGCTGAGACGCATTTCATGTTGCGTTTCAATCGGTTGAGCCAAAACCACCGATTTCGATTTCCGGGAATTCCCGGCCGGGAAGCCGGGAAGCGGGAACGCAAACCACCTATTCTCAGGTCGGGTAGGAAGCACTGGGAACGCCGGGAACAGAGCCATCATTTTTGCTCCTCCGGCACCCGGTGAGCACCATGGGTAAAGTGACCAACACCCCGCGCAAAGGGCCCGTCTGGAACGTCCAGCCACTTGAGCTCTTTGGAGCCATCCGACATGCCTTTAACCAGAACAGGAGGTCTGGCATTCAAGAGATCCTGAACCAGTTTTTCGATCTTGTTGCGGCCCATATCGTGAAACACGACGGGCAGACGGTTGCGTTGCTTAAAGACGCCAGAATTGCCCGTGTGGGTGAAAGGCTGCCCATCTTCCGCAGCCTGAATGACGGCAGTCACCAGCATGTCTGAAAGGTCCTTAACAGGCAGTCGGCTCTCTTTCAGTTTCTCTGTAACGTCGACCAGCAGTCCTGTTTCAACACGCCGATAGGTCCGGATCGTCCGATCAGCTGGTCCATTGGCTTTGACGACGGCCCCCTGGTAGATGGCGTTGCGGATGTAATCCTCATCAAGTGCCTTAAAGACGTATGTCTGGTGATCGTCGGCAGCGGGCCAGAGCGCATAGACCATGCGCACCCCATCGACGATGGCACTGGTGCCACGTACAGCGTCGCGCGCCTGTTCCACAGACGTGATGGGCCGGTTGCCTTGAGGCTTTCTCATATGGTGGGCCACGATGACGGCGGCACCGGTTTCGGTGGCAAGGCTCGCCAACAGCCCGGTGGCAAAACTCCCCGCCGCAGGATCTGACGTCACATCGGCATGAATGAAGGAGGCGAGCGGATCGAAAACCACAAGCTTCAAGTCTCGAAGTCCAAGGATTTGTTCGCGGAGCTTTTTGAACTGAGGCGTAACCTCTGGACCGTCCTTGCCATTCACGACCAAAGGGATCGGCCCGCCCGCGTTGGGCAATGCTACAACGATCAAACGCTCAGGAGATTTCAAGCGGACTTCTTTTGGATCCAACCTTTGAAGCCGCCGATGCACTTCGCCTTGATCATCTTCTGCCGTGAAGATCACGGCTGTGCCGAACTCACGAACCTGCCCACCAAAGGCGACGGGACCGGGATTGACGGAAACCTTGGACGGCTTTCCTGTTGCCACCGACAACGCCAGATCCAGGCTCAACATGCCCTTGCCTGTGTCACCCATGGCCGCCAGGATCGAGACTACACCCATGGGGAATGAGCCTTCGACCAAGAACCGTTGTTCCGGCGCTTCGCCGGAATAGCGGGTAGCATGCCAATCGGCGAGATCAAGTGTGGCCTTTTCTGGAGAAACACTCTGACGATCCGCATTGGCGATAAACGCAGCCACATCCATACCGTCCTCAACAGCGTCTGCCGCATCCCACTTTTCTGGCTTGTCCTCAGGCGGCAGCAATATGGAAACAGAAAGCGCACCCGTCGACAGGATGGCTTGCGAAGCCGACTGCGCGTATTGCCAGCCTGGACCGTCTTTGTCCGGCCAGATGAGAACGCGTTTGCCTCTGAGGGGGGACCAATCAGTTTTCTCAGGCGGCGCCTTAGCGCCATTCATGGCTGTGGTGGCAGGAATGCCGGTGTCGATCAGCGCCTGCGCGGCTTTCTCGCCTTCAACAAGCACGACCTTTTGCGCGCCCTTAATACCAGGACGGTTATAAAGCGGCCTTGGATCTGGGGCCTTGGTTTTGCGATTGATGACATCCCAAGGCCGGAACTGCTTTCCGCCCGGCGGGTCGTAGCGATAGACGTTGGCGATGAGCTTTCCGTCGTCGTCCAGATAATCCCACTTGGCCGTGACCGGCCCCAATTCATCGACAGGCGGCGACTTGGTCTTGGCTGCACGATCATCGTGATAGGTGCGGTTATAGCCATCGAGCCATCCGCGAATGTCTTCCATGATGGCCGGAAATTCAGTGCGGGTATCATGGCCACTGACGGCAGCCCAGAGCGCGATGATGTCGCCACCTTCACCGGTCGCAAAATCATGCCACATCCCAGCTTTGGGACCGTTTAGCTCCACAGACAGACTGTCGCCACGATTGCCGCGCACATCACCAGCCACAAATTTACCAGCGCGATAAACACCGCCGGGGAGCAGATAGGAGAGCACGCCCCGGATATTGAAGATCATCCGGGCTTTAATCTCCTCGGTGGTCTCGGAGAAGTCCCGCACATGAACGGCGTCCGGGTTTTGGGGTTCGGCGTCATTGAAGTCGCGCCAACGATCCAAAGCGATCACATTGTCATCGGATGGGGTATCAGCCATTTTCCATCCCCCAACAGCGATCCGCCCATGAGCAGAACTTGCATTCAAAGAAGTCAGCCGATTGGGCAACGCGCGGTAACAGCTCTCCGGCCTCTGTTGCCTGAATGATGCGAACGGCTTTGTCGCTCGAGGATTGGGCAAGCCCGCCATCAAAGGGCACCAACTCGTGATGGAGTTCAGCCGTATCTTTATTGATGGCCGTAAACAGTGCCGGGTTTTGAGAAATCCCCGGAATAGAGGATTCCATATAAGCCTGATAGGTTGCGATCTGCGCCGCATAGACCGGCTTGGAAACCGTCACGCCTCGTTTGACAGTGTCATTCCAGGATTTGTTATTGAGCGATTTACATTCCCAGAGCGCCGGGAACCCGGGCAGCAATGGCCCGTCATTTATGATGCCGTCTACGTGGCCCCGGATGCGCCCACCAGCGACCGAAAACCCAAACTGCTCACCATTCGGCTTATTGCCCTTGGTGGTGTATAGCTCGAACCCGGCTTTGCGCAGCCAGTCGATGGCCAGGTCTTCAAACAGATGCCCGGCGGCAAAGATACGAAGGGTTTGGCCATTAAAGTCACGGCCTTCGTCCTTCGGCGCATCGGCATATTCAAACTGCAAGGCACGCTCGCAGGCAACGCCAAGTCGAGAGCCACCAAGATAGTTGCGCGAGGGTTTGGCCTGATTGTCTGTAACCAAGGACTCGTCGATAAGCGCATTGATCTGTTCGGCGATGGTGGCCGAGTGATTATAATCCAGCATTAAAAAGGGATCTCCGTATCGTCGTTTTTGGCCATGGCGAACATGGCGTCTTGAAAGCCGCCGACGGCGACTTTGATGAGGGTGAGAACCTGCGCTTCCGAGAGATCAATCAACCGGGTATCCCAGCCGATCTCTTCCATGCTCTCGGCAACCATCTTCATGGCGGCGCGGATGGCGGCCTGTTCTTGTTCGGTAAGATCAACCATGCCCAATCGCTCCTTCGCCTTCCGCGACCAGAAGCCCTGGCAGCTCATGGAGCAGAACCAGACCGATTGGCGTTTCTGCTTTGACGCATAGCGATTGATCCAACCAAAGCCCCGGGTTGGTCGGCGGCAGATCCCGCAGAGCTTGCCGCGCGGATGCCAAAGGCGTTCTAGAAGAGATGTTTCGCTCATGGTTCATGCGGCCCTCCGCGCATCTTCAGAGGCAGCACTCACCAAGCGTATGATGGTCGCTTTGTTGAACTGGAAGGTCAGAAGGGCTGAGGCCTGATAACGGTTCAGCCCATAATCAAGCTGGAAGCCATCGGGCAGATATTGGCGTTGCTTGTCTGTGGCGGGTTGATTGAGCCAGCGCTTGGATTTGTGCGCGCTTTCATCCGTCTCGTTCTCATTGAGCCAGTCATCGGCGGCGGCCAGGCAGACCGAGCGCTCACCAATGGCGATGAGATGGGTCTTAAGCCCCTTGCCACCGCCGACAGCGTGCCAGCGGCCATGCAAGAAGAAGATCCCACCCCAGGCATTGAAGCCGTTGGCAACCAGCGCAGCGTCATCGCCAAAGAGATCACACCACCGGAAGCTTGATCGCTTAAGCAGGTCAATCTCAGACATGACGAAACTGCTAAGCGGCGTCTTATCCGCGTTTTCGCGTTCTTCAGCAATCCACTGAAACCCGCAGAGCGGACATTCCCGTGTGGCAGACGGCACGATGGCCTGACATTCCGGGCAGTCCTTGGTGGGCGCTTCCTTCTTGGTCTTGCCGCGAAGGTCCACATCCTGCTCAAGGCAGCCATGGAGTAAGCTAGACGTGCCAAAGTCGAGAACGATGCAGTCGGTTTTGACCTGACCTGGAAACTCGTTCGGGTCGACAGTACGCAGACCGCGCCCCACCATTTGGATCATGGTGGACTTATAAGAGCTGGGACGAAGCAAGATCACACAGCTGGTGGGTTGATGGTCCCAGCCTTCTGTAAGGACGGCCACATTGACGATGACCTGGATGTCGCCTTGCTCAAAGGCGCGGAGCGTGGAGCGACGCTCAGCCAACCCCATCTCGCCATAGACCATTGATGCCTCGACGCCCGCATCAACGAAGGCGCCTTTAACATTGCGAGCGTGATCGACAGTGGAGCAGAAGACCACCGTCTGCCGGTCTCCGGCCTTTTCTTTCCAGTGGCGGATTACGGCATCCGTGATCGGCGCCTTGTTCATGATGGCGTCGACCGCCTTCATGTCGAAGTCATCGACCGTCTTGCGCACGTTCCTCAGCGCTTCCTGCGTGCCAACGTCGATGACGAAGGTGCGCGGTGGCACCAGATGCCCAGAAGTGATCAGTTCTCCAATGGAGATCTGATCTGCCACGTTTGAGAAGACCGGACGCAGCCCTTTTTTGTCTCCCCGGTTGGGCGTGGCTGTCACGCCGAACACGCGAAGATCAGCATTGCGCTCATAGGCTTTGTCGATGATCCGCCGGTAGCTGTCAGCCGCCACATGGTGCGCCTCGTCAATCACCAGAAGATCAAGCGCCGGGATACTGTCCAGGTTCGATTGGCGAGCCAGGGTCGGCACCATGGCGAAGGTAGCTTGTCCCCGCCAGGACTTGGACCGGGCATCCACAACAGATGTGGTGATCTTCGGATTGACCTTGGCAAACTTCAGCACGTTCTGCGCTGTCAGTTCATCGCGGTGTGCCAGCACGGCAGCCTTGGCATCGGTTCCATTGAGCATCCGGCCCACCACACCAGAGAGCATGATGGTTTTACCGGCACCCGTCGGCGCGACGCCTAAGGTATTACCGTGTTTTTCAAGCGCCTGCACAGAGCGGTCGACGAAGGTTTTCTGGCGAGGACGGAGCAACATGGGTTATCGGCTCCTACTGCGCCCAGGACGGACGGTTCGGTGCAGCCTGCTGCGGAGCCGGTGCGGACGCTGCCATGGATTGGACAGAAGCGGCCTGAGCCGGAGCGCCACCACTTGGACGCCAAACACCGCCTGATTGCACATAAGCATCCCAATCTTTCTGATTGGGTGTCACGGCAAAACGGATCTCGTTTTTGGCGTCCCCGTTGGCATCCTTGCCGACATCAATCTTGGCCAGGAACTCGATGCCGTCGATGTCGGCAAACCCGTTGATCCGGCGAGCGGCCAGGGCTTCTGGGGAGTTGTCCTTGTCAGAGAGGCCACGCGCAGAGTTCAGAATGCCGCGCACAAAGGACCGGCCCATGTTGGCCCATTCCGGACCTTTGAGGCTCAAGAGACCAATCAGGCTCCAGATCTTGCGTTTGGCAAACGTCCCCTCGGTAATGACAAACTCGGCATTGAGATAAACCGAGCCCGACGTCTCGTTGCGGGTCGCATAGCCACCGCTCCAACCTTGGGCCGGATCGTCATAGCCGCCAGGCTTCAGGGTTAAGCGCACGGGCACGACGGTGCCTTTAGGGATGAGGTCGTAAGACGTCTGGGAATCAGCGTCGTTAAAGTCGTTCCACGAACCGGACATGGTCAGGATGCTCCTTCGTTATCTGGGGTAATGGGGGATTGGGTTGGTTCAGCCTCGGGCATGGCCGGTCGGCCAAACTCCAGGCGCTCGCTGGCCGGAGCCACGGGACCGCTGATCTTTTCCATCAGGCGGCCAAGATGCGGCTCTTCGATTTGGTCCAGCCGACCGCTGCGATCTTTGGCCGGGAAACCGAACGGGTTCAGCGTGTGGCAGACAAAAGCCCGAAAAGGCTCGTTGCCGTCCTGGCTGATCTCCGCCATGGCAATGACTTCATCGACGATGCCCGGCAGTTCATTGCCAGTCTTGGAACCATCGATCTGGGGGACGAAGGTCTTGCGATTAAAGTCGTCTAACTTCTCGTCGAGGATCCCGACGAACCAGACGTTCTTGCCTCGGGTGTGTTGGAGGTGCGTCAGCCAGGCGATCATCTCCTGGCCGTGCAGACCATAAGCTCCTCGCATGTCAGGTTTGCCGGATCGTTCGGAAACTGCCTGAGGCTGACCTTTGCACCATTGGAAGCACAAACGTCCGGCAACCGTGATGCTGTCGATGAAGACGGTCTGGTATTTGTCGAGCGCCGCCGGATCGCCAAACTGCTCGCAGACAGCGTCAAAGTGGGCTTGGCTATAGACCTGATCTTCGCGCAGCGCAGGATTGGGGCCGCCGATAAAGACGGCGAAGTCACGGCATTCCTGCCAAGTGCGCGGGCGAATGGTGTCACCCTTCCAGCCCTCGATGGCGAGGTCACCGGCTTCCAGATCAAAGAACAGCGTGGATGACGCGTCCAATGACCAAAGCAGCGAGGTCTTGCCAATTCCAGATTTGCCGAAGATGCAGCCTTTGATGCCGCGACGCTCTGAGAGCCGTTGATCGGCGGTGATGATGGGAAGCGCGCTCATTGTCCGCTCTCCTGAGCGATCAGCTTGAACGTTTCCTTCCCGGTTTTGACCGTGCGGGCTTCCTGAAAGACCGACTGAATGTGTGACGGCCAAGCGGCATACTTACGCTCAGAGACCTTGAAGGTGACGTCCACGTATTCGCGTGGGTCTTCGCCATCCGCTTTGATGCGTTCGACCAGCGCTGCTAGTTGGTGCTGATCCCACTCCACGCGCTTGGGTAGCTCTGCTACGATCGTGATGTCGCCATCTTGAAGGCGGGCAGAGCCAGTATCTTTGCCTTCAGAGCGACGCTGCTGGGCTGCTTGGTCGCTGAACTTTCTAGCGATTGCGCCATCAAGCCAGTCTTTGACGCTTTTTGTGGAACGCAATGCAGTCTCAGCATCGCTCAGCAAGGTCGCCAAGGTTTGTGTCGGAAGAGCAGCAAGCTCTCCCACGGGCATTTGAGCAATGTCGCTCAAACTGGGGGTGTTCTCAGGGTACGCCATTTACGCGGCCTCCTCAGTCATAAGGGTTGAAAAGTTGATGGACTGGCCTTCGGGACAGGGCCGGGCGATGGCCAGGTATCGAAACGAAGCCTCTCCCAAGCGTTGTTGGACCAGATGCACGAAGCCGCGCTCGGATAGCTCAAAGGCTCTTTCGGCCATGGCGTCGAGTTTTGCCTGATAGGTGGATAACGGTTTGGTTTCTGAGCCACCGCGATCCAGACAAAGGAAGCCTCGGTGGTATTCAAGAGCGTCACCAGGATCGGCTTGAGCCACCCAGGCGCAGAAGCTGGTCTCATCCAATCTCTGCAGATGGAATGGAGACGCTTGGCCTCGCCAAATGGGGATCGGGTCTGTCATTGCGTCCCCACGACCCGCAGATACGGCAATGGCGTCGAAGTGGAGCCTTGGGTGTTCTTGAGCTGCTGCTCTTCAAAGGCTTCGACGTCTTCAAGGCGGTAAACAACACGCCCACCGATTTTGAGATAAGGCGGGCCGATCTTTTCCCAGCGCCACCGCTCAAGGGTGCGCGGGCTCAGATTCCAGCGATCTGCTAAGTGAACTTGATGTAGGTGCTTGATGGTCATCGCTGCCCCCTTCGTTGAATTGAACTTGGGGTAAGGATGACGATCCCGACTGATCCTGTCGTCGGGACCAGAAGTGGATGATTGGGGGATCAGGAGGGGTGAATCAGGGGGACGTGAGGGGATATAGCGGGGGATGTTCAGGGGACGAACCCGCTGAAGTCAGCACAAACGCTGATGTTTGGTGGGGGATTTAAGAGAACTTGATGTTCAGGCGATATTTGCCGCGTTTGTCCGATTGGATCAGCTTTCGCCATTCAGGCTGGCGCTTAAACAGGTCGGAGATGCGCGTGCATTTAGATCCAGCGTCCGCCAGAACCCGCTGCCCGTGAAGCCAGGGAAATTCCGTTGTCGCTGCTTCATAGAGAATCCTGACGACCTGTGCCTGAATGGGGCCCAGAGTGTACGTCGTGTCCCCCAGCGTCACCTCGGCAAAGTTATTGCGCTGCTCGAAATGGTTGGCCGTCGATCTCGCGACACCACCGAGACCATGCTTGGAGGCGGCGCGGTCTCGCTCTTCCCGGCGGACAACCAGCTCATCTCGCTTGATGCTTACACCGCCTTCCGGATGCAAAACGCTGGTATAGCCCTGATAGGGGCCATCGAAGCTATCGATCTGGAGCTCTCCCTCATGGAACAAGCGATAGACATCATGCTTTCTGAGGTCCTGGAGGCCGTCGAACCAGACACGTTCTTCCGGGACGGAAAACCACTGCCCATCGTCATCTTCCTCGATGGAACCGTTTTCCAGGTGAACGCCATAGAGCCGGACAGAAACCTTCAACAAACCGTTTTCTGCCAAATACACGAGATCCCGATGGGGAATTCCCCATTGGTTTTCGATCTCCTCGAGGGAGAAATATTCTTTTTCGATGCCGGCCATGGCACACCCCAGACGCTATCAGTGTTCCTATTTTGTTTTATCTTCTTGACGAAGATGAATCAATCCTTTTTAATCCACATATTCCACAGTCAGGGGATAACCCGATGAAATACACGATGGCAGACAGGTTAAAAGCGCGCTCACGGCAGCTTGGCTTGAATGCTGGGCAAATCGCAGAGCTTGCAGATATCAACAGGTCGTTCGTCTACGACATCATGCGTGGCAAGTCCGAGAATCCCAATCTGACCAAACTTGATCAGGTCGCGGAAGTTCTGAAGGTTGAACGGAACTGGCTGCTTCATGGCATGGGAGATGTGGAAGGCGAATCCCCCATCATTGTGGATCCGTCTGAGGCCTTTATCTCGATCCCGTCCGTAGCGGTTTCCGCATCCATGGGCGGCGGTACAGTTGTTGATGAAGTCGAAGACGGAAAGCCCTATCACTTCCAGCGTGAGTGGATCCTGCACGATCTTAAAGCCGATCCTTCTCAGCTCAGGATCATGCATGTTGAAGGCGACAGCATGATGCCGACGTTGCATTCCGGTGATGTGGTGTTGGTCGACATGCAGCGTCGCTCGCCCACGCCACCGGGCATCTTTGTTTTGTTTGATGGGATGGGGCTCGTCGCCAAGCGACTTGAGAACATTCCCAATAATGATCCGCCGAAGGTTCGGGTTATCTCAGACAACACGTTCTATAGCCCCTACGAACGCACGGCTGATGAAATCCACATCATTGGGCGTATTCGTTGGTTCGCGAGGGAGCTGTAGATGTCCTATTCGACTGCTGCCCTTCATCGCAACCACAGCTGGCTTGGACCG
>Ga0207899_1000470_pt1 | contig 14593 bp, 10 predicted proteins | sample MalvirmetaMSP134_FD_184235 | JGI IMG/M metagenome (GOLD analysis project Ga0207899, IMG submission 184235) | Marine viral communities from the Deep Pacific Ocean - MSP-134 (SPAdes) | ecosystem: Environmental > Aquatic > Marine > Oceanic | place: Pacific Ocean | collected 2011-06-28
GCCGCGTTCCGTCAGCACAGTGATCAGGCGCGTCCGCGCGCCCTCGGAATAGGTATCGACCACGACGGTGTGGCCGTCGGCCAGCAGCGCCTTCAGATGCGCCGCCGTCTCCTGGAACACGTCGGCGTCGGGGCGCGCCCGCACGTCGCCGAATTCGCGGCCCGGCCGCCCGCCCAGATCGACGGCGTCGGGCCAGTCACCGGCGGCGTCGAAGGCCGACAGTTCGCGCACGTTCAGCCCGCCCTCGATCTGCCGCCATTCGTCGGGCGCCAGGTACAGTTGTTCCGGCGGCAGGGGCCGGTAGGGCACGCCGGTCATCGCGCCCTGGGGCGTATTCGCCATTTCCACCCGCGCCTGATGGTAGTCGGCGATCATGGCAAGGCGGCCTTCCGCCGCCTCTCCCGACTGGGGCTCCAGCGCGATGATCACGTCGTCGGGCAGAAAGTCGAACAAGGTCTCCATGCCGTCGTGAAACAGGGGCAGCCAATGTTCCATGCCCGGATGGGCGCGCCCGGCGGAGATGCTTTCGTACAAGGGATCATCGTCGCCGCCCGTGCCGAAGGCGACCCTGTAGCCGGTGCGGAAGCGCGACACCGCTTCCGCATCCAAGGGGGCTTCCAACGCACGGCGGATGGAAAAACCGTCGAGTTTCGCATCGGAGCGCTGAGACGTGGGATCGAAGGTGCGGACCTGTTCCAGTTCATCGCCGAAGAAATCCAGGCGCACGGGATTCGCCGCCCCCGCCGGATAGACGTCGATGATGCCGCCGCGCACGGCGTATTCGCCGGGCTCGTACACCGTTTCGACCCGCTGGTAGGACGCATGGGCCAAGCTTTCCAGAACCTTTTCCGGCCCGGTGCGATCCCCAACCTTGAGGCTGATCCCCGCATCATCGAAATAGGCCCTGGGCGGCACCCGCTGCAGGGCCGCCGACACGGTCGTCAGCACCACCGGCGGTGTGCCTTTTCCGGTCACACCATGGCGCAATTCGGTCAGAGTGCCGACCCGGCGGGCGACGATGTCAGTCTTGGGCGACACCCTGTCGTAGGGCAGGCAATCCCAGGCGGGAAAAGTCAGCACGGCAAGGTCCGGCGCCATGAAGGCAAGGGCTTCCGCCGCCTGGTCCATGTGCACGTCGTCGCGGGCGATGAACAGCACGGCCTTGCCCGCCCGCGCCGCGTCGGCCAGCACTAGGGCCTCGGCCCCGCCGGGCACGCCGAACACACGGCGCAAGCCGGGCGAATACCAATGTTTTTCCATGCCGGTCACGGGTTCTTGCGGTTAGTGGTCATTGAAGGCGAGGATTTGGCGCATCAGATCCGTCGCGAATTCGGCGGGTGGCGCTTCGCGCCCCGACACCCAGGTGTAGACGTCGTTGTCGGGCTGTTTGAGCAACACCTCGAAGGCGTCGAGATCGGCCTCCGACAGGGCCTCGATCCGCGCCTCGGCGAAACCGCCCAGGATGATGTCGTTCTCCTTCATGCCGCAGTGCTGGGCGCGGAAAAGGATGCGTTTGCGGCGGGCGTCCATCGGGGGGCCGGTTCCTATCGAAAGATCGCGTCGGGGGACGTAGGATATAGTCGCTTCAACCCGCCTTGTCAGCCGTCGAAAAGGCCCTGCCCCAAATGCGCCCGGAAATCCTGTTCCCGCTGTTCAAGCCTGTGACGACGCTGCCCGGCGTCGGTCCGCGCGTGGGTGGGGTGATCGAAAAGCTGTGCGGCGGCGGGCGGCTGCTTGACCTTCTGTTCCATCTGCCGACCGGAATCGTTGATCGCCGCTATGCCCCCAAGGTCGCCGAGGCCGAGGCCGGGCGCGTCGCCACCCTGACCGTCACCGTCGGCCTCCACGCCAAGCCCCATAACCGCCGTCAGCCCTATAAAGTTCAGGTTTCCGACGATTCCGGCCTGTTGACCCTGGTGTTCTTCCACGCCCGGGACGACTACCTGGCCAAGGTCCTGCCCGAAGGTGAAACCCGCATCGTGTCCGGCGTGATCGAACGCTACGGCGATAACCTGCAAATCACCCATCCGGACCACATCGTGCCGGTGGCGGAGCGCGACCAGATTCTGAAAGCCGAGCCCGTCTATCCCATGACGGCCGGCCTGTCGCCCAAGACCTTCGGGCGCGCCGTTCTGGCAGCCCTGGAAACGACCCCAGAATTGCCCGACTGGCTTGACCCCACCGTCGCCGCTCGCGAATCCTGGCCTGCTTGGCGTGATGCGATGACAAGCCTGCACCATCCGGGAACCCAGGCCGACGCGGCCCCCGACGCCCCGGCCCGCCGCCGCGCCGCCTATGACGAGCTGCTGGCCAACCAGTTGGCCCTGGCCCTGGTCCGCCGCGACATGCGCAAGGTGGCGGGACGCGCGGTGACCGGCGATGGTCGCCTCATGGATCGAATCACGAAAGCCCTCCCCTTCAAACTGACGCCGTCGCAGGTCATGGCCGTGGCCGAAATCACCGGTGACATGGCGGCCCCCGAACGCATGCTGCGCCTGCTGCAGGGCGATGTGGGATCGGGAAAAACCCTGGTTGCGCTGCTCGCCATGGCGCGGGCGGTCGAGTCCGGAGCCCAGGCGGCCCTCATGGCGCCCACGGAAATTCTCGCCCGCCAGCATTTCGCGACGCTGGAGCCGCTGGCCACCGCCGCCGGCCTGTCCATCGCGCTTCTGACCGGGCGAGAAAAGGGCAAGACGCGGGATGCGATCCTGGCAGGCCTTGCGGAGGGCACGACGGACCTGGCCGTCGGCACCCATGCGCTGTTCACCGAGGACGTCGCGTTCAAGGATCTGGCCCTCGCCGTGGTCGATGAACAGCACCGCTTCGGCGTGCATCAGCGCCTTGCGATCACCGCCAAGGGCCGCAAGTGCGACGTGCTGGTAATGACGGCGACGCCGATCCCGCGCACCCTGATGCTTACCGCCTACGGTGACATGGAGACCTCGCGCCTGACCGAAAAGCCCCCGGGCCGCGCGCCCGTCGATACCCGGGTCCTGCCCAATGACCGGCTGTCGGAAATCGTCGACGGCCTCAAGCGGGCGCTGGCGTCCGGGGCCAAGGCCTATTGGGTCTGCCCCCTGGTCGAGGAATCGGAAAAGCTCGATGCCGCTGCGGCGGAAGACCGCTATGCCCATTTGAAGCAGGTGTTCGGCGACCGCGTCGGGCTGGTCCACGGACGTCTGAAGGCGGCGGGAAAAGACGCGGTCATGGACGCTTTCGCCAACGGCCCCGTGCAGATCCTGGTCGCAACCACGGTGATCGAGGTCGGCGTCGACGTGCCCGACGCCACGGTCATGGTCATCGAGCATGCGGAACGCTTCGGCCTGGCCCAACTGCACCAGTTGCGCGGGCGCATCGGGCGCGGCGACAAGCCGGGCACCTGCCTGCTGCTCTACGCGCCGCCCTTGTCAGAGACCGCCCGGGCACGATTGAAGATTCTCCGCGAAACGGACGACGGCTTCCGCATCGCCGAAGAGGACCTGAAACTGCGCGGCGCCGGAGAACTTCTGGGCACGCGGCAAAGCGGCCTGCCGACCTTCCGTCTGGCCGATATCGCCCACCACGGCGAACTGCTCGCCATGGCGCGGGACGACGCGGCCTTGATCCTCAACCGGGACCCGGACCTGAAGTCGGACCGGGGCACGGCGCTCCGCGTGCTGCTTTACCTGTTCGAACGGGACGCGGCGGCGCGTACCCTGCGGTCTGGTTAGACCGGCCGACTACGACTTCTCGCCGTTTTTCGGTTTCTTGGTCCGCCCGCGTTCACTCGCCGGCAGCGCTTCCTGCAGGTCTTTCTGGATTTCGGCGGGCCGCTTGGCGGCCAGGACCACCGGCGCGTTCTCGCTTTCGCGCAGAACCTCCAGGTCTTCGTACACCCGGGCCGAGGTCAATGGCTGTTTCTTCAACGCATCCGGCCGCCGGTCGGGCGGCGTGACGATGCCGCCGGAAATCACCATCTTGATCGCTTCCTCGACGGACATGTCCAGGCTGACCAGATCGGCCTTGGGCACGAACAGCAGGAATCCCGAGGTCGGGTTCGGCGTCGTCGGAATGAAGATATTGATGCATTCCTCCTGCGTGACGCTCTGAACCTCGCCCTTCGTCGTGCCGGTGATGAAGGCGATGGCCCACATGCCGCGCCGGGGGTATTCGACCAATACGGCTTCTCTAAACGCATTCGACTGCTGCGCCAGAACCGTTTCCAAAATCTGTTTGGTCGCGTTGTAGACGCTGCGGATCACCGGCATGCGGTTGAGGATGCGTTCACTCAGCTTGATGAAGAAGCGCCCCATGAATCCTGCGGTCAAGGCGCCGATCAGCGTCAGGCTGACGATCAGCACGAACAGACCCAGGCCAGGCAGGGCAAAGGGCAGATAGGTTTCCGGGTTGTACTTGACCGGGATCAGCGGGCGGACGGTGTTGTCCACGAAATGGATCAGCAGCCAGGCCAGATAGAAAGTAAAGGTAACGGGTGCGGTGACCAGAATACCGGCGAAGAAATAGGCCCGCATGCGTGGGAAAAATCCGGTCGACACCGCTGGTTTGGCGTCGGATGCGGGGGGCTGGTCGCCTTGTTGCGTCGCGTCACTCATGTAAAGAGATGCCTTCTGTTTCCCGGTTCAAATATGGGCCGTCGCCCCTGCTATGCTCAACCCCGGCTTATCCCCACGGCCCGTCGCCAAGGAAATCCCGAAGCCGGGCGAAGGTATCGTCCGGCAACTCTTCGGCAAGAAAATGGCCGCAATCAAGGGTGCTGCCGGTCACGTCCTCGGCCCGCTCGCGCCACGCGGCCAACACGTCGAACTTGCGCGCGACCAAGCCCTTCGCCCCCCACAGGGCCAGCACCGGACAGGTCAGCCTGGTCCCCTTCGCCATGTCGTCCCGGTCGTGGGTCATATCGATGGTCGCCGCCGCGCGGTAATCCTCGCAGGAGGCATGGATGGTTTCCGGCATGGAAAAACAGCGGACATATTCGGCCATGGCCGCATCGTCGAACAGCGTGCCCTTGCCGCTCCACTGCCCCATCTTGCGGCGCAGGAAGAATTCCGGGTCGGCGCCGATCATGCGTTCGGGCAGGTCCGCCGGCTGGATCAGGAAGAACCAGTGATAATAGCCGGTGGCGAATTCCATGTCCGTCAGGCGATACATGTGTTCCGTCGGCGCGATGTCGAGAACGGCCAGCCGCGCCACCCGCCCCGGATTGTCGGCGGTCAGCCGATGGGCGACCCGCCCGCCCCGGTCGTGGCCGACCACGGCGAATTTCTCGACCCCCAGGTCGGTCATCAACCCCGCCAGGTCGCCCGCCATCGCACGCTTGGAATAGGGCGCATGATCGGCGTCCGTCGGCGGCTTTCCGCTGTCGCCGTAGCCGCGCAGGTCGGGCATGATCAGGGTGTAGTGGCGCGCCATCAGGGGGGCCAGCCTGTGCCACATGGCATGGGTCTGCGGATAGCCGTGAAGCAGAAGGACCGGCGGCCCCTCGCCGCCCATGCGGAAGTTGACGGCAACGCCGCCGATATCCCGGCGCTCCTGTTGAAAGCCGTCGAACATCAAGCGGTCCCCTGCCCCCCGTGCGCTGGGATCACTTGCTCATCCGCCGGACGGTCTCAGCCAGGATCTTCAACAGGCCCTGAACGAATGGGTCCGATTTCTTCATACGGTGCTGGAAATTGGCGCGGTTGATGACGACCACGGTACAGCCCCCGGCCGCGCGGGCTGACGCCGCCCGCGGCTTGCCGTCGATCAACGCCATTTCGCCGAAGATGCCGCCGGAACCGATGGTGCTGAGAACCTCGCCCGAAACCTCGCGATAGATTTCAACGGATCCGCTCTGCACCAGATAGGCGAACAGGCCCTCATCGCCCTCTTTGAAGATGCGATCGCCCGCCTGATACATTTTGCGTTCAAGCACGCCCGTGGCCGACATGTCCGAACCCTCGTTTTCTGTCCGCATCCGACCGGCATGCGGCCGCTCATACCCCATCCGACGCCATTATTCGTTTCCCGTTTCCAGGCACGCGCCGTTGGCGGTAGTGTACCCGCTCCACCCGCCAAGGGGAGTCTATTTTCAAATGCCCAACCACCCCGCATGAGCCGCGAATATCCCGAACGCCCCATCGTCGGCATCGGTGCCGTCGTTCTCAAGGACGACCAGGTGCTGCTGATCCGCCGCGGCAAACCGCCGCGCGCCGGCAGTCTGTCCCTTCCCGGCGGTGCCCAGCGCATCGGCGAAACCGTGAATGAGGGGGCGCTCCGCGAAGTCTTGGAGGAAACGGGGATCGAGGCCGAGGTTCTGGGTCTGATCGACGTGGTCGACAGCATGACCCGGGACGACGACGGCCGCCTGCAATTCCACTACACCCTGGTCGACGTGGTCTGCCGCTGGGTCGCGGGCGTGCCCCAGGCCGCCGGTGACGCCGCGGATGCGCTGTGGATGCCGCTGGCCGATGTGCCCGACCTGCCGCTGTGGTCGGAAACCCGGCGCATCATCGAACTGGGCGCGGAAATGGCCGAGTCCGTTCCGCCGTCGGATTGACCGCACGGAATTCTATAAAAGACGCCGGGGCGCGGATGCCGGCCGGAACAGGTATTCCAGCAAGGTCCGCCGTCCCGTGCGCACGCGCACGCTGACCTGCATGCCCGGCAGGATCCTGTTGGCGTTGGGATCGTCGCCGATGAAGGCCTGATCCAATACGACGGTGGCGCGGTAATAGGGTTTTCCCGCCGCATCCGTAAAGGTGCCGGCGGACACGTCGCGCAACTCGCCGCCGATCTGCCCCGCGCGCCCCAACCCGGCCCCCGTGATCTGCACGGCGACGGGCTGGCCCACGGTGATGCGGCCGATGTCCCGGGGGGCCAGGCGAACCTCGGCAATCAGATCGTCGTCGACGGGCATGATTTCCATGACCGTCGCCCCCGCGGGCACGATGCGGTCCTTGGCATAGCCGCCGATGCCCTTCACGAACCCCTTCACCGGGGCATGGATGTCGAAGGCGGCGACCCGCGCCGACAACTGCTTCACCTCTTCCGAGGCCTGGGCCAGTTTGGCAGTGACCAGCCCGAATTCGGCAAGGGCTTCCTCGCGGCTCTGGCTTTCCAGGACATCCAGTTCCGACTTTGCTTCTTCGACCGCCTTGGTCAGTTTCTCCCGGCGGGAGATGACCGTGGCCATGTCGCCGCGCACGTCGGCGACCTGACGGCGCACGTTAAGCAAAAGAATCTTGGGGCTCAGGCCCTTGCGGAACAGTTCTTCCCGCATGGCCAGTTCTTCGGCCAGAATCTGCGCCTTGCGGGTCAGGGTTTCGTCCTCGCCCTTCAGGCGGTCCAGGTCCGATTGGCGTTGTTGGATACGCGATTCCAGGATTATGCGGCGGTTTTCCTGGGCCCGCTGATAGCCGTTATAGACGGCCCATTGATCCTGCACGAGGGACTGGAACTTGGGGTCGGCGAAACCGAAATTGGGTTCGCGCCCGTCGCCGATGGCGCGCAGGCGTTCGGCCTTGAGGGCAAGCGCCGCTTCCTCGATGCGCGCCTGCTCATACCGCGCCTTGATCTGCGCCGGGTCGAGACGCAGCAGCACGGCGCCCTGATCGACCAGTTGGCCTTCCTTTGCCAGGACCTCGATCACCACGCCGCCCTCAAGATGCTGGACCGCGCGCACCTGACCAGCCGGTACGACCGCGCCCTCGGCTTGGACCGTTTCCTGAACCTCGGCGAAGGCCGCCCAAACGCCGACGGCGGCGGCAATCAGGATCAATCCGGCGATCATCCCCCGCGACCATAGGCGGCGGCGTCCTTCGGCAGCGGACGCGGTACCGTCCTCAAGCACGGCAAGCGCCAGCTGTTCCTGGGCGGGCGCCTGGGTCTCGGCGGTATAGGACGGGGGGGTGCCGGGCTGGGTCATCGTTCGGCCAGAGTCTGTCCGACCCGCCCTTCCGCGTAAAGCTGTTCAAGAACCGCCGACGACGACCCGTCGGCGCGGGTCCGCCCCCCTTCCAACCAGATCACCCGATCGGCCAGGCGGATGATCTGCGGCCGGTCGGTGGCGACGATGACCGTTGAAGCGCCGCGCAATTCCTCGATGGCGCGCAGCAACGCCTGTTCGCCGTCCGGATCCAGATGGCGTTCCGGCCCGTCGAGCAGCAGCAGGCCGCTGTGGCGAACATAGCCGCGGGCCAGCGCGACGCGCTTCAGGAATCCCGGCTGCGGGTCGTGGTCGATCAGCCCCATGTTGACGGTCAGGCCGAACCGCCGGTTGCCGCCGACGCCCGTTTCCAGGACACGGATGTCCTCCATCACACCGGCAAGGGTGCAGGCCGCCTGAATGTCCGCGTCGGAGGCAACCGGGTTCATCAGGCGCAGATTGTCCTCGATGGTGAGCGGCAGGAATTCCGGTGTCTCCGGCACATAGGCGACGGACTGGCGCAACTGCACGGGATCGAATAGACCCGTTTCGACGCCATCCAGGCGGGCGTGCCCGGCGGCGGCTGGCTCCAATCCCGCAAGAACCCGCAGCAGCGCCGACTTGCCCGATTGATAATCGCCGACGACGGCGACGACCTCACCAGGATCGGCATACAGCGAGATGCCGTCGAGGGGCATTTCGATGCCGCCCGCGGATGCCGTGGACAGACCGCTGACGTCGACATGACCGGCCAGGGTGCGTGGCGGCAGGGACGGCCGCGCAGGGCTGCGCTCGGCCCGGATCGCATGCAGGCGGCTCGTCTGGGTCAGACCGCACCATAGGCGCGCGGCGCTGCCGGCCTCGTCCGTGATGCGGGCGACGGCGCGCAGGGCCGTCCAGACCAGCAGGATCGATGCCGCCAGGACACCCAGGGTCAGGCCGCCGGAAAGGCTCAGATGGGCCCCGGCCGCCGCCGTCGCGGCAACGGTCACGGCGGCGATCCAGCGGCCGGCCACGGATAGGCGGTGAGCCTGACCGGCGGCATCGCGCCGGGTGCGGGCAGCCTCGGCGGCGGCACGCTCGATGCGCCGGGCGACGACGTCCTCGCAGCCGCCTACGGTGACGTCGGCGCGAACGCGCGCCGTATCGAACCAATGTTGGGCGAACGCTCCGGCGGCACTCACCGCCCGCGCCGTGGCGGCACGCACCCCGCCTTTGAGCGCCCAGCCGGTCACCGCCAAGGCCAGGACGCCCAGAACGGGAACAATGATCAATGGACCTGCAAGGAACGCCACGGCGGCAAGGGAGATCAACGCCGCCGGCAGGGCGAGGGCCGCCTGCACCAGACGCACCGGCGGCACCGCGCCGCCCGCGTGAAAGTCATCCAGCCGGCTGCGCCGCGCGCCCGGCGTGGTGCCCTTCAGGGTTTCCGGCGGCAGGAACAGGGTCCGCGTCAGGGCACCAAGGGCGAGGCCTTCCGCCGCCGTCGCCATGGGCGCCGCCATGCGGTCCCGCCAGGCGCGGAACGGCAGTTCGACAAGCACGGCAAGCGCCGCCGCCCCGGTGAAGAACAGGATCATAGGCAGAGCCGCCGACGGCAGGGCGTGGTCGAGCGCCACCAGCAGCAGCAACGGTCCGGCCAGCGCCAGGATTCCCTGGATCAGGGCCAGAGTTCCCATGGCCCGCAACCGGCCCCGCAACAGCGACCGGAGGAAGGCCGCGGGCGCCGTCGGCGGCGCGGGATCGGCCATCGGTTCTGCGGCGCTGAAGACATGCACCTGCCCGGCGCGCCGGTCGCGCGCGATGGGCCGGCGGGTGCGCGTCGCCCCGTCGAACCCGGGAAGGGAGTTCTGGCCGAACCGCTCCAGGACCAGAGCATCGCCGGACTTGGAGATGAACAGGGCCGGAAAGTCCTGCGGCCCCAGTTCGTTGAGCCGGGCCCGGAATGACCGGCAGCGGAACCCGAGACGGGCCAGAACCGTCGCAGCGCCGGCAGCATCCAGCGGCGCGTTGAGGGCCGGCAGCACCTCGGCCACCTGGCGCGGCTGACCGTTCCAATCGAGCGCCTGCAACAGTTCGCGCAGGCAATGGGCGACGTTGGTGCCACCCGCCAGCGCCGCCGCCATGGTCCAGTCGTCGGGCAGATCGACGGCTTCCGACAGCGCCAGTTCCAGTTCCTGAGGGCTGGGCGGCGCCTCCTCGGGTTCCGGCTCGGCGACATCTATGGCGGCATCGGGCGACAGGGCCAGCAACGGCGGTGGCACCTGGGCGTGGGGATCAAGCCCCTCCAGCCGGTTGAGGCGCAGCGACCGCCAAGGGCCGGCGGGGCGGGCATCTTCCGCATCCGCCATACCATCCACCCCCGCCGACAAGGCGCGGGTGAACAGGGCTTCCGACGCTTCGAAGTGGGGCACGCGGCGCACCGTCTCAGCCCTCCCCGTCCGGGTTCGGGAGAGGGCCGGCAACCCCCGCATCATCCTCGTCACCGGCGGCGCCGATTTCGGGGGCCGGCTTCAGGCTGTCCAGATCGATCTCGCGGTCGGCCATGGCGCGCAGGCCCGCCTGGGTCGAGGCGAAGACGATGGTGACCCGGCCCTTGAGCCGCTCCAGCACCTCGGAGAACGTGCGCAGATCCCGGCTGTCGAGATTTTCCGTGGCGCGGTCGAGCAGCAGAATCTTAGGCTTGAAGGCAAGGGCCCGGGTTACCGCGACGTGCTGGCGGAACCCGGCGGGAAAGCCCGCCGCCCCGCCCTGCACCCGCGTGTCGAACCCGTCGGCCAGACAGGCGGCGCGGGCGTCCAAGCCCGTCAGACGGGCCGCACCCAAGGCGTCGGCGGCGCGGCCGGCATCGAAGCCCGTGAGATTTTCCAGCAGGCTGCCCGGCAGGATGTTGCCCAGGTTGGGCACATAGGCGACCTGGCGGCGGATACTGTCGGGCCGATAGGCGGCCAGATCGTAGCCATCGACGGTCACCGTCCCCGACTGCGGGCGTTCCAACCCCGCCATCAGGCGCAGCAGCGCCGACTGCATCTGGGCATCGCCGCCGGTGATCAGGATCATCTCACCCACTTCGGCCTCGATGCGCACGCGGTCGAACAGGCTTCGTGCCACGGCGCGCAGGCCGTCGGCGGGTTGGTCCAGACTGACCCGGTTGACCATCAGGTTGCCGGTGACGCGGGGCAGCGGTTCCTGGGGCGTCTCCGGGGCCGGGGTGGTCGGCGCGGTCATGTCCCGCCTCGCCCGCGCCAGGGTCCAGGCCGCCGTGCCCCGGAAGGCATCGCGCACCAGGGTCAGGGAAATCAGCACGCCCGCCGCCAGTTGCCCCACCGTGATCAGTCCATTCAGGCACAGCACGGTCCCCGTGAGGATGGTCAGGATCAGGGTTGCGCGGTCGAACAGAGCCGACGCCCGGCCGGCGGCGAACAAGGGGTGCACCCGGCCGCGGTCCGTAACGGCGGCGTCGCGGGCCGCCCCCTCGGCCCGGCGCAGGACAAGGTTTTCCGCCCCCATCGCCTTGACGGTCCAAAGGACGTCCAAAATCCGTTCCGCGATACCGTCGGCGGGAGCAGTGCTGATACCGCCCCGGTGGATCACATGGCCCGCCCCCGCCGCGACCACGGCCAGGAAGATCGCCGGCACGGCCAGCACGCCCGCGAGATAGGCCAGCGCCCCCGCGAGAACGGGCAGCCCGGTCAAAAACAGCATGTGCGGCACAGGGGCCGCCACGTCATTCGGCGGCGCATCGGAAGAGCCCCCCGACAACAGGCCGGCGACGGCCGTCCAACTGCCGGCGCGGCCCTGCGCCTGGGCGGTGGTTTCCACCAGTGCCGCAGCCGCCAGGTCGAGCACGGCCCGCACCGCAAGTGCGGCGGCAACCGCCGCCGCGAGAACGATCAGATCATCCGTCCGCGCCGCCGGAAGGGCGCGGTCGAATACCTGCAATATCAGCATGGGAAGGGCGAGCCACAGCACCGCGCGGACCACGCCCGCGGCCGCAAGTTCCCACCCCGCGCCGCGAGCGGACGCAGGACCGAAGACCGCACCGAAGGTCTCTGTCCGTGGAATCATGTCACCCCAGTTTGCCCGGCCAGGCCGCAGATGGGCCGGAACGTGCCCCCAACCTACCCGTCAGGGGTTAACAATCCGCTACCCAAAAACGGCCTGAGCCCTTGAAAATGTACGCTTTTACCGCTTCGACGCCAACTGTTGGGCGATCAGCAGGCGGGCCATGGTCACGGCCGCCTTGCGCGTCATGCCGGCGAACATGCGCTTGTGATAGAGGGTGCGGACCAGAATTTCGTCCGCCGGGCTCAGCTTGCGCAGGGTGTCATGGTCGGAAAAGATCGACGGGCGCAAGACATCGGTGTCGTTGGGCAGGCCCAGGGACTGGGTCAGTTCCTCGAGCAGACAGTGGTCGATGAGGAAGCCGTCACGGTCCGTGTTGACGACGACGAAGGCACGGTCGAGGGCCCCCATGCGCCCCCCGGCGAAGGACAGGAAATAACATCCGCCCGGCGCCGCCAATTCCCGCTGCAACTTGGCGTTGACGCCCGGGATCGGCACCTTGACCAACAGGTCACGGGGCGTGAACACGATGGTCAGGCGCGGACGCTTCTTGGCGGTGATGGAATCGACGAAGGTCAGGCCCGTCAGTTTTTCCAGCGTGCGCAGATGGTTCCATGCGAACTTGGCCCAGAAATCCTGGGCCGGCACGGGCTTCAACTCGCGTTCGCCCTCGCTCATGAATTGGGTCATGTTGACGGCGATCTCGCCCGTATCCCAGCGCAGCAAGGTCGTGCGTGCGGCTAGCGCCCTGGTCTCCGAGCCGAAGGCGATGATCTCAAACGCCTTCACAAGATCGTCGACCGGCGGCAGGGCGCCATCGGCCCGGGCATTGGGGACGCCGCCGGCAAGGCAGACAGCCACAATCAGAACCATCGCCGGAAAAGAGGCGACGCCGAGACGGGAAAACGCCCGTTTTCCAATGAGTTGCGTGAACTGGCGCATGCCGTTCGCCTCGGTCACCCCCGGGGGCGGCCGGAAACGGCCGCAAGCCCGCAGTCTACTGCGTCAGGGTCCAGGACCGAAGCATGGATTCGGCGACGGGCCGATAGCTCTCGAACGATCCTTCGGGCGCCGTGAACGACCAGATATGGGCGATGGTGCCCGCGGGCCGGGGCACGACGACGGCCCATTTGCGGTAGGCCTTGCCGGAGTATTCATAGCGGGCGATGAACTGCGAGCCGGGGGATTCGGCCAGCTTGCCCTCGCCCAACACGGTCATGCCGCGGGTTCCCGTCTCCAGCGCCTTCAACAGGTCCGCCGTCGCCATCAAGGCCGACTCGTCGCCCGTGCGCGCCCCCGCCGGATTGACGTTCTGCACGGACACGACGGCGTCGTGGGACGCCGCCCCTTCCGGACCACTGAAGGTCGCCGTGAAGGCCGTCGGCTTGGATACCGTCCATTGCTTGGGATAATCCATGAGGAAGCCGTAGCCCGGCTCCACGAACCGTTTCATATCGGGCGGCGGCGGCGCCGAGGGGCCCGGGTCGGGACGGCCGGCAGCCAGGGACGCGACGTGATCACCGGCCCGCACGGGTACGTTGGCCGGCGTCTTCGGCGCCTTGGGATCCGCCGCGTCTGCGACCGGCGCCTGGGCCGGGCGTTCACCCTCGCCCGGCACGAAGTTGCCCAGCACCCAGTTGAAGGTCAGCACGTGTTCGTCATACAGGTCGAGGGGGGCCGTAAACGTGAACACGAAGTCCGTTCGGGTGCCGCGCGCGACGACAACCCGGGTTTTCGTACGGTGGCCCTGATAGGTCGCATCAATCCCGGGCAGGCCCGCGACAATGACGGTGCCGTCCGACAGCTTGCGCAGCCAGGGCCCCCGTTCGCTCAGATAGTGGGATTCCAGGCGTCCCAGCATGCCCGGCAACGGTACCAGGACGTTGCTGTCGCCCGTCTGCAGATTCATGACGTAGCCCTTGGGCGAACGCACGGCGACATGCATTTCCTTGCCGCGGTGGGACACGGCGACACCCGCCGGCAGCGGCAGGGAGAACCCGCGCGCCGGATGAATGAACAGGCTTGGCTCCTTGGTGATCTGGACCTGGGACTGTTCGCCGCCGTTGCCGTTGGTCTCACCGCCGGGGCCCTGCGGCGCCTGATGCACCACGGAACCGCCGCCGGCCTTATGATCGAGCGGCAGGGCCACGCCCGGCCGGTTGATGTCCGGTCCGGTGATGCGTCCGGCGTCGTTGGCCTGAACAGCGCCTGCGGCGAGCGGCGCGGCCAGATGCCCGATCAAAACCGCGGCGGCGGCCGGACGGATGCGTGACAAGGGCGTCATGCGAAACATGAGACGTCTCCGAAAATGCGTACTTCAACTCCCTAAAGCCTACGATATTCGGGTAAATGAGCTGTTAACCAATAAGGGCGTAAAGAAGGACGTACGACAGGCAATTCTGGCTGATTTTTCGGTGATCCGGGCGTAAGCTCGCGCCGCTCTTGTTGGTCTGGCTCTTGTAATCCCTTTCCGGAGTGAAAATGGCCCGCATCAAGGACGACTACCGAGCCCTATCGGGCACGGAAAAAGCGGCGATCTTCCTGCTGTCCCTGCATCAGGACCAGGCGGCCATGCTGTTCGAGCGCATGGACGACGAGGAAATCCGCGAACTGTCCGCCGCCATG
>Ga0207899_1000471_pt1 | contig 14593 bp, 10 predicted proteins | sample MalvirmetaMSP134_FD_184235 | JGI IMG/M metagenome (GOLD analysis project Ga0207899, IMG submission 184235) | Marine viral communities from the Deep Pacific Ocean - MSP-134 (SPAdes) | ecosystem: Environmental > Aquatic > Marine > Oceanic | place: Pacific Ocean | collected 2011-06-28
GCCTGGTGCTGCGCCAAGGGTGCCCTGGCTGCGCTGGTCGGCCTGCACGGGCGATGAGGCCGGGACGGTGACGGGCGCGGCCCTGCTGGCGCTTGCCGTCTGGGCGGGAATCCTGTTCTGCCGGGGGCGGTTCTGGTTCGCCGACCAGCACCTGAGCCCCGCCGCCAAGACGCCGCCCAAGGATGCCTGGCCGGCGATCGCGGCCGTCATTCCCGCCCGTGACGAGGCAGACGGGATCGCCCGCACCGTGGCCTCCCTGTTCGCTCAGGATTATCCCGGGCGCCTCGACGTCGTGGTGGTTGACGACAATTCCACGGACGGCACGGCGGCCCTGGCCCGGGGGGCAGCGGATGCGGCGGAGGCCGGTGACCGATTTCATCTGATTGCCGGGCAGCCGCTGGCGGAAGGCTGGTCGGGCAAGCTGTGGGCGGTTCATCAGGGGCTGGATGCCGCCCGCGCGGCGGCGCCCGAGGCGCGCTACGTCCTTCTGACCGACGCCGACATCGCCCATGACCCCGCCAACCTGCGCCGTCTGGTCGAGAAGGCGGAGATGGAGCGCCGCGACCTGGTGTCCCTCATGGTGCGGCTCAACTGCGAGACGCCGTGGGAACGCCTGTTGATCCCGGCCTTCGTGTTCTTTTTTCAGAAACTGTTTCCCTTTCCCTGGGTCAACGATCCGGTCAAGCGCACGGCGGCGGCGGCGGGCGGCTGCATGCTGGTGCGGCGGGCCGCCCTGGACGCCGCCGGCGGGATCGGTGCGATCCGGGGCCGGCTGATCGACGATTGCGCCCTGGCGGCGCTGCTGAAGGCCAGGGGGTCGATCTGGCTGGGCCTCAGCCGCGAGACGGTCAGCCTGCGCCGCTACGACGGCCTGGGCGAGCTGTGGCGCATGGTGGCGCGCACGGCCTATGAGCAGCTCGGCCATTCGCCCCTGATGCTGCTGGGCACCGTCGCCGGGATGGCCCTGTTGTATCTGGTGCCGCCCGTGGCGGCGCTGTGGGGGCTGGCCGCCGGGAATTGGCCGATGCTGGCCGCCGGGGCGGCGGGTTGGCTGGCCATGGCTGTCGCCTATTTCCCGACCCTGCGCCTGTACGGTCGCCCGCCCTGGGCCGCCCTGGGGTTGCCCGCGGCGGGGCTGCTCTACACCCTGATGACCGTCGATTCCGCCCGCCGTCACGGCCAGGGGCGGGGCGGCGGCTGGAAGGGGCGGACCTATGCGGGCGGATCGGCGGCGCACGATCCCCGGAGCGAGTGATTGCGGGCTGGCCTTGGCCGCGCCCTCCAGTGTATCCATTGCACCCATGGACAACTTGGTGACCCTTTCCGAGGCCGAAGTCGGCCGCGCCCGTGACCACGTCGAGCAGATCGTGCGTGCCTCGGGCACGACCTTTTATTGGGCCATGCAGTTCCTGCCCGGCGAAAAGCGGCGCGCCATGTTCGCGGTCTATGCCTTCTGTCGCATCGTCGACGACATCGCCGACGACCCCAACCCGCTGGACGTGAAAAAGCGCGAACTGGCCCGCTGGCGGGGTGAAATCCGCGCCCTCTATTCGGGGCGGCCCAACGATCCGGTCGCCGTCGCCCTGGCCGAGCCGGTCGCTCATTTCGGCCTGGCCGAGGCCGATTTCCAGGCCGTCATCGACGGCATGGAGACGGATGCGGCGGAAACGCTCCGCCTCGCCACCCGCGACGACCTGTTGCAGTACTGCGACCGTGTCGCCTGCGCCGTGGGGCGGCTGTGCTGCCGCATCTTCGGTCTGGGGGTGGAAGTCGGCGATCAATTGGCGGCCTCGCTCGGCTTGGCATTGCAGTTGACCAACATCCTGCGTGACCTGGGCGAGGACGCGGCGCGGGACCGGCTGTATCTGCCCGATGACCTGCTGGTCGCCCATGGGATTACCGCCCGTGATCCCCAGGCTGTTCTGGCCGACGCCAAGTTGGTTGCCGCCGCGGCTGAGATCGGCGCCCTGGCCGGGGAAAAGTTCGCCGAGGCCCGGACCCTGATCGGCCAATGCGAGGCCGACCGGGTCAAGCCCGCGACCATGATGATGGAAGCCTACGAGCGCATCTTCCGCCGCATGCGGGGGCGCGGCTGGCACCGGGTGCTGGAGCCGGCGGGCCTGACCAAGGCGGAAAAGCTCTGGGTCGCCTTCCGCTACGGCCTGTTGTAGTCCCGGATGGCGAACGGACGCATCCATGTGATCGGCGCCGGGGTGGCGGGCCTGGCTGCCGCCGTGCGCTTGGCGGGCGCCGGGCATCGGGTCGTCCTGTACGACAGCGCCGGGCACGCGGGCGGGCGCTGTCGGTCCTACTTCGACGCCCATCTGGACCGCCGCATCGACAACGGCAATCACCTGATGCTGTCCGGCAATTGGGCAATTCGCGACTATTTGCAAACGGTCGGCGCGGCGGACAGCCTGACCGGGCCCGAGGATGCATCCTTTCCCTTCCGTGATCTCCGGACCGGTGATACCTGGGCCGTCACGCCCGATGCGGGCCGGGTGCCCTGGTCGGTCCTGTTCGGTTCGGGTCGGGTGCCGGGAACGGGATTGAGCGAGTACCTGCGGATCCGGCATCTTGCCTGCGCGGGGCCAACGGACACGGTCCAGGATTGTCTGGCCGGGCCGGGCACGCTGTTCGAGAAATTCTGGGAGCCGCTGGCCGTCGGCGTTCTCAACACGCCGGCCGATACGGCGTCGGCGCGCCTGTTGTGGCCGGTCGTGAAGGAAACCTTCGGGCGCGGCCGCGCCGCCTGCCGACCCCTGATGGCGCGGGTGGGGCTGAGTGATAGTTTCGTCGATCCGGCGCTCGATTACCTGACGGGGAAGGGGGCGGAGATCCGCTTCAACAACCGCCTGCGGGCCCTCGACCTCGACGGCGGGCGTCTTCGGGCCCTTGACTTCGCCGGGGCCACGGTGGTTCTGGAACCTGACGACCAGGCCGTCCTGGCCGTGCCGGCCTGGGCGGCGGCCGATCTTGTGCCCGCCCTGAACGGGCCGGAGGGCGCCCATGCCATCGTCAACGCCCATTTCCGACTGCCCGCGCCGGTGCCGGCCGTCCCGCCCCTGGTCGGGCTGGTCGGGGGTACGGCGCAATGGGTGTTTCTCAGGGGCGACGTGGCCTCGGTCACGGTCAGCGCCGCCGACGGTCTGGCGGCGGAAGCCAACGAGGCGATTGCACTGCGCCTTTGGCCCGAGGTGCGGGCGGCCCTGGGGTTGGCGGATCGCCCCCTGCCGCCCTGGCGCATCGTCAAGGAAAAGCGGGCGACCATCAGCCAGACCCCGGCCGAGGACCGCCGCCGCCCGCAAGCCGAAACAGCCTGGCGCAATCTGGTCCTGGCCGGCGATTGGACGGCTACGGGCCTGCCAGCGACCATCGAAGGCGCCATCCGCTCCGGTTTCCGGGCGGCGGAACTGATGGTCACATCCTTGTCATCTTCTTGATTTTACGAACCCTTTCTGTAAGAAGGGGCCGAATGTCCGCAGGCATTGAATTTTGCGCCTGCGAAGAGTACATCTGGGCGATTAATCGCCTGATAACAAAAGATTCAGTGGTGACGTGATGGATATGTCCATGCAGCCAGAGGACGATACGCCGGACTCCGGTTCCGGCGAAACGCCCCGGGCGGCCCCCGAAGGCCGCGCCCATCCGGGCCTGGACGCCACCATCGACGAAGCCCGTTCGTGGTTGGCTGGCCAGCAGGCCAAGGACGGCAGTTGGGCGTTCGAGCTTGAAGCGGACGCCACGATTCCCGCCGAATACATTCTATTAAACCATTTCCTGGGCGAACCCCGCGACGCCATCGAAGCGAAGATGGGCAACTATCTGCGCCGCATTCAGGGCAAACACGGCGGCTGGCCGCTGTTCCACGACGGCGACTTCGACATGAGCGCCACGGTCAAGGCCTACTACGCCCTGAAGTTGATCGGCGACGACCCTGACGCCCCCCATATGGCGAAGGCGCGGGCGGCGGTGCTGGCGCGGGGTGGTGCTGCGCGCAGCAACGTGTTCACGCGCATCGCACTCGCCCTGTTCGAACAGGTGCCCTGGCGCGCGGCGCCGGTGATCCGCCCGGAAGCCATGCTCCTGCCGGCGTGGTCGCCGTTCCACATCGACAAGGTCGCCTATTGGTCGCGCACGGTGATGATCCCCTTGTTCGTGCTGGCCGCGACCCGGCCCAAGGCGCGCAATCCGCGCGGTGTCGGCATCCGCGAACTGTTTGCCGAGGATCCCTTCAAGCAGACCGATTTCCTGCACAACCCCACGGGCCATGTCCTGGGCAATGTGTTCCTGGCCATCGATAAGGCGGCGCGGCTGGTTCAGCCGATGATCCCCCAGTGGCTGGAAAAGAAGGCCATCACCAAGTGCATGGACTTCGTGAAGACGCGCCTGAACGGCGAGGACGGCCTGGGCGGCATCTTCCCGGCCATGGCCAATGCGGTTATGGCCTATGACGTGCTGGGCTATCCCCGTGATCATCCCGACTATCTGACGGCGCGGGGCGCCATTGAGAAGCTGGTCGTGGAACGCGACGGCGAAGCCTATTGCCAGCCCTGCCTGTCGCCCGTGTGGGATACGGGCTTGGCCATGCACGCCATGCAGGAAAGCGGTATGGAAGCGGGCGACGTCGTGCTCGACAAGGCCGCCGAATGGTTGGTCGACCGCCAGATCACCGACGTCAAGGGCGACTGGGCCAAGAAGCGTCCGGACCTGCGCCCCGGCGGCTGGGCCTTCCAGTACTGGAACGACCATTACCCCGACGTGGACGACACGGCGGTCGTCATCATGGCCCTGCACCGCGCCGACCCGGTGCGCTACAAGGATGCCATCGAGCGCGGCGTCGAATGGATCATCGGCATGCAGAGCGAGAACGGCGGCTGGGGCGCCTTCGATGCCGAGAACGAGGCCTATCACCTGAACCACATTCCCTTCGCCGACCACGGGGCGCTGTTGGACCCGCCGACGTCCGACGTCAGCGCGCGCTGCCTGGGTGCGCTGGCGCAGTTGGGATACGGTCCTGATGACGCCGTGGTCGCCCGCGCGATCCGCTTCCTGAAGGACGAACAGGAAGAAGACGGGTCCTGGTTCGGGCGCTGGGGCACCAATTACGTTTACGGTACCTGGTCGGTGCTGAGCGCCTTGAACGCCGTGGGCGAGGACATGTCCCAGCCCTATATCCGCCGCGCCGTCGATTGGCTGAAAAGCCGCCAGATGGCCGACGGTGGCTGGGGCGAGGACTGCGCGACCTACTGGATCGAGAAGAAGGGCCTGGCCAAGGAAAGTACACCATCGCAGACGGCCTGGGCCCTGATGGGCCTGATGGCGGCGGGCGAACTGGACAGCGCCCAGGTCGAAAGCGGCGTCGACTATCTGCTGAACCATCCGCGTGAAGGCGGCAAGTGGCAGGAAACCATGTTCAATGCCGTCGGCTTTCCCAAGGTGTTCTACATCACCTATCACGGCTACAGCGCCTATTTCCCGCTGTGGACCCTGTCCCGCTACCGCAATCTGAAGCGCAGCAACACCAAACGCCCCGCCTACGGCATTTGATCGGCCCGGCGTGATGGCCCGTATCGGCATCATCACCGGGGTTTTGCGCGAGGTTGCCTGCCTGTCCGACATTTCCGGCAACGACGATCTGGACGTGCGCGCATCCGGCGCCGATCCAAGGCGCGCGGGCGAACTGGCCGACGAGATGTTCGCCCAGGGCGTGGTCGCCATGCTCAGCTTCGGCCTGTGTGGCGGCCTGGACCCGGCGCTCAAGGCCGGGGATTTGATCCTGCCGACCCGTGTCATCGCCGCCGGAAGCAAGAGCCTGACCTGCGATCCTGATTGGACGGGGCGCCTGGAAGACGCATTGGGCGATATGGTGATGCGCAAGGGGGCCACCCTGGCCCATTCGCCGACCATCGTCGCCGGACCTCGGCGCAAATCCGTGCTGCGCGCCACGACCGAGGCCGACGCGGTCGATATGGAAAGCTATGCCGTCGGCCAGGCAGCGCGCAAGGCGGGGCGGCCCTTCGCCGTCATCCGCGCCGTGTCCGACACGGCGGATACGCGATTGCCGGAATGGACGGATGAAATCGTCTCGACCTCGGGCGGCACGGACGGCGTGCGCCTGCTGAAGAACCTGGCGACCCATCCGGGCGATATCGGGAAACTGCTGGCGCTCGGGCGCGGCAGCACGCGGGCGCTGAAGGTGCTGCGCCGCGCGGCCGGGCGTCTCGGGCCGGGCCTCGCCTTCGGCTGATTAGGTATCGGCTGATTAGGCGGCTTTCTCGCCCCGGGCTTTTTCAGCCTCGGCCTTTTCCGCCATCTTCTGCGACAGCGTCTTGACCAGGCCTTCGAACACGAATTCGGCCGGGCGCTGATTGTCCAGGTTGATTTCCGGGGCCATCTCGCCGTCCGTGTTGACGCCCTTCAGGAACACCTTGAGTGCCTTCAGGGGGTGGGACACGGTGTCGGTGACGGCGGTCGGCTCATAACCACAATGAACCATGCAGTCGGCGCATTTTTCATAGTTGCCGGTGCCGTACTTGTCCCATTCGACGCTGTCCATCAGTTCCTGGAAGGTGTCGGCATAGCCTTCGTTCAGCAGGTAGCAGGGCTTCTGCCAGCCGAAGATGTTGCGCGTCGGGTTGCCCCAGGGCGTGCACTTGTAGGACTGGTTGCCGGCCAGGAAGTCGAGGAACAGGGTTGACTGGCTGAACCGCCATTTCTTGGCACCCTCGTGCTTGAACACGTCGCGGAACAGCTGCTTGGTCTTCTTGCGGGACAGGAAATGTTCCTGATCGGGGGCGCGTTCATAGGCATAGCCGGGTGACACGGTAATGCCCTCGACCCCCAGGTCGTGGGTGCAGAAATCGAAGAACTCGGCCGCTTCGGCGGCCGACATCTGATCAAACAGGGTGCAGTTGACGTTGACCCGGAAGCCCATGGCCTTGGCCTTGCGGATGGCGGAGACGGCGCGCTTGAAGGTCCCCGGCTGGGCCACGGCCTTGTCGTGATGGGCTTCCATGCCGTCCAGGTGGACCGAAAAGGTCAGATACGGCGTGGGCGTGAACTTGCTCAGGTTCTTTTCCAGAAGCAGGGCGTTGGTGCACAGATAGACGAACTTCTTGCGCGCCACGATGCCTTCGACGATTTCCTTGATCTCCTTGTGGATCAGGGGTTCGCCGCCGGGGATCGAGACGATGGGCGCACCGCAATCGTCGACCGCCTTCAGGCATTCTTCCACGGACAGGCGCTTGTTCAGGATGTCGTCTTCGTAATCAATCTTGCCGCAGCCCGGGCAGGCCAGATTGCAGCGGAACAGGGGTTCCAGCATCAGGACGAGGGGGTATTTCTCCACGCCGCGCAGCTTCTTGCCCATGATATAGGCGCCGACACGGACCTGCTGGATGACGGGGACTGCCATTTAACTCTCCGGTATCTTAGGCGCGGGCGCCTGTGCCGTCGTGCAATTCGCGCGGCAGTTTGAAGACGATGTTTTCCTGCACGCCCTTCAGCTCTTCGACCGTGGTGTCGCCGAATTCGCCAAGGCAGCGGATCAGTTCCTGCACCAGTTCCTCGGGCGCTGAAGCACCTGCGGTGATGCCGACCGTCGTCACGCCGTCGAGCCACTTGGGGTCGAGCATACTGGCATCGTCGATCAGATAGGCGGGCACGTCGTATTCACGGCCAATTTCCCGCAGGCGGTTGGAGTTCGACGAGTTCTTGGCCCCGACCACGAGCAGCAGATCAACCCGGGTGCACAGGTCGCGTACCGCTTGCTGGCGGTTCTGGGTGGCGTAGCAGATGTCCTTCACATCCGGGCCGACGATGGCCGGAAAGCGCTTTTTCAGGGCGTTGATGGTGTCGCGGGTCTCGTCGACGCTGAGTGTCGTCTGGGTGACATAGGCGACCGCACTTGGGTCCTTGACCTCCAGCGTCGCCACGTCCTCCGGCGTCTGGACCAGATGCACGCCGCCGGGAATGCGGCCTTGGGTGCCCTCGACCTCGGGATGACCGGCATGGCCGATCAGGATGACCTCGCGGCCTCTCTGGGCGTGGTTCTGGCCTTCCTTGTGGACTTTGGAGACCAGCGGGCAGGTCGCGTCGATCACGGGCAGGCCACGGTCGTTGGCTTCGAATTCGACTTGTTCGGCGACGCCGTGAGCGGAAAAGATGGTGACGGCGCCGTCGGGCACGTCGGACACTTCCTCGACGAACACGGCACCTTTGGCGCGCAGGGATTCGACGACGTGCTTGTTGTGCACGATCTCGTGGCGGACATAGACGGGCGGGCCGTGGATTTCCAGAGCCCGTTCGACGATTTCGATGGCGCGTTCCACCCCGGCGCAGAAACCGCGCGGGCTGGCGAGCAGGATCTTCAGGTTCTTGGTCATCGCGATCACATAATCCTCAGGAGGGCCCTTGTAAACCTTGGGATATTGCAGTGCAAACGGGCATTTTAAGCAAGATGGTGCGGCACGCACTCATTGTTAAGGGGCAGCGGGCGGAATGTCAGCCATTTACCACTGGAAATCGTGACTTTTATGAGGCCTAAATCCCCGCCATGACAAAAGGATCTGCCAATCTGGTGACCGGCGCCAGCGGTTTCGTCGGCGCCGCCGTGGTGCGCAAGCTGCTTGACGCGGGCGAAGCCGTGCGCGTGCTCATGCGCCCCGGCAGCGACCGCCGCAACATCGACGGCCTGGACGTCGAGGTGGTGGAGGGCGACCTGCTGGTCCCGGAAACCCTGGGCCCCGCCGTCAGGGGATGCCGGGCGCTCTATCACGTCGCCGCCGACTACCGTATCTGGACCCGCGACCCCGCTGCCATGTTCCGGGCCAACGTGGACGGTTCCGCTGCCATCGTGCGGGCGGCGGCCGAGGCGGGGGCGGAACGCATCGTCTATACGTCCTCCGTCGCCGTGCTGGGCATTCCGCCGGGCGGCGTCGGCGACGAGGGCACGCCGGTCAGCTATGGCGACATGATCGGCCCCTACAAGCAGTCCAAGTTCCGGGCCGAGGAGCGTATCCGCGAGCTGACGGCCAAGGAAGGCTGGCCCGTGGTCATCGTCAACCCGTCGACCCCCATCGGCCCGCGCGACGTCAAACCGACGCCGACCGGGCGCATCGTCGTTGATGCGGCCAACGGCAAGATGCCGGTCTATGTCGATACGGGCCTGAACGTCGCCCATGTCGACGACGTCGCGGCGGGACATTTGCTGGCCTTCGCCAAGGGGCGTATCGGCGAGCGCTATGTGCTGGGCGGCGAGAACATGGGGCTCAGCGATATTCTCGGTGTGATCGCCGAGTTGACCGGCGGCCGGCCGCCCCTGTTCCGGGTGCCGACCGGGCTGATCATGCCGATCGCCCATATCTCCGAAGCCTGGTGCCGGATGACCGGCGGGGTGGAGCCGATGGTCACCCCGGATTCGGTGCGCATGGCGAAAAAGAAGATGTTCTTCCGCTGGGACAAGGCGGCCCGGGAACTGGGCTATGCGCCCCGCCCGGCGCGCGCCGCCCTGGCCGACGCCGTCGCCTGGTTCCGCGCCAACGGCTATATCGCGTAACGAACGAAGCGGCGGGGCCGTTGCCATGCGCCGGGCGCATGTTTCTCCGCGATTTCATGATATTGACAAGCGCATGTCACATGCGCACCTATTTGCGCAACGAAACGGTAACCGGGAAGTTACGAGCAAATGAAAGCAGTCATGCTTGCCGCCGGCGTCGGCCGGCGTCTTTTCGGCGACGGTAACGACGATCCGCCCAAGGCGCTTCTTCAGTTCGACGGCCGCACGCTGCTGGCGCGGCATATAGAGGTTCTGACCCAGTTGGGCGTCGAGGAACTGATCGTCGTCGTCGGCCACAAGAAGGAAATGATCGAGGACGAACTGGCCCGCGTGGCGCCCGAGGGCTTTGCGCGCACCCTGTTCAACCCACGGTTCAAGGAAAGCCCGATCCTGTCCCTGGCCCGAGCGGGCGAGGTTCTGCGGTCGGGCGAACGCATCCTGTTCATGGACGCCGACGTCTATTACCACGACGACTTGCTGAAGACACTGATCGCCAGCCGTCATCAAACCTGCATCCTGCTGGATCAGGATTTCGTGCCGGGTGCCGAGCCCGTGAAGACCTGCGTGCGCGACGGCGTCATTGTCGATTTCGGCAAGAAGGTGTTTGAGCCTCATGACACGGTCGGCGAATGGCCGGGCTTTCTGACCATGGCGCCGGATATTGCGCAGCGGGTTGCCGACCGGGCGGACGAACTGTCCCAGGGCGACATGCCGGGCTTCGTTTATGAGGATGCCTTCTGTGACGTCATGAAGGCGTCCGCACCGGGCACCTTCGGCTACGAGGACGTGACCGGCATTCCGTGGATCGAGATCGATTTCCCCGAGGATCGGGAGCGGGCGGCCACGGAAATCCACACCAAGATCGCGGCCTACAAGCCCCTGGCCGAGCGGGTCGGCGACGCCGCCGAATAATCCAGGCTAGACTCTGAACACGTACTGTTTCGCCGGGTCGCGGTCGATGTCCGGCGGGTAGTTCTTGTGCTTGTCCGCGTAGTAGCGATCCATGAACTGGCCTGCCGATGCCCGGTTGTAGGTGGCGTAATAGATGCGGCGGATCCTGTCTGACAGGTTCGCTTCCGAGGCATGGGGCGCGAAGGAATCGAAGAACACCACGTCGCCGGGATTGGTCGGCACGGGCTGAAAATCCATGTCGGCCATGTCGGCGTCGGACATCGGTTCCCACGAGGCAAACATGCCTTTCTTGTGATGTCCGCGGACCAGCTTCAGGCAGCCGTTTTCTTCCGTCGCCGCGTCGATCGACACCAGGGCCGAGATGAAGAAATCCGTATAGGTGTCCCAACCGGCCTGGGAATCCTGGTGCGGCTTGAACCCGTCGCCGCCCGGCATCTTGAAATTGATCTTTTCCTTGAACAGGGCCGCGTCCTCGCCCAGCAACTGTCCGACCGGGCCGCGCAGGGCCTCGGCCAGGGCGCCGAACCCGTCGTGGAAGGGAGAAATGCGTTCGATCCGGCTGACCAGGCTGTCATCCGCGTTCTTCTGGCTTTTCTCGTGGAACACCCAGTGGCGGCCCGAAACCTCGGGCAGGGCCAGGACTTCGTCAGTCCAGGTGCTAATGCGGGTCATGTCCCCGGCGGAAAAACCGCCGCGCAGGACAAGATAGCCGTCATCGGAAAACTGTTGGATATGAGCGTCGGTGAGGACGGGTGTGTTCAGCATGATTTCTTCCGCGACGGAACCGATCCCGGTTGCCTTTTGCCGCAATTTTCATGATGTTCCGGGCTATCGTGTCGCCCCATGTAATCCCGCCCGCAGCCGGAGGCAAGACCATTAGTCACAATACCTGGATCCACAAGGTCGCGCGCTTGACCGTGACCAAACCCTTGATGGCGACAGGCAGCCGGGTCACGCCCAGCCAAGTCACCGTCGTGCGCCTGGTCTCGGGCATCGCCGCCGCCGCCGCTTTCGCCCTCGGCCCGTCCCCTTGGCTGGACCTGCCGTGGTGGGAGATCGGCGCGGGCCTGTTCATCCTATCCATGGTGCTCGACCGGGGCGACGGCGACTATGCCCGTCTGTCGGGCCAGACCAGTGCCGCCGGCCACAAGTTCGACCTGATCGCCGACGCCGTGTGCAATGCCGTCATCTTCATCGGCCTGGGCATCGGCCTGCGGGGCGGCGAATGGGGGATGCTGGCCGTCCCCATGGGCGTTCTCGCCGGGGCCTCGGTGACCTTCATCCTGTGGCTGGTCATGCGGATGGAAAGCCTGGCGGGGGCGCGCAGCGCCGAATTGGGATCGTTCATGGGCTTCGACCCCGATGACGCCATCCTGGCCATGCCGATCCTGGTGCTGCTCGGCTATCAGGAACCGCTGCTGGTGGCGGCCACCATCGGCGCGCCCGGCTTCGCCCTGCTGTTCGCGGTGCAATGGGGGATCAAGTACCGGACCCGCCGCCGCGCCCTGGCCGAAGGCAGAAAGCAGGAGGGATGATGGAGGCGGCGGCCGCATTCCCGGGAAGGTTGTTCCGGGCCTGGGTTGGCCTGGTCCGCCGCGGCGCCTGGGCGGTCGTTCTGCTGTCCATCGTCGGCGCGGGGCTGACGCTTTTCTATCTACAGCGCAATCTGGCGATCCATACGGACACCACGGACATGCTGTCCGCCGATCTGCCGTTCCGCAAAAACAACAGTGAAGTCAGCCGCCTGTTTCCGCAGCTGAGCGACAACATCTTGCTGGCCCTGGACGGCGCCGTGCCGGAACAGGTCGCGCGCGCGGCAGAGGACCTGACGGCGCGCCTCAAGGCGCAGCCGGAAATCTTCGGCGCCCTGTTCGATCCCGAAGGCGATCCGTTCCTGCAGCGGAATGGCTTGCTGTTCCTCGACGTGAAGGAACTGGAAGACCTGACCGGCAGGCTTGCCGAGGCGCAGCCGTTCCTGGCCAGCCTGTGGGGCGACGCCAGTCTGGCGACCCTGTTCGACCTGCTGCGCCAGGGCATCGAACAGCAACTTGACGGCAAGGCGCCGCCCGTGGCGCTGGCGCGCGTTCTCGACCTGCTGGCCGACGTCGGCGAAAAACGGGCCAAGGGCAGGGACGCGATTCTGTCGTGGCAGCGCCTGCTGGCCAGGGAAGACGACGCAGCGGCGCGGCGGTTCATCGTGCTTAAGCCACCCTTGGATTTCACTTCTCTGCAGCCGGCGGGAAAATCCATCGCTGCCCTCAAGGACCTGCGCCGGGACTTGACGCTGGAGGGGGCCGGGCCCGTGCGCCTGCGCATCTCCGGCTCCGCCGCCCTGCAGCAGGACGAGTTGAAAAGCGTCGAGCGCGGTATGGGTCTGGCCGGGGTGCTGTCGTTCTCCCTGGTCCTGGTGCTGCTGATCCTGGGCCTGCGCTCGCTGCGCATGGTCGTGGCCGTGCTCACGACCCTGATCCTGGGGCTGATCTGGACCGCCGGCTTCGCGATCTGGGCGCTCGGCTCCCTCAACCTGATCTCCGTCGCCTTCGCCGTGCTGTTCATCGGACTCAGCGTCGATTTCGGCATTCACTTCGCCTTGCGTTACCGGGAACACCGCGGCCGGGGCCATGACAACGGCACCGCGCTGGAGGCCACGGCGGCGGCGGGCGGCGGCGGCTTGACGCTCTGTGCCGTTGCGGCGGCCATCGCCTTCTATTCCTTTCTGCCGACCGATTACGTGGGGCTGGCCGAACTGGGACTGATCGCGGGATCGGGCATGTTCATCGCCCTGGCCGCGAACCTGACCGTGCTGCCCGCCCTGTTGACCCTGATGCCCGCCGGGGCGGGGCGCCCGGACCAGGACGGCGGATGGAGCACCAAGGCCCGCCGCGCCCTGCAGGGCCATCCCCGCCGGGTGCTGGTCGGTACCGCCGTGGCGGCGGCCCTTGGCCTGGCCGTGGTGCCCCAGGCGCGGTTCGATTTCGATCCCCTGAACCTGCAGGACCGGCAACTGGAATCGGTCGCCGTGATCCATGAACTGGCGGCGGGGAAGGGGGCGTCGACCTACAGCGCCACGGTGCTGGCCCCCGATGTGGATGCGGCGTATGGATTGGCCGAAAACCTCACGGCTCTGCCTGAGGTCAAGGGCGTCGCCTCGGTCCTCAGCTTCGTGCCGGGCGGGCAGGACGAGAAGGCCGAGATCGTCCGCGACCTTGCCTTGTTCGTGCTGCCGTCGCTGGCCCCCGGTGGTGGTGCGGGTGACCGGGATCCGGCGCGCCGCCGTACCGCCGCCGCGGATTTGGGCGCGGCCCTGGAAAGCCTGGACGCCACCAACGCGGGGCCGGACCTTGCCCACGCGGGCGGGCGGCTTGCGGGGCTTCTGAAGACACTCGACGACAGAGGGCTCGCGGGGCTGGAGCAGGGCTTGCTGGCCGTGTTTCCCGATGCAGTCGCGCGTCTGCGGGGCAGCTTGAGCCCGGAGCCCTTCACGTTGGCGGATCTGCCCATGGACATCCGCGCCCGCTACGTTGCGGCGGACGGCCAGGCGCGGTTGGAGGCCATTCCCGCCGACGATCTGCGCGATCCCGATGCCGTTGAACGGTTCGTCGCGGCGCTGCGCACGGTCACCCCCGATGCGTCGGGCGTGCCCGTCACGATCTATGAGGCCGGGCGGGCGGTGCTCTCTGCTTTCGTTGAGGCCGGGGCCATCGCCGTCGCGGCGATTCTGATTCTGCTCGGCCTGCTGCTGCGCCGGGCCAGCGACGTCGCCTTCGTGTTCGCGCCCCTGGGATTGGCGGCGGTGCTGACGGTGTTGTGCTCCGTTGTGTTCCAAGTGCCCTTCAACTTCGCCAACATCATCGTTCTGCCGCTGCTGTTCGGGCTCGGCGTCGCCAGCGGCATTCACCTGGTTCTGCGCGACCGCCAGGAACGCTTCGATGGCGACAGGGCGGCAGGCGACGCCTTCGAAACCTCAACCCCCCGCGCCGTGTTGTTCAGCGCGCTCACCACCATCGGCTCGTTCGGGTCGATCGCGCTGTCCGGCCATCCCGGTACGGCCAGCATGGGCGTGCTGCTGACCATCGCCATCTCCCTGACCCTGGTGTGCACGCTGGTTCTGCTGCCGGCGCT
>Ga0207899_1000479_pt1 | contig 14368 bp, 9 predicted proteins | sample MalvirmetaMSP134_FD_184235 | JGI IMG/M metagenome (GOLD analysis project Ga0207899, IMG submission 184235) | Marine viral communities from the Deep Pacific Ocean - MSP-134 (SPAdes) | ecosystem: Environmental > Aquatic > Marine > Oceanic | place: Pacific Ocean | collected 2011-06-28
GACGTTCATTAAGGTACGTTCATAAGCTGCGAATTAAAGGCGGCGAAGCATACCAGAACGGTGCTGGAAAAGTAACCGGCGGGCCCGGAGACCGGGCCCGGTTTACGCCACAGGCCCGGACAGGCCGTTGCTGGCGAGGTGAAAGGCAATAATCGCCATCATGGAACCAATGGCGCCATCAATGAACCGCCACGACATGGGGCTCGACAGCCAGGGAGAAAGCGCCGCCCCGCCGAACGCCAGCAGGCAGAACCACATAACTGACGCACTGCTGGCGCCGGCCACGAACACCAGCGGGCTGGCCTGTTGCGCGCCGATGGCGGGAATCAGCAACAGGGTATCCAGATACACTTGCGGATTCAGCAACGTTACCGCCAGAGTGGTCAACACCACGGTCCGCAGGCTCGAAACGTCTTCTTTCCTGGCATCCAGGGCATCGCGCCCTTTCGCAGCACGGGTGAACGCCAGCAGCGCCAGCCAACTGAGGAAGGCCACGCCCAGCCAGCGCATGACATCCAGCGCTTCTGGTACAGCCATCAACGCGGCGTTAACTCCGAACATGCCTGCCGTGAACAACAGGATATCTGCCGTCATGCAGATGCCCGCACAATACCAGTGATGTTCCCGGCGTATCGCCTGCCCCAGGATGTAGGCGTTCTGAGCACCGATCGCAATGATGATTCCGCCGCACACCAGCAGCCCTGTCAGATAACTTGTCAGCATGTTTCCCTCCGAATGTGCTGGAAGCTTAAGGGCTAATCGCTATACTTAAAAATCATAAACCTTATATCTCATGAAAATTTCTTATGTTGGACTACAAACTTCTTCAGGCACTTGCCGCGGTGATCGAGAATGGCGGGTTTGAGCGTGCCGGGGAGATACTCGGGCTCACCCAGTCCGCCGTATCACAACGCATCAAGTCACTTGAAGTGCGTTTGGGGCAGCCCGTTCTGGTCCGGCACCCGGACCTGCAGGCAACGCCGGCAGGTAACAAACTGCTGAACCACTTCCAGCAGGTACAGTTGCTGGAACGAGACCTTCGAAAGACCATACCCGCCCTGGCCGAGGACACCACGCGCCTGCGTATCGCCATCAACGCCGACAGCCTGGCCACCTGGTGGGCCGCTGTGGTTGGGGAATTCTGCAGCCGGGAGGGTTTATTGCTGGACCTGGTTATTGAGGACCAGGATGTGGGCCTGAAGCGAATGCGCGATGGCGATGTGGCCGCCTGCCTGTGCAGTAGCAGCCAGCCCATCGCTGGAGGGCGTTGCGTGGCCCTGGGGGAAATGACGTACATGCCCCTGGCGACCCCGCAGTATGTCCGGCACTTCTTTCCGGATGGCATTACGCCGGAGGCTTTCGCGACCTCTCCGGCCATTGTGTTTGGCCCCAACGACCAACTACAGCACCGATTCATGGCCGGTTGTGGCTACCACGGCCGCTTCCCTTACCACCTGTGCCCGTCTTCCGAGGGGTTCGTCCAGCTTGCCAGGGCCGGGATGGGCTACGGTATGATTCCGCAGATCCAGGCCAGTCATTGGCTGGACAATGGGAGCCTGATCAACCTTGCATCGGGGCATGAACTGAAAGTGCCTCTCTATTGGCACTTCTGGCGCCACAGTGGAGAGCTGCTACAGCGTTTGACCACCACTCTTGAGGGTGCCATCACCCACCGTTACCGCGCACGGCGAAACGTCAGATTGTAACGGCTGTCACTCGTCAACGAATGCTGTGCCTGCTTGAGCGTCAACACGCCATGGTAGCGGAGCCGCGCCGGGCCTCCCCAGACCACAACATCGCCATTCTCCAGAGGCACACGCTGTGGCCGGTCACTGCGCCGGGCGCCTCCAAACTGGAACATGGCCGGTGTGCCCAAAGACACTGAAACAATCGGCTGATCGAAATCGTCCTCATCTTTGTCTTGATGGAGACCCATCTTGGCGCCGGGCGCATAGCGGTTTACCAGGCAGGCATCCGGTTCGAACTCAGAGTACCCCGCAGCGCTTGCCGCCATAACCGCCAGGGACCGAAACATTGTCGGCATTACCGGCCAAGGCTCCCCGGAAAGCGGATCGGTTTGCTGATACCGATAGCCCTGCGTATCTGTCACCCAGCCCCACTCGCCGCAACAGGTCATGGCCACCGACATGGTGTGACCGCCCGGCGTCTGCATTTGCCGAAACGGCGCCTGTTCCGCCACGCCTGAAATCGCCTCCAGCAATTCGCTGGCGTCGGCGCTGGCGAAACGGCGAAGGACAACCGCTCCCTCGCAGAGCGGCTCGTCCCAGGGCTCAGATGAAGATGACTCGAACAAATCCATAGTCATTGGGCGCTCACCGTATGATCAGGAAAACCGGGAGTTTAACGTCTACCCTTGGGGCAGTGCAGCACACTGCGCTTTGATACACCAGACCACCGTTTAAGGATGAACCATGCGTCGAAATCGCCAGTCAGCGCAGGTGTCGCTTGCTTTTCTGATTGCCTCCGCGATCACCCTCGGCATGCTGGTGCTCACCATTGTACTGGTCGGGCAAAGCTTTCGCGGTATGGAGAACGCCAAGATAACCGCCGCCAGTGCCACGGCCCGCCAGCTTGCCGTCAGTGTGGACGACCGCATCCGTGCCATTACCGGCCCGCCGTCAACCGCTCTCGCGGTCCTCAGCCACGACCCTCTGGCCATCGCAGATACATTACAACAACGACTGGTCAGGCTGCCGGTTGTCGCTGACATTCTCGACAGCAGCGACATCGTCAGTGCCGTTTACGCTGGCTATGCCAATGGCGATTTTTTCCTGCTACGAAAGATACGCAGCTCCGGCGCCACGCAGTTTCCAGATGCACCCACCAATGCGCAGTACCTGCTCCAGTCCATCACCAGGGCCGCGGATGGAAAGTCGCAATCCATGTGGCACTTCTACGATGCCGGCCGCACCCTTCTGGAACGCCGCACGCCATCCGACTACCACTTTGATCCTCGAGACCGTGGCTGGTACGAACTCGCCGATGCCTCCAGCAATACGAAACTGACCGCACCCTATGTCTTCTTCACCACAGGTGAAACCGGCTTGACACTTTCCCGACGACAAGCCATTGCGAAGGGCATGGATGGCAATACTGTGTTTGGCATAGATGTAACTGTCACCGACCTGAGCACACAGCTAGCCGAACTGCGGCAGACGCCCGGCACCCGCATTGCCATCGTCAATGCCGAGGGCTCCCCCCTGGCCCACACAGGGCCTGATGCCACCCACAGCGGGGCAATTTCCGACTCAGCTGAGCCGCAAGAGCTTTACGACGACGCCATCACCGCCGTCCTGGATCACGACAGCAGTCAGGTCTCACCTGAACAGGTAAACAGCTTTACCACTGAAAACCGGGACTGGTACGGCATGACAGAACCCCTTGAGTCCCTGGACCGGGAGAACCTGAAAATCGCCGTGGCCATTCCCGCCGACGAACTATTGGCCGATGTCTGGGCGGCCCTGACCCGTCAGACTGCCCTGGCAAGTGCCATTGCGCTTTTATTGCTGGTCATCGGCTGGTTCCTGGGCCGTCGTGTGGGTAGGCCGCTGGAATTGCTGACACGCCAAGTGGGTGCACTCTCCCGTTTTCGCTTCGACACGCCCATCTCCGTCAATTCCCACATTCGCGAAGCCCGTCAGCTCAGCGTCGCCCTGGACGATATGGCCAGCACCATCCGCAGCTTCCAGAGCATTGCCACCGCGCTCAACCGGGGTCAGGACCTGGATAGCCTTTTGCAAGATATCCTTGCACAGATCGTTCACATTCTCGGGCAGACCCGGGGTGCTATCTACCTGATGAGCCGCCAGAATAGCGAACTCTCGTTAGCCGTAGACCGTGGCATACACCCGCCGGAAACCATCTTTGGCATCAACGCCTCGGATGACGACAACGAAGTGATACAAGCGCTTCGCCACGCCCTTTCCGGCCACCCAGTGTTCGCCATTCTCAGGAACCGTCGCAAACAACTGATTGGGGCCCTGATTATCGAAATGGAGCATGGGGACCATACCCGCCTGAGCAAAGACCTGATCGTATTCGTCGATGAGATCGCCGGCTCGGCCGCCGTCGCGATCGAAACCCGTGAACTGATTGAAAGCCAGCAGGCGTTGCTTGAGGGCATCATTCGCCTGGTTGCCAACGCCATTGATGCCAAGTCACCGTATACGGGTGGCCACTGCGACCGTGTACCCAAACTTGCCCAGATGATGGTGGATGAAGCCATCCAAAGCCCCGCCGAACCCTTTGCCAACTTCACCATGAACGACGACGAGCGCTACGAGTTCCACCTGGCAGCGTGGCTTCACGACTGCGGAAAGATCACCAGCCCCGAGCATGTGGTGGACAAGGCAGTCAAACTGGAAACGATCTACAACCGCATCCATGAGATTCGCACCCGCTTTGAGGTTCTGCACCGGGACGCGGAGATCAGGTGCCTGAAAAGGCAACTGGCTGGCGAAAGTTCTCAGCAGTCGGAAACCGACCGGGACCTTGAACAGGAAGATCTGCAGAAAGCCTTTCGCGCAGTCGCCAACGCAAACACTGGTGGCGAATTCATGTCGGAGGACGATATAGAACACATCCGACAGATCGGCCAACGCACCTGGGTACGTCATTTCAGTGACAGGCAGGGATTGTCCGGCGACGAAAAACAGGTGCTGACTGACACGCCGGAGCAGGCGTTACCTGCGACCGAACCTCTGCTGGCAGACAAGCCCTCTCACCTCCGCTCCTGGGGTGAGCACAAACCACCCGTTACCAAAGACGACCCACGGAACCTGTGGGGATTCGACATGACACTTCCAGAACATGCCGTCAATCAGGGTGAGCTCCACAACCTGACCGTGGCAAAAGGAACCCTGACACCCGAGGAACGCTTCCGGATCAACGACCACATCGTACAGACCATCTGCATGCTGGACGCCCTGCCCCTGCCTGACAGGCTTGCGAACGTGCCGCACCTGGCAGGCACCCACCATGAACGCATGGATGGGCAGGGCTACCCCTGCCGGCTGAATGCAGACGACATGGGCATTCCCGAGCGAATCATGGCGGTGGCGGATATTTTCGAGGCGCTGACCGCCGTAGACCGCCCCTACAAGGAGGGCAAGACATTGACCGAATCCCTGACCATCATGCAGAGAATGGTAAATGACGGACACATCGACCGGGCGGTGTTCCAGTTATTCGTCCGGACAGGTATCTACCGCCAATACGCGGAGCAACACCTGCGCCCGGAGCAAATTGATACCGTGAATGAGGAACGCTATCTGACATGAACATTCCTCCATCGCAACGGGTTGCTTTCGAATTCTCCGCCGAAACCCGTATACTTTGCGCAGTTTTAAACACTTGAAAAGGACACTGACATGTTCGGCCTGTTTATCGGCGGTTTGATCGGCTACCTGTTTGGCCGCTTTCCCGGCCTATTGATTGGCGCTGTGGCAGGCGTACTGTTGACCCGATACATCAAAAGCCGTCTGTGGCAAAAGCTGCGCAATGTGCAGACGGACTTCCTGGAATCCGTGTTTGCGGTGATGGGAGCGCTCTGCAAAGCCGATGGCGTTGTTACTCGCGATGAGATCCAGGTGGCGGAACGCCTGTTCGACCGGTTCCGCCTCTCCGGTGAACACCGGGAGCGTGCCAAGGCTGCCTTCAACCGGGGCAAAGCCGATGACTTCGACCTGGATGCAGAACTGCAACACTTCCTACGAGTGAGTGGCCGCCAGCCCGCATTGCTGCAGATGTTCCTTCAGGTACAAGTGTCTGCCGTTGCCGCCGATGGTGTGGTACACCCGGCCGAACACGAAATGCTGGTGCGCATTGCCCGGGGGCTGGGACTGCCCGAGGCCCAGGTAGACCAGCTGGAAGCCATGTTGAGGGGCGCACATGCGGGCCAGGCTGGCGCGTCTGGCCAGGCATCGTCCGCCAGCCAGATTGATGATGCCTACAAGGTTCTCGGGGTGTCGCCTTCCGCCAGCGACGCCGAGATCAAGAAAGCTTACCGCAAACTGATGAGTGAAAATCATCCGGACAAACTGGCCGGACGAGGCCTGCCTGAAAGCATGCGGGAAATGGCGGAAGAGCGCACCCGAGAGATCAGCCACGCCTACGACGTGGTCAAGGACGCCCGCAACTAAAGTACCGGCGAACCAGACCTACAGCCAGCGAGGCACCTGCCTGCGGTAGGCCTCGTAAGCCTCGCCGAACAACTCGGCGAGGGCCTTTTCCTCCACCCTCGCCTGCCTGACTAATACCGTTACCCCCGCAAGCAGGCACACCAGCGAAAACACCGAAGGCAGCGCCAGAAAAAAGCCCAACTGGCCGAGCATAACCGCCATGAACACTGGGTTGCGGCTGCGGCGATAGGGGCCACCAGTGAGCAGGTGGCGATCCTGTTTCGGGTCAACACCCGAACGCCAGTCCTCGTGCATGTAGGCCTGTAGATAATTGACCAGGCTGAACGACAGCAACAGGAGTACCATTCCGATGACCAGTACCGGCCCATGGTAGAGCGCATCGAAAACGCCCAGCCAGGGGTCAATATCCACAAAGACACGTGCTAATACCACCGCCAGGATTGAAGCCCGAAAGGCATTGAAAATGTGCCTGTGCCACCACCCGGCAGTGGCCCGCTCGCCGTAGTTTATAAAGGAAAACCCCATCCTGGCGTGGAGGCCGAGACTTCGTGCCGTGAACTGGAGGCCGATCAACAGGAAGAAAATGCCGAGAAAGTATCGGACGAGTGGTTCGGAAAATGAGTCGAAAGTGTCCAGGAGAATCATTAAATTCGCTTATTACCGTGATGGTGACCAGAACAAGCTTATCGCCTGTCAAAACGGTCTGAAACTGGATTCTTACCTTTTGTGCAGAGCGATGCAATTTCCTGATATGACATATCATCACGTTTAGTCTTTGTATACAGTGGATGCAGCCCCAGAGCCACACGGAGTATCCGCTTTGACCATCCAGCCTCGAGCACAATCCCTGCACACGTTCAGTGACGATCTACTTGACCGGCATGATGCCACCGCGCTGGCCGAACTGATTCGTAACGGCGACGTCTCACCAGACGAAGTGCTTGGGGCAACCCTGGCACGGGCGCGGCTGGCAGAACCCATTATCCATGGTCTAGTCGCTACCATTCCTGACAATGCGGAACTCGTCGCGACTGAAGTCCGTTCCGGGAAAAACGAGCCTGGCTTGTTTTCGGGAGTCCCCACGGTAATCAAGGACAACACCGAGGTAAAAGGGTTCCCCACCTCCCATGGCACCGCAGCCATCGGTTCCCATCCGGCGGACAAAACCAGCCCTTTCGCCCGCCAGTTGCTGGCCCAGGGCCTGGTGTGTTTTGGCAAAAGTACTCTGCCTGAGTTCGGTTTCAACGCCACCACAGAACCCGTCCATGGCGCCCCGAGCCGTAATCCCTGGCACCTTCATTACTCCACCGGCGCTTCGTCAGGGGGCTCTGCAGCATTGGTCGCGGCAGGCGTTGTCTCGATCGCCCACGCCAACGATGGTGGCGGTTCTATCCGTATTCCGGCCGCCTGTTGTGGGCTGGTCGGGCTGAAACCAACTCGGGGCAGGCTGATTGACAATGATGCGGCAAAAACCTTACCCGTTAATATTGTCAGTGATGGTGTTGTAACGCGCACGGTCAGGGATACCGCCAACTTTTATTACGGAGCGGAGCGCTATTTCCGGAACCCAAAACTCCCGGCCATTGGAAAGGTGGAGGGGCCCGGCACTCGCCCACTCAGGATTGGCCTGGTAACCGACTCCCTCAACGGTCACGCCACAGACACTCAAACCCGCGCCGCTGTTGAAAATACGGCACAGTTGCTGGAGACGCTGGGACACCGCGTGGAGCCAATGGACATTCCCGCTGCCTCCACCTTCCCCGATGATTTCGCGCTCTATTGGGGAATGCTGGCCTTCGGCGTACGCGCCAATGGCAAGCGGCTGATTCATCCAAGCTTTGACAAATCACAACTGGATGGACTGACACTTGGGCTCGATAAGGCCTTCAGAAAACAGTTCTACAAATTGCCGATGGCGCTCTGGCGCCTGCACCGATCGTTTCACGACTACGCCCGCGCCATGGCCAGTTACGATGCCATTCTCACTCCGGTGCTCGGCCACACTACGCCTGAGATCGGTTATCTGAGCCCCACGGTTGACTTTGATACCCTATTCGACCGCCTGACCCAATACGTAAGCTTTACGCCACTGGCCAACGCCACCGGCGCACCCGCCATCTCGCTGCCAGCCAGCCTCGATGAGCAAGGCCTGCCGGTTTCCGTCCAGCTGATGGGCAAACACGGGGGTGAACAGACATTGCTGGAACTGGCGTTCCTGCTGGAAGACGCCACACGCTGGCCCAGAATAGACCTGAACGGACGAGGGCTCGCAGGCGATAAATGAATGCCACACCCCTTATGACTTCAAAATGGACAGTGTCAGGGCCGGGTGCCAATATGAGAGAGTCGGGAAATGGGAAATGCTGGCGCAAATACGACCAATCGCCACTCCTTGTCGTAAACCCAATATAATTCCCGGAACTGACAGCCAGAGACTATGCCCGATACGGACACCTTCGTGACCTTTCACAAGGCACTGACCAAACTCAGCCACAGTTCCGCGTTTATCGACAAGAAACGCCCGCAGAAACTCGCGGACCTGACGGCGCTCTGTGCACAGCTGCTCGATGTTGATCGGGTCAGTGTCTGGCAGTTCCCGGAAGAACGTGATCGCATTGAGTCCGAGTGGCTTCATACTGCGGACACCGCCTCCGGTAACAAGTCCAGCCTTTACCAATCCGGCAACCCGGAGTACTTCTCGGCCCTGGAAACAGAGCGCGTGCTGTCTGTTCACGATGCGCAGAACGATCCCCGAACCCGGGCCTTCACGCCTGGGTACCTGGCCCCTCTCAACATAATGTCGATGCTTGACGCACCGGTGTTTGACGGTGCCCGGCTTAGCGGCGTTGTTTGCCTGGAGTCAACGCACCGGCGTCAATGGACCCTGCCGGAAATCTCCTTTGTCGTCGCCATTGCCGATACCATCAGTCTGATCAATACCTACGAAGCCTGGCTCGACTCGCAACGCGCACTCGAATACGCCACCCGTTACGATTCACTGACCGGGCTATCAAACATCGACTCCCTTCGAAGCCGTATCGACCACCTTGCCGGCAAAATAGAGCGACGGGGTCTTGGTAGCCTGGCCCTGATATGGATTGATGTGGATCGCCTGAAATCCATTAACGATGGGCTTGGCCCGCAGGTGGGAGACAACGTTATTGCCGAAGTTGGCCGCCGCCTGAAAAAGCTCTCCGTTCCGGGCAAGGACCTATTGGCCAGGATTGCCGGTGATGAGTACGCCCTGATTGTGCGCAACCACACCATGCGGGACTCTCTCGAACTGACTGCCTCTCGGATACGGCGGGAAATTAACAAGCCCATCCGCCTCACCGGCCACGCCATCAACGTTGGCGCAAGCTTGGGTATCTGCCACCTGCCCGGAGACTGCCAAACCACCGGAGATCTGTTACGGGGCGCCGAAGCCGCCATGTACAACGCCAAGCAGCGAGACCGGGACCAGGCCTGCTTCTTTGACTCCAGCATCCAGACAACGGCCCGTTCTCGTTTCGCCCTGGAAAACGAATTGCGGGCGGCCATCAGCCACCACACTCTGGACGTGTTCTACCAGCCGATCTTGAACGCCTCCGGTCTGAAAGTAGAGTCCCTGGAAGCCCTGGTGCGCTGGCAGCACCCACAACGGGGCTGGCTGTCACCCATCGAATTCCTGGGTATAGCCAGAAACGGTGGCCTGATGTATACGCTGGGGGAATTTATGCTCCGGCGAGTATGCGAACACTGGCAACAGGCCCGCAACCGGGGCATCACGCTGCCAGAGATTTCAGTCAACCTGGCGGCCGAGCAGGTTTCGGTGCCGGAACTTCCCAGCCTGATCCGGGGAACCTGTCGTGAATACAGCGTGCCTGTCAGCGCACTGCATTTCGAGGTAACCGAAGATTCCATTCAAGGGGATTTCAGCTCACTGACCGGTATCCTGGAAGAGTTGGTCGCCGACGGTGCAAGCCTGTCGATAGACGACTTTGGAACCGGCTATTCGTCGCTCTCCCGTCTGAAGAGCCTGCCTTTCTCACGGATCAAGATTGATCGCTCCTTTATCAGCCAACTGCCAGACGACGAAGATGACTGCGCCATTACCCTGTCTATTATTGGCTTGGCGCGGGGGCTTGGGCTATCGGTCGTCGCTGAGGGCGTTGAAACCAAAGCTCATGAACAGTGGCTTTTCGACCAAGGCTGTAACTATCTGCAAGGTTATCTATACAGCAAGCCGCTACCCTTTGAGCGCCTGATGGACCAGTATTTCACCCCCCTCTAGTGGCCAGCCGCTATTCCTGATCGATCATATGAAACTTTTGTGACACCCGCCATTTCGTCGTGTGTGAGCCCACAAATCGTGCTTTAATGCGCGCGCAAAAAATACGCGCGAATGAAACCTCCCGCTTTAAACAGGCCCCCACTACGTCATGAATTGGTATTCCCGAAGTATTCTCAATCGTGTGCTGAGCGTTGTTATAGCGGCAAATCTGGTAGTCGTACTGGTTGCCGGCTATTACTTCAACTATTCCCTTCAGGCTAAGAATGACTACCACCGGCTGGCCAGCCAACGTATGGTCAGGGCATTGGAGGCGCAGGACATACTCAGTGAGTTCAAGACCCAGGTCCAGGAGTGGAAAAACGTATTGATTCGCGGCTCTGATGCCGGTCAGCGTACGAAATACTGGACCCGATTCCAGGATCAGGAAGCCCTCGTCCAGCAAAAGCTGGATGGTCTTATCCCAAGGCTGGAAGATGATCAGGCCCGTGCACTGATGAGTCGGTTCCAGCGCTCCCACCGAGAGATGGGTGAGGCCTACCGGATTGGGTTCGCCGACTTCGTGGCATCGGGTTTCCAGCACGGCGAAGGCGATAGAGCCGTCAGCGGCATTGATCGGGAACCGTCAAAACTGATTGAAGACGCCTCCGCACTGATTCGTCAACAGGGTGTGGACGAGGCAGCGGCCCTTAACCAATCCGTCACGACAAATACCTGGCGCGTCGGTAGCCTGATGCTACTCGCGGTGATTCTGGGAACGATCGCCTGCGTCATTGTCCTGATTCGTTCCGTCGTCCGACCAACGCAAACACTGATTGGCCAGATGCACAAACTGGGGGAAGGTGATCTGTCTGATCCCGCGACTCTAATCCGTCAGGATGAATTGGGTCGACTGGCTGATAGCGCCCGCAAGCTACACGACTTTCTCTCAGAAACCGGCGATTTGATGGAAGACAACGCTCGTGAACTCGAACACACGGGCTCGACGATCCGGGACAATGCCAAAAAAGTCTCATCACAATCCGAACTTGCCCATCAGCGGATTGACCAGATTGCGACCGCCATGAACGAGATGTCGGCAACCGCTCAGGATGTCGCGCAACACGCCGCATCTGTTGCAAGCCAAGTGCAGGAGACCTCCGGCCAAACGGGAGAAGCCGACAAGCAGGTTAACGCTGCAGTGGACAGCATGAATCGACTCGCTGTCCAGATTCAGACCTCTTCACAGACCGTCAACCAGCTCACATCCGACGGCAAAAAAGTTGGCGACGTGATGAAGGTCATCCGCGAAATCGCGGACCAGACCAATCTACTGGCGCTGAATGCCGCCATAGAGGCAGCCCGCGCTGGAGAGGCAGGCCGTGGATTTGCCGTGGTCGCCGACGAAGTCAGGAACCTCGCAGCCAAGACCCAGGAAGCCACCGTGGAGATCGATCGAATTATCGACACCATAGCCACCGGATCCAGAGATGCCTCTGAATATATGCAGGCAAGCGAAATCGTCGCTCAGGAGAGTGGTCAGTCGGTGGAGGCAGTTAGACAGACCCTGGGCGAGATTAATCGCCGCATGGGCAGTGTGAATGATGCTACCACCCAAGTGGCAACCGCGGCCGAGGAACAAACCAGCGTCAGCGAGGAAATTAACCGTAACATCACCGAAGTTGCAGAGATATCTGAAACCATGAATCACGCTGCCGAAGACAATCTCACCATGGTTCCAAAGCTGGAAAGCATGGCAAAGGCGGCGCGGGACTTATCCAGCAGAATTCGGCGTTAAGTGCCGCGCGCCCGGCCAACGCGGTTCGTTGATCTCATGATTGTCGATTAACAAATCCACGTACCCGTTGGCCGGCTTTGTCACCTAAAACCAGCAATGCTGGGGTCAGCAACAGTGTGAGCACCGTTGCAAACGCCAACCCGCCTGCGATGGCGCTGGATAGCTGGGTCCACCATTGCGTGGATGGAGCACCGATGCCGAGAGAGGGCGTCAGAAGATCCACGTTTACCCCGAGCACCATTGGCATCAACCCGAGTATGGTGGTGATAGCCGTCAGCAATACCGGTCGCAGGCGCAGGCATCCGGTTTCCAACGCGGCCTCGAAGGCTGCCATACCGCTTTGGCGCATCTGGTTGTAGGTGTCGATCAGTATGATGTTGTTGTTCACCACGATGCCGGCAAGGGCAATGATACCCATGCCCACCATCACAATTCCGAACGACTGCCCGTTCAGCAGCAGGCCAAGCAATACACCGGCCGTGGAAAGCACAATGGCCGACAAAATCAGCAGGGTCTGGTAGAGCGAGTTGAACTGCGTAACCAGGATCAAAAGCATCAGGGCAATTGCGACCAGAAACGCCGATGCCAGGAAATTCGACGCCTGCTGCTGGTCCTCGTTCTCGCCGGCGAATCGCACGGAAACGCCTTCAGGGGTTTCGGGCATTTGCTGCCGCAATGCCATGAGCAGTTCGTCCACACGACGGCCCGGTTCTATATCAGACTTGATCGTAATGGTGCGCTGTCCGTCCACCCGGGTGATGCTGCCGGTCTTGTCACCCGGCTGCAAATCGACGAACTCGGACAACGGCACCTGCCCACGGCTGGTGTTGATCGTCTGACGCTGGAATTGGTCCAGTTCCCGCCAGTTATTGGGCACTCTTACGGCAATATCGACTTCGTCGCGCACGTCCTCAGGACGATAGGTGGCGAGCACCAGACCGTTGGTGATCAGTCGCACCGCACTGCCCACGCTGAGCACGTCGGAGCCAAACCTGGCAGCAGCTGAGCGGTCGACATTCAGGCGCCATTCGATGCCCGGAAGGCTGCGGTCATCTTCTACATCCACGAAACCATCGATTCCAGACATCCGTTGCCGGATGAGAGCGACATACCGCTCCAGTTGGTCACTGTTCATGCTGCTGACCTTAAGCTCAATGGGCTTGCCATCCGCGGGACCGCCCTCCTGCTTGCGAAACTCCAATTCGATGCCGGGAATATCAGCCGTTAATGAGCGAAAATCTTCCAGTATCTGTGTCGCTGGTCGGCGTTCAAACCAGTCTGTGAACTGGAACTGCAGTACACCGATGACGTCCGGCGCCATCTGGTTTCCGGGGTTGATCATTGAGCGGGCATAGAGGGCTTTCACCTCCGGCATTCCCTGTAAACGCTGCTCGACCTGCCGAACGATGGCATCGCGCTCCTGCACAGACAGATCCCCCCTGGCCCTGACATGTACCTGCGCTGAATCCGGCTCCACGCTCGGGAAGAATTCCACACCATAGTTGAACTTGCCATAGGCCGCATAGATCACCACAACAACGCCAAGCACGCCAAGCAGGGTAAACCCCGGCTTTGCCAGCAATCGCCCAAGAAAACCACGGTAGACGTCCGTCATCCGACCACTGATCGCAGACTGGGGACGGCGTTTTCCGCCGCTGATGCTTCCAAGGACCGGCAGAAACACAAGGGCCATGGCCAATGAGGCGGTCAGGCAGATGATGACGGTGGTGGGCAGAAATTTCATGAACTCGCCAACCACGCCCGGCCAGAACAACAGGGGAATGAAAACCGCCAGCGTGGTGGCGGTTGACGCGATGATGGGCCAGGCCATGCGGCTGGCGGCTTCGCCCCATGCGGACGTCACACCCTGGCCTTCGGAGAGGTTCCTGTCGGCAAGCTCGGATACCACTATCGCCCCGTCCACCAGCATCCCCGCTACGAGTATGAGGCTGAACAACACGACAATATTCAGAGTAAAGCCCATGCCCCAGATCACCAGGATACCGGTCAGGAACGCACCGGGAATGGTGAGTCCCACCAACAGGGCAGAACGGGGGCCCATGGCGGCAATGATCAGAATGATCACCAGCACGATGGCGGTCAGAACGTTGTTGAGCAGGTCGCTTAGAATATCCCGCACGTCGCCGGACTGGTCCATAA
>Ga0207899_1000493_pt1 | contig 14176 bp, 15 predicted proteins | sample MalvirmetaMSP134_FD_184235 | JGI IMG/M metagenome (GOLD analysis project Ga0207899, IMG submission 184235) | Marine viral communities from the Deep Pacific Ocean - MSP-134 (SPAdes) | ecosystem: Environmental > Aquatic > Marine > Oceanic | place: Pacific Ocean | collected 2011-06-28
TTGATTCTGATTGTCGATTCTCATGACATGACTCCCATTAAGACGCGGCGAAAATGCCGCGTCCTGTATATACGCGAAAAAACCCAGAAACACCATATGTAATTTTCAAAAACACAAAGGCCCCGCCAAGTGCCAACTTGGCGGGGCCAACGCAGCGCGGCACATGCGCAAATCAGGCTTGACCGATATCGCCGACGACGTGATGCCGCAGAATCGAACGCGGCGCGAGCGACTTCGCGAACCGAGTCACCTTATCCGAGTCAAGCTCGACTTGTTCCCGGCGCGCTAAGTTACGCCAATGAATCGCGACGTTTCCATGTCCACCATAGCAGCCGCCCGGTATTTCTGGATTCGACGCCTTGCGCTTGCCGGGTCCATGGCTTGTGAAAACGATTCCATAATCACGGGCGGCCCGGGCGCAGAGCAGGCGGACCTGTTCCAGCTTGAAATTGCTGACCCCCAGCAGGCGCACCCGGCCCTGCTTGTGGATCGCCTCCATGGCACGCCATACCTGCCAATCGATGGGATGCAGGCGCTCGCCGGTCCAGGGCCCATGCAACACGAGGCTGTCGATGTAATCCGTCTGCAGGTGTTCCAGGGATTTCTCGAAGGACTGGACGACCTGCGTGGCGGCGGGCGCGTCTGCGTCATAGGGCAGGCGATGATCCTGGCCGCGGCGAAAGGTGAACTTGGTCTGGATGAACAGGTCTTCACGCCGCACCCGGCCCGCCTTGACCGCCTTGGCCAGGGCAGCACCGGTCCCGGCCTCGTAATAATGCTTGCGCTGATTGGCCGTATCGAAGCCCCGGAACCCCTGTTCCAGCGCCAAGGTGACCAGACGTTCCGTGGCGTCTTCCTTCCAGGCCGTACCGTAGAGCAGCCGCGGCACGGTAACCCCGTCGATGTCGATGGTGCCTGCGTCGTTCATGGCATCGCCCCTGGTTAGAGTTTGACCGTCATCCCGTCGGCCAGCGACTGCCGGTAGGCGCCCAGCGCGGGCACCGCCCCCGCCAGCACCCCGGCCACAACGACGGCCCCCAGGATCGCCAGATCGTGGGCCGTCGGCGCGGAGATTTCCAGAAACAATCCGAAGCGGCTGTCGAGCACGGGGCGGAACACGGCCAAGGCGGCATAGAACAGGCCCAGGCCCGCCGCCGCCCCGGCCATGGTCAGGACAGCCGCCTCTGACACCAGCAGGGCGAACAGGTGCAGCGGGCGGGCGCCGACGGAGCGCAGGATCGCCATCTCCCGCCGCCGCTCGTTCAGCCCCGCCAGCATCATGATCATCATCCCGAGCAGCCCCGCCGCGACCACCGCCACGGAAATCGCCGCCAGCGCCGCCTCGGCCGTGCCCATGAGATCCCAGAGTTCCTGCAGGGCGACCCCGGGCAACACCGCCAGCAGGGGCTCTGGCCGATATTCATTGATCGCGCGTTGCAGGGTGAAGGCCGTGAACCGCGATTTCGCGCCGACCAGAACGGCGGTGACGGCACGCGGCGTCAGGTCCATGCGTCGGACCTGATCCGCCGTCACGCGCATGCCGGGCACGGGGGCGCCGCTTTTCCAATCGGCGTGGATGGCCTCGATGGCCTGCAGGCTGACATGCACCGTGCGGTCCACGGGCGTGCCCGTACGGGCCAGGATGCCGGCGACGCGGAAGGGTTTGTCCTTGTGGTTGGAAAAGCCCTCCGCCCCCAGGCCGTGGGCGACGACCAGGGGATCGCCTAGCTTGTAGCCCAGGGCCCGCGCCACCTCGGCGCCCAGAACGGCGTCGAACAGGTCCGTGAACGGCCCGCCGGCGCTGAACCCCAGGGGTTTCTTGCCGGCGTAGCGGTAATGGCGGAAATAGTCGCCCGTGGTGCCCATCACGCGGAACCCGCGGTGAGAATCGCCGAGCGACAGGGGCACCGTCCAGGCCACATCGGGCCGCGCGGCGATTTCCTGATAGCTTTGCCAGGAAATGTTGTTGGTCGCGTTGCCGATGCGGAACACGGAGTACAGCAGAAGCTGCACCGCACCGCTGCGCGCGCCGACGATCAGGTCCGTGCCGGAAATGGTCGCGGCAAAGCTGGCCTTGGCCTCGGTCCGCAGCTTTTCCACACCGAGCACCAGGGACACGCTGACGGCCAACGCCATCAAGGTCAGCCCCACGGTCGTCCGGCGGTTCAACAGGCTCTTGACCGCAAGGCCGAGGATTGGTGCGCCCCTCATGCCGCCCGGCCTTCCGCATCCGCCGCCCGGTTGATGTCGGCCAGCGCCACCACCCGGTCGAACCCGGCGTCGAGCCGCCGGTCGTGGCTGACGAACAGTACCGTGGCGCCGCTATGTCCGGCCTCTGCGAACAGCAGGTCGAGAAAGACCGCCTGGGCGTCCGCGTCGAGGGCCGAGGTCGGCTCGTCCGCGATGATGACCGGCGGCGCGCCGATCAGGGCGCGGGCGGCGGCGACGCGCTGTTGCTGGCCGGTGCTCAGTTCGGCGACGGCGCGGCCGGCGGCGGCGGCCTCGCCCAAGCCCATATGGGTAAGCAGGCGCAGCGCCTCACCCTCCGCCCCGCCCGGCGCCGCTTCGGCGCGGGCCCGGCGGACGGGGGAGAACCGACAAGGCAGAAGCACGTTTTCCGTCAGCGACAGAAACGGCAGCAGACTGAACATCTGAAAGATGAAGCCGATGCGGTCGGCGCGAATGGCGTCGCGGCGAGGGCCCGGGACACGGGCCAGATCCTCGCCCGCGATCTCGACCTCTCCTTCCTGGGGTCGGCAGATGCCCGCCAGCAGGTTCAAAAGCGTCGTCTTGCCGCTGCCGCTGGGGCCGTGGACGAACAGCCGCTCGCCGGGCCGGGCCGCGAATTCCGCAATGTCCAGAATCAGCGGCGCCCCGGCGCGCCAGCGAAAGCGGACGCCGGACAGGCGGATCGCGTTGCCGTTCATGTTGCCGCCGCCCTCCCCATGGATCAACCGCCTAGAAGGTCAGGCGCGGGCGGTCCGCTGTCAACTCCTGGGCACCCTGGCCCTTCGCCGTGATGGTCCGCGCCTCAAGCTCGCGGGCCGCAGGGAAGGCGGTGAAATAGCCCAGGTCGATATGGCTCAACGCCGCCGGATCGGCGCAGAGGAAATGATAATGGGCGCGGAATTCCGCATGGGCCTCGGCCTTATGGCCATGCCCCTTTTCATGCACGTGCCCCTTCTCATGGCCATGCGCTTCGTCTAGCAACGCGGAATGAACCTCCGCCTCCTCCAATCGGCAATCGGCCTTGGGCGGAAAGCGGAACAGGGCCATCGCATCCTTGAGGCGCGCCGCGGCGGCGGCCAGGGCGGCGCGGTCGGAATCCGTTTCCGCCGCATGCTCGAACCCGACGATGTCAGCTCCCGGCGCCGTGATCTCGATCTCGACCACGTTGCCCTCCACGGCCAGGCTCAACTGCCCGACGCCGTGTTCATGGGCGCCATGTCCGCGCTCGGCCGCCGACGACGGCTCGGCGGCAAGCAGTCCCGCCACAACGGCGGCGGCAACGAAACAAGGTTTAAAGAATCCGGCGCAGGGGACCAGCAACGGGGACATCGGCTTCATGGGGGCTCCTCTGGGATTGGTGTGAACGGCGACAAGCTTTGTAATGTTATATTATAACATTTACAGCCCAGCAATCGCAGTTTGCTTCCGTCCCCTGATCATTCGGTCGTGAAAATGGCGGCCGCCCGGTGGGGCCTATTTTTCCGTATAAGGCTCGATCCGCGTGCCCTGGATCGTGTATCCGGCCTCGACGTCGGCGCCGCCGTCGACCAGGTTGAGGGCCCGCTTGGCCCGCTTCACCGTCATCCGCCCGGTGACCCAGACCGGTTCGTACAGTTCCTTGGCGGCGTAGGACTGGTTCAGATGCACCACCACCGTCTGGTTGATCGGCGGCGGCGGCACATGGATGCAGGCCCCCACATAGGGCACCAGCAGGAACTCCTTGACCGACGTGCCTTCGAATTCCAGCGGTAGGACATAGCCGGGCAGGCGCACCAGTTGGCCGTCCAGGTCGTGGGCCAATTCGCCGTTCCGCGCCGCGACCTCGGCCTGCATCTTCTGCACCAGGCCGACCATGCGGTCCACGTCGATGCCTTCCTGGCGCAGTTTGAACTCGATCTCCCGCGCGTCCTCGAACATGGGATGCACTTCGTTGATGATGCCCGCGGCGACCTGAGAGCGGATGGCGGCCAGCATCTCCAACTCCACCTGCTGGTCGACCGACAGGTATTGATAGGGATTGTCGATGGGCGGGCCTTCGGGAATCAGGCCCTCCCAGGTCAGCACCTTGGGCGTTTCCGCCGCCGACAGCGGCCCGACCACGACCAGCAACAGAAACAGCGGCGGAATCAGGTGAAACAGGCGCGGCATTATATGCCCTCAAATGCAGGATGCTGGCCGCAGCTTAGACGCGCCCCGCCACCACCGCAATCGGCGTCGGACAACGCTTGATGGTGTTCAGGAAATCGCCCGCACCCGCGTCGGCGGAAAACGGATGGTGATCGTCGTGCCCCGGGATTCGACGCTTTCGATGCCCAGCGACGCCTGATGCAAGTCCGCCAGGATGCGCACCAGGGACAGGCCCAGGCCCGACCCCTGCTGGCCCTTGACCAGATGGTTGCCCCGGATCTGGGTATAGGGTTCGAACACCTCGCCCAGGGCGTCCTGCGGGATGCCGATGCCCGTGTCCGAGACACGGATGACGATACCGCCAACCCGGTCCGGGCGCGCCGCCAGGGTGATATGACCGCGCTTGGGCGTGAACTTGACCGCGTTGGACAGCAGGTTGACGATGATCTGGCGGACCCGGCCGGGATCACAGTAAAGCCCCGGCAGATCCGACGGCGCCTCAATCACGATGTCGACCCCACAGGCTTCGGCCTGGGTCTGCATCAGGCGCCTGCAGTCGTCCAGGATCACCGGCACGGCGGTCCAGGATTCCCGCATCTCGATGCGCCCGGCCTCGATCTTGGCGACATCCAGCAGATCGTTGACGATGTCCAGCATATGCGCGCTGGTGGCGCGGATGTCCGTCAGGTATTCGCTGTACTTGGGGCTGCCCAGCTGACCATACGGTTCCTGGCGCACCAGATCGGCGAACCCGACCACGGCGTTCAGGGGCGTGCGCAGTTCGTGGGTCACGCGGGCCAGGAACTCGGTCTTGCGCTGGTCGTTGATTTCCGCGCGTTCCTTGCCCTTGAGCAGTTCCATGTTGACGGCACGCAGGCCCGCAAGTTCGCGCCGAAGCTGGAGAATTTCCATCTGCAGCTTGCTCTTATCTTTGTCGCGGCGGCGGCTGAACCCGCGCAGCACCCACAACACGGGCAGGAACGGCAGAAGGAGAAGCCCCTTCAGCGTCGGCTTACCGGACACGCCGTAGCGCGGGACCATGGGGCGGCCGGCGCCATAGGGCAGATCTGAATAATTCTGGGCCATGATGACTGTCATCTTTCATTCAAACGCCGCAGTCCGGTCCCCGAATCGTTTTATTTGCGTCGCCCATAATGTTCGTATTAATTGTAAATAACATCAACATTTTTTATTTAAAGTAGTTTTTATTCAAATAAGTCTAAAATTTTACCCATCCCGGATTTTCGCGCATTTTCGCCCTCCGCCGTTCGCTTCGCGGAATGAAATGGCGTTTCTTGACGGAATGGGGTTCCTCCTTTAAATCCAGCGGATCATTTCTCGCAGTGCAGCAATCAAGGCCGGGGGTCCGCCGGGACCCCACGAGCGGCCGAATAAAAAGGTTTAGCCATGAAAATCCTGGTCGGCGTCAAGCGCGTGATCGACGCCTATGTGAAGGTTCGCGTCAAATCGGACCACACGGGTGTCGAAACCCAGAACGTGAAAATGTCCATGAACCCGTTCGACGAAATCGCCGTCGAAGAAGGGGTGCGGCTGCGCGAAGCCGGCACCGCGGACGAACTGATCGCCGTATCGATCGGCCCGGATCAGGCCCAGGAAACCATCCGCACGGCGCTTGCCATGGGGGCCGACCGGGGCATTCACGTGGTCGCCGACGGCCGCGTCGAACCCCTGGCCATCGCCAAGATCTTCAAGGAACTGATCGCCCGTGAAAACCCGGACGTGGTGATCCTGGGCAAGCAGGCCATCGACGACGACAACAACCAGGTCGGCCAGATGCTGGCCGCCCTCATGGGCTGGTCTCAGGGCACCTTCGCGTCCAAGATCGAACTCGGCGCCGGGCAGGCCAAGGTCACCCGCGAAATCGACGGCGGCCTGGAAACCCTGGACCTCAAGCTGCCGGCCGTGCTGACCACGGACCTGCGCCTGAACGAGCCGCGCTATGCCTCCCTGCCCAACATCATGAAGGCCAAGAAGAAAGAGATCGCCAAACTGACGGCGGACGAACTGGGCGTCGATGTTTCGCCGCGGGTCGAAATCCTGAAAGTGACCGAGCCGCCCGCCCGTCAGGCCGGCGTGAAGGTCGAAAGCGCGGCCGAACTGGTCCAGAAACTTAAGAACGAAGCGAAGGTGATCTGATCATGGCTGTCCTGGTTTATGCGGAACACGACAACGCGGCCCTGAAGGCGGCGACCCTCAACGCCGTCGCCGCCGCCAAGCAGCTGGGCGACGTCACCGTCCTGGTCGCCGGATCGGGCTGCCGCGCGGTCGCCGAGGCCGCCGCCAAGGTCGAAGGCGTGTCCAAGGTGCTGATCGCCGACGACGCGGCCTATGCCAACGAAATCGCGGAAAACGCCGCCCCCTTGATCGCCAAGCTGGCGGCAGATTACGAGCACATCCTGGCCGCCGCCACCACCAGCGGCAAGAACGTCATGCCGCGGGTCGCGGCGCTTCTGGACGTGCAGCAGATTTCCGACATCTCCGCCGTCGAAGGACCGGACACCTTCGTGCGCCCGATCTACGCCGGCAACGCGCTGGCGACTGTCAAGACGTCGGACGCGAAAAAGGTCCTGACCGTGCGTGCCACGGGCTTCGACGCGGCCAACGCCGAAGGCGGTTCCGCCGCCATCGAGGACGTCGCCGGTGAAGGGGCCAGCGGCCTCGCGACCTTCGCGGGCCAGGAACTGACCAAATCTGAACGCCCGGAACTGACCAGCGCCAAGGTCATCATCTCGGGCGGGCGCGGCATGCAGTCGGGCGACAACTTCCACCTGCTGGAAGAAGTCGCGGACATCCTGGGCGCCGCCGTGGGCGCCAGCCGCGCCGCCGTCGACGCGGGCTTCGTGCCCAACGACTATCAGGTCGGCCAGACCGGCAAGGTCGTCGCACCCGAACTGTACATCGCCGTCGGCATTTCCGGCGCCATCCAGCACCTGGCCGGGATGAAGGATTCCAAGGTCATCGTCGCCATCAACAAGGACGAGGAAGCGCCGATCTTCCAGGTCGCCGATTACGGCCTGGTCGCGGATCTGTTCACCGCCGTTCCCGAACTGAAGGCCGCCTTGTCTGACTGACGCCGCCCACCCCCCTTCGACCGACACGTCCCGGCGCTCGCTGGCGCTGGGCATCCTGTGCATGGCGGGGTCGGTCGGGGCGCTGGCGGCCATGCAGATGTTCGTCAAACTGGCGGGCCCGGAATATTCGCCGTTTCAGGCCGTATTCTTCCGCAGCGCCATCGCCGCGATGATGGTGGTGCCGCTGATGTTCTATGCGGCCGGCCCGACGTCGTTCCGCACCACGCGGCCGCTCGGCCATTTCGTGCGCGCCCTGTTCGGCGTCGCCGGCAACGCCAGCTTCTATTACGCCTATTCCCAGATCCCCATGAGCGACGGCATGTCCATCGCCATGTCCGTGCCCATCTTCACCACCCTGTTGGCGATCCCGTTCCTTGGCGAAAAAGTGGGGCTGCGCCGCTGGACCGCCATCGCCATCGGCTTCACCGGCGTGGTGATCGCCCTGGACCCAACCGGGGATTTTCAGGTGGGCGCCCTCTACGCCCTGTTCGGCACCCTGTGCTGGGCCGTCAGCCTGATCCTGATCAAGCAGCTGTCGGCCACGGAAACCCCCTATCTGATCGTGTTCTATTACATGATCACGGGCTTCGCGGTGTCGCTGCTGATCCTGCCTTTCATCTGGATCACGCCGACGACCGAACACCTGATCTTCTACATCTGCGCCGGGCTGGTCGGTGGGCTGGGCCAGATTCTCATGACCTACGCCATGAAGTTCGCCCCGGCCGCCGTCGTCACCCCCTTCGAATACACGGCGATCTGCTGGGCCGTGCTGTTCGACCTGTTGATCTGGAACGTTCTGCCCGATCTGTCGACGGTCCTCGGCGCCGGGATCGTGATCTGCACCGGCCTGTACATCTGGCACCGGGAAACGCGGCGCCACGGCATGACATGACATTCGCACAATTGAATGTGATTTACCGTCTTCCGAGTGTTAAATACCCATCCCATGCAGCCCTTTGACCCCATCCCTGCCCTTATGGGCGGCGCCCTGATCGGCCTGGGTGCTGCGGTGCTGGCCGTATTCAACGGCCGCATCGCCGGCATCAGCGGCATTCTGGGCGGCCTGCTCGACGGCGAGCGCACCAACCTGGCCTGGCGCGCGGCCTTCGTCATCGGGCTGGCCGGCGCCGGGTTTCTCGGCCTGAAGCTGGTTTCCCCCGACGTCGATATCGCCGCCGGCTGGCCCACGTTGATCATCGGCGGCCTGTTGGTCGGCATCGGCACGCAGCTCGGCAGCGGCTGCACCAGCGGCCATGGCGTGTGCGGCATGGCGCGGGGATCGGCGCGGTCGGTCGCCGCGACGGCGGTCTACATCTCCGTAGCGGCGGCAACGGTGTTCGTCACCCGCCACCTGATCGGCGGCTGAAGATCATGGCGCGCCTGCTCATCAGCCTGATCGCGGGGGCCCTGTTCGGCGCCGGCCTGATCGTCTCACAGATGGTCAATCCGGCCCGCGTGCTGGGCTTTCTTGATTTTGCCGGAACCTGGGACCCAACCCTCGCGTTCGTCCTGTCGGGAGCTCTCGCCGTTTCCATTCCCGGTTTCTGGCTGACCCGTCGCCTGAGGACGCCCGTTCTCGAGAACAAAAGCCACCTGCCCCCACCGGGCCGCCTGGACGGCCGCCTCATCCTGGGCGCGGTCCTGTTCGGGATCGGCTGGGGGCTTGTCGGCTTCTGCCCCGGCCCGGCTCTCGCGGCTCTCGGCACGGGCGAGGCCAAGGCCTTCGGCTTCCTCGCCGCCATGGCGACGGGCATGTGGCTTTTCGGGCGCATTGCACAGCGGTGAGGTAAACTCCCCGCCATGACCGGCGACATTCTTCTGCTTCCTTCCATCACCGACGCCGATCCGCGCCATCGCGGACATGTCGTCGTCTCGGGCTCCCACGGCGGGCTCTACCCCGGATATCTGGCGGCCAAGGCCGGCCTTAAGGCCATCATCCTGAACGACGCCGGGGGCGGGTTGGGCGGCGCCGGGGTTGCCGGTATCCATGCCCTCGACCAGGCCGGCATGGCCGCCGCCGCCGTGTCCCACCTGTCGGCCCGCATCGGCGACGCCGATGACATGCTGGCGCGAGGCGTCATTTCCACCGTGAACACGGCCGCGGCCGTTTTGGGTGTCACTCCCGGCATGACCTGTGCCCAGGCTGCCGAACGCCTTACCCAGGCAATCATCCCAACCACCGCCCTTCCCCCAATCGACGAAGCACGCCGCGTCATCGCCCGGGACGATGGACCGGATGTAGTGATCGCCGATTCCGCGTCTCTGATCGGCCACGGGGATGCGGGGCGTATCATCATCACCGGCTCCCACGGTGGATTGGTCGGCGGCGATCCGGCCCGCGCCCTGAAGACCAACGCCGCCGTCGCCGTGTTCAACGACGCCGGCGGCGGTATCGACAACGCTGGCCTCACCCGCCTACCTGCCCTGGACGCGCGCGCCATCCCGGCGGTGACCGTCGCCCATATGTCGGCCCGAATCGGCGACGCCGCTTCGGCCTGGGAAACGGGCGTGATCTCCCACACCAACGCCGCCGCGGCAGCCCTGGGCGCCGGGCCGGGGGACCGGCTTCGGGATTGGATCGGCAAAGCTTTTCCCGCGCGGCCTTGAAGAATTTCATGTCCGCGCGTCCGGGCCTTACCTTGACGGCGGAACATCTGCTAGGTTCCTTGATCCATTCACGCTACCCAAGGGGCAAGGCAGGATTTCATGGCCCTGGAACATTCCTTCCGTAACCTTACCGACGACGAGCGCGAGACCCTGATGCAGGTCGCGGTCGGCCGTGCCTATAGCAGCGGCGACACGGTGATCAACCAGGGCGACCGGGTTGAAAACCTGATGGTGGTGGCGCGCGGCATGCTGCGCGTGACCCATGTGTTCGAAGGCGGGCATTTAAGCGAATTCGTCGGCCCGCTGGGCCCCGGCGACGTGGTCGGCGAAATGTCCTTCGTCGACGGCCAGGGAGCCAGCGCCACCCTGATCGCCGACGGCGACACGGAAGTCCTGAGCATTCCGCGCAGCGCCATCGAGGCCCTGATCGACGGTAACCAGACCTTCGCCGGGCGACTTTACAAGGATCTTCTGCTGCATCTGTCCCGGCGTCTGCGGGCAACCAATCTCAGGGCCGATCCGGGCCCGGCCGCGACGGGTTGACCTGCCCCCGCCGCCCGCCCCGATGAACCAAGTCAGCTTCAACCGCCGCGTCTGGGCGCTTGCCCTGCCGATCATGGCGACCAACGTCACCGTGCCGTTCCTGGGCCTGGTCGACACGGCCGTGGTCGGCCGTCTGCCGGGGGCGGAATACATGGGGGCGGTCGCCATCGGCGCCGTCATCATGAACGTGATCTATTCCTCCCTGAACTTCCTGCGTATGGGCACCACGGGTCTGACGGCGCAATCCTTCGGGGCCGGGGACGCGGACCAGATGCGGTCCTGGTTGGCCCGGGCCTGCCTGCTGTCCGCCGTTTTGGGCCTGAGCCTGATCATTTTGCAGTTGCCGATTTTGGCGGTCTCGCACTGGCTGATGGGGGCCAGCGCCGCCGTCTGGCCGCTCACGGAAAGCTATTTCCAGATCCGCATCTGGGGCGCTCCCGCCGCCTTGCTCAACTTCGCCCTGCTCGGCTGGTTCTTCGGCGTACAGAACATGCGCGCCGCCCTGATCACCCAGGTGTTCCTGAACGGGCTGAACATCGTGCTCGACATATGGTTCGTGCTGGGGCTTGGCTGGGGCGTGGACGGCGTCGCCTGGGCCACCATCATTTCGGAATATTCGGCTGCGGGCCTGGGCCTGTGGCTGGCCGTCCGCCAATTGGCCAAGCTGGGCGGGCGCTGGCGGTGGGAGCGCATCCGCGACACCTCGCGCATCCGCCGCATGCTGGGCGTCAACCGCGACATCTTCATCCGCTCCATGTGCCTGCAGGCCGCCTTCGTCGTGTTCACCTCGGCCGGCACACGCATGAGCGACGAGGTGCTGGCCGCCAATGCGCTGTTGCTGCAGTTCTCCATGTTCACGGCCTATGCGCTCGACGGCTTCGCCAACGCGGCCGAGGCCATGGTCGGCCAGGCCGTGGGGGCGCACGACCGCACCCTGTTCCGCCAGGCGGTGAAGATCACGACCGGCTGGAGCATCATCTTCGCCCTCATGTTCATGGTCGCCTACTGGCTGTTCGGGACCACCATCATCGACGCCCTGTCGACCGTGCCCGTGGTCCGCGAAACGGCCTATGCCTACCTGCCCTGGATGGTGGCGCTGCCGGTGATCGCGGTGTGGAGCTTTCAGTTCGACGGCATCTTCATCGGCGCCACCTGGACCCGTGAGATGCGCAACAGCATGGCCGTGTCCTTCGCCGCCTTCGCCGTGGCCGTGCCCGTCGTCACCGCGACCTGGGGCAACCACGGCCTGTGGGCAGCCTTCACCGTGTTCATGAGCCTGCGCGGCGTGACCATGGGCTTGATGCTGCCGAAACTGGCGCGCGGCGTCGGCGTGGGGCCCCGTCCCGACGCGGCAGGAAGCGGCCCGCACGGCGGTCCTTGACCTTGGCCACGGAAGCGCCGATTTTGTGACCATATTCCCGGCAATAGACACAGACCCCATAACCCCATGACCGACCTCCGCAGCCGTCCGCTCATCGAAACGCTCGTGGGCTTCGACACCACCAGCCATTATTCAAACCTGGAACTCATGGCCTTCGTTCAGGATTACCTGAAGGGCCACGGCGTCGCGAGCCAGCTGGTGCCCGACGCCACGGGAACCAAGGCCAACCTGTACGCCACCCTGGGCCCGACCGACCGGGGCGGCATCATGTTGTCCGGCCATACGGACGTGGTGCCCGTGGACGGCCAGGATTGGGCGACTGATCCGTTCAAGGTCACGGAAAAGGACGGCAAGCTGTACGGGCGCGGCACGTCCGACATGAAAAGCTTCATCGCCATCGCCCTGGCCTATGTGCCCGAATTCCTCAAGCGCGGCCTGACCACGCCGATCCATCTGGCGTTTTCCCATGACGAGGAAGTCGGCTGCATCGGCGTGCGTTCGCTGATCAAGATGATGAACGAACAGCCGATCCGCCCGGTCATGGGCATCATCGGCGAGCCGACCAGCATGCAGGTCTGCGTCGGCCACAAGGGCAAGCGCAGCTTCCGCGCCATCTTCAAGGGCAAGGAGGCGCATTCGTCCCTCACCCCCATGGGCGTGAACGCCATCGACTACGCCGCCCGCCTGGCCGTATTCCTGCGCGGCATGGCCGAGCGCATCGCCGGCGACGGCCCGTTCGACGAACTGTACGACGTCGCCTATACCACCGTGCACACGGGCGTCATGAAAGGCGGCGAGCAGTTGAACATCGTGCCCGGCCATTGCCGCATGGATTTCGAATTCCGCCACCTGCCCAAACACGACCCGGACGCCCTGCAGGCGGAAATCATGGCCATGGTCGGCAAGCTCGAGGCCGAGATGAAGGCCCATTCGCCGGAAACGGGCATCGAGGTCGAGGAGCTTTCGGGCATTCCCGCCCTCGACACCGACCCCACGGAAGAGGTCGTGACCCTGGCCAAGCAGCTGGCCGGGCGCAACGACCACGCCGCTGTCGCCTTCGGCACAGAGGCCGGCCTGTTCCAGCAGTCCGCCGGGGTGCCCTGCGTCATCATCGGCCCGGGCTCCATCAACGAGGCCCACAAGCCCAACGAATTCATCACCCTGGATCAGGTCGCCAAGGGCGAAGGCTTCATGGCCCGCCTGGCCGACAAGGTCTGCGCAAGCTAGATCTCGCGGCCCCGTTTTTCCGGCGGCCGCCGGAGGTGCCGAATGAGCATGCGCGCCGGATGCAGGGCCGTGGCGACCTCGCGGTCCACGGGGTTGGGCGTCCCCGCCATGACCGACGCCAGGATTTCCGCCGCCAGGAACGCGGTCTGATAACCGCGCGAACCCAAACCGGTCAGAACGAAAGCATTGCGTTGATAGGGGGCCCGGGGCCAGTCACCCCGCCGCCCATGGTGCAGGCTGGTGTAAGCGTCTTCATATCCCGCCACATCCGCCAGCGGCCCCACGAAGGGCAGATGATCCGCCGTCGTCGCCCGCAGGCCCGCCCAGCCCTTGAGGGGCGCCGTCCGCCAGGCTGCCGCCAGATCGGGGAACACCCCCGACAGACCGTCCAGGGCCGAGGTCATGTCCCCGTCGTTCAGCCCGCGCCAGCCGTCATCCTGCCCCGCCGGATCCCACCGCCGGTAGGACGATCCCAAGACATGCATGGCCCCGCCCCCGGCCCCGGTCAGGGGCGTCAGATGGCCGCCGAAGCTGACCGGCAGGCGCAGGCGGGCGGAGACCGCCGTGGCCGGCAGATGGCAGAGCTGCCCCCGGTTGGCGCGCAAGCCCGGAATCCCGCCTGGGATCAGCGCCCCGGACCAGGGCCCCGCGGCCAGAACCACGGCATCGAAGGTTTCCGTGCCACCGTCCGCCAGACCGATCCGCCAGCCCGGACCGGCAGAGGTCAGGGAGAGCACCCGCAGCGACCGCGCCGCCGCCGGCAGGACGCCCGTGGGCGGCGCAAACCGCGCCGCCGGATACCACATGCCGCCGCGCGGGGTCTTGATCCCGGCAAGGTCCGAGGCCGTTTCCGCATCCACGGGTCGGGCAAGCCCCCCGTCCCAGCCCAGGCTGGCCGCGAAATCTTGAAGGCGCGGCACCTCGGCTTCCGGCGGCAGGTGCAGGGCCCCCGACGCGGGCGGCAGACCGC
>Ga0207899_1000500_pt1 | contig 14013 bp, 13 predicted proteins | sample MalvirmetaMSP134_FD_184235 | JGI IMG/M metagenome (GOLD analysis project Ga0207899, IMG submission 184235) | Marine viral communities from the Deep Pacific Ocean - MSP-134 (SPAdes) | ecosystem: Environmental > Aquatic > Marine > Oceanic | place: Pacific Ocean | collected 2011-06-28
GGCGGCCGCAAGAACAGCGGGCGCGCCGGCGGCAAGGACAAATCCAAGAAGGGCCGCGCAAAAAAGAAGAAGCCGGGCAAACCCGCACGCGGCTGATCCGGATCCTCGCGAAGTTTTCATAATGACGGCGGCCTGAAAATCGCCGACAATCCGGATCATGATCCGCTTGGGTTCCCTCATATCCGGAATCCGGTTCAACCCGGGCCTTGCCGCCGTTTCGGCGGCGCTCCTGCTTGCCGCCTGCGCAGCGACACCGCCGCCCCGGGATGCCGCCGGCAAAGACAGCGGATTTTCCATGCCGGCGGCGGCCGAGGTCATCGCGGCGGGATACGAGAACATCGCCGAAAAATACCTGGAAGCCCTGCCCGTCCGCGAGATCGGCATGGAGGGGCTGCGCGGCCTGGGAGCCATCGATCCGGCGATCGCCATCGACATCGGCAAGACCGAGGTCCGCCTGACCGACAACGGCCGCGAAATCGTCCGCGAACCTCTGCCCAAAAAGGACGATGCCTACGGCTGGGCGATGCTGACGGCGCGGGCCTCCCTGGCAGCGCGCGGCTGGTCCGAGGAAATGCGCCGCGCCAGCCCGGAAAAAATCTACGAAGCCGTGTTCGACGGCATGCTGACGGAACTGGACATCTATTCCCGCTATTCCGGGCGCGAGGAAGCCCAGCGCAACCGCGCCCGGCGCGACGGGTTCGGCGGCATCGGCGTGCGCTTCCGGCAGCGCGGCGACATCACCGAGGTCTACCGCATCACCCCCGGCACGCCGGCGGCGGAGGCGGACCTGAAGGTCGGCGACGTCATCCTGTCGGCCGACGGGGTTGCCCTCAAGGGCCTGTCGGCGCGCAAGATCGTGAAACTGCTGCGCGGGCCCATCGACACCGCCGTGCGCCTGCGCCTGACCCGAACAGGGCGTCCGGACGGTTGGTCCCTGGACCTGGTCCGCCGCCACATCGTGCCGGTCACGGTCAGCCATACGATCAAGGACGGGATCATTTACGCGGCGGTCGAAAGCTTCAACCAGAAGACCGCGGATTCCGTGAAAAAGGCCATCCTGGCCGCAAAGGCCGGGGCCAAGACGCCGCTCAAGGGCATGGTCATGGACCTGCGCGGCAACCCAGGCGGCTTGTTGCGCCAGTCCATCAAGTTGGCCAACCTGTTCCTGACCCAGGGCCACATCATCACCACGCGCGGCCGCCACCCGGATAGCGTTCATCATTATAACGCCGACGGTGACGACATTCTGAACGGCCTGCCGCTGGTCATCCTGATCGACGGCAAATCGGCCTCGGCCGCGGAAATCACCGCCGCCGCCCTGCAGGACCGCGGACGCGCCGTGGTCGTCGGCACCTCATCCTACGGCAAGGGCAGCGTGCAGACGGTCATCCGCCTGCCCAACGACGGTGAACTGACCATCACCTGGTCGAAACTGATCACGCCCACGGGCTATACCCTGCACGGCCTGGGCGTCCATCCCATCGTGTGCACCTCGTCCCTGGCCCATATCCCCACGGACGCCGGGATCAAGGATCCGATCCTGGCCGGCATCGGCGAAGACCGCTACCAGACCGACATTCTGGCCCGCTGGCGGCGCGGCGGCCCGCTGGACGACGCGGAACGCACCCAACTGCGCGACACCTGCCCGCCGGAACGCCACGACGACACCAAGGACCGCGACGTGGCGCGGCGAATCATCGAGGACCGAACCCTCTATGCCCGCGCCCTGATCTATACCTCGACGACGGCCCGGGCCGACACGGCAGCCCTGGAATAGGCGGCAACACGCCGGTTTCGCCGTACCCCTTGACTTGCTCGCCCGGCCCTGTATGTTTCGCGCCTTCGACGTGACTGAAAACCAAAGCGGAACTTCGAACCATGGCAAAACCGGCCACAATTCTCGTGAAAATGGTCAGCACGGCTGACACGGGCTTCTTCTATGTGACGAAGAAAAATCCGCGCAATTCGACGGAAAAGTTCGAAATGCGCAAGTATGACCCCGTTGTCCGCAAGCACGTGGCCTTCAAGGAAGAAAAGATCAAGTAAGGTCGCCACCCGGCGCTCCTTGATCCCCGCTCCCGTCCCCGTCCCTGACAGGGCGGCATCCTTCGTAAAAATCAGAGACCGTTCAGCCGCCGTTGGGCTTATTCGACGGCGGTTTCGCTTGTCTTTCTGACCAGCGGGTCCGCGCGCACGACCCGGTCACGGCCGTCGTGCTTGGCCATGTAAAGCGCCTTGTCCGCCCGCCCGATCAATTCGGCCGCCGTTTCGCCCGGCTCCACCGATTCCGCAACCCCCGCACTCATCGTCACGGTCAACTGGGTGCCGTCCGGCAGGGGGATCGGTTCTTCCGCGACCTTGGCCCGGATACGGTCGGCGACCGCGAAGGCGATGTCGATCGGGGTATCGGGCATGGCGACAATGAACTCCTCGCCGCCGAAGCGGGCCGCCGTGTCGAACCCGCGCACGTTGCGCAACAGGCGCTTGGCGATCACGCGCAGCACCTCGTCACCGGCGGCATGGCCATAGGTGTCGTTGACCCGCTTGAAATGGTCGAGATCGATCAGGACCAGGGACAGGCCGTGGCCGCCGTCGCCGGCCCGCTTGACGATGCCGTCCAAGTGCGATTCCAGATAACGCCGGTTGTGCAGCCCCGTCAGGCCGTCGGTCAGCGCCATGGACAGGTGCTGTTCGAAATTCGACTGCAGCATCCCCTGATAGCGCTTGCGCCGTACCTGGGTGCGCACGCGGGCGACGATTTCCTGTTCGTCGACCGGGCGCACGACACAGTCATTGACCCCCAGTTCCAGACCCTTGATCAGGTTTGATTCATCTTCTGAATCACCGATCAGCAGGATCGGCACCTGGCGCGTCGGTTCCTGCGAGCGCAGCCGCGAAGCCAGCCGCAGGGGTTCGTCCCCTTCGAAGTCCATGGACACCACGACCACGTCGGGCAGATCGCCGGCAATATGCTGGGCAGCGTCAGCGTAGGAATTCAACACGGTCACCGCATGGCCATCCCGTTCCAGGACCCCTTCGATGTTGCTGCTTTGGATTTCGCTGGAATCGACGACGATCACCCGCGCGGCACGGCCGTGAACGTCCGTCATGTCCGGGTCCACGTCGAAACCAAGATCGCGCGATGTCTGCTGATGCAGCGACCATTGGTCAAAGGTCCGCTTCATGCGCACCAGGGAGCGCACGCGGGCAAACAGCATTGTGTCGTTGAGCGGCTTGGTCAGGAAGTCGTCGGCCCCGGCCTGCAGGCCATTGACCCGGTCGCGCATGTCGTTGAGCGCCGTCACCATGACCACGGGAATATGCGCCGTGCGCGCCGTTTTCTTGATCCGGCGACAGACCTCGAAGCCGTCCATGCCGGGCATCATGACATCGAGAAGGACCAGATCGGGCATTTCCCGGGACACCGTTTCCAGCGCCGTGGCCCCGTCATGGGCGGTCAGAACGTCGTAATATTCGCTGGTCAGCTTGACGGCCAGAACCTTCACACTGGCGGCAAGGTCATCGACGATGAGGATTCGTGCGGACATGATCCGTGCCGCTCGCGGCGGTCAGCCGAGAAACTTCGCGACCGTTTCCAGGAACGTGGGAACGGAAATCGGCTTGGCGATGTAACCTTCGCACCCGCCTTCCCTGATCTTTTCCTCGTCGCCCTTCATGGCGAAGGCGGTGACGGCGATGACGGGAATTTCCTTCAACGAATCATCGGCCTTCAGCATCTTGGTGACTTCCAGACCGGAAATTTCCGGCAGCTGGATGTCCATGAGGATGAGGTCCGGACGGTGTTCCTGGGCCAACTGAATGGCATCACGCCCGTCCATGGTCTGAATGGTGTTGTAGCCATTGGCCTGGAGCAGGTCGTTGAACAACTTCATGTTGAGATCGTTGTCCTCAGCAATCAAAATCGTTTTCGCCATATTTCGTTCTTTCGATCAATTTCGAGGCTGCCGGCAGTGCCTTTTCCGGCACCACGGCCTTGGCCCGATCAAAGGCACCCTGCCGGAGCGGAAGTCACCGTCACGCTTAGCCGAGATAGTGTCCGAAACACCCCGGCAAGTCAAACGACGCCGGGGCCGGGGTCACTCTCCGCGGACCTCTTCGACCATGTCTTCCAGACGGTCGACATCATCAATCACCAGACGATCCTTCTGGCGTTCGACCATGCCCTGGCGCGACAGGTCCGACAGCACGCGGGCGACGGTTTCACGGGTCGTCGAGACACGGCTTGCGATATCGCCATGCACGGGGATCGGCTTCAGTTCGGCACGATTATCGCCGACCATGTTGTTGCGCGCCAGGCGCAGCAGATCTGCCTGAACCCTGTTGTTGGCGGCCAGGGTGCTGAGATCCATGATGCGGTCGGTCGACGTCCGCACGATGCGGGTCAGCGCGCGCATAAGGCGCAGGGTGACGGTGAAATTTTCCGACAGCAGCTGCAGGAACCGTTCCTGAGACAGGGATGCGATGACCGTGTCCCGAAGCGCCATGACGCTGGCCGAGCGCGGTTCTCCGTCGATCGCCGCCAGATCGCCGAAATGGCCGCCCGCGTTGACGTCGTCCAGGGTGATTTCACGCCCCGACAGGGAATAGATGACGACCCGGGCAGCGCCGGCGGCGACGAAATAAACGTCCTGCGTATCGCTTTGACGGTCGATGATTTGTTCCTGGGCGGCGTAGGTCTTCCATGAACAAGCCTGCTCCAGCCGCCCGATCTCGGCCGCGCTCAGATCTTCCAGCAGATGCACCTGCGCCAACGACCGCGCATTTCCATCCGACACGCAAACCCCCTTCGCCTAAAACAAGAGCAATTTTATTAATTCGATCTTATGCAAGAACCGCGGGCAACTCCAAAGGAAATGAACCTGCGCCGTTTTCTGCGGATAATACCGGGTCGCGCACCCAGCGGCCCGTTCACACAGTCCACCCGCATCTCCCCACTTGGCATTCCGCATTGGCGCCCTTATATCGGTTTTAACTTTTTTATGCTCTAATTGAGCGATAAATGGACTATCAGCCGCCTGGGTGGACGCATCGGCACTGTCCGACACGACGACACGGATTGCGATCCGGCGGAACTGCACGGACAACCGATGGTAAGCCAGAAAAGCTAGGCGGCCGACATCCCCGCGCATGAACGGAAACGACGATGAAAAGACCCCTGATCGCCCTTTTTGCCCTGATGCTGACCGCCGCTTTCGCTGGCCCGATTCATGCCGCCGACGGCCAGTTGAACGCCATTTCGTCGAAACCCATTCCCGGCGGCAAGGTCTTGGCGGTGCGGGCGCTCGACGATTCCGACGAATCGCTGGAACTGAGCCATCAGTTCGCCCGGGAACTCAAGGCCCGCGGCTACCGGCTCGACCCCAAGGCGGAACTCGTCCTGACCTTCGAGGTCCTGGACGAACTCGGCGCTTATACCTTCACCGACAAACGCTATTTCCTGGATGTCCAGGGCACCACCTCCGGCACCGAAGGGTCCGAAGCGCGGTTCAGCGTATTCAATTCCAAGACCGGCGGCATTCTGAACGAAGGCCTGGGCGGAACCAAGATCGTCACGCCGACCAAATACCGCCTGAAGGTGACCATTGACGGCCCGGCGGAAGCAGGCCGCATCGAACGGTACTGGCAGGGCTGGGCGACCGGCAACCTGGGGGCGGCGACCAACGAATCCCTGATCGGCGCCATGGTCGTTCCCCTGGTCGACAGCCTGGGCAAGACCGTGAAGAATGAGGTCTTCCCCCTTCCCAACTAGCATTCCAACCCCCTTGGGTCCGCCCCGCGCGGCATCCCGTCCCGGCGGCATGTCCGCGACGGTGCTTGCCCAGGCGGATCAAACCGTTTAGGAAACGGGGCCGTGGACGGCTGATTGGCGGCCGGCCTGTCTTAACGCTTGAACCCGGCCTTTCAGATGGAAGACACCTCCAATCCCGGGCTGCTGCCCGCTGGCCTGTCCGACCTTCTGTCCCCTGACGCGGGGTTCGAGGCGTCGGTCACCGAACGCCTGATCGAAGTTTGTCAGGCGCACGGCTACCAGCGCGTCAAACCGCCGCTGATGGAATTCGAGGATTCCCTGCTGTCCGGCACGGGTGCCGCCATGGACCGCCAGGTGTTCCGCCTGATGGATCCCGTCTCGCAGCGCATGATGGGCCTGCGTGCCGACATCACACCACAGATCGCGCGCATCGCCGCAAGCCGTCTGCAATCGGCACCCCGGCCACTGCGCCTGTGCTATGCGGGCCAAGTCCTGCGCGTGCGCGGCGACCAGATCCGCCCGGAACGCCAGTTCGCCCAGATCGGCGCGGAATTGATCGGCAGCGCCGCCCCCGCCGCCGACGCCGAGGTCATCGTGATGGCCGCAGACGCGCTCGGCTATATCGGGGTCGCCGATGTGTCCATCGACCTGGCCGTGCCGACCCTGGTCACCGCGATTTTGGGCGATGCCGTCCCCGCCCCCGCCGAACGCGCCCTGCGCGAGGCCCTGAACCACAAGGACACGGGCGCTCTCGACGGCCTGACGCGGCAGATCGGCGGCGACCTGACCGACATGCTGAAACGCCTGATTCTTGCCGCCGGCCCCGCCGACGACACCCTGGCCGCCGTCGACGCGATCACCCTGCCGGCCGCCGCCGCCGCCGAATGGGACACGGTCAAGGCCATCGTCGCCAAGGTCCGCGCCCTGGCGCCCGACCTGCCGCTGACCATCGACCCGGTGGAACACCGCGGGTTCGAATACCATGCCGGGGCAACCTTCACCCTGTATGCCGCCGGCGTGCGCGGCGAACTGGGATCGGGCGGGCGCTATCTGGCCGGCAACGGCGGCACGGCCGCCGGCGCGGGCGAGCCGGCCACGGGCTTCACCCTGTTCACCGATACCTTGCTGCGCGCCCTGCCGCGCCCGGCGCAGGGCCGCCGGCTGTTCGTGCCTGCCGGGACAACGGCCGACCGGGCGGCCAACCTGCGCGCCGAAGGATGGATCACGGTCGCCGGCCTGGACGACGGCGCCGACGCCCGGGCCGAGGCACAGCGTCTCGGCTGCACACACTGGCTTCACGACGGCCGCCCCGCCCCCATCGGCGAGGCGTGACGGACAGACACCCCTTTTCACGGACAAGAACGGACACTGAAAATGGCGAACGTGGTTGTCGTCGGCTCGCAATGGGGCGACGAAGGCAAGGGTAAGATTGTCGACTGGTTGTCGGAACGCGCCGATGTTGTCGTGCGCTTCCAGGGTGGACACAACGCGGGCCATACGCTGGTCATCGACGGCGTCACCTACAAGTTGTCGCTGCTGCCGTCCGGCATCGTGCGCAAGGGCAAGCTGTCCGTAATCGGCAACGGCGTCGTGGTCGATCCCTGGGCACTGCTGTCCGAGATCGAAAAGATCCGGGACCAGGGCGTCGAGGTCACCCCCGACAGCCTGCGCCTGTCCGAAGGCTGCCCCCTGATTCTGCCGCTTCACCGCAATCTTGACCTCGCCCGCGAGCAGGCCGCCGGCAAGGCGAAGATCGGCACCACGGGCCGCGGCATCGGCCCGGCTTACGAGGACAAGACCGCCCGCCGCGCCATTCGCGTCGGCGATCTGAGCGATCACGGGCTGCTCAAGGACAAGATCGAAGGCCTGCTGTTCCACCATAACGCGCTTTTGCGCGGGCTCGGCATGCCCGAGGTCGACGGCGACGAACTCCTCGCGCAATTGATCGAGATCGCGCCCAAGGTCCTGCCCTTCGCCGCCACCGTGTGGCAGGAACTGGACCAGGCCCGCCGTAAGGGCAAACGCATCCTGTTCGAAGGTGCTCAGGGCGCCATGCTCGACCTGGATCACGGCACCTATCCCTTCGTTACCTCGTCGAACACGGTGGCCGGCCAGGCCGCCGTCGGTTCCGGCCAAGGGCCGAGTGCGATCAACTACGTCCTCGGCATCACCAAGGCCTATACCACCCGGGTCGGCCAGGGGCCGTTTCCGACGGAGTTGGAGGACGAGGTCAGCCGCACCCTGGGCGAGCGCGGGCGCGAATTCGGTACGGTCACCGGGCGGCCGCGGCGCTGCGGCTGGTTCGATGCGGTGATGGTCCGTCAGGCGATCAAGGTCAACGGTATCACCGGCATTGCGCTGACCAAGCTGGACGTCCTTGACGGCCAGAAGGTGCTGAAGGTGTGCCGGGGTTACCGCCTGAACGGGCGTGAACTGGATCATCTGCCGGCATCGCAGATCGAACAGGCGCAGGTCGAGCCGATCTACGAGGAAATGGAAGGCTGGGACGAAAGCACCCAAGGGGCGCGGTCCTGGGCCGAATTGCCGGCCACGGCGATCAAGTACATCCGCCGCATCGAGGAACTGATCGAAGCCCCCGTGGCGCTGCTGTCCACCAGCCCCGAACGCGAAGACACGATTCTCGTCCACGACCCCTTCGCCGACTGACCGCGCCGGCCTGGCCGGCGCAACCTGAGCGGCACGGCCCCGCCCCCTGGCATTAATTGTCTGTCAAGGGAATGACGGGTACCATCAGGGCGTGAAAGTGTGGGAAATTCAAGGCGCGCAGGCGGTCATGCCGATCCTGCGGGCCTTTTCCGTTCGCGACTGTTGGGGCTGAAGACGACAATCGATGGCTGAGACCGCCACAGCACAGGCCGACCCCGCGGGGCCGCCGCCCGAGGACGGCGCGCCGCCGGAAGGCACGGACGCCGGGACCGAATCCGGCGACGGCATCCCGTCGGCGACCAGTCTGCGTCCGGTGCTGATCAAGGACCGGTTCACCGTCGACCCCAGAACCCCCCTGCCCGATCTGGATTCACCTTCCGCCAAGGCCTTCATGGCCGAAGACCGACGCGACATCGATCGCCCCGTGTTCGCGCTGATCTGCAATCCGGGATTGCCCACGCGCCTGGGCGCCATGACCTCCCTGCGCGGCTCCGGCATCAAGGCCCTGGTCGGCGTCCTGGAATGGGAGGTCGAATTCTGGCCGCACATCCGCCAGCGCACCATGATTCTGATCCTGGAACGGCCGCTCGGCGGGCGCGTGCTGCAAAAGGGCAAGTTCCGGATTTCCGAATACGATCTGCCGCGCAAGGTGATCGAACCGCTGGCCGGCGCGTTGCAGGAAATGGCCTCGATCGGCGTCGCCCATCGGGCGATCCGCCGCGACAATCTGTTTTTCATGGATGCCGGACGACAGCAGATCGCCTTCGGTGAATGCTATTCGTCGCCGCCGGGCTACGACCAGCCGGCGGTTTACGAGCCGGCCGAACGCGCCATGGCGCCCCCTGCCGGGCGCGGGGTCGGCAACTCCCGCGACGACGCATACGCCTTCGCCGTCGCCATTGTCGGCCTCGTCCTGGACAAGGAACCGGGGGCGGCCGAAGGGGCGGAAAAGATCCTGGCGGAAAAACTGGAGCTGGGATCCTATGCCGCGATCACCGGCAACGAAAATCTACCTCTGTCCCTGCTGGAACCGCTGCGCGGCATGCTCGGCGACGACCCTCAGCAACGCTGGGGGCCCGAAGAAATCGACCTGTGGCTGTCCGGACGCAAGATGTCGCCGCAGCAGAAACGTGCGGGCAAGCGCGGGCAGACGCCGCTGACCTTCATGGGCCGCCCGTACCAGAGCGTACGGCAGCTTGCCGACGCCTTCAGCAAGCATGTGCCCGACGCCGCCAAGGCGATCCGCCACGACAGTTTCGATACCTGGCTTCGGCGTTCGGTCGAGGACGTCAACCTGGCCAACGCCATCAAGAACGTGCTCGACGTGGCCAACGCCCAGGCCGGTTCCTTCGCCGGCTCGGACGAAATGATCGTGACCCGCGTCGCCATTCTCATGGATCCCCTGGGCCCCATCCGCTTCAAGGGTTTTTCCTTCATGGTCGACGGGTTCGGCGCCGCCTTCGCCATGGACCTGTTGCGCACGGGCGACCCGCAGATTCCGGCGGAAATCATCGCCAAGGATATCCCCGACCTGTGGTTCCAGTCGCAACTGGCCTATGCGCCGGAAGCCTCGATCCATCAAAAGAACTTCTCGCAGCTCAAGATCGTGCTCAACAACAAGGATCCGGGCTTTGGGATCGAACGCTGCCTGTACGAAAGCAATCCATCCCTGCCCTGCCAAAGCCCGCTTTTGCTGCAGGAATACGTGCTAGACCCCGACCATCTTCTGCCGGCGCTGGACCGCGCGGCCAACACCCAGGACCTGAAATCCAAGCCGCTTGACCGCCATGTCGCCGCCTTCATCACCGCGCGCTTCAAGGAAGACATCAACCCGCACTTGAAGGCCCTGGCCTCGGAGAACCCCGATACCCAGACCATCGGCATGCTGTCGTTGCTGGCCTTCATCCAATGGAAGCTGCGGGTCGACCCCGTGTACGGCCTGGCAAGCTGGGTCGGCGGGCATCTCGGCCCGGCCATCAATGCCTATCATTCACGCACCACCCGCAAGGAGATCGAACGGGAAATTCCCCGTCTGGTCCGCCGCGGATCGCTGCCGGAACTGTTCGACCTGATGGACAACGCCGACCGCCGACGCGAGGACATCGAAGGCTTCGAGGACGCGGTCGCGGAATTTGCGGCGGCGGAACTGGAAATTCAGGACATCGAGGGCCGCGGCGAGGAACAGCTGACCAAGGCCGAGCGTACGGGCCAGCAGGCCGCCGCCATGGGCTCCATCCTGGTGACCATGTGCATCGTGATGATCCTGTTCATGATCAAGGTGTTCTGACCATGGGCCGCCCGCCGATGCGCCGCGCCATGATCCCGCCCCCGCCGCCGCCCCGTCGGCGCGGCAAGTTCTGGCTGTATTTCCTGCTATCTCGGTGACCATGATCGCCGTCGCCTTTCCGACCATCATCGTCGTCGGCATCGCCATGTTGCCGGCGATGGCATCCTGGATCACCGACCGCACGGATCAGAAATACGGCTTCTTCTGCGTCGGCGGCCTGAACTTCGCCGGCATGTTCCCCTACCTGATGGACCTGTGGTCCGGGAACCACAACATCACCGGTGCGCTCAACATCGTCACGGACGTGTTCGCCCTTGCCGTCATGTACGGCGCGGCCATGGCCGGCTGGATGGTCTATACGGTGATTCCGCCGGTCATCACGTCCTTCATGACCGTGCTGACGGAACGGCGCCTGTCGGCCTTGCGCGCCAACCAGCGCCGCATCGTCGATGAATGGGGCGACGAGGTCACCCTGGGCGTCCGCGCCCCCGGCAGCGGTGGTCCCGGCAAGCCGGCGCCAAGACCGGGCGGCAACGCCCCCGTCAGCGGCCCCGGCGGCGGCGTCCAGGCCGCCATGGCGGCGATGGAAGCCATCGAGGCAAAGGAAGAGACGGACGGCGACGCCCCCATGGGCGCGGCGCGCTAAACCAGCCGCCACACCCGCAGATTGCCGCCGCCCGTATCCCTTAGCTGGAGATGTGGCGCGAGATAACCGCGTTCTTCACCGATTTCTGAAGCTTTTCAAAGGCCCGGACCTCGATCTGGCGGATGCGTTCGCGGGAAATTCCGTATTCCGCCGACAAGTCCTGCAGGGTCGCCGGATTGTCCTTCAGACGCCGTTCCTCGATGATGTGGCGTTCCCGTTCGCTGAGCGATTTCAACGCCGCATCCAGCATGCCGCGCCGCTCGGACAATTCCTCATGATCGCCCAGACGGGATTCCTGGTCGTCGGTATCCTCGACCAGCCAGTCCTGCCATTCGCCGTCCGCGTCCTGACGCAAGGGCGCGTTGAGCGACTGGTCACCGCCGGCCAGACGCCGGTTCATGTTGACGACCTCGACGTCGGACACGCCCAGCTTGCGGCCGATCTCGGCCACCTGTTCGGGATGCAGATCACCTTCGTCGATGGCCGACATCTGGGCCTTCATCCGGCGCAGGTTGAAGAACAGCTTCTTCTGGGCCGCCGTCGTGCCCATCTTGACCAGCGACCAGGACCGCAGGATGTATTCCTGGATCGCCGCCCTGATCCACCACATGGCGTAGGTCGCCAGACGGAATCCGCGCTCCGGATCGAAGCGCTTGACCGCCTGCATCATGCCGACGTTGCCTTCCGAGATCAGTTCACCCACGGGCAGGCCGTAGCCGCGATAGCCCATGGCGATCTTGGCGACCAGACGCAGATGGCTGGTCACCAGGCGGCGGGCCGCGGCTTCGTCACCGTGTTCCTGCCAACGCCGGGCGAGAGCGACCTCTTCCTCCGGCGCCAGCATGGGGTATTCCCGGATGCGGTAGAGATACCGCGACAGATTGTCTTCCGGGGCAAAACTCAAGTCCTTTTCAGGGGCCATGTAACCCATGGTGTGGTTTCCCTTATATCCGGACGCAGCTGACCCGCCGTCCACCTGACGGCCAGAACGGAGGGTGATGATGCGCTGCGTTAATTCATACCAATTTGGTCGGATAATAGCCGAGGGATTTACTCAGGTACAGAAAATTTTAGACCGACCGCAGTATGCCAGATATATCATTGATATAATTATATTTATTAGAAGAAAAGCTCAATACTTCCCCGGTCACCGGATGGGTGAACCCGAGAATACATGCGTGCAGGGCTTGGTTTTTACAGTTGGACAATGGGTTTTTCAGCTCCGGCGGCAGCCCCGATGTGCGCGCCCGCCGGCCGCCATACAGCGGATCGCCGATCACCGGATGACCGATCGACGCCATATGCACCCGGATCTGATGCGTGCGCCCGGTGGCCAGCCGGCATTCGACCAGGGCGGCCCGGTCGGCGAACCGTTCCAGCACCGTGTAGAAGGTCTTGGCCCATTTGCCGGAAGCGTCCGGGCGCACGGCCATCTTCTTGCGGTTCCGGGGATCGCGACCGATGGCGCCGGTGATCTCCCCCTCCGCCGGGCGCGGCACGCCCCACACCAGGGCGCGGTAGGCGCGGTCGATGGAATGGTCCTCGAACTGCTTGGCGAGCCCCCGGTGGGCGATGTCGTGCTTGGCCGCGACCATGAGGCCCGAGGTATCCTTGTCCAGGCGATGCACGATGCCCGGCCGCTCGACCCCGCCGATGCCCGACAGAGACCCCCGGCAATGAGCCAGCAGCGCGTTGACCAACGTGCCGTCCGCATTGCCCGCCGCCGGATGCACGACCAGACCCTGGGGTTTGTCGATGACGATCAGGTGGTCGTCCTCAAAAACGACGTCGAGCGGAATCGCCTGCCCCTCGGGCGCGGCCGGGACGGGCGGCGGGATGGTCACCGTATAGCTTTCCCCCGCCCGCACCTTGCGCTTGGCCTCGATCACCGGCGCACCCGCGCCGTCCGCCACCTGGCCCTCGGCCAGCAGCGCCTGCAGGCGCGCCCGCGACAGGTCCGGCAGCAGCGCCGTCAGGGCCTTGTCCAGGCGTTCGCCCGCCAGATCGGCGGGGATTTTCAGGGTATGGATCTCGCTCATGGTCCGGCGAGCAAACGCCGGGGACACAGGAGTGTCAAGCGCGGGCCGCGCGCAAGCTTGACAGCCCCGGCCCCGCGTTGCACTTAAGCCTCCATGCATGCGGCATTGAAATCATTGGTGATCGGTCTGGGCGTTCTGATCGCGCTCGGCCTGGGCCTGCTGGTCTACGGATTCTTCAAGACCAGCAGCGATCCGACCTGGCGCCTGTTCGGCAGCGCCAAACCTGCCGCCGTGGCCGCCGGGACACCGCCGCCGGCCCATCTGTCGCCGTCCATGCCCGTATCCGGCGACATTGAGTTGAACCTGCCCACGGGCTGCGAGATCAAGAGCGTCACCCAACTGGGCGGGCAGATCTATGTGCTGACCCAGCCCGCCGGCGTGTGCGGCCAAGTGCTGATCATCGATCCGGTATCAGGCCGCGTCACGGGCCGCATCAAGCCCTGAGCGGCGGGAGAACCACCCCGTGCTGACGATCCCCCAGACCCTTCTGGAACGCATCACCGAGGCCGCCGAGGCCGCCTTTCCAAAGGAATGCTGCGGCCTGCTGGCAGGCCGGGACGGCGCCGCCCCGGGCGAAATCCTGGTCACCCGCATGGTGCCGTCG
>Ga0207899_1000501_pt1 | contig 13993 bp, 11 predicted proteins | sample MalvirmetaMSP134_FD_184235 | JGI IMG/M metagenome (GOLD analysis project Ga0207899, IMG submission 184235) | Marine viral communities from the Deep Pacific Ocean - MSP-134 (SPAdes) | ecosystem: Environmental > Aquatic > Marine > Oceanic | place: Pacific Ocean | collected 2011-06-28
ATCGAACACCGCATCCTGCGCCCGATCTGGAAAGACCCCCGCATCCATTACGCGGTCAATTGCGCGTCCATCGGCTGTCCCGACCTTGCCCCCCAACCCTTCACGGGGGACATCGCCGACCGCATGCTGAACGCCGCGGCGCAAACCTACGTCAACAGCCCGCGCGGGGTGCGCATCGACGGCGACGGCAGGCTGGTCGTCTCCAAAATATACGATTGGTTCATCGATGATTTCGGCGGCACGGAGGCGGGGGTGTTGGCGCATCTTGCGCAGCATGCCGGGCCGGACCTGAAGCCCCGCCTGGCCGGGCGCACGGCAATCGACGATTATGCCTACGACTGGCGGGTCAACGCCGTCCGCTGACCGGCCCGCGCGGCCTTGCGGTTATAAATTCTTGGGCCAGGGGGTTGCAAACCCCCATCCGATCAGATTATCTCCCGTCCCGTTCAAGGTTGGTCAACAACCGGACAAGCAGGGAGAGAGACCCGTGAATTGCGTTTGCCGCATTCCGGACATATTCGCGATTATCATTGCGCCGGTCCCCGTCCCGTGGGATCACGCACGCCAGTGGGGGTTGGTGCCGCGCAATGTCTGACATGATCGTTCTTGAGAATCTGACCAAACGGTTCGGTGACCTGACCGCCGTCGACGCCGTCTCCATGGCTGTCCGGCGGGGCGAGGTCCTGGGCTTCCTCGGCCCCAACGGCGCCGGCAAATCGACCACCATGAAGATGGTCTGCGGCTATCTGACGCCGACCAGCGGCACCGCCCGGGTGCAGGGTCACGACGTGGTGACCGAGCCCATGGCGGTGAAGGCGGCGATCGGCTACCTGCCCGAAGGGGCACCGACCTACGGCGACATGCGGGTTTCCTCATTCCTGCGCTTCATCGCCCAAATCCGCGGTTTCAACGGCGCCGAAATCGGCCGCCGGGTCGACCGGGTGCGCGAGATGGCGGCATTGGACGAGGTGTTCGACCGCCCGGTGGAAACCCTGTCCAAGGGCTTCAAACGCCGGGTCGGTCTGGCCCAGGCGATTCTCCATGATCCGGAAGTCCTGATCATGGACGAGCCGACGGATGGCCTCGACCCCAATCAGAAACATCAGGTCCGCTCGCTGATCAAGGACATGGCCCATAACAAGGCCATCGTCATCTCGACCCATATCCTGGAAGAGGTCGAAGCCATCTGCACCCGCGCCGTGGTCATCGCCCATGGCAAGCTGTTGGCCGATGGCACGCCGGAACAACTGCTGTGCCGCGACGCGCGCCACAACGCGGTGGTGGTCAAGCTGGCGGCGGATCAGGCCGCCGACATCGTGGCCGGGCTGGCGGCCCTGGATCAGGTTGCGGGCGTCGATGCGCTGGGCGATCCGGTGAACGGCACCGCCACGTTCCGCGCCCGGCCCAAGGCGGGGGCGTCCATCGTCCTGCCGGTCGGCGATCTGCTCAGGTCCAAGAACGTGACGCCCGAGGAAATGTACGTGGAACGCGGCCATATGGACGAAGTGTTCCGCAAGATCACCCAGGGCGACGCCCAAGGGGAAGCCGATGCGTAACATCTGGATCATCGCCAAGCGCGAACTGGCGGGCTATTTCGCGACGCCGCTGGCGCTTGTATTCATCGTCATCTTCCTGGCGCTGACCGGCGCCTTCACCTTCTACCTGGGCCGCTTCTTTGATAACGGTCAGGCGGACCTGGAGGCCTTCTTCCGCTTTCACCCCTGGCTGTACCTGATCCTGATTCCCGCGGTCGCCATGCGCCTGTGGGCAGAGGAACGCAAGTCCGGCACCATCGAACTTCTGATGACCCTGCCGGTAACCACGGCGCAGGCGGTGCTTGGCAAGTTTCTGGCGGCCTGGGCGTTCTGCGGTATCGCGCTTTCGTTGACCTTTCCGGTCTGGGTCACCGTCAATGTGCTGGGCGCGCCGGATAACGGCGTGATCGTGGCGGGCTATGTCGGCAGTTTCCTGATGGCGGGTGCTTTCATGGCCATCGGCGCCTGCATGTCGGCGACGACTAAGAACCAGGTGATCGCCTTCATCATCTCGGCCACGGTGTGCTTCCTGTTCACCATGAGCGGCCTGGAACTGGTGCTGAACTTCTTCCAGGCCTGGGCGCCGACGCTGATCGTCGACACGGTGGCCAGCCTCAGTTTCCTGGTCCGCTTCGATGCGGTCATGCGCGGGGTCATCGACCTGCGCGACGTGCTGTTCTTCGTATCGCTGATCGCGTTCTTCCTGTTCACCAACGTGATCGTCGTCGAAGTGAAGAAATCGGCGTAGGGGGGCGGGAACGACCATGAACGGATTGAAGACCATCGACCGCAACCGTCTCGCCGTGATCGGCGTGGGCCTGGCCGCCGTGCTGTTCCTCGCCGTCAATCTGGCGGTCAACCTGTCTCTGCGCTCGGCCCAGGTCGATCTGACGGAACGCGGGCTCTATACCCTGTCCGACGGCACGCGCAAGGTGCTGACGTCGCTGACCGAGCCGATCACGCTGCGCCTCTATTTCACCCGCGCGCTGGGCGAAAGCTATCCGGGCCATCAGGCGTACGCCAATCGTGTGCGCGAGCTTCTGGAGCGCTACGTCAATATCTCGGGCGGCAAGATCCGGCTTGAGGTCAAGAACCCGGAGGCTTTTTCCGAGGTCGAGGACGAGGCCGTCGCTTTCGGCCTGCAGGGCCTGCCCTATGACCAAGCGGGCGACCGCGGCTATTTCGGCCTGGCGGGCACCAATTCCGTCGATGGCAAGGCGGTCATCACCTACTTCACGACAGAGCGCGAACCGTTCCTGGAATACGACCTGACCAAGCTGGTCTATTCCCTGGCGACCTTGGACCGGCCCGTCGTCGGCATGGTCGCGCGCCTGCCGGTCGAGGGTGGCTTCATGATGGGGCAGCGGCCCGTGCCGGCCTGGGCCGTGATCAACCAGATCCGCGAACTGTTCGACGTCCGCACCATGCCGGCCGAGTTCAACACCGTGCCGCCGGAATTCGGCATGCTGATGCTGGTCCATCCGAAAAATCTCAGCGACGAGACCCTCTACGCCATCGACCAGTTCGTCATGCGCGGCGGGCGGGTGCTGGCCTTCATCGATCCCAACGCGGAAACCGAATCACCCAGTCCCCAGGCGCCGCCGGGTCCGTCGGACATCGACCGGCTTTTGAAATCCTGGGGCGTCACCTTCATCAAAGACAAGGTCGCCGCCGACCTGCAAACGGCGCGGCGGGTCAACGTCCGCCATGAAGGCCAGATCACCCAGGTCGATTACGTGGCGTGGAATTCGCTCGACCGGCGCAATCTGGACACCACCGACGCGGTGGTCGCCGATATCCGTGACCTCAACCTCGGATCGGCCGGGATCATCGAACCGGCCGAGGGGGCGACCACGACCTTCCGCCCGCTCGTTACCACCTCGGAGAACTCCCAGGCTCTCGACGTGGTCAAGCTGCAGGGCCGCATCGACATCGTCGGCCTGTTCCGCGATTTCCAGCCGTCGGGCAAGAAGATGGTCATGGCCGCGCGCGTGACCGGCCCGGTCAAATCGGCGTTCCCCGACGGGCCGCCGTTGATCGGCGCGGGTGAGGACGCCGAAAAGGCCCGCATCGAAAGGGCCAAGACCCATCTGGCGGAAGCGCAGAAGCCGCTCAACGCGGTGATCGTCGCCGATACAGACATCCTGCACGAAGGCCTGTGGGCGGAAATTCGCAACGTCAACGGCGAACAGCTTCTGGTGCCCTATGCGGGCAACAGCGACTTCGTCATCAATGCGGTCGAGAACCTGTCCGGCGGCGACGCCTTGTTGGGCCTGCGTTCGCGCGGCGATTCCAAGCGCCCGTTCCTGATGGTCGAACAAATCCAGCTTGAGGCCGAACGCAAGTTCCGCGCCGAGCAGGAAAAGCTCGCCAAGGAACTGGAGGAAACCCAGAAGCGGATCGAGGGTCTGACCAGCCGCGAGAGCGGCAGCGGCGAAGCCATCCTGACGGCCGAGGAAAAAACCGCGATCGCCGAATTCCGCCGCAAGATGATCGATATCCGCCACGATCTGCGCAACGTGCAGCACGCGCTGCGCAAGGATATCGACGCGCTGGACGCCTGGCTGAAGTTCCTCAACATCGCGGCCATTCCCCTGATTCTGGGGTTTGCCGCCCTGGTCATCGCCGTCGCCCGCCGCATGAGCCGCGCCCGCGCACGGCCGGTGGCGGAATAGGGGAGAGCCGGCATGAGCACGAAAAACTTCCTGATCCTTCTCATCGCCACGGTGCTGGGCATCGCTGCCGCGGCCGCCGCGGTGGTTACCCGGCCCGGCGACGCGGTCTACGCCAACCTGGGCGATCCGGTGGTCCCGGGTCTGATCGATAACCTGAACGACGTCGACACGGTGCGCATCGAAAGCCATGAAGGCGGCGTGCTGACCTTTCAGCGCAAGGCCAAGTCGGACGCCAAGGACGCGGGCGGCTGGGGCATCGTCGAGCGCGACATGTACCCGGTGAAGGCAAGCCAGGTGAACGCGCTCGCGCTGCGTGTTGCCGAGCTGACCTATCTGGCGCCCAAGACAGCCACCCCGGCATTGTTCCCGCGCCTTGAACTGGGGGATCCCGACACCGTGGGTTCGAAGGCCGTGAGCCTGCGCCTGAACGCCAAGGGCGGTCGCCCGATGGCCGATATGGTGATCGGCAAGGCCCGCAGCTCGCTGGAGGGGTCGTCCCAAGGCGGCACCTATTTCCGCATTCCCGGCAAGGAACAGGCCTGGCTGGCCAAGGGCTCCATCGATATCGGAAAGCTGATTTCCGAATGGATCGAGACGGACATCTTCAACATCGAGACCAAGCGTATCCGCCGCGTTGAAATTCATCATGCCGATGGCGAGAACGTGGTCATCTTCAAGGACCAGCAGGCGGATCCGGATTTCGTGCTCGACGGCGTGCCCGGCGGGAAGAAGGTGAAAAGCCGGTTCAGCGTCAACGGCATTGCTGCAGCCATCGACGATTTCAAGATCATGGACGTGGCGCGGCGCGCGGCGCATCCCATCGATCCGGCCAAGGCGACCCGCGTCGTCTACGAAACCTTCGACGGCCTGACCGTCACCGCCTTGATCGACCTGCCCGAGGGCGACCTCAAGGGGCCGAAGGCCGAGTACTGGGTGTCGCTCGACGTCGCGGGCGGCGCGGGCACGGCCGAGGCCGATGGCCTGCGTGCGCGGACCACCCCCTGGGTGTTCCGCATCTCCGACTACCGCTACGACGCGATCGCCAAGCGCATGAAGGACCTGGTCGAGGACGCTGCCGGTTCGTAACGCCGCACCCCCATTTTCCTTTAATTTCAAAATTGTGCGGCCCGTCACAGATGGCGGAGCCCCATGTCCCTACGCTTTCCCCATAAGGTCGGCCAGGGGGGCCGCCCGTGGACCCCGGCGACGGGGTGAGGTAGGCTCGACATGAACGAGATCGCGCTCAAGGATTTGGGGGCCGTCATGACCGGTGCGGACAAGGACGACACGGCGCGGAAATCGGGGGCGGCGGCCAAGGCCAAGCCCGCCCTGAAATCCCGCGCCCAGGGCAAGACCGACCGTGAGCGGTTCGTGGCGCTGGCGTTCTGTCGCGCGGACCTGCTTCTCGAACTGGACGGCAATTACAACATCGCCTTCGCCGCCGGGGTGACCCCGGTGTTGGGCGCCACGCCGGAAACCCTGAACGGTTCGTCGTTCCTGGACTTCGTCGGGGATGAGCACAAGACCTATGCCCGTGACCTGCTGGCCGGCGGCGGCCGCAATGGCCGTTTGGAGGATGTCGTCCTTGACCTGAAAAGCACCGCCGGAAAACGTATTCCCGTGGTGTTTTCCGGCTACCGCATGCCCGATTTCGACGACCATTACTTTCTGGCGCTGAAGGTCGAGCCCGTGCGCAAGACCCATGTTCCGGCCGAAGACCTGATCGAGGATGAATGGTCGGGTGTGTTGGAACGGGAATCCTTCACCCGCGCCGCCGTCGAACGCATTCAGGATTACGACCGCACGGGGGCCAAGGGGCACCTCACCTTCGTGCGCCTGGACAACGTCAAGTCCCTGACCGAAACCCTGGGCGCCAGCGAAAAGCGCAGCCTGATGACCGCCGTCGGCAACATTCTGAAAACCCATTCCCTGGGCGGCAGCACGGCGGGCCAGTTGGACGCCGAAAATTTCGCCTATGTCCACGGCGACGACATCGACCCCGAGGCCGTGAACATGAAGGTCGAGGAAGCGGCGCAGCAGCTTCTCGGCGGCAAGGCGACGGAATTCGGCTCCCGGTCCTCGACCCTGGACGCCGACGGGGCGGGGCTCAGTGAGGATCAGGTCGCCCGCGCCCTGGTCCATACCATGCAGCAGTTCTGCACCGGAAAGGCGCGGCTGCCGGTCGAGAAACTGTCGGATGCGCTCGACGATATGATGCAGGATACGGTGGAAACCGTGAAGTTCATCAAGGACACGACGGAACGCTGCGACTTCGATCTGGTGTTCATGCCGATCTGCGATCTGCGCCTGGGCCGGGTCCATCATTTCGAGGCCCTGTCACGGTTCCGCGACCAGACCCGCGCCAAGACGACGTTCCAGATCATCACCCTGGCCGAACAACTGGGCCTGATCGTCGATTTTGATTTCGCGGTGGTGCGTCAGGTCATGGACATCTTGAGCCATATGGCCAAACGCGGGCCGCTGCCGCCGGTGGCGGTCAACCTGTCGTCCCTGTCGCTGGCCCAGCCGCAGTTCGTGCAGCGCCTGATCCAGGTTCTGGAAAGTCGCAGCGACATGAACAGGCGGGTGATGTTCGAATTGACGGAATCGGCCGAGGCCGAGGACCTGGAAACCCTGAACAAGGTGATCCAGGAAATCCGCTCGCGCGGGTTCCAGTTCTGTCTCGACGATTTCGGCGCGGGTTCTGCCAGCTTCGATTACCTGAACGCCCTCGACGTCGACGTGGTCAAGTTCGACGGCCCCGTGGTGCGCCGCGCCTGCGCCTCGGACAAGGGCCGCGACATGCTGTCGTCCATGGCCAAGATGTGTTCCTCCGCGGGCGTGCACACGGTCGCGGAAATGGTCGAGGACAAGGAAGCCGCCAACAAGCTGTTCTATTGCGGCATCGATTACGGCCAGGGCTGGCATTTCGGCAAGCCCAGCCCCGATCCCTTCACCTTCGCCGATCGTTTCATCGGCGCGGATTAGGCGATTTCTTGGAGAATTGGGTTAGGACGCGCGGCCCTTGTAGGGGTTCTCGATCGCGTCGACGACCGCCTGCAGAACCTCACGGACCTGGGCCTCGTCACAGCCCATGAGGATGGCGTCCTCGAAGGCGTCCTGGCAGTACTGGCGGATTTCCTCGAGGTTCTCGTTGAGAACCTTCAGCTTTTCCTCGCAGGACACCAGTTCGCCGTCCGGCTGACGCCAGGTGATCTCCGATCCGATGGGTGAACGCAAGGTGGTCATGGGTCCGTCTGCGGTCCTTGGAGTCTGTCGCCGGGCCGCCCGATGGCCTGGGCGCGGCGCCGAGCCTTAAATGTAATATCTTCGCTGCCGGGTGCAAGTCCTCTTGAGCCCGGGCGGACCGGGTGCAGACAGGCGCTTACTCAGGCTCCGGCGGCCCGGCTTTTGAGGCCGCGGTCGTCGTCGTCATCCTTGGGGGCGTCATAGACGGACATGTCGCCCTCTTCCTCGTCGTCGTCTTCGTCGCCGGGGGCGTCCGCCAGATGGGGGGCGTAATCCTTGGGTTCCCACGGCAGGGGCGGCGGCGCCTTCGGCCGCGCGATCTCCATCAGGCGCTCGACCCGCGACAGGTTCTTTTCCGTGATCATGGTCAGCCGATGGGCGCCGCGCGCCTCGTACACGCCCTTGGCCAGCGCAAAGGCCTCGCGGGCGGCCTCCACCTGACCCGGGTCGTGGGTCTGCTTGGACAGCATGAACAGCGCCGATCCCAGGTTGTTCTGGGTCGCCGCCCACAGCAGCGGATGGTCCAGCTTGTGGCGGACCTCAAGCGCGCCGGAGCACGCCTCGATGGCCTTTTCAAACAGTTCCACCGATTTCAACTGCTCGCCCAGGATCGCCGCCGCCTGGCCGATATTGTTCATGACCTCGGCCCAGCGCATGGGGTGGTCGACCCGGTTGAAGACCTGAAGCGCGGACTGGTAGTGATTCAAGGCCTGTTTCAACAGGTCCTGGTCACCTTCCTGGGCGTCGATGCGGTAGCAGATATGACCCATCCGGTTCTGCAGCGCCGCCCATTCCTTGGGATGGCTGTCGCGGGTGAACTGCTCGGCCGCCGCCTCGAGAAGCGCCGTCGCCTGGGCCAGCGGCCCGGCGGCCTTGTGTTCGTCGTCGGCCGCCATCTCCAGGGTTTCCCATTCGGGAGCGAGGGTCGGCAGGATCGCGCCCAGGGCCCGCTGCGCCACGGCGCGGTCGAAGGCATCGGCGTCTTCCTTCAGGAAGGCGATGGCCTGGCCGTAGATATCGGCGGCCATGCGGTAGCCCTCCAGCTGTCCCGCCGGACCCGACTGAAGCGTCAACAGGTTGGCGAAAAACAGCCGCGCGATGGTGCGGTCGCGGTCGCTCATGTCGGGCGCCATGCCCAGGGCCTCGACGGCCGGGGCCGCGCGTTCCATGGCCTGGGGCAACACCCTGGCGAGGCGGCTTTTCTTGACGTCGGTCAGCGGGATCGTCGCGGTCAGGGCGACCGCCGCCACCAGGGCGGTGAGGGCAGGGTCCGGTTGGGCCGGCAGCACCAGGGCCTGGGCCGGGTGAAACATGCCGGCCGGGTCCTCGTTCTGAATACCCATGGGCAGGAAGCGCAGGGTCAGACGCTTGCCGGCGGTGTCCAGCTCGAAACAAATCAGGAGGTCCGCCTCGGCCTGGGCCAGGGCCTGCCGGGCCACCCAATGCAGGCGGTTCAGGCGGTCCTGGGGCGCGGTGTCCTCGGGCAGGGTGAGGGGATTCTTCAAGGGCCGGGCGCGCACGCCCTCGAATTCGGCGAAGGCGTCCAGGATCAGGGTTTCCGGGTCCGGGGCGGCGTCGATGTCCGGGCTCATGTCTTCCGGGCCGGGCGCGTCGGGGGTCAGGGTGGCGACGCGGATCTCGATACGGGTCGGGTCGGCGGGTTGGCTTGCTTCCTTGATCTGGCGGAACCAGCCGAACAGGGAGAACCGGCGGCGCGGGGCGCCGGTGTTTTGTGCGGCCAGGGGGGCGAGCAGACGGGCCAGCAGGCCCGTCCCCGCCCCCTGCACCGGCGCCTTGACCAGGGCCAGGGCCTGTTGGTCGAGCGGGCGCAGGGTCACCGTGCCGGCGGCAATGGCCGTCGACTGATGACGTCCCCGCGCAACGTCCGCGTCGCCCAGGGTCTTGCCCGGTCCGAGAAGCGCCAGGTGCTTTTCCTTGCCGTCGACCTCGGTCACCAGTTCGACCTTGCCGGCGATGATGGTGAAGGCGCGGGTCGCCGGATCCCCCTCGCGGAAGATGATGTCCTTGTCGCGGAATTGTTGTTTTCTGCTGTTCACGGGCCTCAGCCTGTTCGCTAAACGCTGTCCGCCAATGCGCCGGTTGTCCGATCCGTTCGGAGCCGGCCACGGCATCTGCCGCGGCGCTGGACGATTGTCGCCCCGTCCATTAAACAGAAAGAAGGTTTACCCTTGTTTAAGGGGGGTCTGCGATCTTATCGGGGCTGAACACCGGGAAAATACTGGGGACAGGGGCGCCGCACGCGGCGCACCGGAACGAGTGAGGGGTTATTTGCATAACAAGTTGAAGGCATTGTGCTGGGGCCTGGGGCTCTGCATGATGACCGTATCCGGTGTGCATGCCGACAGTGCTTCGACCGGGTATGACATCCGAATTCTGATGGGCAAGGCCCATCCTTTCGCCGCCCGCCCGGCCAACCGTTGGGATCAGGCGCAGCCCGCCCAGGCGGGGCAGCCCGCTGCGGGGCGCATGGCCCAGCCGGTTTATGCCCCCATGCCGGTGCGCCCGGCGCCCCGGCCGCAGCCTCGGCCGGTTTCCGCACCGGCACCGCAGCCGCAATCCGAACCAATGATGGCCGTGGTGTCGAAGACGGGGCCGCTGTGGCCCGGCGGCACGGAACGGGGGGCGCGGGCCAGTTCCCACGGCAAGCCTTTGGGCGGCATCGTTTCCGAAATCTCCATCGGCGCCCTGATGCATGATCAGGGGCCGTTCTCCAATTCCAAGGAAGACGGCTACGACGGGCATATCGAAATCCGTTTCGCCTCGCCCAAGTTCCTCGACCTGATCTGGAGCCCGGAGCCGCATATCGGCGCCAACATCAATTCCGAGGGCGACACCAGCCAGGTGTTCGCCGGGCTCAGTTATGAATGGAACCTGTGGAAGGGGCTGTTCGCCGGGATCAGTGTCGGCGGCGCCTATCACGATGGTGAAACGGATTCAGGGGCTGCCGACAAGAAGGACCTGGGCTGCCATCTGCTGTTTCGGGAATCGCTTACCCTCGGTTGGCAACTGACCGAACATCACAAGATCGCGGCGATCTTCGACCATATCTCGAACGCCAAGATCTGTGATTACAACGAAGGCCTGGAAAACATCGGCCTGCGCTACAGCTACCGCTTCTAGATTCGAATTCAGGCCCCGTTGCCGCGCCGCACCCGGGCCCGCAGGTCGCGCCGGGTCTGGTCCAGCAAGGCCGTCCAGTCGCCGCGCCGTTCCGTGCGCAGGATGCGCATGGTCGGATACCAGGGCGTGGCGTTGCCGGAGCTGCCCCAGCGCCAATCGGGCGAGGCCGGGGCGATCAGCCAGGTTTCCTTGCCCAGCGCCCCCGCCAGATGGGCGACCGCGCCGTCGACGGCGATCACCAGGTCCATCTGATCAATGAAGGCCGTGAGCCCCGCAAGCCCGCCGGCACGGCGCGCCACGTCGATGATCAGGGCGTCCGATCCCTGGGCCTTGAGGTCGGCTGATGCCGGCCCCGTCTGCAGTCCGAACAAGGTGATCCCGGCCAGACCGGCCAGATCGAGGAACGGGCGCAGCCCCGGTGTCGGGGTGACATGGGCCGGTGTCCGCTCATCCTCCCAGGCGATTCCGACCTTCAGGAAATCACCGCCCGGCGGTAGGCGAAAGGCGCCCGGGTCGGGCGGCGCGATATAGGGGGTCGCGGCCGGCACCTTGGCGGCCGTCGTCTTGAAGATCGCGGCCAGCGACAGCAGTGGCGCGTGCAGATCGAATTTCGGCAGGGCGGTCCCCTGGATCACCAGCTTGTCGACACCGGCCACGGTGGCCAGCAGATCGGCCATCGAGGCGGGCGCTTCGAGAACGACGTTGGCGCCCTGGGCCTTGATCATGGGGATGTAGCGGGCGAACTGAATGATGTCGCCCGGCGTGCCTTCGCAGGGCACCAGCACCGTCTTGCCCTTGACCTTGGCGCCGGTCCAGCGCGGCGTGTCCATGCCGCGCAATTGAAAGCGGCGCATCCGAAAACGCGCTTCCAGGTCCTTGAACCCGGCGGCGTATTCGCCCGCCAGCAGCAGCGAGCGCCCGCGGTCGAGCTGGCTCGGGATGTGGTCCGGATTGCTGTCCAGCGCGCGTTCGAAACAGTCGAGGGATTGGTCGCGGCGGCCCAGATCGCGCAGCGCCACGCCCAGATTGTGCAGGGTGTCGGGGTTTTTCGGGTCCAGGTGCACGGCCTGCTGGTGGCTGGCCACGGCGGCCTCGAACCGGCCCAGGTCGCGCAGCACGTTGCCCAGGTTGGAATGGGATGTCGCGTTGCGCGGTTTCAGTGCGATGGCCCGCCGGTAGCAGGCGACGGCGGCTTCCGGCCGTCCCGTGGCGCGCAGCACCACGCCCAGGTTGTTGTAGGCCTCGGCCAGATTGGGGTTGAGGGCGAGGGCCCGGGTGTAGTCGGGGATCGCCTCTTCCAGGCGGCCGTTCCGTTGATGATCGGAGCCGATGGCGAACAGGCGCGCGGCCTCGCGGTCGCGGAGCGCGGTGCGGTCTTCTTCCGGCAGGGATTCCCATGCGGCGCGGGCGTCATTGACGTCCACCGGGGATTGCTCCGGGCTGGCGCGGTCGTCGGCGGCCATCAGTCCTCCACGATATCAGCGGCCCCTTTGTCCGCTGTCGCTAGTGCACGCCCGGCCCGCCTGTGCCCCGTTACGGTGATCTTTTGGCAAGCAGGCGAAGTGATCTGTAACCACACTCCCCTCGCGCGCACATATTGAAGTGTCCACGGCGGAACCGCAAGTCTCGTAACCTACGAGGATTACAATAAAACTCGGCGGTTCGGGTGGCCTGTCAGGTCCGTGTCAGATAAGCGCCAGAACGTTTTCCGGCGGGCGTCCGAGAACCGCTTTCTCCCCCTTGACGATGATCGGCCGCTCGATGCACCGGGGATTGGCGATCATGCCCTTGATCAGGGCGTCCTCGTCCATGCTCTTGGCGAGGCCCGCTTCCTTGGCTTCGGCGGCGCGCAGGATGTCGGCGGCCTTGAGACCCAGTTTCCGCAGCAGTGCTTTCATCTCGTCCACCGTGGGCGGGGTGTCCAGGTACAGCACGATTTCCGGCGCGACGCCGTTGTCCTCCAGCAATTGAAGGGTCTGGCGCGATTTGCTGCATTTCGGGTTGTGATAGATGGTGATGCCCATGATGTGTGCTCCCCTGTTGTCTGTTGTGCGCCGGCGGAACCGGCGTCATGCCTTCCCGGCGGGGGCGGGCCCCGCGGGCGGCTGGAAGATTTCCGGGGCGTCGCCGCCCGGCAGGCTTTCCACATAGACCGACTGGCTTGGGAAGGCAAAGGCGGTGCCGGCGCCCAGGACGATGTCCATGATCTTGTAGGCCAGGCGCTCCTTGATCTCCAGATACTCGCCCCATTTCGTCGTCAGGGTGAAGCAGTAGACCAGGATGTTGATGGAGGAATCGCCGAAGCTGTCGATGCGCACGAAGGTCGAGACGTCGGTCGCCGGCGCAAACTCGGGCGTTTCCTCGATATAGGCCGCGAGTTGATCGCGGATCTCGCGCAACTGGTCGACCGTGGTGCGGTATTCGACCCCGATCAGCCACTTGATGCGGCGGTGGGTCATGGCGGTGAAATTGATGACCGCCGTGTCCGACAGCTGGGAATTGGGCACCATGACCGGCGCCTTGTCGAACCGGCGGACCATGGTCGAGCGAAAACCGATGGTTTCCACATGACCTTCGACCACGCCCTCGACATGGATCCAGTCGCCCTTGTGGAAGCGTTTTTCCGCCAGGATCAACAGGCCCGCGATCAGGTTCTTGAACAGGTCCTGGGCACCGAGCGCCACGGCGACGCCGATCAGGCCGAACCCGGCGATGATCGGGCCGACCTTGATGCCCCAGATTTCCAACACCGCCGCCGCGCCGATGATGAACACCAGGACGCGGATCGCGCGGGTCATCCATTCGACCATCTCGATGGAGAAAACCCGGTCGAGCCGGTGCAGCAGGACGCTCAAGGGCGTGATCGCCCGGTACAGCGCCCAGAAGATGGTGAAGGCGATCAGCGCCCGCACCAGGTTCGAGGCCATCTGGTCGGGCATGCCTTCCAGCCTGAGAACCTGGAAGGAAAAGAACAGGCCCATGACCACGGGCACGAATCGCACCGGTGGCTCGATGGTCGCCAGGATCTGGTCGTCCAGGGTCCAGGGGGTGCGCTTGGTCATCATGCGCAGCCAGCCCATGAGGAAGCGCGTCAACAGGCCGCGCAGCATCATGAACAGCAGAAAAATCAGCAATGCCACGGCCATGCGGCCGACGTCGATGCCGACGACGCCGTGCTGCCAGACTTCGACGACCAAATTCCAGAACTCGTTCATGTCTTTCATAACAGTTGTTTATTGTATGTTGGGCCTGCTTGACTAGACTATTGCCCGGAGAAAACTGCTTCTTGGGGGTGAGGGCAGGTTCGTCCTGCACCGTGACAGCCAAGGGGAGCCGAATGGGTCTGTCCCATACTACCGCTTTTGTGGCAGCCCTTCTCGGGGCAGTGGCGAC
>Ga0207899_1000508_pt1 | contig 13958 bp, 9 predicted proteins | sample MalvirmetaMSP134_FD_184235 | JGI IMG/M metagenome (GOLD analysis project Ga0207899, IMG submission 184235) | Marine viral communities from the Deep Pacific Ocean - MSP-134 (SPAdes) | ecosystem: Environmental > Aquatic > Marine > Oceanic | place: Pacific Ocean | collected 2011-06-28
GGTGAATAGGGGCGGAAGGTGGTTCCCATCGGATTCTCCGGTGCTGAAGAATTTTTACGTATTATGCCAGAAGGTGGCTCCTGCCGCGCAGACTCCTAGTGTTCTGCCCGATCTTCAATTGGCTTCATCGCCATCTCGGTGTCGGGCGCGCGTCGGGCTGACGAAAGCTCCGGTCTGCAAATAAGGAAAGGGAAACAAGGAATGAAAAATACCGTTGTGGAGATCCACGGTTTGCTATCGGTACTGAGTGCCCAGGGCGTAGAGAAACAGCTATTGAGATTGCCCGGCGTCAAGAAGGCCGAGGTCAACTATGTGGCCGGCAGCGCGACCGTCACCTATGATGAGGCGACGGTGGACCTTGAGGCTATCAAGGCCCGGATACACGAGTGCGGCTATCACTGTTCCGGAGAACAGTTGCCCAGGCACGTTTGCGACCCGGGGGACCCGCCGACCGAAGCCGGGGCTGTGTCCACGCCCGTCCACGATGGCCATGCCTCCCACACCGGCCACGACGATACGGCGCATCCTGCTGAACACGGCGAACATACTGGCGCAAAGGACGAGATGGCTCACGAGATGGGCCACGGCGGCAGCATGGACATGCAGGCAATGGTGCGCGACATGCGCAACCGTTTCTGGGTCTGCCTGATCTTCAGCCTCCCGATTTTCATTTATTCGCCCATGGGTGGGCTGTTCGAACCACCGGTGCCACCCTTCGGACTGCGGCTAGACCTGTGGTTGCTATTACTGGCAAGCATCGCGGTGCTCTGGCCAAGCTGGCCGTTCTTTGTTGCCGCCTGGCGCGCGCTGAAAAACGGCGTGCTCAACATGGCTGTGCTGGTCGTTCTCTCGGTGGGTACTGGCTACCTGTTCAGCGTCGGTTCCACGCTCTTTTTCCCGGGTGTGCAGTTTTTCGAGGCGGTGGCGGTGCTGCTGGTGTTCATCCTGCTCGGCCATTGGCTGGAGATGCGCGCCCGTGCCGGTGCCTCGGACGCCATCCGCTCGCTGATGGATCTCGCGCCGCCCAAGGCCACTGTGTTGCGTAATGGCCAGGAACGGGAGGTTCCCACCGCTGAGGTTCTGAAGGACGACATCGTCGTGATCCGCCCCGGCAATAAGATTCCGGTGGACGGTGAGGTCTTGGAGGGCGAGTCCCTGGTGGATGAGTCCATGCTCACTGGCGAGTCCATGCCGGTGGAAAAAAAGCCCGGCGACAAGGTGATTGGTGCCACCATTAACAAGAGCGGCAGTTTCAGGTATCGCGCCACCAAGGTGGGGTCCGATACGGCCCTGGCACAGATTGTCAAGCTGGTGCAGGAGGCGCAGAACTCCAAGGCTCCGGCGCAGCTGCTGGCGGACAAAGCGTCACAGTGGCTGGTGGTGATTGCCATCGTAATCGGTCTGCTCACCTTTGCCGTCTGGTTCTGGTGGATCGGCCAAAGCCTGCTGCTTGCCGTGACCCTGACCATCACCGTATTTGTTATCGCCTGCCCGGACGCCCTCGGCCTTGCCACGCCCATGGCCGTGATGGTGGGCACCGGCCTCGGCGCCAGGAACGGCATCCTGTTCAAGAACGCCTCTGCACTTGAGGATGCCACCAGGCTGGATATTGTGGTATTTGACAAGACCGGCACCCTGACCATGGGTAAGCCGCAGGTGGTCGAAGTGGTCGTGGCAGCCGGCAACACCGAGGAGACGGTCCTTAAACTCGCAGGGACGGTTGAGCAGGGCTCGGATCATCCTCTGGCCCAGGCGATACAAAATAAAGCTGAAGGCTTGGCGCTCGATCCGCTGACCGGCTTCACCAACATCGAGGGCAAGGGCGCGCGGGCGGAGATTGGCAGCAAGACCGTGCTGCTCGGCAACCGCCGGCTGATGGACGAAGAGAAGGTCGACATGGCGAGCCTGAAGGACGAGGCCGCGCGTCTGCAGAGCGCGGGGCAGACCGTGGTGCACGTCGCCCAGGACGGGAAGCTGGTCGGCCTTATCGCCATTGCCGATGCGCCGCGCCCCACCGCTACTGCAATGGTCAAAAAGATGCGTGAACGCGGGGTGGAGGTGGCGATGCTCACCGGCGACAACCAGGCCACCGCCGAGCGCATCGCCCGGGAACTCGGCATTGAGATGGTGATCGCCGATGTCCTTCCGGGGCAGAAAGCAGACAAGATCAAGGAGCTCCAAGCTCGGGGCAAGAAGGTTGGCATGGTGGGCGACGGTGTCAATGACGCCCCGGCACTGACCCAGGCAGAGGTGGGTTTTGCCATTGGTGCCGGCACCGACGTGGCCATCGAAAGCGCTGACGTAGTGCTTATGAAGAGCGATCCTTACGACGTGCTCGGCGCCATCGAGCTGTCGCGCGCTACCCTGCGCAAGATGCACCAGAACCTGTTCTGGGCGGTGGGCTATAACGTCATCGCCTTTCCCGCGGCGGCAGGCGTGTTCTATCCGCTGGTGATCAGCCCCGAGGTGGCGGCGCTCGCCATGTCCGGCAGTTCGGCGCTGGTGGCGGTGAACGCCCTGCTGCTCAAGCGCACCCGGCTGGACGGTTTAGGGTAGACGAATACAGAACATGGAGAAAAACACCCACAGGACATTGAATTGTAATTCCTCAATTGAGATAGCCGAAACTTAGTTGCTGGCGCGCAAAAGGAAGACTGACATGACCAAAGAAAATGGATCTCCGGACACTGAAGAGCAGGATCTCGCAACACGATTTCCAACCGCCTACACCATCCTGTTTCTGCTGATCATTCTGGTTGCAGCGCTAACCTGGATTATCCCTGCAGGTCAGTACGAGCGCTCCATGAACGAAGAGGTGGGGCGGGAAGTGGCGGTGCCTGGCACCTATCAAACCGTGGACCCCAACCCCCAGGGCTTCGTTGATGTGATGCTGGCACCTACAGCAGGCTTTTACGACCCTGACAGCTATGTGGCGAACGCCATTGATGTGGCTTTGTTCGTGCTGTTCCTTGGCGGCTTTCTGGGTGTGATGAACGCCACCGGTGCCATCGATACCGGCATACGCAGCGCCATGCACCGGCTGGAAGGGCGTGAGATATGGATGATTCCGATACTGATGACGCTGTTTGCACTGGGGGGAACAACCTACGGCATGGCAGAAGAGACCCTGGCTTTCTATGCCATTCTGATTCCGGTCATTATCTCGGCGGGGTATGACGCCGTCACCGGGGTTGCCATTATTCTGGTGGGTGCCGGAATTGGTGTGCTGGGGTCGACCATCAATCCGTTTGCAACTGTGATTGCGTCTAACGCTGCCGATATTCCCTTTACTGACGGCATCGTGCTGCGGTTCGTGCTGCTTGTGGGTGGCCTTGTCATTTGTGCCGCGTACGTTATGCGCTATGCCCGGCGGGTCAAGGCGGATCCCTCCCGCTCCGTGGTTGCCAGACAGCGGGATGCTCACCGCAAGCTTTTCCTTCAGGGTCATGATGAGCTGGACGATTTCGAACTCACCGGCATCCAGAAAATTGCCCTGATCATTTTCACACTGACGTTCATCGTGATGATCTGGGGTGTTTCGTCCCAGGGTTGGTGGATGGCCAGAATGGGCGCGCTCTTCTTTGGTTCCGCCATCGTGATCGGCATCATCGCCCGGCTGGGTGAGAAAAAGCTCACCAGCAGTTTTGTTGACGGTGCCCGGGACCTGCTCGGTGTCGCGCTGGTCGTCGGACTGGCCCGTGGCATTGTGGTGATTATGGAGCAGGGCATGATTGCCGACACCATCCTGCACAGTGCGGAGACCACTCTGGGAGGCTTGCCGGAACTGGCCTTTATCAACCTGATGTTCTGGATCGAGGTGGGTATGAGCTTCTTCGTGCCGTCTTCATCCGGCCTGGCAGTACTCTCCATGCCGATCCTTGCTCCGCTGGCAGACTTTGCCAACGTGGGGCGTGATCTGGTGGTTACTGCTTATCAGTCCGCCAACGGCCTGGTAAACCTGATTAACCCGACCTTTGCCGTGGTGGTGGGCGGGCTTGCCATCGGCCGCGTGTCCTACGATCGCTGGCTGGCATTCATCTGGCCCCTGTTGCTGATCCTCACTGTATTCATCACCGTGGTGATCAGTATCGGCGCGTTTCTTTAATCCATAGTAAGGGAGTATGCGACATGGCTGAACAAACACTGGGAGTTCACTCTGAAACCGGCACCCTGCGACAGGTAATTGTCTGCCGCCCGGGGCTTGCCCACCGCAGGCTGACACCATCCAACTGCGATGCACTGCTGTTTGACGATGTGTTCTGGGTCAAGCAGGCCCAGAAAGACCACGACGTATTCGCCGGGCTCATGCGTGCCCGGGGCGTGGACGTACTGGATGTAAACGAACTGTTGGCAGACACCCTTGATATTGCGGAGGCTCGGGAGTGGATTCTGGATAACCGTATCACCTGGAATCACATCGGGGTGGGCATGGTGTCTGACCTCCGCGCCTGGATGGACGAACTGCCGGGCCAGGCTCTGGCGGAGTTCCTGATCGGCGGGCTGGAAGTGGGAGACCTGCCTTTCGATCCAGCCGGATTGTTCGGTAACCATCTGGGTCCTCACGGATTTGTGCTGCCCCCGCTGCCAAATTACCTGTTCACCCGTGACAACAGCGCCTGGATCTATGGTGGCGTTACCCTGAACCCCATGTACTGGGCCGCGCGTAAGCCGGAAACCCTGCTCATGAGTGCGATCTACCGGTTTCATCCCAAGTTTGCCGGTAAGGTTCACGTCCATTGGGGTGATCCTCTCAAGGATCATGCACTGGCGACCCTGGAAGGGGGGGATATCATGCCCGTAGGCAATGGCGCGGTACTGGTGGGAATGGGTGAGCGGTCCTCTCCCCAGGCTATCGGGCAGTTGGCCAAGGCCCTGTTCGACAGCGGTACCGCGGACCGGGTAATCGCCTGCCAGATCCCCAAGACACGCTCTGCCATGCACCTGGATACCGTTTTTACATTCTGCGGTGGCAACGTGGTAACCACCTTCAAAGAGGTGGCAGACGAGATGGTCTGCTACGAGCTGCGCCCGGGGAAGGGCGGCAAGCACCTGACGTTTCATCAGGATCCGCGGCCGCTGTTTGATGTTGTGGCGGATGTTCTGGGCTACGCCTCCCTGGAAGTGGTCGCTACCGGTGGCGACACCCCTGCCGAACGGGAGCGGGAGCAGTGGAACGATGGCAACAATGTGCTGGCACTGAGCCCGGGTGTGGTCGTCGGATACGACCGCAACGACGACACCAATGCCGCCCTGGAAGCGGCAGGCATAGAGGTACTGGCCATCCCCGGTGCGGAACTGGGCCGGGGTCGGGGCGGTGGCCGCTGCATGAGCTGCCCGACCATTCGAGATGCCGTCTGACAAGCAAGGAGCAATATTATGGCTTTTAATCTCAAGAACCGGCATTTCCTGACTCTGCGGGATTTTACCTCGCGGGAAATCAGTTTTCTGCTCAAGCTGTCCGCCGATCTGAAAACCGCGAAATACGCCGGCACCGAGGTGCCGCAATTGCAGGGCAAGGACATCGCACTGATCTTTGAAAAAAACTCCACCCGAACTCGTGTGGGGTTTGAAGTTGCGGCCTTTGACCAGGGGGCCCGGGTAACCTATCTGGGACCCACGGGAACGCATATCGGCCACAAGGAGTCAGTGAAGGATACTGCGCGGGTGCTTGGCCGCGTCTATGACGCCATCGAATACCGGGGCTTCGGCCAGGCGGTGGTTGAGGAACTGGCACAGTATGCCGGTGTGCCCGTCTACAACGGCCTGACCAACGAATTCCACCCCACCCAGATCCTCGCGGACTTCCTGACCATGCAGGAAAATGTCGAGAAACCCCTGCGGGACGTGGCCTATGTCTTCATCGGCGATGCCGCCAATAACATGGGCGACAGCCTGCTGATTGGTGGCGCCAAGATGGGGATGGACGTACGCCTGTGCGCGCCCGAAGCCTGCTGGCCAAGCGAGGCGATTCAGCAAGAGGCTCAGGCCATTGCCAGTGAGACCGGCGCGCGGATCATGATCACCGACGACATCGAGGCCGCCGTGGCGGGCGTGGATTTTGTCTATACCGACGTGTGGGTGTCGATGGGCGAGGCCAAGGAAAAGTGGGCAGAGCGTATCAAGCTGTTGCAGCCATACCAGGTCAACGCCGCCCTGATGGAGAAAACCGGCAATCCCCGGGTAAGGTTCATGCATTGCCTGCCGGCTTTCCACAATACCGAAACCACCGTTGGCAAGGAGATGCAGGCAGAGTTCGGCATTGACGCCATGGAAGTAACTGACGACGTCTTCGAGAGTCGTGCCTCTATTGTTTTTGATCAGGCAGAGAACCGGATGCACACCATCAAGGCGGTGCTCGTCGCCACCCTTGGAGCCTGATATGGGGAACCTGACATGCTTGTTGTAGCAGCCCTTGGAGGCAACGCCCTGTTACGGCGCGGAGAACCCCTGACAGCCCAGGCACAACGGGCTAACGTCAAGATTGCGGCGGAATCACTGGCCGAAATTGTCCGGGCCGGCCACCAGCTGGTTGTTACCCACGGCAATGGCCCCCAGGTCGGCCTGCTGGCGTTGCAGGGTGCCGCGTACAAGCCGGATGAAGCCTACCCGCTCGATGTGCTGGGTGCGGAAACCGAAGGCATGATCGGCTACATCATCGAGCAGGAGCTGGAAAACGCCCTGGATCATGACCGGCCAGTAGCAACTCTGCTGACCCAGGTTCTGGTGGACAAGGACGATCCCGCCTTCAAAAAACCCACGAAATTTGTCGGCCCGGTGTATGACAGGGAAGAGGCCGAGACCAAAGCCGAAGCCGCCGGTTGGCACATAGCCCAGGATGGCGACAAGTGGCGGCGGGTAGTGCCCTCGCCCAAACCCCTGGAGATACCCGACATGCGGGTGCTCCAATTGCTGCTGGAGCAGGGTGTTGTGGTGATCTGTGCCGGAGGCGGCGGCATCCCCATTCTTCGCCGGGACGACGGCAGCATGATCGGCGTGGAAGCCGTGATCGACAAAGACGCCGCCAGTGCGCTACTGGCGAGCCAATTGGGAGCCGATGCCTTGTTGCTCCTCACTGATGTAGACGCTATCTACCGTGATTTCGGCAAAGACACCGCCACTCCCATTCATGAACTGACGCTTGATGAGGCTCGCAAGCTGGACCTTCCCGCAGGCTCCATGGGGCCCAAAATGGCGGCAGCGGCAAGCTTCGCGGAAAGTGGTGGTGTCAGTGGTATTGGCCGGCTGGAGGACGCATTGGCGATTCTTGAGCGCCGGGCGGGTACCTGTGTTGTCAGTTGATTCCTCGAACGTGCAGCCGCCGGAACAGCACTGGCACACCATTGAGGCACCCAGTGCCAGGGAACAGCTGGAAGCCACCAACCCCCTGAGTGCTGACGAGGCCAGGTCGCGGCTGGACGTCTATGGCCCCAACCGCCTGCCGGAAGGAAAGGCAAGCGGGCCTCTGGCCAGGCTCGGGCGCCAGCTCAGGAACTTCCTGATATACGTTCTACTGGCAGCCGCCGCCATTACGGCTGCGCTCGGCCATTGGGTGGACGCAGGGGTGATCATGGCGGTAGTGGTCATCCAGACACTGGTGGGCTTCATACAGGAAGGCAAGGCCGAACAGGCACTGTCTGCCATCCGGCACATGCTGGCGCCGAAAGCCCGCGTAGTCCGTGAGGATGGCCAGCATCAGATTGATGCCGCTGACCTGGTACCCGGGGACACCATCCTGCTGGAACCCGGAGACCGTGTACCGGCGGATATCCGGCTGGAAAAATGCCACAACCTGAAGATCGAAGAAGCCATTCTGACAGGTGAATCCGAAGCGGTAGAGAAATCCCCGGAACCGGTGGAAAAAGACGCCGCACTGGGTGATCAGAACGGCATGGCGTTTTCCGGCACCATGGTGTCCACCGGAACCGGTCGCGGCGTGGTGGTTCGAACCGGGCCAGCGACAGAAATCGGCCGTATCTCCGGTCTTCTGGCCCGCACCACCTCCCTGAAAACGCCGTTGCTGGAACAGATGGACCGTTTCGCCCGGGTGCTTTCAATCATCGTTATCGTCGCCGGAGCGGCCATTTTCGCTGGTAGCCTGGTTTTCAGCGGCCTGCCATTCCGGGAACTGTTCATGGCCGTGGTGGGCCTGACGGTGGCGGCGATTCCCGAGGGATTGCCCGCGATACTCACCATTACCCTGGCCATCGGTGTGCGCCAGATGGCGCGCCGCCAGGCCGTTGTCCGGCGCATGCCCGTTATCGAGTCTCTGGGGGCGGTCTCCGTTATCTGCTCCGACAAGACCGGCACCCTTACCCGCAATGAAATGATGGTGACCACCGCCGTGCAGGGACATCGGCGGCTGGATGTGATCGGCGAGGGCTATGAACTGGAAGGCATGGTGTGCCAGGACAACCAGCCTGCCAAAGTTACCGGGGCGCTGGAGGAGCTGGCCCGTGCAGCCGCCCTCTGCAACGATGCCCATCTTGATTTTCGGGACGGTTCCCCACGCATCCAGGGCGACCCCATGGAAGCCGCCCTGAAGGTATTTGCCCACAAGGCAGCGTTCGATATCGAAGCCAGTGCCCGCGACTGGCCCCGCAAGGATGAGATTCCCTTCGACACCCAGACCCGCTTTATGGCCACGCTGAACCATGATCACCATGGCCATGGTGTGGTGTATATCAAGGGTGCACCGGAGCGCATACTGGATATGTGCGAAGCAGAGTCAACGGCCGATGGCGAAACAGCCGCCCTGGACCGGGCCGGGTGGGATCAGGTAATTGCTGACCTGGCTTCGGAAGGCCTGAGGGTTCTTGCGCTGGCACGCAAATCCGTACCCCGTGGCACCACGGACCTGGCGGTTGAGGACCTGGATACCGGTGTAGAACTGCTGGGGCTCGTGGGACTGCTGGACCCACCCAGACAGGAAGCGATCCGCGCCATTTCCGACTGCCATGATGCCGGCATCCGGGTAAAGATGATCACCGGGGACCATGCCCTGACTGCCGGCGCCATTGCCCGCAAACTGGGGCTGCGGAACAGCGAGCGGGTGTTAACCGGGAAGGAACCGGACGGCCTGAGTGCCGAAGAGTTGCAACAGTTGGCGACCGAAGTGGACGTGTTTGCCCGCACCAGCCCGGAACACAAACTGAGGCTGGTGGAGGCGTTGCAGGCGCAGCATGGGGTCGTCGCCATGACCGGCGACGGTGTCAATGACGCGCCAGCCCTGAAGCGGGCCGATGTGGGCATCGCCATGGGCGTCAAGGGCTCTGAAGCGGCACGGGAAGCTTCTTCGGTGGTCTTGCTGGACGATAACTTTGCCAGCATCGTCGCCGCCGTTCGCGAGGGACGCACCGTCTACACCAACCTGAAAAAGGGCATCGCGTTCATGTTGCCCATCAACGGTGGCGAGTCCATCAGTCTTATTACCGCGTTGCTGCTGGGGCTGGCCCTGCCCATTTCGGCGCTGCAGATTCTGTGGGTCAACATGGTCAGTTCTGTTGTCCTGGCCATGACCCTGGCCTTTGAACCACCGGAACCGGATGTCATGAAACACCCGCCACGGCCCAGGGATCAGTCCTTACTGCAGGGCTTCCTGGTCTGGCGGGTGATCTTTGTGTCGCTACTGTTCCTGGCGGGTATCTTTGCAGCCTGGTTCTGGGCCATGCACCACCATGGCGACCAGAGCGTGGCCCGTACACTGGCCGTCAACACCCTGGTGGCGATGGAGGTGTTCTACCTGTTTGCCGTGCGCTACCTCGACACACCCTCCATCACATTCCGCGGTGTGCTGGGAACACCGGTGGTGTTGGGGGCGGTGGCGGCCGTCGTGGCTCTGCAACTGCTGTTTACCTATCTACCGTGGTTCCAGGGCACCTTTGAAACCAGCGCCCTGTCCCTGGAGATGTTGATTTTCGCCTGCCTTGCCGGGGTAACGGTGCTGGTGATCCTGGAATTTGAAACCCGGATTCGCAGGCGCTGGTGGCCGGTCAGATTGAACTAGCATGAAGGAGTGACAATAACGGCACATTTGCCAAAGTCGGCGGCAGCACTATCGTAAGTGTATCTGGCGCGACTTCAATGAAACCTGACTTTTTGCAAGAGGTAACTCTGTATGAATATAAGAACATTTCGAGAGCTGATTGAGTGGACACGTGATCTTCATGCGAACCTGGCACGTTGCATGTCCCATTGCGCAACAAAGAATGAAGAGGAGCGGGCAAAGGCGCTGTTGGACTACCTGGCAACCCATGAGTCCGAAATGGAGCGCATCGTCAACGAGTTTGAGCGGCAGGGAGATACCAAAGCCCTGGAGACCCGGGTGTACGATTATCTGTCTCATAACCCGATCAAAACCCACCGAACCTGCGACGAGCCATACGCGAAGCTTGATTTTGCTGGTATCTCCCGAGAGGTATTTGACTTCCATGATCAGATTCTTGATCTCTATAAAACAATGGTCGGAAAAGCCGAGATCCCTGAAGCAAGAGAACTGCTCCAGTCGCTCCTGACTATGGAGCAGAATGAGTCCATGCGCCTGGCGCGTCAGGTTGGCCGGATGGACGATCTCTGAGAGCTATCGATATCCAAGGTTGTATTCTGTGTTAACTAGCGAGGGATTATGGATTCTGCCAGTCAAATAAAAGCCTTCCTGATCGGCATTGATACGCATCAGGAGCCCATCATCTACATGCGGGACGATTGTGATGTGTGCCGCTCGGAAGGATTTTCCGCACGGTCAAGGGTGAGGGTCACGGCAAACAGACAGTCTGTAATCGCGACCCTGAATGTGGTCCATGGTGACACGGTTCCCAAGGGCTATGCGGGGCTGTCCAACATTGCCATGAAGCGGTTGGGGGTGTCGCCTGGTGACCCCGTTTCTGTGCATCACGCCCCGGTTACTGAATCACTGAGTCTGGTGCGCAGGAAAGTGTTCGGCCACGAATTGAGTCAGGACGAGCTGACCAAAATCGTCTCCGATATTTCCGAACATAAATACAGTGATCTTGAAATCGCCTGTTTTTTAAGTGTTTGTGCGGGCGGACGTTTAACTCTGAATGAAATCACAGGTCTGACCCGGGCCATGGTGGCCAGCGGACAGCGCCTTCATTGGGAGGGCGCTACCCGGGTGTTTGATAAGCATTGTGTGGGTGGCCTCCCCGGAAACAGAACCACACCGCTGGTGGTTGCCATCGTCAGCGCGGCAGGACTGGTAATGCCCAAGACGTCCTCCCGCGCAATCACCTCACCTGCGGGTACAGCGGATACGATGGAAGCGTTAACAACCGTCAACCTGAGTCTGGCTGACCTTCAGCGTGTCGTCAGGAAGACGGGCGCGTGCCTTGCCTGGGGAGGGGCAATCAATCTCAGCCCGGCGGATGATCTGCTGATTCGTATTGAGCGGGCGCTGGATCTCGACGGCGAAGGGCAGCTCGTGGCGTCGGTTCTATCGAAGAAAATTGCCGCAGGTTCAACCCACGTGGTGATTGATATTCCAGTGGGCGTGACAGCAAAAGTCCGAAGTCAAGAAGAGGCTGAACGACTTTCCTTCTTGTTTTCTGAAGTGGGTGCTGATTGCGGGTTGACCGTCCGCAGTGTTTTCACCGATGGCAGCCGCCCCGTCGGGTCAGGCATAGGTCCAGTGGAGGAGGCCCGCGATGTGATGGCCGTACTTCAAGGCAGACCGAAATCTCCGGGCGACCTTAAAGAGCGTGCGGTGCTCCTGGCGGCCCATGTGTTCGACATGGCGGATAGCTGCGGTATTGAGGAGGGGAAGCAGAAGGCCCGCCACATTCTCGAAAGTGGCAGGGCATGGGAACAATTCAGGCGCATTACTCAGGAGCAGGGGGGATTAAAGCAATTGGGAAGCGCCAGGTTCAGGTATCGAGAACATGCCACTGAATCGGGGAAGATCCTGACCATTGATAATCGCCGGTTGGCTCGGCTCGCCAAGCTTGCCGGTGCACCGGAGAGCCCTGCAGCTGGGTTGCGTCTGTTTGCCAATGTGGGTGACACCGTTGCAATGGGGGACCCACTCTTTGAACTACTGAGTGAGAGCACCGGTGAGCGGGACTATGCCTTGACCTATATCGCGGACGAGGCACCAATTTTTACCCTTCAAACGGAGAGTTGACCGTGGGCAGTAGCGAACGAGCAGTTCTATTTTCCCTCGAAAACCATCCCCTACGGGTAAAGCTGTGTGATCAGCTTGGTCTGGAGCAGGGGCATCAGGAGTTTGGCAGGTTTCCCGATGGTGAGTCATACCTGCGAATTCATACACCGGTCAGCGGTGCCCACTGTGTTGTACTGGCAGACCTGTCCAACCCGGACGCCAAGTATCTTGCCCATCTATTTCTTTTCGAGACTCTGCGGGAACTCGGTGCAAACTCGGTGGGGTTGGTGGCTCCTTATTTGTGCTATATGCGCCAGGACCGTCGCTTCCGGGACGGGGAAGCGGTCACGTCCCGTGTGTTTGCACGATCGTTGTCGTCCCATGTCGATTGGTTGATTACGGTTGATCCGCATTTGCACCGATATCACTCCCTTGGCGAGATATACAGCGTACCCACCCAGGTTGTTCAGGGATCACCAGCACTGACGGCGTGGCTTCGGGGTCAGGATGAGATTTTACTGGTGGGCCCGGATGCCGAGAGTGAACAATGGGTTTCAAGTATTGCACAGGCCAGCAATCATCCTTATGTCATCGGCGCCAAGCAGCGACTGGGTGACCGACGCGTTGAGGTTTTATTGCCGGATATTTCCCGGTATCGCGGCCGTAAAGCCATCATCATCGACGATGTTATTTCCAGCGGTCGTACCATTGGGGAATGCGTCAGGGCGCTCAGAGCCCAGGGCATGAACGCTGTTCTTTGTGCGGCGGTGCATGGCATTTTTGCCGAGGCTTCGGATCAATACCTTTTGGGCACCGGCTTACAGTCTTTGGTGACGACCAACACCATTCCGCACAGTACCAACGTAATTGATGTCAGTGAATTGCTGGTTCCGCCTATCAGGCGTTTTCTCGATCAAGACAGGAGTAAGAGCTGATGAATATTACATTCCTGGGCGGTGCGGAGACTGTTACCGGATCCAAGTTCCTGGTCGAAACCGGTCAGACGCGGGTTCTGGTCGATTGTGGCCTATTCCAGGGTTACAAGTGGCTGAGAAAGCGCAACCGGGAGCCATTACTGTTCGATATAGCATCACTGGATGCAGTGCTTTTGACGCATGCACACCTGGACCACTCGGGCTATATACCGGTGCTGTACAAGCAGGGTTTTCGCGGGGCCGTATATACTCATCACGCAACCCGCGAGCTGAGTGAGATACTGCTGGCGGATAGCGGCCATCTCCAGGAAGAGGAGGCGCATTATCTCGGCCGCCATAAACTGAGTAAACATGAAACTCCGGAGCCTCTGTATGACCAGGATGATGCGGAAGCCTGTATGGAGTTGTTTCAGCCGGTAGACTTTTACGAAGAAGTCCAGCTCGGTGATATACGCTTCCATCTTCGGCCGGTTGGGCACATTCTCGGTGCTGCCTGCATCATTATTGAGACGGAAGGTAAACGCATCGGTTTTTCCGGCGATGTTGGGCGCCTCAACGATATTTTCATGAGGCCACCTGCGCCTCTGCCGGCTCTGGATATGCTGATGCTGGAGTCAACTTATGGCGATCGTCGCCACGACGACGTGGACTCGCTGTCACATTTGGCAGACATCGTCAACGAAACCGTCAACAAAGGGGGCAATATACTGATTCCGGCCTTTGCCGTGGGCAGGGCGCAGGTGTTACAGCATATGTTCACTACCCTGATGAAGGCAGGGCGAATTCCAACGTTGCCAATTTACCTGGATAGCCCCATGGCAATCGATGTTTCCGAGATTTACTGCCGCTACGAGGATCAGCACCGATTGAGCAGTTCCGAGTGCCACGAAATGTGTAGCACCGTTCATTAC
>Ga0207899_1000512_pt1 | contig 13901 bp, 16 predicted proteins | sample MalvirmetaMSP134_FD_184235 | JGI IMG/M metagenome (GOLD analysis project Ga0207899, IMG submission 184235) | Marine viral communities from the Deep Pacific Ocean - MSP-134 (SPAdes) | ecosystem: Environmental > Aquatic > Marine > Oceanic | place: Pacific Ocean | collected 2011-06-28
GCGCCGCCAGTGACGGCTGCTTTCTTCAGAAATTCACGGCGACCGAGCTTTTGCTTTTGTTCGCTCATCGCAGTCTCCTCAAAGATTGTGATCACAGTTACTTCCACTTGCTTGGTACCAAACGCCCGTTTCGGGTCTTGCTGTTGACAGCGGAAAGCGGCCTGGGCCGATCCCCGCAATTCCGAAAACTCTGTCTTCTCTCCCCGGCCGCCCGATCCGTTTCCGGGGCAACCGGGCCGCGCCGCCTACTGGCTGAAGCCGAAGGCGTCGCGTTCGATCTCCATGAACAGTTTGCCGATAGAACCCACAGGCATGTAGATGGCTGCCGTCTTGGCCTTTTCCATGTCGGCGAAGAAATGGCCGGCCCAGGGCGCCAGATGATTTTCAAAGAACACGCGCTGACGCTCCAGGCTCGCCGGCGGACCGAAAGCCCCGGTGATCAGCCCGTGCATCACTTCGCAGACGAAGGCGATGTGGTCTTCCGGATCGCTGACCCCGTCGGCACGCGCAATCCCCAGTTCCCCAAGGTCGCGGCGCAGGTCGGCGAGCGGCTTTTCGTAGACGAACCCGGTCAGGTACTGCGATCCGAAGGGCGACAGTTCGCCACCAGCGCCAAACCCGTAGAACAGGACGGTGAATTCTTCCTCGGCAACGGCCTGGGTCGTGCGCTTGGCCATGGCCGCCAGGGCGTTGACCGATTGGCCCAGGGGGCTTTCGTCACCGGTCAGGTCGCGCACAAAGGCGATCGTATCGTTGTCCATGGGCTTGGCGAGAAGCCGCGACAACAACGCATAAATCCCGGCCCGCTGCATGTCCTCTTCGGGCACGGCGGTCTGACCGGTTTTGTGTTCGGTGTCGGAAAGCTGCCGTTCTCCCTTGGCGCCGCTTCCCATAGTGGCACTGGCCTCCACTTGGATAATCCTTGCTCTCCTTCCGCCGGCTCCACCTGTTAATTCGGCGGATTCCGGTGCCTCATGAGCGGGGATGTTTTACGCAGCAGACCCCCAAATCAGCCCACTGCGGATTCTTCTTCCCGCCAATCTATCAAGTGAACGCCTTTTCGCCCGCCAAGTCAACGGACCCCCTATTCCGCCATGCGGAAAAACCACCGTTAAGCCCCAATTTTTTCATGGACTTAACAGTCTCGCACGGCGGAAGCAGCCGCCTCTAAAAGCCCTTGGCGCGGGTCAGGCGAGATCGTCCTCGCCGTCGCCGAGACCGTCGTCATCGACCTCAGCTTGAGAGACCTGCCGCCTGGCTGGTTCCGGCAGAACTTCAGGCACCGGATGGCGCTGTCCGGGAGACTGGTAATAGGGATTCGGCGTATAGGTCGGCAGGCGAACGCTGGACCCCCCTCGATCCTGTACGCGGCGGGCCTTGTCCGTGATCGATTCTTCTCCGTCATCGCCCATATTTTCGGCCGATGCCGCCTCGCTTCCCTCCGTCTCCGGCGTCCCGGCACGTTTCCCCGCCGTCGGCACCGCCCCGCTTTCCGCGGTTTCTTCGACTTCTACCGCTTCGGCTTCCGGGTCCTTCGGCTTGTCGCGCCAGGCATAACCGCCTTCGTTCGGACGGTAGGCGGTCGCCCCGGCGGTCAACTGGGCCATCATCGAGTAATCCTCGCCGTACTCGTGCATGCCGTCGATAAGGCTGAAGGCAGGGTTACTCAGCCACAGCTTGCGCAACGCCTGACGGCGCAGGAACTCAGGCACCCGCTTGTCCATAAACCCGGTAAAATCGCTGTCCGGGGTCAATTCATCGAGCGGCGGCAGGGTCTCCACATAGGCCGCTTCCTCAGCGGTCAATTCCCGCGCGTCGGCGTCCGGCGCATCTTCCTCGGACGAAATCAGGGCATTCTCCGGCACCGGCGTGTCCGGGTCGGCCAAGGGCGGCATATAGGGCTTACCCGTCACCGGGGCGGCGGCTCCCCTGCCGGAAGGCCGCGGGGGGGTCGCTTCCTCGATTGCCGCGCCCTTCGCCTTCTGACGCTTCAGGCGGGACCAGCGGCCCAGAGGATTTTCGTCGTCCACGCTCATTCGTCGGACTCCACCAGGGGCCGCGGACGGAAACCGCCCTTGCGCGGATCATAGGCCTTGTTACGCTTTCGCTTCTGGAACGTTTCCTCTACGTGGAAGGTATCGACAAAAGCACCGAGCCAGGCCGCCAGTTCGTCAGGCATGGCCACGCCTTCGACGATCATTTCCGAATCCTCCATGTAGCTTTCCGCTTCGTAGGGGCAGGCGGTGACCAATTTCGGCACGACTTCCTCGTCCTCGGCCTCTTCGCCCGGGGCCAACACGACATAGACATGGGGTTGGAAATTGCTGAGGTTCGCCTTGTAGCCCTCGGTTTCCCCGGCGAACAGTTCCAGTTCCAGAGTCGCCGCATGGAAATGGGTCCAACCGTCGCCCTCGCGGATCAGGCGCCAGCCCGCCCCCTCTTCCATCATCGACATGCCGGGAACCACGGCGACGGGGCGGTAGGTATAGTCCTGCCACGGATTGTCGATGGCCCGGCGTTCGATGATGACCCCGAGCATGATCGTCTGACGGCGGCTCATTGCCCGGCCTCCGTGAACAAGGTCTCGGCTTCGGCCAGATTTTCCGGCTTGTTGATGTTGAAAAAGGGATCGAAGGGGGATGTCGGGAAGTCGACATGGATAATGTGGTAGCGCGCCGTCCAGGCGTCGATCTTGCGCATGTCCTCGCCGGTCATGGCGGCGCGCAGGTCGTCGGCCAGGGCGACCGGCCAAAGGGCGAACACCGGATGGGTGCGGCCGCCGGACTGGGCGCAAGCGATTTCCGCGCCCTCATCCTCGACCGTCCGGCGTAAGCGCCGGACCAGGGTGTCCGGAAAGAACGGCGCGTCGGTGGCAAAGGACGCCAGCCACTTCGCGCCGGGGTGGGTTTTCCGCGCCCATTCCATGCCCGTGAGAATGCCCGCCAGCGGTCCGGCATGGCCGTCGATTACGTCAACCGCCGTCGGCAGGCCGTAGGACGCGAAACGCTGGGGGTCGCCGTTGACGTTGAGCAGCAGGTCCCGGACCTGCGGCCGCGCCCGGGCAACGACATGATCCAAAATCGGCTTGCCGCCAAGCGTGCGCAACGGCTTGTCGCCGCCGCCCATGCGCCGCGCCAGGCCACCGGCCAGCAGCACGCCGACAATGTCAGCGGGGCTATCGGAGGCAGCGGTCATCGGCTGCCCTTGCGGCGCAGTTCCAGGGGCTCGTCCGCCGCGTCGCCGTGATCGGCATCGAATTCGATGCGGTCCTGGCCGGCCAGGGCGATGAAACGCCGGCCCTTGGCGCGGCCGATCAGAGTCAGGCCGACCTGGTTGGCCAGATCCACGCCCCAGGCCGTAAAGCCCGAGCGGGAGACCAGAATGGGGATTTCCATCTGCACGGTCTTGATGACCATCTCCGAGGTCAGCCGCCCGGTGGTGTAGAAGATTTTGTCGCGGCCCGACCAGCCGTGCAGGAACATGAAGCCCGCGATCTTGTCGACGGCGTTGTGGCGGCCCACGTCCTCCATGTACAGCAAGGGCCGGTCGCCCTGACACAGCACACATCCGTGGATGGCGCCCGCCTCCAGATAAAGGCTCGGCGCCGTGTTGATCTTCTTCATCAGGGTGAACAGCCAAGACGTCTTGATGACCGCGCCCTCGGCCAGTTTGACGTTCTCGAACTTCTCCATCACGTCGCCGAACACCGTGCCCTGGGCGCAGCCGGACGTCAGGGTCTTCTTCTTCAGCTTTTCCTCGAAATCGGTCTCGCGCTCCGTGCGCACGACGACGACCTCCAGGTCCTCGTCGAATTCCACCGCCGTCACCACGTCGTCGGGGCGCAGCATGTTCTGGTTCACCAGATAGCCGACGGCGAGATATTCCGGGTAGTCGCAGATCGTCATCATGGTGACGATCTCGCGGCCGTTGAGGAACAGGGTCAGGGGGCGTTCCACGGTGACGGAGGCGATCACCTTCGAGCCGTCCTGGTCGATGCCCGGCACCTTTTCCGTCAGACGCGGATCGTCCGGGTCCGGTTTGACGACAAGTTCGCCCACGCCGTCCGCATAGGAGGCGCTCAACGGGTTGCCGCCCGGCTTGGCCGAATCATTGTCGCTTTCGCTCACGCCCTGTTCTCCCAAAACCGCCCGGCGCCGAACACAACCGAGAGGTTGATTCCCGGGAACCCTGCCGCGCCGACGGTCTGATACGCCACGGTCGCGGGCTGGCCCACTACATGGGGTTTCGGAGTTTCGGCGGCAAGGGTCGCGAGGTCAAGGTCGCCGCGCATCGGTTTCGCGCAAGGGCCCCTGCCTCGGCCCGATGTCTCGGCAACGGCAATGTTTCCTGCTAAGACGGATCACTCCCATCGACCATCTTCCAGCCGACGAGCCCGCCCATGCCGTTCCCCGACATCATCCTGATCCGCCACGGCCAGACCGAATTCAACCGCGAGGGCCGCATCCAGGGCCACGGCAATTCCGTCCTCACCGAATTGGGCCGGACCCAGGCCGCGGCCTACGGCCGGCTGCTCGCCGACCGCTTCACCCCCCTCACCCCCTTCGCGCTGTACCGCAGTCCGGCCGGGCGCTGCGCCGAGACGACGGCACTCGCCTGCGCCGCCGCCGGCATGGACGCGGATGCCTTCACGATCGACGAGCGGCTGAAGGAAAAGGGATACGGCCGGTGGGAAGGCATGACCCGGCCCGAGATCGCCCGGGCCGGCGACGAAGCGGAACTCGTCGCCATGGACGACGCCCCCTGGGACCACCGCCCGCCCGGCGGCGGCGAAACGCTGACGGAAGTGATGGCGCGGGCGCGGGCCTGGCTTACGGGCCTTGCCCCGGAACGGCCCGTGATCGTGGTCTGCCACGGCGGCACGGGGCGCACCCTGATCCGCAGCTACCTGGGCCTGGGCACACGGGAAACCATGGACATCCGCATGTGCCAGGACGTGATATTTCACCTGACCACGCGCGGGCTTGATGTGCTCGAAACCGGCGCGGATATGAGTTAACTCATTTATAGTTAACTATTAAAAAATCAGTCCACGCCATCGACCAACATCAGCGTTCCCGTGGCCGAAGCCTGACGGATGGCCAGCGGTTTTTCATACTCGGGCGAGGCATGCCAGGCCTTGGCCGCCGCCATGTCGGGAAAGCGCAGAACCACCGTGCGGGACGAACGGGCGTCGCCTTCCAACTGCACCTGCTCTCCGCCACGCACAAGGTATTCCCCACCGAAGGCCGCAATCGTCGCCGGCACCAGGGCCTGATATTCCTTGAAGGTTTCCGGATCGGTGATATCGATCTGGGCGATCATGTAGGCGGTCATCGGCGGCGTTCTCCCTGTCCGTCGTGGAGCGGTATACGCGCAGGCTACCCCAGGTGCCCCTGCTTGACCCAGAGCAAACAACCTTCCTCCGTGCGCGGCGAATGAAAACTTCCCGGCGGCAGACGGAACCAGGCGCCCTTGCCGTGGATGCCGTTTTCGTCCTCGACCCGGCCTTCCAGGACCAGCACCTCTTCGCCCCCCGGATGCGTGTGGGGCGTGGCGGCGCAGTCAGGCCCCATCTTGGTCAGCCATACGCGCTCCGCCCCGAATTCATACAGCGGCATGCGGAACAGCCCCGGCACCTCGCCGACGACCCAATCGCCTGATTTGGTGTCGATGGTGACCCGGGTCTGGTCGTCCGGGTCCATCTGGCGCAGCTTCACGAAGATGGTGCAGCCGGGCGCGGTTCGGGGCGCGTGACTGGTGCCGACCGGGTTGCGCACGTAGGTGCCGGCGGGAAAGTCGCCGTACTCGTCGGAAAACACGCCCTCCAGCACCATGAATTCCTCACCACCGCCGTGGCGGTGGGGCGGAAATACGGATCCGGGGGCATAGCGGACGATCGAGGTCGCGCGGGCGACCTCGTCGCCGTCCCGCTCCAGCATGCGGCGCTCGACACCGGGGGACGGCGACGGCACCCAGGCAAGAGACGCGGAATCGACAATGGCCGGCAGGGAAAGGTCGGCGTGAAGCTTCATGGATCGGGCCTCCGTCACATGCGCCAATGGTGATGTTCCAGTGACCATGATCCCCCTGCCCGGCGCGGGCAATCCGCCTGCCGGGACAAGCACCTTTTCCCCACCGGCACTTGTTTCCGCGGCATGCCGCCCTACCCCTTCCGGAACCACCGTGCCGCCAGCCCGTCGGCGCGGGCCAGACGCGCCGCAAGGTACGCCTTGGTTTCCGTCTGCCCCGTGCTGCCGTCGCGGCACCAGCGGCGAAGAACGGCCAGAAACAGGAGGGTCAGGCCGATTTCCTCGACCTGCCGTTGTCGCCCGACAGCCCCCATGCCCGCCGCATCGCGCAGCCATTGAATCAGACGCGACAGATCGAACACCATCGGCACGTAGTGATGCGGGTGAAAGGGCCAGAGCTTGCCCCTCAGCATCTGCACCGTCACCGCATGATGGGGGCTCAGCGCATCGAACCAGCGCAGCAAAAGGACATTCAGCCGGTCTTTCACCGGTTGCCGCGCGAACCCCCGGGGCGGGGCCGCCAACATGGCGCCCCGCGCCCGGGCGAACCAGGCGTCGGCAAGGGCGTTCTTATCACGGAAATGCCGGGCGAGTTCCGCCGGGGACAGGCCCAGGGCTCCCGCCAGGGCACTGAGATGCAAATTGTCCCATCCCGCGTCCCCGGCCATGGCGAGCGCGCGGTCAAGCACCGCATCCGCCGACGGCGATGGCCCGCCAGATTTCGAAGTGCCGGATTTCCGTCGGGGTGCCCGCATGGGCGCCTCCCCTTGGAAGTTGGATCAGTAAACCAACTTGCGGATGTCGTCGGCGTTGGACGACCATTTGGACCAATCGCGCACGCCCATGCCCCAGTTGTTCACGGTGCCCTTGTCGATGCCCTGATCGATCAGCCACTGGCAGGTCTTGGTCTGGCCGGCCGCCGCCGCGTACATCAACGCCGAATTGCCGTGGGCGTCAATGGTGTCGACCTTCATGCCGGCGTTCAACGCCTGTTGCAGGGTGTCGCGGTCACCGCGCTGGGCGGCCAGCATGAAATCCTCGACGGATAATCCGTTCTTGCCGGATGCCGCACGGTCAGCCATTGCCTGCTCTTCCCTCTCACTCTTCAGGGGCTTTTCAGCACCCGCCATTCCCAACATAGTTAGGGTTTCGGCTTCTGAATGTAAACGGCCCAAACGGGACAGTGGAATACCCCTACTCGTGCACCGTTTTTATTCTCTATAAAATAGCCTACACAAAATACATGTTCTAACGCACGAGCGCCCCAAGAAGGACGCCGGATAGGGAAGCATCGGTCTTATGAAGCTCAATGAGAAGCATGTCCTCGTCTGCGACTGCGAAGGCACCATGTCGATCGACGGCAAGGCCCTGGCCAAGGCCTGCGCCCAGGGCGGCACCGCCGTCGGCGACCTGAAGGTCGCGACCCATCTGTGCCGCCGCCAGGTCGAGGAGTTCCAGCGCGTCGCGGGCACCGCCGGCCAGACCGGGGAAAGCCTGCTGGTCGCCTGCACCCAGGAAGCGCCCTTGTTCCTGGAAACCCTGGACGAAATGGACACGGCTCCCGCCGTCGCCTTCACCAACATCCGCGAGAAGGCCGGATGGTCCGATGCCGCCCAGGACAAGAAGGCATCGGTCAACCTGACGGCCAAGATGGCCGCCCTGCTGAACGAAGCCACCATGGATCTGGCCGGCGCCCGCTCCGTCTCCATGAAATCCGACGGCGTGACGCTGGTCTTGGGGAAGGGCGAGGACGCGGTCGCGGCCGCGCGCAAGCTGGCCGCACGCCTAAACGTCACCCTGGTCCTGGAAGGGGCCAAGGACGTACCGCCCCCCGCCGTCATGGAATTTCCCGTGTTCGCGGGCAAGGTCACGGGGGCCGGCGGTCATTTCGGCGCTTTCCAGGTCGCCATCGCGGGCTTCATCCCGGCCAAGGCGTCAAGCCGCGGCGCCCTGGAATGGGAAGGCGAGCCCCAATCCGGAACCTCCGAATGCGATCTGATTCTCGACCTGCGTGGCGGCCCCGCCCTGTTCCCCCATGCGGACAAACGCGACGGCTATTACAACCCGGACCGCGGCAATCCGGTCCTGGTCGCTGAAACCATCTTCGAGATGATCGACATGGTCGGCGAGTTTGAGAAGCCCCGCTACGTCGATTACGACGACAAGATCTGCGCCCATTCCCGAAGCCGCATCACCGGCTGTTCGCGCTGCATCGACACCTGCCCGGCCGGCGCCATCACGCCCGACAACGAGCGGGTCAAGATCGACCCCTACCTGTGCGGCGGCTGCGGCATCTGCGCCTCGGTCTGCCCGACGGGGGCCGCGACCTATGCCCTGCCGCTGGGCGACGAGTTGTTCAAGCGCGCCCGCACGGTGCTGCGCACCTATGCCAAGGCCGGCGGCACCGACCCGGTCCTGCTGGTCCATGACGCGGACCAGGGCGAGGAAGCCATCGGCCTGATCTCGCGCATGGGGCGCGGCCTGCCCGCGAACTGTATTCCCTTCGCCGTCAACGAAGTCACGCAGATCGGCCTCGACCTGTTGCTTGCCGCCGCCGCCTACGGCGCCGCCCACTGTCTGATCCTGCTGCCGCCCAAAAAGCGCGCGGAGGCCCAGGCCCAGGAAGGCGAGATCGCCATCGCCGAAACGGCGCTCGACGGTCTCGGCTACGGCACGGGCCGCATCCGCCATCTGCATCTGGACGACCCCTCGGCGGTCGAAGATGCCCTGTGGTCTCTGAAAAAGCTGCCCGCCATGCCGCAGGGCGATTTTCTGCCGCTGGGCCGCAAGCGGACGATCATGCGCTTGGCGTTGGATACCCTGCATGCAGGCGCGCCCAACAAGGTCGACGAAATCGCCATGCCCAAGGGTGCCCCCTTCGGCACGGTGACCGTGGATGCGTCCGGCTGCACGCTCTGCCTCAGCTGCGTCGGCGCCTGCCCGGCGCGCGCACTGCGCGACAATCCGGACAAGCCGCAGTTGTCGTTCGTCGAGGATGCCTGCGTGCAGTGCGGGCTCTGCGCCAAGACCTGCCCGGAAAAGGTCATCACCCTGACGCCCCGCCTGTCGTTCAAGGACGAGGCCAAGAGCCCCCGCGTGCAGAAAGAGGAAGACCCCTTCCACTGCATCCGCTGCGGTAAACCCTACGGCACCCGCGCCACCATCAACCAGCTGACCAACAAGCTGAAGGGGCATTCCATGTTCCCGGGCGCGGCGCTGGACCGCATCAAGATGTGCGACGACTGTCGCGTCATGGTGCAGTTCGAAGTCGCCAATCCGCTGGCCGGCGCGCCCAAGCCCATGACCCGCACGACCCAGGATTACCTGAACGAACGCGAGGAAATGCGCGTGGCGGCCGAGGCCGACATGCGGGCCAAGGGGCTGAAACCCGACACGGAAAATGACGGATGATCCGGAATTTTCACCCTCAGCACCTTTCCACCCTGCGGAATTCCTCATAAAAAATGGGGGCGACAAGGGTGCTTGGCCTTACTATCTTTAAAGCGATATGACTAAATGGAATAACGGTCGCCGGGTTGCAAACAGCCCGGCGGCGGCCCGAAACCGGGCCGTGACACGACCTTGAGGACGCAACTGGGCTGACTCCATGACCGGCATGATCGATCCCTTCGGACGGGCGGTAAGCTACCTCCGCGTATCCGTCACCGACCGCTGCGACTTCCGCTGTGTTTATTGCATGGCGGAGGACATGACCTTTCTGCCCAAGGCGGAAATCCTGTCGCTGGAGGAACTCGACCGTCTGTGTTCCGCCTTCGTGCGCAAGGGCGTGAAGAAGCTGCGCCTGACCGGGGGCGAACCGCTGGTCCGGCGCAACATCATGTCGCTGATCCGCTCCCTCGGCCGCCATCTGAAGACCGGCGATTTGGAGGAACTGACTCTGACCTCCAACGGCTCCCAACTTGTGCGGTTCGCGGACGAACTGGTCGATGCCGGGGTGCGACGCATCAACGTCTCCCTCGACACTCTCGATCCCGATCGGTTCGAGGCGATCACCCGCTGGGGCAAGCTGGACAAGGTTCTGGAGGGCATCGATGCGGCCAAGAAGGCCGGCCTGCATGTGAAGATCAACACCGTGGCGCTGAAGAACTTCAACGAGGACGAATTGGACCGCATGATCGAATATTGCGGCGAGAACGCCTTCGACATGACCCTGATCGAGACCATGCCCTTGGGCGAGATCGACCAGGACCGCACGGACCAGTACCTGCCCCTGTCCAAGGTGCGCGAGCGCCTGGAGAAGACCTGGACCCTTTCGGACATTCCGTTCAAGACCGGCGGCCCGGCGCGCTACACCGAAGTGCGGGAAACGGGCCAGAAGCTCGGCTTCATCACGCCGTTGACCCATAATTTCTGCGAAGGCTGCAACCGCGTGCGCCTGACCTGCACGGGCACGCTGTACATGTGCCTGGGCCAGGATGACGCCGCCGACCTGCGCGCGCCGCTGCGGGCATCGGAAGCCGACGAAGTGCTTGACGCCGCCATCGATGAAGCCATCGGCCGCAAGCCCAAGGGCCATGATTTCGTCATCGAGCGCCGCGGCGACGGCCCGGCCGTAAGCCGCCACATGAGCGTCACCGGCGGCTGATGCCCGCCGCGGTTCCCTGCGGATTGACCATCCTTCCCTGTAAAGAATAGAGTTTCCATCATGTCCAGATGGCAAGAATACGATTGGGATATGATGATCCGGCGCCGCGCGCCCGTCCCCCTGATTGCGGTGGCGCTGCTGCTCTCACTCTGGTTGGCGACGGCGGAAAGCGGCTCGATCACCGCCGTCAAATGCAAGGCCGACCAGGAAGAACTGCTGGCCTCCATTGAGGCCGCCCGCCAGCAGACCATCGATCAGATCAACGTCCAGCTTGCCAATACCGGCGACTACCAGCGTATCGAAACGCTGTTGTCTATGCGCGACCAAGCCTGGGACGAGGAAGAGGCCCAGCGTGGTTTCGCCCAACAGGTGTTCTACGACTGCCTAAACGCCACCAAGCGACCCGGCTGATCCTGCCTGCCGATACCTTCGTTCAACCGGGGCCGGCCGTCAGCGCGCCGGCGATTTCGTCGGCGCAGGCCTTCAGGGGGGCGACCATGGTGGTGAGGGCCTCCGCCACGGGCAGGGCGCTTTTCAGGTAAAGCACGTTCATGGCCGCGACGGAGCGGCCGCCGACCAGGATCGGCACCCCGATGGTGGAAATGCGGCGGCCGTATTCCGTGCGCGAGTATTCGTCGTGCATGGTGGCGTACCCCTGGTCGCGGATGCCGGCAAGGTAGTCCTCGGCCTTGGCCCGGTCGCGGGCGATCTCGTTCCACACGGCGGGCGTCGCCGTAACGCGGTCAAGCACTTCTTCCCGCTCCTCGGCACTGGCGAAAGCCAGATAGGCGAGCCCCAGACTGGTCCCCAGCATGGGGGCGCGATAGCCGGGCAGCCGGTTGACCAGGATCGAGCCCGCATCGCGCGAGGTTTCGATCAGAACCATGGCGTCGTGGTCGAAGATGGCGACATCGGACGGCCAGCCGAAACGGTTGCGGAACGCCGCGATGATCGGGCCGACGATCCGCCCCACGGCGCGGTGGCGGTCGTATCCGGAACACAGCAACAGCGTCTTGCCGGTCACCTCGTAGGCCGTATGCTGTTCGTCCCGCACGACGAAGCCTGCATGCATGAGGGTTTCCAGCATGCGCACGATGGTTGCCTTGTCGAGGCTGGTTTCCCGGTGCAGTTCGCCGATGGTCGCACGGCCCTTCAGCTTGTTGACGGCGGCCAGCACGTCGAGGCCCCGGAGGGCGGCGTTCACCGGCTTGTACGACCCCATGGGCGGGTTCCTTTCGGCCCCGGATCGGGCCCCAGGGGCCGCCGTCCGAATACCGTCAAATGCGAATGTTTCAACAGATGAAATGTGATTTCATTTACAAATAACCGGGCCTGGATCATTTTTCAAGCAACGGAAACCATCGCCCAAAGGGCGGGACCCCATCCAAGGAAACGCAGATCATGACCATCCAGAAGAAACCCCTCGGCACGCTCGGTGTCGAAATCACCGGCGTCGACGTGGGCCGGGACCTGTCCGGCGGCAACGGCGACAACCTGTTCGGCGAAATTCGCCAGGCCTGGCAGGAGGCGGGCGGCCTGATGGTGATCCGCGACCAGACCATCGACCAGCAGCAGCACATCGACTTTTCCCGCCGCTTCGGCCCCCTGTTTCACGACGAGGGCCAGCCGCCCCTGCAGGACACGGTGTCGCGCTACCTGCATCCCGATCACCCGCAGCTTTACCGCGTGTCCAACAAGGTCGATACCAAGGGAGAGGCCCAGGGCCGTGCCCGTGCCGGCACTTACTGGCATTCGGACGTATCGTTCCGCGACCGCCCGGCCCAGGCCTCGGTCCTCTACGCCATCGAAATCCCGCCCTACGGCGGCGACACCATCTTCGCCGACATGGCGGCCGCCTATGACGCCCTGTCGGATGGCATGAAGGCGATGCTGGGGCGCCTCAACGCCGTGCATGACTTCGCCGTCGCGGCGGCGACGCAATACGCCCAGCCCATCGTCATCGATAAGGATTTCGACGGCGCCAACCAATGTGTCCATCCCATCGTGCGCACCCATGCGGACACGGGGCGTAAATCGCTTTACGTCAATCCGGGCTTCACCTCGCATATCGAGGGTTTCACGATGGAGGAAAGCCGTCCGATCCTGGACCACCTGTACAAGCATGCAACCCAGCCGGAATTCCTCTACCGCCACGCCTGGCAGCCCCACGACGTTCTGGTGTGGGACAACCGCACGCTCATGCATTACGCCGTGTCGGACTCTTCAGCCGACCGCTACATGGAACGCACGACGGTGATCGGCGAGCGGCCGGTGTAGGAAATATTCGGGATTTCTCGATTCTGAGTTCAATACCCAAGCAAGAATCCTGACACTAGTAAAAATTGATTTACTATTGATCACACTAGACTTCTAAGAACATAATTCTCCCTCCTTATAGAGATGTTGGGGAGACCGCTAGTGCAAGCGCTAATCAGCCTGATTTTTCTGCCCCTAGCTTTGCTCAATCTCCTCGGTGGAATCGTTGCCGGAATTTGGCTAGCCATTCTTGGTGAGTGGGCTGGAATTGGTCTTGGGATAGCGGGCCTATTGGGAGGGGCGCTATTTTGTAGCTTGTTATTACTACCTGGCTTCTTGATTTCTATTCCCGCCGTCTTCCTTTTGAGCAAGGGCGGTCTTGGTAAATTTTTAGGGTTCATCATAGGAATGATAGGTCTGTTATGGACCTACATAGTGATGTCTGGATGGGGAATGTTTGCGTTCGATTATTTTATCAAACGAGCCGATGCGAGCAGCTATATTCCCTATTTGCTATGGGCTTATGGCGTTGCTATTGGCCCTTGGACATATATGGCCAGCAAAGAACAAAATGACTATTCAAATATATCAGTTTTCTTTCTCCAGATCGCATCTGCAATTTCAATAATAATGATAGGACTCACAAATATTACAGGAATTATGATGTTTGTTATTTTTTCTGGAGTCATGCTTTTTGGGTACATTGTAAATTTGACGCTGGGCGGGGTTATGGCACTTGTTGAAGCAAAACAACATCGTCACAACATGGAAGCCGAAGGCTAACTTCCTTAAGTAATCTCAATATCTCAGCTCGATCTTGCCGTAGTCGAACCATTTTTGGGAACACCACATTTATTTGCTCGGACTATGCCGCCGACCGCTACATGGAGCGCACGACGGTGATCGGCGAACGGCCGGTGTAGGCGCGCTTGTGCGAGCCGGGCCGTTTGCCTATAGCTGTGCGATGACTACGCCCGCCCCCGCCCTCCACGGCACGAAAAACCTCGTCA